>Ga0208048_1001086_pt1 | contig 14286 bp, 16 predicted proteins | sample Malawi_45m_30L_FD_184163 | JGI IMG/M metagenome (GOLD analysis project Ga0208048, IMG submission 184163) | Freshwater microbial communities from Lake Malawi, Central Region, Malawi to study Microbial Dark Matter (Phase II) - Malawi_45m_30L... | ecosystem: Environmental > Aquatic > Freshwater >...
AAAGACGGCGCCATCGAAATCGAAGGCACTGTGGCAGAAGCTCTACCTAACGCGATGTTCCGCGTGGAGTTAACCAATGGGCATGTTGTGCTGGCACACATCTCAGGCAAGATGCGAAAAAACTACATCCGCATCCTTCCTGCTGATCGTGTGATCGTAGAACTAAGTCCCTACGACCTCACTCGAGGTCGTATCACATATCGCTATAAGTAATAGAGAAGTAAACGAGAGCGGTAAAGAGGAGAAGGAACGTGAAGGTCAAACCAAGCGTGAAGAAGATTTGCGACAAGTGCAAAGTCATTCGTCGTAACGGTCGCGTGATGGTGATCTGCGACAACCTTCGCCACAAGCAACGCCAAGGATAGTTTTCAGCAGAACAAGTTAGACCAGCAGTACAACTTCATATCGAACGAGTGATGCGACAGGCCAAGTGCCTGACCTCCTGACCGAAAGCGGGAGCCGAGAGACTTTCTCGGAATGCATTGCACAGGACTTTCGGATGAGAAAAGAAGAAGGCACACATGGCCCGTTTAGTTGGCGTCGACCTGCCGCGCGAAAAGCGCCTTGAGGTCGCGCTCACCTATATCTTCGGGATCGGTCAGACTCGCGCGAGTGAGACTCTCGCAGCTACCGGAATCTCTCCCGATATCAGAGTCAAGGATCTTCAAGAGCCTGACTTGATCAAGCTTCGTGAATACATCGAGGCTAATTACAAGATCGAAGGTGATCTCCGACGTGAGATCGCATCCGATATCCGCCGCAAGGTAGATATCCAGTCCTACCAAGGTATTCGCCACCGCAAGGGTCTTCCCGTTCGCGGTCAGCGCACACATACAAACGCACGCACTCGCAAGGGTCCACGTGTTGCAATCGCAGGTAAGAAGAAGGAGACCAAGTAATGGCAACCGCTAAGCCCGCGGCAAAGACCGCTGCAGCAAAGCCTGCTGCAAAGAAGGTGAAGGCGCGTAAGAAGGAGAAGAAGAACGTCTCCTTTGGTCATGCTCATATCAAGAGCACCTTCAATAACACCATCGTTTCAATCACCGATCCATCCGGTGCAGTCCTTGCTTGGGCTTCATCTGGTGGCGTCGGATTCAAAGGTTCACGTAAGTCGACTCCTTTCGCCGCAGGTCTTGCTGCAGAAGCAGCAGCCCGCAAAGCGCAGGAGCACGGCGTTCGTAAGGTCGATGTCTTCGTCAAGGGCCCTGGCTCTGGTCGCGAGACTGCGATCCGTTCGCTTCAAGCAGCCGGACTCGAAGTTGGTTCCATCTCTGATGTGACACCAGCGGCGCATAACGGTTGCCGTCCACCGAAACCACGAAGAGTCTAAGGAGAGGAGAGAGACATGGCTCGTTATACCGGCGCAGATTGCAAGCGTTGCCGTCGTGAGAAAGTGAAGCTCTTCCTTAAGGGCTCAAAGTGCGATGGTCCAAAGTGTCCGATCGAGTCGAGGCCATACCCACCGGGTCAACATGGTCGCGCTCGCGCAAAGGAATCTGAGTACCTACTTCAGATGCGTGAAAAGCAGAAGTGCGCACGTATCTACGGTGTACTCGAGAAGCAGTTCCGCAACTATTACGGTGAGGCATCACGTCTTGCTGGTAAGACTGGTGAGAACTTGCTTATCCTTCTTGAGACTCGTCTCGACAATGTCGTCTATCGCGCTGGCTTTGCCAAGAGCCGCGATATGGCACGCCAACTCGTCCGTCACGGCCACTTCTTGGTCAATGGCAAGAAGGTTGATATCCCATCCTTCCGAGTTAGCCCATTCGATGTGATCGACCTACATAAGGATTCACATGACCTCACACCATTCATCGTCGCAAGCGCTGAATTTGGTGAGAAGTCTGTGCCCTCATGGATCGAGGTTGTGGCATCACAGATGCGCATCTTGGTTCACTCACTACCAAACCGATCCATCATCGACACTCAGGTGCAAGAGCAGCTGATCGTCGAGTTGTACTCCAAGTAAGAGTATTCCGACGTCGTTACCGAAAGTATCGAGAGCGGCCTAGAAGTAAGAGCAGTAAAAACTAAAGAACGGCAGACAACAGAGGGACATCAAATAGCGGATGTCCAAGAAACCAGGAGGAAACAAGTGCTGATTGCACAACGTCCAGTCCTTACCGAGGAAGTAGTAAGCGAGTACCGCTCACGGTTCATCATCGAACCACTCGAGCCAGGATTCGGTTACACCCTTGGAAATTCACTCCGCCGAACCTTGCTCTCATCGATTCCGGGCGCAGCCGTCACCAGCGTTCGAGTCAATGGGGCCCTTCATGAGTTCACCACGCTCGAGGGCGTGAAGGAAGATCTCACTGAGATCGTCCTCAATGTGAAGAACCTCGTCTTCTCATCATCCAGTGATGAGCCAGCGACCGCTTACATTCGAAAGAGCGGCGAAGGCGCAGTCACCGGCAAAGATGTCGCAGTTCCAGCAGGCGTCGAGGTCCACAACCCAGAGCTTCACATCGCAACGTTGAACGGAAAGGCAAACCTCGAAATCGAACTCACTATTGAGCGCGGTCGTGGTTATGTCTCAGCAGTTCAGAACAAGGCGATTGGTGCCGAGATCGGACGTATCCCAGTCGACTCCATCTATTCACCGGTGCTTCGCGTGACCTACAAAGTCGAAGCGACCCGTGTCGAACAGCGCACTGACTTCGATAAGTTGATTCTTGATGTTGAGACCAAGAAGTCGATGTTGCCTCGCGATGCGATGGCATCAGCTGGTGCAACACTCGTTGAACTCTTTGGCCTAGCACGCGAACTCAATGTCAACGCCGAAGGCATCGACCTTGGTCCATCTCTACAAGACCAAGCGCTCGCTGCAGATATGGCACTTCCGATTGAGGATCTCGATCTCACCGTCCGTTCCTACAACTGCCTCAAGCGTGAAGGGATCCACACCGTTGGTGAGTTGATCTCTCGTTCTGAGGCCGACTTGATGGATATCCGTAATTTCGGATCGAAATCAATCGATGAAGTGAAGGCCAAGCTCTACTCAATGGGTCTTCAACTCAAGGACAGCCCAGCAGGATTCGATCCAACTCAACACGCTAACTACGGCGTTGAGGCGACCGAGGAATAAAGAAGAGAAGCGAATAAGGAGAAAGCATCATGCCAAAGCCAACGAAGGGTCCTCGCCTCGGAGCAGGACCATCACACCAAAGGCTCTTGCTGCGCACTCTCGCTGAGCAACTCTTCGAGAATGGCAAGATCACCACAACCGAGGCGAAAGCCAAGCGTCTTCGTCCACTCGCTGAGAAGATCATCACCTCGGCGAAGAAGGGTGACCTTGCATCTCGCCGTCTCGTGATGGCACAGATCGCAAACAAGACCGTGGTTCACAATCTCTTCACTGAGATCGGACCTCGTTTTGCCACTCGCAATGGTGGCTATACCCGCATCACCAAGATCGGTCCTCGTAAGGGCGATAGCGCTCCGATGGCCGTCATCGAAGTTCTAGCGGAGTAGCACCACACTCACTTCGAGTTTCTAATGAAAGAGCCCACTCTCGTTCCTGAGGGTGGGTTCTTTCGTTTACGGATCGATTTCTCATACGACGGCACCAACTTCTCGGGATGGGCGAAGCAACCAGACCAGCGAACGATTCAAGGTGAGATGGAATCGGCGTTAGAGCCAATCACAAGAAATCCAATCTCCCTGCAAGTCGCTGGAAGAACAGATGCCGGGGTTCACGCGTTGGCTCAAGTCGCTCACTTTGATCTGCCTGAACGAGACCACGAAGCGCGTGAATGGGATTTCACCGATATCACCTATCGCCTCAATCGATTTCTCCCTGAAGATATCCGGATTCACTCGATTACTAAAGCGCCCGAACATTTTCACGCAAGATTTTCGGCGCTATCACGCTCTTATCTTTACAAAATCTTTGACGGCGGAAAGATCTTGCCGCCACTTGAACGCTACGACACTGCGACTTGGTATCGACCACTCGATATTGATGCGATGAATGCAGCTGTGAAGCCACTCCTTGGTGAACACGATTTTGCCGCATTCTGCAAGGCACGAGAGAGTGGCACTTCAATCCGCACTCTTAAAGAATTTGCTTTTACTCGAGACTCAACGGAAAAGATCTTCGCAAAGGTCAAGGCAGATGCTTTCTGTCATTCGATGGTTCGAAGCCTTGTTGGTGCTGCGGTCTGCGTCGGTGAAGGACGCTTTCCAATCGAGTGGCTGAAAGAAGTTCTCGATGGAAAGACACGAATAGGAGAGAGCCTGGTCTTTCCCGCGCGGGGACTCACTCTCACTGAAGTCACCTATCCAAGAGATTCTGAACTCAAAGAACGCCTCTCAATCACAGTGCGAAGAAGAGATGAAGATGAATAGTGATGACATCTTCTTCTACGCGGCGAAGATCCTTGGCTATTTCTTGCGTATCGATAATCTTCTCTTTATCGCAGTAGTTCTGACTATCGCACTCTTTTGGACCAAGAGAACAAGGTTGGCTAAGCGCCTCACCGTCGCAATTGCGATTTCACTCTTCATCTTTTCAAATGTCGGTCTCAGTTTTGCTGCGTTGAGGACTCTTGAGAATCAATACCCGATCCCTGCAATCTCCTGTGAAGACGGATACGAGGGCGTCATCGTCCTCGGTGGCGGGATAAATCCGGGGCAGATTGCCCAAGAGAGAAACCAACCACAACTTAACGATGCTGGGGATCGAACCACGAAGGCTCTCGAGCTTCTCAATAAGTGCTCGGGTTTCAAAGTCCTCTATTCGACATTTTCAGGTTCACTGAACCCAGAAGGTATGAGTGAGAGTGACTCTGCAAGGCTCTTCTTCAAAGAGCAGGGGATTGCTGATTCGCGGACTATTTTCGAAAACGAATCCCGCAATACCTTCGAGAATGCAAAGTTCTCAGCCAAATTTGCCCAGCCAGACAAGAAATGGATCCTGGTTACTTCGGCCGCTCATATGCCACGTGCAATGACTACTTTCGAGCGTTTTAATTGGAACGTCACTGCTTATCCCGTTGACTTTCGCGCTGAGTCCCAAGGTAGCTATTTGAACTGGAGCCGAGGTCAAGGAATCGAAAACTGGAACAGTTTCATTCACGAGCAGGTCGGAATTCTTGTCTATTCACTACGGTCTTTTTCGCAGTAGCGCCTTAGTGACCTAGAGTCAGTGCCTCATGGGACATATCGATGTAAGCGGAATTGAATTCACGCTCTCTGATGGTCGAGTTCTCCTCGATGATGTCTCTTTCCGAGTTGGCGATGGTGCAAAAGCAGCGTTAATCGGGCCGAATGGTGCAGGCAAGACCACGCTGATTCGAATGATCTGTGGCGATGTTCAACCAGATGGTGGATCGATTTCAATCTCTGGCGGACTCGGGGTTATGCGCCAATTCATCGGACAGGTGCGAGATCAATCAACGGTTCGCGATCTTTTACTCTCGGTTTCCCCCGAGAAAGTAAGAATCGCAGCAGCTAAATTGAAATCGGCAGAATCAGCAATGGCCAGTGATGACTCCGAACAATCGCAGATGGCTTATGCATCGGCACTTGCTGATTGGGGAGATGCAGGCGGATATGACGCAGAAGTTGTCTGGGATATTTGCTGCACCCAGGCGCTCGGCAAATCAATTGAAGAGGTTTCGGATCGAGAAGTGAATACTCTTTCCGGTGGCGAACAGAAGAAAGTCGTCTTGCAGGCACTTCTTCGTGGCCCAGAAGAAGTCCTCATTCTCGATGAGCCCGATAACTACCTCGATGTTCCCTCAAAGCGCTGGCTTGAAGAGCAACTCAAAGAATCACATAAGACGATTCTCTTTATTAGTCACGATCGCGAACTTCTCTCTGAGGTAGCAAATCGCATCATCACACTCGAGCAGGGCGTCTCTGGAAATACCGCGTGGATTCATGGAAGTGGTTTTGCTTCCTGGCATGAGGCAAGAAAGGCGCGGAATGAGCGCTTTGCTGAAGTACTCCTTCGATGGGAACAAGAGCATGAACGCTTGAAGGAACTTGTGCTCACGCTTCGAAATCAAGCGAAAAGCTCGCCCGATATGGCTTCTAAATATCACGCGATGCAGACCCGGCTTCGAAAATTCGAGGAGATTGGCCCGCCTCCTTCCCCTCCGATTGAACAGGATGTGAAGGTCGGACTCAGTGGCGGGCGCACGGGGGAGCGGGTCATAACCTGCGAGAACTTGGTACTTGAAGGATTAACCGAACCTTTCTCCATTGAGATTTTCTATGGTGATCGCGTTGCTGTTCTGGGAAAGAATGGAACTGGAAAGTCGCACTTCTTGCGATTACTAGGCGGCGATCCGAGCGTTAGACATTCGGGTAATTGGAAGCTCGGCGCCCGAGTCTCACCTGGCCATTTCGCGCAGACTCATGCGCATCCGGAGTTTATGGGTAAGACCCTTCTTGAGATTTTGTGGAGTGAACACTCATTGCAACTTGGGCCTGCAAAGAGTGTTCTTGGTCGATACGAACTTCATAATCAAGCAGAACAGAAATTCTCGACTCTTTCGGGTGGACAACAAGCACGTTTCCAAGTCCTGCTCCTTGAGCTTCAAGGTTCAACTCTGCTTTTGCTTGATGAGCCGACCGATAACTTGGATCTTGCTTCAGCTGAAGCGCTCGAGAAAGCGCTGACTATGTATCAAGGAACGGTGTTGGCAGTTACGCATGATCGCTGGTTTACCAAAGGCTTTACTCGCTACTTGGTCTTTGGTGCCGACAGGAAAGTATTCGAAAGTCCCGAACCTGTCTGGGAGTACTAAGAGTCGAAGCCGAGGCCAAAGCGGTTGAGGACGCGAAGCCAGATGTTGCGCCTTCCGGTCTCATCGGCGCGATGCAAAGCCCATTGCGTGAGGTTGACGAATAGCCAGCGGAATGGCTCGGGTGGGAATGGGAATGGTTTCTTTCTCACCATCTCAAGTCGAGTTCGCTCAGTATCAAGACCATCCAAGAGATCAAGCATCACTTCAGCGCCAAATCGAGTTGCACCGACCCCAAGCCCAGTAAATCCAAGAACATAAGCCACTTTCTCGCCCATCGCCATACCCCAGAACGGTGAGAAGCGCGAACATGTATCAATTGCACCACCCCAACCATGAGTGAATTTGATTCCTTCTAGTTGCGGGAAAGTCTTCAAGAAATCGCGAGCAAGCCGAGCATAAGTCTCAGGCTCATCTTCGTACTCTTGATTGACTTTGCCACGAAAGTTATAGATCGCGTCATAACCACCCCAGAGAATCTCATTCTCTTTGGTGAGCCGGTAATAGTGGAATTGATTTCCTGCTTCAGATAAACCTTCGCGACCCTTCCACCCAATCGACTCCATTTGCTCATGAGTCAACGGCTCTGTGACAAGCTGGAAGTCATAGACCGGAACCACATATTTGTGAGTGCTTCGAAGTAATGAGTCATAGACATTTGTGGCAAGGGCGACTCGGTTTGCTTTAACTTTTCCGTAAGGGGTGGAGACGACGACCTTTCCGCCGTCATCTTCCAAAGACTCAACAGCGCTATGTTCATAGATCGATACGCCGAGGGAAAGACATGCTCGCTCTAAGCCCCAGACCAGTCGAGCTGGATCAACAAGTGCGGTGCCATCTTCATCCCAGAGTGAGCCGAGATAGATCGGTGAATTGATTCGGGCACGAGTCTCTTCGGCATCAAGTACTTCGACTTCATCGCCATAAGATTTTCGAAGTTTTGCTTCGCGTTTTAATTCTTCGACTTCCCACGGCCTCATCGCAACCTTGAGTTCGCCGGTTCGCTCCCATCCGCAATCAATCCCATACTTTTGAATAGTCTTCTCGATGGCATTGAAGTTCTCGCGACCAAGTCGCTCAACCGCCTCCATCTCATCTTTGAAACGGTTATAACCGTTGATAAATCCATGCGTCAGCGATGAATTACAGAAGCCGCCATTTCGCCCTGAAGCCCCGGCACCCGTTTCCTTTGCTTCAAGGATCACTACTTTGCGATGGGGATCTCGCTCTTTCGCGATGAGTGCAGTCCAAAGTCCGGTATATCCAGCGCCGACTATGCAGAGATCAGCTTCGATTTCCTCCACGAAGGAAGGACGAGATTCCGGCTCTAGCGGGTCGGCATCAAGCCAGTAGAGAGCCGGTTGCATATGCATCAAATGACGTAGAACTTTGGGGTCGATGGAGACCATCGTCGATCCGGCCTTCGCCGGTCTCACCCCTTTATCTGATGAACACAGTGGACCCGGGTCCTCCGGAATCCAACCCCACTTCGCAAGTCTTCATCTAGCAACTTGTTTTTCGAAGTGGCTCGATGCGAAGTTTACCCGATACCCCCTTATGGGCTGCAACTCCTTGTATTTCATGCGTGAAATCGAAGTGACCCGAGTGCCGTGTCGCACTAAATAAGTAGACTCGCAACATGTCGCTTCGCTTTCGCCGAAGTATGAAGATTCTTCCTGGCGTGCGATTGAATTTCAGTAAGAGTGCAATGGGTCTTTCCTTTGGTGTTCCTGGTGCGCGAATCTCAGTCAACACCCGTGGCGATGTCTATACCTCAGCAGGAATTCCTGGAACTGGTCTCTATGCAGTTGAACGCACTTCACTCTCTAAAGGTCGTACTCGAAAGAGAAGCGCGAGAAACCAAGAACCAGAAACGCTAACTGAGTATGTTCCGCCACCTGGTCTCTTTGCTCCGAGGCGACAGAGGGCGCTCTACAAGGCGCTGCAAAAAGGAACGCTCGAGGCCTTGGAAGAACTGGCAGTGAAGTTTCCTGACATCAAATATATCTGTGATGCTTTTGCGCTTCCTAAATATTTAATGAGTGGTTCGAATGACCTTGCAGGGCTTACGTTGAAAGCAGCGAAAGTGTGGGCAACTCGCGCCGAACTAGATCGCTCATGGATCTTTGCTCATCATGCAAAAGCCTTCGAGATGAATGTAAAAGTAGCTCCGGGCGTGGATGTCCCAATGCGATTTTCTATTCAAGGGCTCGGTCATATGTATATCGAGTTACTTCAGTTAGGTGAAAGATTCCAAGAGGCCCTAGAGGTAGCTGAATCTCTCGAACCAGATCAAATCTCAGCGCTCGCCGTTTGTGAGAACGAAGTTCAACTTCGCAGGTGGAAAGATGTCCTCGAGACCACTGAGGATATTGAAAATGAGGATGATGCAACTGCCTTACTTCTCATCTTTCGTGCGATTGCTTTTCGAGAGGAAGGAAAGCTCGACGCCTCGATTGAAACACTGCGGCTCGCACGATCTTCGCGAAAGCGACATGAAGATATCCTTAACAAGGCCCTCTATGAACGATCCTTTCTCTACGAGAAGCAGGGAAAGAAGGCGCTTGCCCGAAAGGATCTCGAGAAGATTCTTGCGACAGACTCAGATTTTCCTGGCGTGGACCAACGCCTCAAAGATCTCGAGTAGGTCTAGACCTTCACTACAACCCGCACCACATCCTCAGGGGTGGCGTGATCTCGTAGCTCGGCATCGACATTTGTTGGTATCTGGTTGATTTGTGCCGCGGATACTGAGGCAAGTTGTGCGGCGATATGGGTCATCCAATAGAAAGCGCCGGGGCCAACTTCGTCGATTATCCTCTTGGCATCGTCGAGGCGAAGGTCACCAAAAGGCTCGACGTCGTTCTTTTCATCTTGAATGATGTTGATGAGGAAGTCGCGAATACGTGTGGCGCTTTCTTTCACTCGCACTTCGCTATCGACCAATTCGCGATATTCGACATCAATGCTCTTCCTTCGACGACGTCGCATGAGAAACCAGGTAACTAGCACCGCAACAAAGAGTGTCTCGATCATTCTTGCCCCAATCCGCTCGGCAATGTATTTCTACCGACCCCACATCTGGCATGGACTTAGGTGATGGAACTTACCTGCCTCAGGCGACATTCAACCAGAGCGCGAATAGCCCATTGGCTACCCTTCCCCTATGACTTCATCATCGCCTGCGCAATCCTCATCCCAACAAGTCGAAGTACTTCTAACTCCTGAGTTCGCGGGTCGAAATCGAAGAACCGTCTTCTTTCGCTACATTCTCGTTGCTCCGATCGCATTTCTTGCAGGCTTGTTAACGGTAAGCCTTTTTCCGCCGGTCATCCTCTCGCTTCTCTTCCGTAGGACATATCCGAGTTATGCGCTCACTTTCAATCACGCGCTCCTTGAACTTCATGTTCGTATCGCTGCTTACGTCTATCTCTTGACCGATGACTATCCCTCAATTGAGCGAAATCCGAAGATTGCAGTTCTCTTCCCTGATATTGACGGTGGCAGGAAACTGAACAGGGGACTTCCACTTATCAAGTGGTTCCTCGCGATTCCATTGATCATCGTTGGATATTTCTATTCACTCGCCGCGCTCTTCATAACCTTTATTGCGTGGATCAAGGTGAGTGCTACTGGAACCTATCCTGAGTGGGGCACTCGAGTAGTTGTTGGTGTTGTGAAATTCTGGAGCCGGGTCGCAGGGTACGCATTCATCCTGGTTACGGATGAATACCCCTCATTCAAGCTCTAGACGATTACCAAGTAAATCACCGAGTACGTCACCTACTAGGTCTCCTAGTAGGTCGAGAACGAAGACTCTTACTTCTCAGCAAGCCGTGCCTTAACTAAGGCAAGTATGAGTTTTGAGTCGACTTTCCAGTCATTGGGAATAGCAAAAGTGTGTTTGAGTACTCGATAATCTTTCAGCTTAGGCTTCATCGATTCGACCACATCCTTACTAAAAGGGTTGAGCAGGATGTGGTTCTTTGCCGTTCCTGCGCCGAGCACATACATGGAGTCAACTTTTAGCATGGGTTGATTCCAGGCTATTACTGGCTCAAGTTTTGGGTATTTTGCTCGGGCAACCTTGAAGATTGTTCGAATGGTCTTGGCTTGAATGGGGTCAATGCTCTTGTAGTAATCAGTGAGACCTTCGAAACGCTTCGAGGATTTTGAACCCTTCGTGTACATGATCAAAGCATTTGCATGAGCACGAGAGAAACCGTAACTCTCTTGAAGAAGTGCCATCTGCTCGGGGTACTTCTTATCTTTGATCCTGGCCATCACCTTGAACCAAAGAGCCATCTTCTCGCCATAGCGCTTCTCAATGGCAGGAAAGTGCGCCTCCCGACTCGAATCCCTCTTGGTCACCTTTGCATCTTAGTAGTTGCAACTTATGTGAAGAATCACAAGCCAGGCCTTGAAAAATTGCCTATTGTCCATGAGGCGAGTTAGGGGTTAACTATCGGCCGGCGCCACCTGCGCCCCTCGATATCGAGGATGTCCATCGAATGGGGAGTCTTGTGAAACCAGTCAAAATCGCAGATTTTGGAATCTCAGAAGAATTTGGTTACCTCCCACATCACGATCCCGCAGAATCACTTTCACCAGGAAACGAAGCATGGGATCAATTCGGTAGAGAGATTCCAAAGCTCTTGATGGGTTCTGACTTCAGAAAGCGCGTCCAAGAACTTGCACCATTCAATATCAATGCGCTCAAAGGCGAGAGCGATATCAATCGCGCGATGATGGTCTTAAGTTATATCGGTCAGTCTTATCAATGGTCAGATAACAAACCCGCTACAACCCTGCCGAAAGTCCTTGCACTTCCTTGGTTTCAAGTGGGCAAAATGGTTGGTCGCCCACCCATTCTTTCTTACCAGAGTTATGCGTCAGATAACTGGCGACGCCTTGATCCAAATGGTCCGATTGAGTGCGGGAATATTGCTCTCCTTCAATGTTTCCTTGGTGGGCAAGATGAAGAGTGGTTCATCTTGATTCATATAGATATTGAGAAGAAGGCGGGCAAAGCGCTGAAGGCAATCGAAGATGCCCAAGCTGCGACTGCAAATCGAGATGCCGATGCCCTCGAAATCGCGCTAGAGAATCTTCGCTCTTCCTTATCCGCGATGTATCAAGTTCTTTGTCGAATGCCAGAGAGATGCGATCCCTATATCTACTTTCACCGCGTGCGCCCTTACATATTCGGTTGGCGAAACAACCCATCTATTCCTGATGGAGTGGTCTATGAAGGAGTCGATGAATACGAGGGAGTGGGACAGAAGTTCCGAGGGGAAACGGGTGCACAGAGCGCGATAATCCCCGCAATGGATGGGGTCCTTGGAATTGAGCATGAGCGAGATGAACTTCGCGAGTACCTGATGGAGATGCGTACGTATATGCCACCGGCCCACGTGAAATTCATTGAGACGGTTGAGGCGGGTCCATCGGTTCGGGCCTTCGCCAAAGAAGTAAAGCGACCAACTATCACCTCGTTATTCAATACCTGCGTCGAGATAGTTGGGGACTTCAGGGCAAAGCACCTTGAATATGCGGGCACATACATTCACGCTCAAGCCCAAGCGACCCCTGGAAATCCATCGGCTGTTGGTACTGGAGGCACACCATTTATGGTCTACCTTCGCAAACATCGCGATGAGACTAGAGCTCAGCTGGTTTAAAAGTCTGCTTACTTTAAACATCCTAACTATCCTTCTCATGTGAGCACATCTTTGTTAGTGAGATGGAGGGGGCTCTCTCTGCCTTCTCGAGTCGCTCTCTTTCTTCTCTCGGCGCTGGCAATACGTGAAGTGAGTCTGCGAACCGAGGGATTTCAATCTGGCCCCGTGCTCTGTATTTTTCGAAACCTAACTGGACTTCCTTGTCCATTCTGCGGGAGTACTCGATCGGTCGGACAAATCCTTCAAGGAGATTTTATAGAAGCTCTCGCTTTCAATCCGATTGGCTTCTTAGTGGCTGCACTCATAGTGATCATGACCGTTGCGCCAGCCACTATGGAGCGAGGCTCACAAACATTATCGAGATTATGGGAACGCCTCTCAAACCGTACTCAGGTGATCTCCGTGATTATGGCTATCTCACTTCTGTGGGCTCTCAACCTTCCGCGACTTATCTAACAAGTCCAACCAAGAACCCGATCAAGTTCTTCTAGCCAATTGATCAGCCTCTAACATAAACCACTAATGATCAAGTACTTGGGATCGAAGAAGAGATTGCTCCCTGTTCTGGGCGAGATCTTTTCCCGTACTGGGGCGAGAACGGCCCTTGATCTTTTCACTGGAACGACGCGCGTGGCCCAAGAATTCAAGCGAAGAGGTGGATTTGTCACTGCTGTTGATCTCTCGCGATATTCCAAGATATTCGCAGACTGTTGGATTACTACAGATTCAAGCAAAGTCAATCTCAAAGAATTAAATGATGCACTGCTGCATTTGAGTTCGATTCCAGAAGAGCCAGGTTACTTCACCGAAACGTTCTGTATCAAGTCACGATTCTTCCAACCGAAGAATGGTGCGAAAGTTGATGCCATTAGAGAGGTAATCGAATCTCAATACAAGAATTCATCGCTCTTTCCAATCCTTCTCACCTCACTCATTCTCGCTGCTGATCGAGTCGATTCGACCACTGGACTTCAAATGGCTTACGTGAAAAGTTGGTCCCAACGCTCTTTCAATAATCTTGAGCTAAGAATTCCAGAACTTCTTCCTGGTGGCGGCGAGGCTATTCAGGGTGATGCCTTATCACTTGCAGGGAAGTTGGGGGAGTTTGATCTTGCATATCTGGATCCGCCCTATAACCAACATCGCTACTTCGCCAACTATCACATCTGGGAGACGTTAGTCGCTTGGGACAAACCTGATCATTACGGGATTGCATGTAAGCGAATTGATACACGAGATGAATCCACAAAGAGTCGATTCAACGAGAAAGCAAATATGGCAAATTCGCTCAAGAAAGTGATAGATGAAGTTAAAGCTTCAACGATGGTTATCTCCTATAACGATGAGTCATGGGTGACAAGCACTGAGTTGTTGGAGATGTGTTCGCGTTTTGAAGATGCACGATTGCTCTCTTTTGACTCCAAGCGCTATGTCGGAGCACAAATCGGGATCTTCAATCCCTCAGGCAAGAAGGTTGGTGCCGTCTCCCATCTTCGAAATCAGGAGTGGGTCTTGGTGGCCGGTGACCGAAAGGTGGTTTCGGAGATCACGAAAGCAGAGTTTCCCGCCTCGCTTGCGCGATAGTCCCAGTTAAGAATGAGGGGGTCTGTTAGAAACCACCCCTTTCTCAGTAGAGTCCCCGCGTGGCATTGATTGAAATCCGCGGACTCGCCAAGGCTTTCGGTCCCGTCAAGGCGGTTGATGGGGTCAATCTCAATATCGAATCTGGTGAGTTCATCACGCTCCTGGGACCATCTGGATCTGGCAAGACCACGGTTCTTCGTATGGTCGCAGGATTTGAAGATCCTGATGCAGGTCAAATCACACTTGATGGCAAGGACATCACT
>Ga0208048_1001087_pt1 | contig 14261 bp, 10 predicted proteins | sample Malawi_45m_30L_FD_184163 | JGI IMG/M metagenome (GOLD analysis project Ga0208048, IMG submission 184163) | Freshwater microbial communities from Lake Malawi, Central Region, Malawi to study Microbial Dark Matter (Phase II) - Malawi_45m_30L... | ecosystem: Environmental > Aquatic > Freshwater >...
CATCCCCACCGCCTACCTCGTGGACGGCGACACCGGCTTGGTCATCGCCAACAGCGGCCTGCGTGGGTCGCAGTTGGAGAAGACCATCGAGGCCGCGCTTGAGAAGAAGGGCTTGACCGGCAAGTAGCCGGGAGCTGCCGCAACGCTCACTGTCCACCACCCGTCGCCGGTGCGGCGGGCATCGGGGTAAGGAGTTTTGCCAAGTTGTAGTGCGTGTAGCGTGTGTGGCTGGCGACGTTCTTCCCGTCTGCATTCGCCACCCAGAAGTCCAGCGTGTCCGGCGCGAAGAGGACGGAGTGGATGTTTGAGGTCATGCACACGGGGCGGGTCATCAAGTCGCGCGCGGCGCCGGCGTCGAAGCGGCCAAAACCGCCTTTCACGCGGCGGGCCAGTTCCTCGTAACGGTCGCCCGCGCTCATCAGCACGGCGTCCTTGACGGGATGCGGGAGCTGCGGGTGCGCTTGGTTGGGCTGGATGACCTCGAACTTCGTGGGCGTGGCGGCGATGCCGACGGCGCGCTTTGTTTTACCATCCGCGATGACGTAGTAGTATTCGCAGGTGCGCGGGCCGCGCCGCATGATTTCCACGGCTTCATCGAGCGTGGCGGCTTTCTCCATGACCTCGCGCATCAGTTGGGCCATGGGCTTACCATCCCACTGACCCTCGCCGCGCCCGCCCATCTCGCCGATGCTGATGTGGCGCGCGTTCATCGCAGTAACCGAACCGACGAAGCCCGCGTAGCCAACGTTGGCCCAAGCGTACCCCTGGTCGGGTTGGTGGATGATAACCACGGCGTTCTGCTCCAGCCCGACGCCCTTCATGTAATCGAGCACGCGCCCGTGGAAGATGCGCCCTTGCGCCGCGTCGCCAAAAACCGCGAAGCCGCTGCAATGGAACAGCTCGGGGAAGAAGTTCGCCAGCCGCGCCTCGGGGCGCGCGACGCCGGCGGCCGAAGCCATCGCGTCCATTTCGCGGGTATAGCGTGGGTCTACAAACTTGCCGAAGCGGCCCGTGGCCTCCTCGATCTCGCCGAAGAACCAGCGCGCCTTCGCAAACGAGCTGCCCACGCCCACGCCGTAGAGCACGCGGTCTACGAGGTTGCCTACCTCGGCGCGCATGAGCGTGCCATGCTGTGCGCCCATCTCCTCGGGCGTGCCCTTGAGGAAAAGCACCTTCGTCCCGTCGTGCTCCTCCAGGCGGCCCGTGCCGTGGCTCGCGATCAACTTCCGTTCACCCGTCACCGGGCCGAGCGTGGGAATCTGGTTGTTGAGCATGGCCGGCGTGGTTTCTGCAAAGCGCACGAGATGGCCGAGCGGGACGGTATCAATCTTGTCGCCGGGGCGGGAAGGAATCGCCCAACCGTCGCGCTCTCGGGCTGGTCCTTGCTTGAAATTTCGCAAGTCCAAGGTCACGAACAATGTCTTTCCATCCGCCCAACCAAGTCGCGCGGGCAGGCCATCGGCCGGGCGAATCCACAGGTGCAACGTACCTTCGGGAAGCTTGAGTGCCTCGATGGCCTGCGGCTGTGGCGTGGCGCGTAACACACGGCAAGTAACGCCGTCGAGCAGCTCGTCCTCACCGCGCTCAACCTTGCAGAGCAGCGGCAGCAAGAGGAGCTGTTCGCGAGGCATTGGAAGTTTCCAGCGACCAAGCCGAGTGTCGTCAATCACGTCTGGCTCCGCGGCGAAGCGCGGCAGACCCGGCTTGCCCACGACGCCGAAATTTTTCCCCGGTGCATGAATCCAGAGCACCTCGCCGTTGCGCCCCGCGGCATAGCGGTCGCCGTTGAGATCTCCCGTTAAGCGAAGTCGGTTGGGGGCCTGCCACGCGAAGTCAAATTCGCGGCCAAGCAGATCCTTTGGCAGTCCGTCGGCGCGGGAAACTACTAATGTGCTGGAGATGGTTGGGGCCGGAGCGCCGGCGGGCGGCTCGATGAGCGCAGCGAGCTTTTGCAGCGCGTCGCCAAAGAGTGCAACGGGCGTGGGCTTTGGCGATTCCTGCGCATGGAGGAACGAGACAGCGAACAGTAGCGCAAAGTGGAGCAAACGGGTCGGGTTCAAGGTCATTAGGGTTGAGTGTGCACCCGCATCCTGGGTGGCAGGCTAATCCGGACGCGGAAGTGGAGGTGGAAGTTTACTTGTTTGGTTTGCTGAGTCCCGCCAGATGAATTTCTATTCACAGCATGGTCGCCTGCCGGCAGCACCACTAGCAAATAATAACAAGCGCTAAGATTGCTACCCGACGGCGTGATAAGTTTGATCAGTACTGATCGGGTTGTATTAGTTGGTCGAGTTTGAAGTGCTGGCCGTTATGCGGCATACCAATTGGGGCATCATTCCAATCGTAAAATGTGTCGGTGCTGCCCCTCCCTACAAAATGACCACCAGCGTTTCGTCCGCGCCACTGCCGGTGGCGACGTTGCGGAATTCCTTCGCCTTGCCGGTCTCTGGCTCGGTCACGCGTAAGGTATATTTCCCCAGCGCGAAGACCGGAGGTCGGAAGCCGGTAACTGGCACGCGGAGGCTGTAAATCACTTCCTGTGCAGCCTCATCGAGGACCTGTACGACCGGATTCTTCGCCCCGGTCACGGTAAGTGCCGGCAAATACGCGACGGCTTTGCGCGCATAGTTTGCCAACACATTAATCGTGATCGGCCAGCCGGGCATCTGCGTGCCAGGCTTGGTCACGTCCGCGAGATACGGCCAGCACTCGACGATAATTTGCCGCTTCGCCTTGTTGAAGCGCACCACGCCGAGGCCGCTGGTCTTCGCGTGGACGTTGTCGAGCGCGCCCTTCGGCAAATCAGTCGGCATGTTGTTCACCGCCAGCACCGTAAGCGGATGGCCGAAGTGGTCGCGGAAATCGCCGAGCAAGCCTTGGCCGTCCTTGCGCTGGTTGGTCTTCGCGTCGGGCTCCCACCAGCGCGGGTAGCCCACGTTCACCGCCGGCCCGGCGAAGGCCACGCCTGCGTCTTGATGCGTCTCGATGCCGTAGTGGACGAGCGCGGGCAGGTGCTGGTCACCCGCGATATGGAATGCGAAGCAGCGCCGCAGCTCGCGCACCGCGCGGTTGCGTGCCGTCTGCGGCCACGCGTTCGTGTCGTAGTCCGCGATGAGCCGGCCCACGCCCCCGTGCGTCGTGGCCATCGCGGCGAACACCGTCTGCGAAATCACCGCCTTCAAATCCGCGCCGCGCCAGTCAAGCGCCCACTCGCGGAGGAATTGCTCCTGCTTCGCGCCCAGCAAGTGCAGGCCCGGCAAGTCAGCGGTCTTCGGGTCGAACTCCGGGTTCTTCACATGGTCACCGCGCAGGCTGCCCGTCGGCGGCACTTTGCCCTCGGGCGCGGACTTGTATTGCCGGTCCGCCAGCAACGCGAAGCCCACGCGCCCATACGTCAGCGGGCCATACCAGTGCGTCGTGCTGCGTGCGCCGGGCACGGGGTCGTAGGCGTCCGGATGGTGCGAAGCCTGCGTGTGATGCACCACGTTCACCCACTCGGCGGGCATGTCGTAACCGCCAGCTTCCTGCGTGGTCGTGCGGCCGAGACCGCCCTCGCCCCACAGGTTACCTTGGTAAATGTCGTGGTCGTCGGGCAACGAAACACTCGGCCGGTCGCGCATCAGCTCACGCCACGTCCAGCCGTGGAAAAACCACTTGCGCAGGTAATCCAGAATCGCCGGCTCCAGCGGCGCGCGCTGCACCCCGTAGCCGCCGGTACTCTCATAAAACTGGTCGCCGGTGAACGCGAGCAAGTCAGGGTTCAGCTTCGCCGTGCTGCGGACCAGCGGCACGTTCGGGAAGATGGCGTGGATGTTGCACGAGATGTCCGCGACGCTCAGTTCCGCCTGGTCCACGGGGTCGCGTCGGATGGTGCCCGGCCAGAGATGCTCCGTGCTGCCGGACTTAGTCTTGAGCCGGTAGCTCACGCGATACGCCGCGTCTTTCGAATCGTCCCACTTTGCGATGCGAAAGGTCGCTGTGCGCGCTTGCGGATGAATCTTCGCCTCGCCGATCGTCTGCCATGCGGCACCCCGCTGGACTTGCAATCGCACCGCGTCCTCATCGTTTGCACCCACGGGCGGCATTTGCGCCGCAAGCTTCAACACCCCATCGCTCAACGTGTATTGCGTCCACAAAATCGGGCCGAACGCGTGCGTCTCGTCCGCGCTGAACTTGCTGCCGCTGATGCGCCAATCGCTGAATGCGAACTGGCCGAGGCCGGGATTGGGTCCCGTCGGCGCGGCGTTATCCTTCGCCTTCACCTTGCTCTTCGCGTTCGTCGCGCTAGGGGCGGGGAAGTTGCAAACGAGCGCAACGTTACCGATGAGCTGTGCCGCTGGCACCGAACCACTGGCCTGCGCAAGTTGTTTGCCGGACTTCGCATCCAGCGCCGTCAACGTTACTGCGTAGCCATCGGCCTTCGGTTCAGCGGCGAGGCGCAAGTCCAGTTCCTCCGTGGCGAGGTCGAGCTTCACCTTGGCCGCGTCCGCGAGCGCGCCGACGAAGAGGCCGCCGTCCGCCGTGACCCCCGCGTTGAAGCCGCTGCCGGGCGCGGGCCAGAGGTTGTTCCGGTAGTCGTGGTGCTCCGGGTATTCGCGCAGCGTGCCGAGGATGCCGAGCCGGAAGCCGAACGAGCCTTTGCCCGCGAGCGTGCCACCGCCTGTGCGGCCCACGCGCACGGCCATCCGCACGTCGCCCGCGCGCGATGCGAGCTGGCGCGTGAGGCAGTGGATGTTCCGGTCGGCGGCGGTGTTGACGCACTCCGCGCGACCATTCGCCACGCGCCAGTCTTGCAGCGGGTTGGCCCAAACCTCCGCACCGAGCCAGACGCGGTCGGGCGAGTCTTGCCAACGCGAGCGGAACTCGGTGGCAGCTTCCGCTGTGTGCGCGCGGCTGGCCACGACGGCAACGGCAGAGATGGTGCCGCTCTGGACGAAGCGGCGGCGGGTTAGTGGGGAGCGGCGGCATGGCATGAGCGGAGATTGGCGTCACTCCTTAACCACGACAAGTAGACACGGCCTCCGCGCCACTGGCTGTCTCTCTAGGTTCCCGGCTCATGCGCGTGACGCGCCAAGCTGAAGCGCGACGGCAAGGCAACGCTCGCGGTAAAAACTGCGCGGGAAATAGTTATTCATTTTACCTGCTGGCATGATAAAGACGCAGCCATGAGCCAATTCTTAGGCTGCCTTCATAGTGGGAGGTGCATGTTTAGTACCGCTGCGCTTGTTTTGAGTGCCTCCGTCGCCTTCGCTGCGCCCGCGCTCCAGCTCACGCTGCGAAAATGCGTCGAAACTAAGCCCATCTCTGGTGAGTTCAAGGTGACCACCGCGGCCGCAACGTGGAACCCGAAGCAAACCGCCATCATCGTTTGCGACATGTGGGATCTGCACCACTGCAAGAATGCCGTGCTTCGAGAGGGTGAATTCGCCCCGCGCTTGAACGACTTGCTGGAAAAGGCCCGGGAGCAAGGCGTCTTCATCATCCATGCGCCGAGCAGTTGCATGAAGTTCTACGAGGGCCATCCCGCGCGTGAGCGGGCCAAGGCAGCGCCCAAGGCGACCAACCTGCCCGCCGACATCGCTTCTTGGTGCCGGCAAATTCCGGCGGAGGAAGCGGGCAAGTATCCAATTGACCAGACCGACGGTGGCGAGGACGACGATCCGGCCGAGCACGCCGCTTGGGCAGCGGAACTCAAGGCAAGGGGTTTGAATCCGCGCGCCCCGTGGACACGGCAGATCGACGTGCTAAAGATTTACGAACAGGACGCCATAAGCGACTCGGGTGTGGAAGTGTGGAACCTGCTAGAGCAACGCGGCATTTCCAACGTCATGCTCGTGGGCGTCCATGTGAACATGTGCGTGGCGGGTCGGCCCTTTGGCCTGCGACAGATGGCGAAGAACGGAAAGCAAGTAGTTCTTGTGCGCGACCTGACTGACTCGATGTATAATCCGGCACGGTGGCCGTTCGTGGATCATTACCGGGGTACGGAGCTGTTTATTGAGCACTTGGAGAAATACGTTTGCCCAACGATTACGTCCGACCAGATTCTGGGGGGAAAGCCGTTTACCTTCAGCCGTAAACCGCAACGGAAAGACTGAACCCGGCCGTGCCGAGGAATCTGGAAGCCGCTTAGGTGTAGTCTAACAGACGGTTGGCTGGGCAATCAGCCCACAGAGAATTGGGCGCGTGAATGGTCTCCGCACTGCCCCAGTCAGAATTTTTGCCGCATGAAGCTTCGGCCTTTCCTCCATCACGCACTGCTCTGGCTCTGGCCCGGCTGCTTGGCCATAGGAACAGGCGCCGCCGAGTTAGCCCGCGAGCATCACGAATTCTTTGAGCGTAAAATTCGGCCCTTGCTCGCCGAGCGCTGCTACGAATGTCACAGCACAGCGAAAAACAAAAGCAAGGGCGGCCTCACCCTCGACACGCGCGACGGCTTGCTTAGGGGAGGTGACACTGGGCCGTCTCTGGTCCCCGGCGATCCGGAAAAGTCCCGGCTGATCGAGGCCGTGCGCTATAAGAACCGCGATCTCCAAATGCCACCCAAGAATCCGCTGTCGCCGGAGCAGGTGCGCGATTTAGAGCAGTGGGTGAAGCTCGGTGCGCCCGACCCGCGCGGGGAAATCGTGGAGCGGGCTGGAGCGAAACGCATCCCGTCGGTGGCGGAAGGCCGGCAGTTCTGGGCCTTCCAGCCGCTCGCAAACCCGCCAGTTCCCCAAATTCGGAATCAGAAATCAGAAATTGGAAATCCAATTGACGCCTTCATCCACGCCCAGCTGGCCGAGCAGAAGCTTATCCCTGCCCCACCTGCCGATCCGCGCACCTTCATTCGCCGCGCGACGTTCGACCTTACTGGCCTGCCGCCCACGCCAGAGGAAATTGAGGCGTTCGTCCGTGAATGTAATTCCACCGCCCTTCGCCCATTGGCAGTCGCCAAACTCATTGACCGCCTGCTTGCCTCACCTGCTTACGGGGAGCGTTGGGGCCGGCACTGGCTTGATGTGGCGCGTTATGCGGACTCCAACGGCTTGGATGAAAACGTGGCGCACGGCAACGCGTGGCGTTACCGGGACTACGTGGTGAACAGCTTCAATGCGGACAAGCCCTATGACCGCTTCGTGCGGGAGCAGGTTGCTGGCGATTTGTTGCCAGCGGACACGCAGCTGCAGCGCCACGAACAGCTTACCGGGCTCGGCTTCCTGAGCATGGGCCCGAAACTGCTTGCCGAACCAGACAAGGTGAAGCTCGAAATGGACCTCATTGACGAGCAGATCGAGACGTTGGGTCGCGCTTTCCTTGGCATGACTTTCGGCTGCGCGCGCTGCCACGACCATAAGTTCGATCCTGTGCCCACCACCGATTATTACGCACTAGCCGCCATCTTCAAAAGCACGCGCACGATGGACGATTTCAAGACCATCGCGAAGTGGCACGAGCCGGAGGTCGCCACGGCTGAGGAGCGGGCGGCGGTCGAGGCGCACCGCAAGCTCATCACCGATCGAAAGGCCGTTATCACCAACTTGGTCTCGACCGCCAACAAGTCGCTCTTCACCGACAAGGGCCGGAAGGAAATTCCAAAGAACGCGGAGAGCCTGTACCCAACCAACTTGGTCTCCGAGTTGAAGCAGTTGCGCGCCGACCTTAAGCAACTGGAGGAGGCCGCGCCTGAGCTGCCCAGCACAATGGGCGTGACCGACGCGACCAATATTGTGAGGTCGCTGCCCGTCCACATCCGCGGCAGCCACCTCACGCTTGGCCAACCGGTGCCGCGCGGCTTTCCGCAGGTCATGCCAGTGGCCAGCCTCCGCACCGAGTTGCCAGAGCAGCAGAGCGGCCGGCTTGAACTTGCGCAGTGGCTTACCAGCCCCGAGCACCCCCTCACCGCGCGCGTGATGGTAAACCGCATTTGGCGCTGGCACTTTGGTCAGGGTCTCGTCGCCAGCACAGACAACTTCGGCATCCTCGGCGAGCGGCCATCGCATCCCGAGCTGCTCGACTGGCTGGCACGCCGGTTTATCGCCGAAGGCTGGAGCGTCAAGGCGATGCACCGGCTCATCATGTCGAGCGCTGTTTACCAGCGGGCAAGCCAGTATTCAGGGCCGCGTGTTCAGCCTTCAGCGGGGAGTAAGCCCTCCGGTCGCCTGACAGAGTATCGGAAAATTAATGCTGAACTTCCCCCTCACGCCGCGCTCTCGGATCCAGAAAACAAGCTGCTCGCCCATTTCCCCCTCCGCCGCCTGGAAGCTGAGGAAATCCGCGACGCGCTGCACTTTGTCGCCGGCACGCTCGACCGCACGATGGGTGGCAAGACCATTCCCGTGAAAAATCGCGAGTTCTTCTTCAACCATACCTCCAAGGACACGACCACCTACGACAGCCCACGCCGCGCACTCTACCTGCCCGTCGTTAGGAACAATGTTTATGACCTCTTCGAGCAATTCGATTTCCCCGATCCCGCCGTGCCCAACGGCCACCGCAACACCACGGTCGTCGCCCCGCAAGCCTTGCTGATACTTAATAGCGGCTTGGTGACCAAGGCAGCACAACAGTTTGCGGCCCGCCTCGCTGCCGTGGCCAGCGACGACCCGCGGCGTCTCGAACTCGCCTACCAGCATGCTTATGGCCGACCGCCGACCGCCAAAGAGCTGGTCCGCGCGCGCAAGTTCCTCGCTGAGTTCAAGCCCGACTCTGCCGCCAGCCCGTCCGCGTGGACCGTGTTGTGTCAATCGCTGCTGGCGGCTAACGAGTTCATTTACCTGAACTGAGCTGCTATAAAAGTTAGCCCAAAGAAAGAAAGACGGGGCTTGTTTCAGGTTCGCCGGGCACTCCACACACCGAACGGTCTTGCCGCCGCTCCACAGTTTGCTCAAACTCTCCTACGAGTGAATAGCGTGCTCGTAACCCAGACGACGGTTGGACTATTCTTAACCTTGTTGGTCAGCACCGCAAGAGGCGATAACTTCGCCCTGCCTAAGGCTGCCGCTACGTCAAATGCGGCACCGGCTTTGCTGCCAGTGCCGGCTCCCCCTACTTCGCCAAGCCCAAAGAAATTGCCGGAACCCTTTGACCCTACTCGCGCCCCAGCACGACAGAATAAAGTCGATGCAGATCGGCTTGTGACCAGCCGTCTGAAATGGGAGCAATTGCAGAAAACGAACGGGGGAAACTATTCATATACGGTGCGATGGTCATCCGCCTTCGGCTTCGGCCACCTCACCACGATCACCGTCCGGCAGAACCGTGTGGTGGAGCGTCGCTATGAGGAGTTCGGCCGGGCGGTAGCCCCCTCCCCGAGTGATGCCGCGGTTAAGCCAATGCCCAAATGGATCGAAACAGGGAGTCAACTCGGTACTCACGCTCAAGAAGGCGCGCCGGTCAGAACGGTGGATCAATTATATGCAGAAGCGGCCCGCTTGCTCTCTGAGCCTGTGCCAGAGGCACACCAGCTTTTCCTCGGGATCACGCCCGCCGGATTGCTGCATCATTGCATCCTTGTGGATCGGCGCATCATGGACGATGCCCCCCTTCGGGGAGTGCCGGCGTTTGATCTACAACTGGCACCGGGAACTGGGGAGCGGAACTGAAGCGGTTTTTTCCTCGGAGGTCTGAGGTTAGCGGGCTTCAGTGGATGGTTCCAGGTGGAATGCCCGTCATACAGGTCATCGTGACGCAACAGTTGCGTCGGCCTTGGCCCCTTTGTAACCAAGCAAGGTGGAAGCCAACCGACGCAACCCCACAGCATTCAATCACCCTTTTAGCACACGTTTCGGAAAAAAGCATGGCGGAAGAAGCTCTTTCGCTTGAGGGTTTCAAATGCGACTTTCGGTATCCAACGCAGCTGCCCAAAAGTTACTTGTGGCTGCCAAGGCACAGTAGGTATCAACTCTTGAAAATATGAATCACCTGTTGTCGATCCTATGCCTCTGTTCTGTCACCCTCGTCTGCCCCGCGATAGCCCGCGACAACGAAGGCCCAACCCCGGTGAAGTTGAGTCAAACGTGGAGCGGCGAGGTGAAACTCGAAGTGCGCAAGGAAGCCCCCAAGGACGGATACATCGCTGACAAGGAGGTGTTCGCCAAGTTCTGGAAGGCGTTCCGCGGTGCGGAGAGGGTCCCCAACGTTGACTTTACCAAGGAACTCGTTTTGGTCGCGGTCGGGGCGGACCCGAACAAACTCGGCATGGGCGCGAGTCTGGACGCAAGGGGCAACCTCAACGTATTGGTAAATAGCACGCTCATTGGGTTTGAGAATCCGACGTTTGCGGCTTACCAATTCGCTACGGTCTCGCGCGTTGGCATTAAGAGCGTGAACGGGAAAAAAGTGAAGTGACTGGCTGGGTGCTGGTCGAGAGCCGAGCGTAGGCCGTTCGCACGACTGGCCTCCGCCAATTTGGGAGCAGTTGACTGCTCGGATTGACACTGTTCCCGCTCGTGCTCGTCTATGCTGGGCACGGGAAAGGGGTTTAGACTGATAGAAAATTGCTTTTTGACGCTGCGCGCTTCAGGGAGAATTGCTTTTGCGTCGGGTTCATTTGCAAGTTTGCGCCGGTTTTGCCGGACGAGCCTGCCTGTGACCGCCAGCCCCTACGCCCCGCCGCTTGCCGCCGGGCACGGGCGAACGCCGCCCCCCGGCCCGCGATCTGCGACGACACGAGCGCACGCGGACCGGCAAAGGGGCGGGGGGGATGCTCGAACGCGACGGGGGCATGTTTATACGATGGGTAAGCCTCACAGATTTTTCAGCAAAAGGGCGACCCACGGACGGATCACCCGCGCCCGATACACACCCGGCCCGTCACAAGTGCAAGAAAAGGAAATCATAGCCCGGAAATGCCCCAAAATGCCGCTTGCCGAGCGGAAAACGAGACCGGGCTTAGAAAAGCGAAAACCCTCGACTTTCTGGGGAAAATCGAGGGCTTTACGCCTTCAAATTGGTTGCGGGGCTAGGATTTGAACCTAGGACCTTCAGGTTATGAGCCTGACGAGCTACCGGGCTGCTCCACCCCGCGATAAGGTGGCCAGAAGATAGGGATTTGACCTGTCGCTGCAAGCCCTATTGTGGCTGTGCTTTTTAGGCGACGTAGGCTTCATTGCAGCTTTGAGCAGATCCTATCTGCCGCTAATGCATGGGCGGAGGCTTTGCCGGCCACTTACCATAGCCAGCTGATCAAGCCAGCCGCCGCCTCACTTCTTCCGCAACGCGTGCGGGGGAAATTCCCGAGAGGCATGCCAACGGCTCGGCCCAATGACACCGGCTCTTCATGCAGGGTGCACAGGGGAGCGAGTGCGTCAGCGCGAGGTGCGTTTGGCCATACGGGCCGGTTTGATTGGGCTGCGTGGGGCCAAAGAGGGAAACCACGGGCTTGCGCAGCGCGGCGGCTAAGTGCATCGGTCCGGTGTCATTGGTCACGAGCACCTCGCAGCGGCGCAGAATTTCAATGAGTTCCGGCAGCGTGGTGCCACCGGCCAAGTTTTCACAGCGTTCGGGCGCGGTAGCACGGACGGTCTCGGCGAGTTGCCAATCGTCGGCGCCGCCGAATAAAGCAAAGCGAATATCCGCGTCGTGCATGCCCAGTTGGCGGACGAGCTCGGCGAAATGTTTGGCGGGCCATCGCTTGTTTTCCCACCGCGCACCCGGGTTGAGGCCAATCCAGCGGAAGCGGTCGAGCGGCCACCTGAGTGCTATTTTTGTGGCAACGGCGGGCTGTGGCGGCAGCCAGTCAAAGCGGTCATGCACCGGAATATCAAGCGCGCGAGCTACCGTGAGGTACCAGTCCACTGCGTGCGGCCGGTCTTTGGGGCGCGGCACGGCGAGGTCGTAGGCGAGATGCGCACCTTCGCGTTCAAGTTCGAGGCCGATAGTGAACGCCCCGTTTGCGAGCCACGCGAAAGTTGCGCTGCGGGCGAGGCCTTGCAAGTCAATGACCCAGTCGTAGTGGGCAGCCCGCATGGCGCGGATTTGGGCTAGGCCTTGTGGCCAGTAGGCGGGTGAGCGCCAGCTCTTACGCTGGAAGGGGATGAGTTGGGCAATGTCAGCGTCGCCTTCGAGCAGGGGAAGCAACTCAGCGGCGAGCCACCAGTGAACCTCAGCGGCAGGGCGGTGCAGCTTTAGTAGGCGCAAGAGCGGGAGCGCCTGTACCACATCGCCAAGCGAACTGGGTTTGAGGATGAGAACCTTCACCGCAACGCAGAATAAATTCTAGCCACAAAGAGTCGCAAGAGATACGGAGAAAATTGGTGAGCGAGTGCCTCCGAAAAAGGAAACGCGCCCGGTGTGCGGGCGCGTCGGGCGGCGACTATTTATGTATTTTGTTTCCTAGTGGCCTCACTTGCCCAGCGCGATGCGTTCCGCGAGGCGCTCCGGCAGGCCGGCAGCGCGGATTTTTGCCTGCGCGGTTGCGATGTCGTAGTCCAAACGGCGCAACTCGATGGTCTGCTCATCAATATCGTAGATGACGTAGGCTGCCTTGGGATTGCCGTCGCGGGGCTGGCCTACGCTGCCGACGTTGACGAAGTATTTTTTGCCCGCCTCAACCTTAAACTTGGAGTAAGTGCCGCCGCGTACCGTGACGTCGCGCACGAAGGCAACCGGCACGTGCGTGTGGCCGAAGAAGCATACGCTGGTGTTTTGGTAAGTGAAGCTGGCCGCCGCGGCTAACTTGTCAAACACATAGCCCCAACGTTTGGGACCGTCGAGCGTCGCGTGGACGATGGTGAAATTGTGGACGAGGCGGATGTAGCGCAGCTCGCGGAGCCAAAGGATGTCCTCCTCAGCTAGCTGGGCGCGGGTCCAGTTGACGGCCTCAGCAGCATGCGGGTTGAAGCCCTCAAGCGCGGCGTCTACGGAGCAGTATTCGTCGTGGTTACCCTTGACCACAGGCCAGCCCTTTGAACGGACAAAGTCGAGGCACTCCTTGGGGTTGGCGTTGTAGCCCACCACGTCGCCTAGGCAGGCATAGTGGGTCACCTTATTGGCCTCCGCATCCGCAAGCACGACTTGAAAGGCCTCCCAGTTCGCGTGGATGTCGGCGATGATAGCGTATTTCATTAAGCGGTGCTTACCGAACTATTTCAAAACTACGAAACTCACTGCGGGCTTCGGCCCACTGGGCGTCTTCCTGCCGTATAAACGCATCCAGCCCAGCGTCCCGGATGCCCTGCCGAAACGCTTCCACTTCGTCGCGTGCACCCTCGGCAACTAATTCCACGCGGCCGTCGGCCAAGTTCCGCACCGTACCCGTTACTTCGTACCCCGTGGCCACTTGTTTGACGATGTAGCGGAAGCCGACGCCCTGCACGCGACCCGAATAAATCACAGCAACTCGACTACGACTCATCTCAGAATTCGCCAAACGACGCGACTTTTTTCCGGAGTCAACTGCGAACTTTTTAAACATCCAGCAAAACCGTGAGGCAAATCAAGCCCCAAGGCTGTACAAATCAATTGTGTTTCGCTTCCGGAGTTTACCTCGCGGTGTGTACGGCCATTCTCGCCTTAAGCCACAATCGGCCACGGTCGTGATTCGCGCCTTGATGTTGGCAACGAGTCTGATTACAAGACCGCAGCTTTTTGTATGGTTAACCACACCCAAAGTTTTGTGGAACGAGTCCGCCCGGTTGCCGGCTTCGCTGTCGTCCCGCTAAGTCAGCCAGAGCACTGCGATGGTGCCGCCGCCTTATGCCAACCGCTTCAGTTGGTCGGCTTTTGACCGCCGCGCTTGATTGTCCCAAAACCAAACCAATTCTATACCAAGACACCTGCCGCCCACGCCCTCCGCGCACTTTGCCTAGATCTGCCCGAGGCTGCTCCCCAGATTTGCCCGACAGCACCCTGAAATGCCCTGGATTCTACAAAAACTTTGGCTCATTCCGGTGTTGCCGCTGTTGGCGGCAGGCATCAGCGCACTGCTAAAGCGGCCGAACCGCTCACTCTCTGCGGGAATGGCCATCGGGGCGATGGGCACGTCGTTCCTGCTTTCGCTCATGGCGTTTGCAGAGACGCTTGGCAAGCATGGCCCAGCAGCGCGGCAGGTCTTCAGCTTCGATTGGTTCGCGCTCGGTGATACCGTGATACGCCTCGGCTGGGTGCTGGATCCGCTCACGGCGGCAATGGTGGTAATGATCACTTTCGTCGGGTCGCTCATCTTCATCTTCAGCGTCGGTTACATGAGCCACGATGAGAACTTCACGCGGTTCTTCTGCTTCCTGTCCCTTTTCGCTGCCGCGATGTTAGGCCTCATCATTGCGAACAACTTGATGCTG
>Ga0208048_1001094_pt1 | contig 14225 bp, 12 predicted proteins | sample Malawi_45m_30L_FD_184163 | JGI IMG/M metagenome (GOLD analysis project Ga0208048, IMG submission 184163) | Freshwater microbial communities from Lake Malawi, Central Region, Malawi to study Microbial Dark Matter (Phase II) - Malawi_45m_30L... | ecosystem: Environmental > Aquatic > Freshwater >...
GTGGTGGGGTTCGAGAGGTGGACACTACCGAGGTTTATTACAAAGTCAAGCGGCAGAACGGTTTCGAAGAGGTTAGTCGCAAAGCCAGGTTGGGAATGCGGCATCCATCGGTGCGCCCCGGTGACGAAATTTCGGTGATCTTGGTTCCCCAGAGGCCCAAATCCAAATCGGATGACAAGAAAGTGGATTGGGACAAATTATCAGCCAAAATGATCACTCTTCTTACAACACTTGCCTTGCTTAGAGCTTATTTCTAATCCCAGGTATTATGAACGAATCACCCTTTCGAAACCCCCATCAACCGCGCAGGGCATGGACTGCCGGGGATTTGGTGCAGGGTTGGCGGAGGTTCCGCGCTTGGCTTAGTCGGAATTCCATGCCGATTGCGGTCTGGGCCGCCTTAGGTGGGTCAAGCGGGGCAGGATTGGCTTGGTGGTCTGATCCGATGTACACCGCAAGGACCACTTTTGTGTTCAAGGAAGATCATCAGAGCAGTTTGCTCGCTGGATTGTCCGGTATAGGAAATATGTTGGGCATCTCAGCTCCGGGTTCAGGGGCAGGGTCTTTGGACAGAATCGTCGAGCTTGCCGGCTCGCATCTTTTGGTCGGCAAAGCCTTGTTGCATTCGGTACGGGTTGGAAAGCAAGAGGATTTGCTCATCAATCATTTAATCAATATCCAGGATCTTCGACAGCGTAAAGCATGGCGCGAAGACAGTATGTTGCGTACAGTTCAATTCGATTCCCGCATCACCTACGAAAACCTGAGCCTTTCCCAACGCAAAGCCATGAATTGGGTTATTGCCATGGTTCGGGGGAACGGGCAGGTTCCATCGGAATTGGTACGAGTTCATTTTGACAAGAAAAGCTCGGTCATTCATTTGCAGATCAAGCATCGTCACGAATTGTTTGCTTACGAATTTAATCGCGCCCTTTACACCGAATTGGTGAATTTTTATACCTTGCAAGCCACCCAAAATTTGTCCACCAGGGTCAATACCCTGCAAGCGAAGGTTGATTCCATTCAGAATATTTTGAATGTTACTCAAACAGCATCTGCTCAGAGTTCGGACCAGGGTTTGGGGCTGGTTCTGCAATCGGATAAGGTTCGCCAAAAGCGGCTCAACGTCCGGGAAAACATGCTGATCATGATGTACGGCGAAGCGGTTAAGAACCTCGAACAGCTTAATTTTCTGTTGAGCACCACGACCCCCTCATTTTCCGTAATTGACCAAACCTACTTACCCATTAAGCCATATCGACGCAGTTGGATTGGGTTGATGGTCTTGGGTTTGTCCGCCGGGGCGGCACTGGGCATGTTGATGGCGGGTATTCGAGACGTATTCGGATCTACCAAGGCTATTCCTTAATCAACCCTAGTGCTTTGATTCTTTTGTTGCGCACTGCTGGGGGGTTGGGTAATCAGCTATTTCAATCCCATTACGCGACCTTGCTTCATCAACGGCTCGCAGTGCACACGGTTTATCACTTTCATTCGACCCAGTATGCCAGGGTGGCTCCGTGGGAATTGGGCCCCATGCCTTGGTTGCCGGCAACCCTCCTTGTGCGATGGGTGTTGAGCTTAAGAATCCCACAAGTGCTCTTCAGGCTAGGCCTTCGCCACCGGGAGTATATTCGGATAGGCCCATGGATTGTTGCGGATGGTTATTTCATGGATGCTTTTCAATACGAGGATTTTCAAGAACCGCAGATACAAGCGGGTTTGGATCAAATACGAACCCGGATTGGAATCCCCAAAGATTTAATTCGACAAGGAAATCTCTTGCACCTGAGGTTGGGTGATTTTTTTGATCAAGAAATTGACCAACGGAAATTTCTCGAAGCGGCTTTGAGCCCATCCATGGTGAAGAGGTTGCTTGTGGACCCCGTCAACGGCAGTTCCCCAGAAGACGTGATGACCAGCGATGAGCCCGCTGTGCTCAAGATGATGGAGAATTTGGGCACTAGCTCTGCGTTCCTTCTGGTTCAGACTCATGGTTTGGCGCCCCCTATACTTTTGAAGAAAGTAGCGGCCTATGCGCGAATCCGCTATAACGGCAGCACTTTGGCCTTTTGGGCGGCGGTATTGGGCGGCGCTGACTTGATATGGGATGATGTTGTGCCGCCCAATCACTATGTGACTCGGAATTGTCGTCAGCTTGAGGCTTTGGCGCCTTGCTTTGGCTTGTCCTGTTCCCTCATCCATGACCGTGACTGATCTTCGCTCGGCGGTAACCCCGTGGGTTGTCCTTGTGGTTTTGGGATTGATGCTCTGGGCCTCAGTATCTCCCCTGAACCCTGATTGGTTTTCGTATCAATCCTTGTACGAAAACCAAGGAGGTTATTTGTCGGAGTCTGGAAGGGATCCTTTGTTTATTGCCATCATGAATTTGTGGAGGATGTTGGGCCTGGATTATACGGCCTTTCGTGTAGTGCTTGCCTGCATGTTTGGAATTTTTGCCTGGATGTTGACACGCGGCAGTATCATTCCATTTGCGTTGGAGAATTTGGGCCTGATGACGGTGGTTGTGGCTGTTTTGACCCTGCTCATGACACGTTATACCGTGGTTATTCGTGAAGGAATTTCCGTTTCCTTTCTGCTTGTGGGAATTTCTTCTTTGTACAAGCGGCATGAGGAGGATCAACGTCTCACGGCCTTTGGACGATGGGTGGCAATGGCTTGGGCTTTGTTGGCTTCTTTGGTGCATTCCGGGGTTGCACCTATTGCTTTGGTCTTGGGGATTAGTGCTTGGATTCGTCCGACTTCGTACAGGTTGGCCATGTTGCTTTCAGGGATCTTGTGGATACTGGTAGGCTTGTTCACTGTGGCCGTTCTTGCTTGGGGTAATGTTGCGGAAATTGCTTACTTGCGATTTGGCGACAGGGCCTTGGAAGCTCCCCAAAACTCATTGGGGCAATGGGCCTTATGGTTTGCTTACGGAGGAGTTGTGGTGTGGATTGCCAGAGCCGTATATGCCGAATACAACCATGATGAATTGTACCCTGAGCCTATCTATTTCCTACGCACCGTGACGGGTCCAATGGCGATTGTATGTATCCTATTGATTTATAGTCTGTTATTGATGGGTTCACCCACCATCATGATTAATAGTTTTGTACGATTCCTTCATTTGATTTTGGGATTGGGTTTGTTTGCAGTGGCTGTTGTATCGCCGGGGAACAGAATCTTGTGGTTGATAGGCTTGTTTATTTTGATGGATCAGGTGCGTTCCTTCGTTGCTGCTATTTCTTTATGAGTGTGGTGCCTTTGTTGGATCTACTGATTCCGGCCTACGAACACCCCGAGGGTTTGCTTCGCATCCTGAACAGCCTCGTCCACGCCCCTCATGAGGTCCGCATAGTGGTCAACGACGATTCGACCACCACCCTAGTCGAGGATTGCCTTAAGGGTCATGTTTTAGCGCAGAGGGTTCTTTACCACCGTAATCAACCTTCGTTGGGCGCCATTCCCAATTGGAATGCGTTGTTAGCGAAATCTAATGCCCCTTATGCGATGGTGCTTCATCATGACGAATGTCCAATGAAGGATGATTTTTGGGATGTTTTGGTGAACAACCTACGAACAGCGCCGGATATCGTCATGGTGGATTTGTGGGTTCCGGGAATTTGGCCCGGAACGGTACGTCTGCATACTCCTAGGCGACTGCGTAGATGGATTGTGAATCGTTTTCCGGCCTATTTGCTACGGCGCAATGTTTTGGGTCCTCCGTCGGTGATGGTTCTAAAGGAATCCCTGAGGGTACCCTTTGATCCCCGCATTCCATGGATGGTGGATGTGGAATGGTACCATAGAATCTTGTGTGTCGGAGGATACAAGGTTCATAGCCTGGATGGAGCGGCTTTGGTTCACACCGGGCACGGTCATTCCATTAGTCAATCCATGGAGGGGACCCTCTCCCAAAGGCGCTGCAAGGAGTCTACAATTTTGCTCGAATCGGGTCATCAGTCGCCGGTATTGCGACTTAATGCCGGGACAAGCTTGTGGTATCGTCTTCTCGTAGCTTTCGAAACGGCGGTATGGATGGTTGTTCGCGTTTATCATCGTATAGGCTTGGGCTTGTTTCGTTTTCAGATCCTACCTCAACATTTAAGGAAGGTGTTATGAAGGCCATACGAGGTCAGGTCGTACAGCATGCCGCGATTCGGGTTTTATCGGCCGCCTTGAGTTTCGGGTTATTTACCCTAATTACCTCCAAGCTCCCGGTTGAGCCTTCCTGCAGGGTAATTTTCTATTTGTTTGCATTGGGATTTGGGATTGCAACCATGCGCTTGTTCTTTCAAGTTGCTGCAGGATTGCATCCGGTTCAACGAAGAACCGAGAAGATTTTGAGTTTATGGAAGGGTCTTCGAATTACGGTCTTGGTAACCTTGGTGGTTTCGCCGTTGGCTGGTTGGGTTCTGTGGCAGCATACGCAGCAAGGCTGGATAGTGGCTTTATCCTTGGTGGTTAGTTTTCTGGCTATTCCGGATGTGGATTTGGCCAGGAGTATTGTTCGCAGGAATATGCTTTTCCCGACTTTGTTTACAGTGGGAACGGTCATGGCCTTGGTGGGTGTTCTGGTTTGCCCGAGATTGGGGCTTACAGAGGCTTGTGGATGCCTTCTCTTGCAGTGGGTTCCTGCTGGTTTGAGCAATCTGATGGTGATGCGGCGGTGGATTCATAAGATTCTGTTCAACCGCTACGGGGTTACCCCGTGGACGATGTTGACCATGTTCTTGGTCGCGGTTTTGGATGGCGTTGTTCTCAACGGCCCCTATTTGGGGTTTATAAAGCCCGGGAATGCGGCGGCCTCGGATTTGGCCCTTACCACTAGGGTTTTGGTTGCGTCGTTGCCGATGCTTCCGTTGTTGACGCATTGGTTGAATCAAGGCATGCTGGAGAAGGGCCTCTTGCCACATGGACTATCGATGACAACAGGATTTGCCGGGATTCTTGGAATAAGCGGGTTGCTGATAGGCATGGTTTATGGGTTGTTTTTTGTGTATTTTTCCTCATGGGTTCTGTCGGTCCATGTTTTCGTTTTGTTTCTTATGCTTTTGTTGGCGTATTGTATTTTTGCTGCCGTGACCAGGATCCATGTTCCGCATTTGAATACACCCAGGAGACTATGGTTTACTTTGCTGCCTTTGTTAATTTATTTGGGTGTTATGGGGATAGCGGGTACGGTCTTGATGGATTCCGCCACGTGGATTGTCGCCTTGCAAGCCGTTACCTTGTTGCTCGCGTCGTGGTTAGGCCTTAAGCGATGATGGAATTTTCGGTGTTGATGGTTACCTACGGCAAGGACCATCCGGAACATTTGAGTCAGGCCTTGAGGAGTGTTTCCTTGGACCAAACCCTGCTCCCCACCGAAATTGTGTTGGTGGTGAACGGAGCATTGAACCCAGATCTTGAGCAGGTGATTGATCAATGGAGCATACAATTGGTAAATATTGTGTTTCGTGTGGTCCGATTGCCGGTTAATGGGGGTTTAGGACATGCCCTTAATCGAGGAGCCGAGGAATGCACGACGAATTGGATTGCCCGTATGGATGCGGACGATATAAGCTTGCCAAATCGGTTTCTATGGCAGTGTCAATACCTGTTGGATCATCCCTCGCTGGTGTTGTTGGGCGGCGCCATCGAAATTTTGGAAGAGTCCAATGGCCACCGAACGCATTTTTACCCTGAGAACGAGGCGGCGATTCGGGATTTCATCGTACGAGGGTCGCCTTTTGCCCATCCGTCCATTATGATCCGCCGTGATATTTTGCTTCGTTATCGTTACCAATCACAATCGTTCCATGCCAAATCCGGAAGTGGCAACGAGGACATCGAATTATGGTTCAGGTTGGTGCAGGACCGATGGCCCATGGGTAATTTGGATCAGGTTATCCTACGTTTTCGGGTTAACGATCGCTTCTACAGCCGTCGCTCCCATTCCAAGGCCTGGACCGAAATGATCATCTACCTCCGCGGGATCCGTGCTCTGTACGGCTGGGATAGGCGTTTGATATTCCCGGTCTTACGCTGGTTGACCCGCTTGATGCCCCAGGGAGTGAATCGAGTTTTGTATCGGTACCGGAATGCGCTGTATCGTATGTAGGTTTAGGAAGTATTTTTGGAAGAAATCGCAAGGGGAAAATGCTTACAGGAATCGCTTTTGGTTTGGCAGGTGTTTTGAGCCTCCTGGTTTTTCGCTGGGTGGAACTGTGGGCCCAGAAGGCGGGTTTGATGGATTTGCCCAATGATGAACGCAAGCTCCATCAGAAACCGATTCCCTTGTTAGGCGGATTTATGGTATTTGTTGGAGCATTAGCATCGTTTCTGATATTTTGGGATTGGAGTGGCACAGAAAGCATAAGGTCCATGGGGGTTTGTTTGCTGTTGTTCTTGGTTTTGGGGACCTTGGATGATTATTTGGATGTAAGCGCCAGGCCCAAACTGGGCTTGCAATTCCTGATCTCGACGGTGCATGTCTTTTATTTCACGCAGGGTACGGTGGATTTCATAGGGTTGTTTGGCATGGGGGAGCTGGATCCGATGTGGTCCAAGATCTTCTTGTCGCTGATGTTCGTCTTCCTCATCAATGCCTTCAACCTGATTGATGGGGTGAATACGCTGTTTGGGCTGTTTGCCTTGTTGGCTTTTGTGTTTTTTGCTTTGTTCTTTGAGATGATAGGAGATGGTGATCGGTATTTGATGGCGATGGTTGTCGCAGGGGCATTGTTGGGTTTCCTCTGGTACAACAAGACGCCCGCCAAGGTCTTTATGGGGGATGCGGGTTCGTTGATGCTGGGGTTTATTCTATCGGATTTTGTGAGCCAGTTTTTGTTTCATCACCACAAGGTGGAGGAGGCGCGCCTCACTTTCATGAAAGACTATACCCCAGTTATTGCTTTGGCGTTGTTTGCCTTGCCTATCTTCGATATGTTACGGGTGATTTATTTGCGCCTTCGTTCCGGCAAATTGCCCATGTCTCCGGGCAGGGATCATATGCACCACTTCTTGCTTGACCGGGGCTTCACCCACATCATGACCTCTCTTACCTTGAATGGTAAATCTGCGATTATCCTAATGTTATGCCTTGCGATGGCTCGCATGGGCTGGAATATTAATGTAATTTTTGGGGTGCTGTTGCTGACCGCATGGCTCCTGTTCCCGGGATCCGGAAGGTGGTGGATTGCTCGCGTGTTTAAGGCTCAAACCCCATCCAAATCCTGATGATTCAGGATTCAAGAAGAATGGGTGAGCCCGTGAACAATGGGTGAGCCCTTGCCTTGCCAACGGCCTTAGCCCTTGAGCTCGCGGATAGCGTCCAGGACGAGCTGGGCGATTTCGGTGGCGCCTTCGGGGCTGAGTTCGGAGTGGATGGGGAGAGATAGCACCCTGCGGCAGAGGTCCTCGGTCACCGGGAAAGAACCCTCCGTGTAACGAGGGTCCAGGTAGGCCCTCTGACGATGCAGGGGGATGGGGTAATAAATCATGGACGAAACATCACGAGCGGTCAAGGCATCACGCAATTTCGAGCGGTCCAGATCCGGATGCAGGCGCAGAGTGTATTGATGGAAAACGTGGGTGCTGTAAGGCGCTGTCTTGGGCACGCTGAGCCAGGGTGAATCGCCCAGAATGCGGTTGTAGGTCGCAGCCGCCTCGGCCCGCGTTCGGTTGTAGCGGTCCAGGTGCGGGAGTTTGGCCCTGAGGACCGCGGCCTGCAGGCTGTCCAAGCGGGAATTGACCCCGATTTCGTCGTGATGGTATTGCACGGATTGGCCGTGGTTGGCCACCATGCGAATGCGATCGGCCAGGGCGGCATTGCGGGTGAACAGGGCGCCCCCGTCTCCGTAACAACCCAGGTTCTTGGAGGGGAAGAAGGAAGTGCAACCAATATCCCCCATGGTCCCGGCATGGTGGCTGCAGCCGTTGCGGTCCAGGTACCGGGCACCGATGGCCTGGGCTGTGTCCTCGATCACGTAGAGGTTGTGCTCCTTGGCCAGTTCCAGAATAGGCTCCATGGGCGCACATTGCCCAAAGAGATGCACCGGCACAATAGCCCGGGTCCGCGGTCCGATGGCAGCCCGCACTTGCTCAGGGTCCAGGGCGAAGGTCTCCGGGTCCACATCCACCAGGACCGGGGTCAACCGGAGCAAGGCAATGGCCTCAGCGGTCGCCACGTAGGTGAAGGATGCCGTGATGAGTTCATCCCCGGGTTGCAGGCCCAAGGCCATCATGGCGATTTGGAGCGCATCCGTACCGTTAGCGCAGGGGATAACCTCCGTACCGTCCAGGTAGGCCCCCAATTCCAAGGCGAAGGCTTTGACCTGCGGACCGTTGATAAAGGCCGTGTTCTCGATGACCTCGGCCATGTTCCGCTCAACCTCGTCACGGATATGCAGGTATTGGGTACGCAGGTCCACCATGGGTCGCATAAGCAGGGGGTTTAGTCGTTCAAAGATACCCCAAGGGGCAATGTGTTCATAAAGGTGAACAAGTCATGAAATTTCCACGAATCTCGATATCTACAGCCTTTGGAGGGCACAAAAGCCGAATAACAAATTATTTTTGAGCAAGAATCTTACTCACTTTCTTCCCAGAGAGCCTGTGTTTCATCCAGGAGCCTGGGAGTGAGGGGGCGAAGCCTTGCCCATCCCCCATGCTGGACACCCTTATTACTTCCAAGACCAGGATCAAGCTCCTGCTCAAATTCTTCAGCCACCAGGCCAATGCCTCCTACCTCAGGCTGCTCGCTGAGGAATTCAAGGAAAGCACCAATTCGGTGCGGGTTGAGCTCAACCGCCTGACCCAAGCCGGCTTGCTCCAATCCTACCAAGAAGGCAATACCGTTCAGTACAAAGCCAATACCGGGCATCCCATGTTCAAACAACTCCAAGGCCTGGTATCCAAGTACCTCGGCTTTGATAACATCATCGATGAAGTCCTGGAGCGGGTGGGGGATTTGCATTTGGCCGCCGTGACCGGGGACTATGCCCGCGGTGTGGACAGTGGCACCATCGAATTGGTCTTGGTGGGCCGCATTCAATTGGAATATACCGAGAAATTGATCCGCAAAGCCGAGGAGGCCATCGGACGCAGTATTCGGTTTTCGGTGCAATTGCCCGACCTTAGCGGTGCTTTGTACGATTTTCAACGCCAACACCATTTGGTGCTCTGGCACCAACCCCTGAACGCCCCCATCCTCAGCCCATGAGCAGAACCTTGTTAATTACCGGAGGTGCCGGGTTCATCGGATCCCATGCCGTCGAGCATTGGGTCCGTCATTACCCCCAGGATCGCTTGGTGGTCCTCGACAAGATGACCTACGCCGGCGATGCCGCCAACCTGGATGCCTGCCGAGGCCTGGGCCAATGGGAGCTGGTGGTGGGCGATATCGGCAATGCTGAATTGGTGCAAGGGCTCTTTGCCCAATACGCCTTCGACGGGGTGATGCACCTGGCCGCCGAGAGCCATGTGGACCGCTCCATCACCAACCCCATGGAATTTGTGCGCACCAATGTTATGGGCACGGTGACCCTGCTCAATGCGGCGCTGGCGGCATGGGGCGAGCATGCCGACCGTAGCCAGCGTTTGTTCTACCATATTTCCACCGACGAGGTGTACGGCAGCCTGGGCGCAGAGGGTTTGTTTCACGAAACCACCCCCTACGATCCCCGTTCCCCGTATTCCGCCTCCAAGGCGTCCTCCGATCACTTTGTCCGCGCTTACCACCATACCTACGGTTTGCCTGTGGTCCTCACCAATTGTTCCAACAATTACGGGCCTCGGCAGTATCCCGAGAAGCTCATCCCCGTGGTGGTCCGCGCCCTGGCCGAAGGCAGACCCATCCCCGTGTACGGGGCGGGGGCCAATGTACGGGATTGGCTCTATGTGGGCGATCATGTCCTGGCCATGGATGCGGTCTTTCACAACGGGCGCAACGGTGAAACCTACAATGTCGGCGGTAACAACGAACACAATAACCTGGACTTGGTGCGGCATCTCTGCCGCATTTACGATCAAATCCACGGCAGACCCGCAGGGACCGGCGAAGCGCAGATAACCTTTGTGACAGACCGCAAGGGGCATGACCTGCGCTATGCCATCGATGCCAGCCGTATCCGCGATGAATTGGGCTGGGCCCCGACCACTGATTTCCAGAGCGGGCTCGAAGCCACGGTTCGTTTCTACAGCCAACCCCACCCTTGATGTTATGACCAAACCCCAACCCATGCGACTCCACCGTTCCTTGGCGGCGATACAGCCTGCCTTGATGCTGCTGCTTCTGTTCGCGGCTAGCTCCTGCATCCGCAACCGCGATTATATCTACTTGCAGTCCCCTGCCGAGAAAGCTTACTGGGACCTATCGCCCCTCCAATCCAAGAGCCTGCGGCGCGCCCAGCAAGCCATCAAGGCCCAGGACAGCGCGGTTTTTGTGCCTTACAGGGAGCCCGAAGAATACCTGATTCAGTTCAACGATATCCTGAGGGTGGATATCAAGAGTTTTGACGAGAAGGCCAACCAACTCTTCAATGCCTTCAGCGCACAGAATATGCAGATGGGCGCTATGGGATCCCAAGGAGGGGGGGATCCCTACTTCATGTTCGGTTATACGGTCAGTGATTCAGGGCATTTGGATTTGCCGGTCCTGGGCAAGATCAAAGTCGTCGGAATGAACGTGGTGCAGGCGCAGGATGCGGTGCAGAAGGAGATCGACAAGTACTTCACCCAAGCCTTTGTGAAATTGGCCCTGGGAGGCATCCGCTTCTCGGTGATGGGGGAAGTGTTAAGGCCGGGCAAATACGCGGTGATGCAGAACCGCCTCACCATCCTCGAAGCCCTGGCCACGGCCGGTGAGCTCAAGCCTGAAGCCAACCGCAACAGGGTCCAATTGATACGGCAATACCCCGGTGGTTCCAGGGTGGTGACCCTTGACCTCACCGATCGCAGGCTCCTGTCTTCGCCGTACTACTTCGTGAGACCCAACGATGTGCTCTATGTCGCCCCGTTGCGGGTCCGGGAATTGGGCACCGGCCTGACCGCCCAGCAATCCATGGGGACCATCCTCACAGCCATCAGCCTGCTGGTCAATTCGATATTGTTATACAACACTTTACGCAATCTCTAATGGAATCCAACGCGCAATCTTTGCAGAACGAGAGGGATCTGCTCCATCAGAACGGGGAGCAGGAACAGGGGGGCATCAGCCCCATGGTCTATGTGTTCAAGATCCTGTACTTTTGGCCCTACCTGGTGGTGGCCTTAGTCCTGGGTTTGGCGGGGGCCTTTGTGTACAACCATTATGCCCAGCCGGTGTACAAGATCAATTCATCGATCTTGATCATCGAGAACAAGGGCGGTGGAAGCGCGATGAAGAACCTGGACGCCGTCTTGATGAGCGGGGGATTGGGGGGCATGACCTCCACCACCGACAACGAGTTGGGGATTATCCAATCCTTCACCTTGGTGGATTTGGCCCTCAAGGAATTGGACTTTGGGGTGCGCCTCACCAAATTGGGTCAATTCAGCCGCGAAGAAATTTACCCCCACCGTGGGATCGTGGTGGAGGTGGACAGTTTCCACCCCCAATTGGTGGACCTGAGCCTGCGCATTGAATTGCAGGGCAAGGGGCGTTACCGCATCACCGAGAATGGACAGGAAGGGCATTTGTACGATCCGCTGCGGTACACCTACAGGGGAGAAGAGGCGGAGCCCGAGATGGTAACCTCGGATATTCGCTCCGGTTCCTATGCCTTTGGGCAATGGGTGGAGGGCAAGCATCACCGATTCCGATTGCAGGTGCTGGATGCTGCAGCCCTGAGCGGGTCGAATTTCAGTGTGGAATTCCGATCGCATCGGGTCTTGCAGGACGAGTACTTCGGGAAGGTCAAGGTGGAACCTTGGAAGAAATTGGCCTCCCTCCTGTACCTCACCCTGGAAGAGACCAATATCGAGAAGGGTCAGCGCTATGTCAACAAACTGATGGAGGTGTATCTGCGGCAGAACCTGGAGCTCAAGAACCAGACCTCCCTCAATACGGTGGGATTCATTGACCGGGAATTGTCGGGGATTAGCGATTCCCTGCAGACCACGGAATCCCGCTTGGAGCAGTTCCGATCAGCCAACCGCACCGTGAATATCTCCTCGGAGGGGCAGGTCATCTTCAGCCGATTGGAAGAATACGAGAAGAACAGGGCCTTGGAACAGGGCAAACTCAAGTATTACGATTACCTGCGCAACTATTTGAGCGAGAACAGACCGACTGGGGAGGTGGTTTCTCCCTCCACGATGGGGGTGCAGGACCCGGTTCTGATCGGCTTGATTCAGGAACTGGGCAAGCTGAGCGGGGAGCGCAACGCGATGGCGGTGGGGACCCGGCGCTCCAACCCTTACCTGGAGCAATTGGACGAGAAAATCCGCCTGACCAATTCCGCAATCCGGGAGAATTTGCGCAACCTGGTGCAGAATTCGCAGATCATGATCCGGGACCTGGAGGGGAGGATCCGCAGCACCGAGGGCCTGATGTCCACCTTGCCGCGGACGGAACGGGACCTGGTGAATATCAAGCGCAAATTCACTCTCAACGAGAACCTCTTTGTGTATCTGCTGCAGAAGCGAGCGGAGGCCGGTATTACCATGGCGGCGAATTTGCCGGATGCCCGGGTCATCGATGCGGCCAAGAAGGAGAAGCAAGTCGCTCCCAACAAGGCGACCAATTATGCCCTGGGGGGGCTGTTGGGTTTGTTGGTGCCGATCGCCATCATTCTGATCAGGGATTCCTTGCAGAATGCCTTGATTGACCGTCAGCAGATTGAGACGGTGACCAAGGTTCCGGTTCTGGGCGTGATTGGTAATAACAACAAACAGACATCGCTGGTGGTCTTGCAGCATCCCAAGTCGGTGATCTCGGAATCCTTCCGTGCCCTGAGGACCAACATGCAGTACATCAACCCCGGCAAGGAGAAGCAGGTGGTCTTGGTCACGTCGTCCATCTCCGGGGAGGGGAAGACCTTTATCTCCACCAACATTGCCTCGGTGCTGGCTTTGTCGGGCAAGAAGACGGTGCTAATCGGAATGGACCTGCGCAAGCCCAAGATCTTCAACGACTTTGGATTGACCAACAATGTCGGGATGTCGAATTATTTGATCGGCAAGGCCGAGAAGGAAGAAATCATCCAGCATACCAATTACCCCAATCTGGATTTGATTCCGGCGGGACCGGTGCCCCCGAATCCTTCGGAGCTGGTCTTGTCGGATCGCTACGGGGACTTGATTAACTGGCTCAAGACTCAGTACGACTTTGTGATAATCGATACTCCTCCCTGCACTCTGATTGCGGATGCCTTCGAGATGATGCGCTTCTCGGATGTGAATTATTACGTGATGCGGCAGAACTATACCCGCAAAGAAATGGTCAAGATCGTGGAGGGCATGCGCCTCAACGGGCAATTACAGAATGCCTGCATTGTGGTTAACGACTACAAGATCGAAACCGCCTACGGTTACGGCTATGGCTACGGGTATGGCTATGGTTACGGGTATGGTTACGGCTACGGGTATGGTTACGGCTACGGGTATGGTTACGGCTATGGCTACGGGTATGGCTACGGGTACGGGTACGGCTACTACGAAGACGAAGGCCCCCGTAAGCAGAAGGCCTGGTGGAAGAAATTGTTGCCCTAACCAAAGCCGCCTCCGAGGCTATCCAAGCACTCCCTGTAAATTATAAATCCTATGTCAGAAAGTTCATTTCATCCCCAACAAGCCCGCATCGGCATCATCGGCCTCGGTTATGTGGGTTTGCCGTTGGCGGTGGCCTTCGCGGAGAAATATCATGTTATCGGCTTGGATATTAACCCATCTCGGGTGGAGGAACTGCGCAGGGGCGTTGATAGCACTCTGGAAGTAGAGCAGAAGGCCCTGGAAGGGGTTTTGGTGAACCCGAATGTCGCCCCAAAAGCCGGTCTCTTATGCACCACGAGCCCTCAGGATCTGGACGATTGCAACGTGTACATTGTTACGGTGCCTACGCCTACGGATCGCCACAACCGGCCGGTCCTCACCCCCATGATCAAGGCGAGCCAAAGCATTGGAGCCGTGCTGAAGCAAGGGGATGTGGTGATTTACGAATCCACCGTGTATCCCGGGGTTACCGAGGAGGAAATGGTGCCTGTCTTAGAGCAGGCATCAGGATTGCGTTATAACAAGGATTTTTTTTGCGGGTATTCCCC
>Ga0208048_1001095_pt1 | contig 14224 bp, 16 predicted proteins | sample Malawi_45m_30L_FD_184163 | JGI IMG/M metagenome (GOLD analysis project Ga0208048, IMG submission 184163) | Freshwater microbial communities from Lake Malawi, Central Region, Malawi to study Microbial Dark Matter (Phase II) - Malawi_45m_30L... | ecosystem: Environmental > Aquatic > Freshwater >...
TGCGCCAAAGATCGGGGCCGCTGCCACATCCGCGCCTTGGTAGGCTTGGAACTGCGGCAACTGCACCTGTGCGCCACCCATGATCGCAGCGATCTCGTTAAGCGGCTGCGAGCGCAGTGCCAACTGCTCTTGGAGGGCAGCCTGACGCTGTGCGTTCTGGAACGCTGCGGCGGCTTGCGCTTGGTTGTAGCCCTGTGCTTGCAGTGCAGCCTGAGCCTGCGCTTGTTGCAGAGCCGACTGTTGCTGCGCGGCAAGACCGGCGTTGTAAAGTCCCGCCAAGTCCAACTGCTGACCGAAGCCCTGAGCCTGTCGCCCCAACTGCGCCTGATACTGCTGCATTGCTGCGGCTTGGTTCTGCGCGAGAGCCTGATTCTGAGCCTGCTGCGCTGCTTGGCCCATCTGGAACGCTAACTGCTGTCCTTCGCGCCCGAAAGCACCTGAAGCCAACTGCTGCTGGAAGGCTTGCTGTTGCGCTTGGTTAGCCAACTGCGACTGAATCTGCCGCTCGCTAAAGCCTTGCGCCCGCATCTGCGCGTCAAGGTTAATTCCCTGTAGCGCAGCCTGCTGCATCGCATCGTTCGCACGCTGGTTGAACAGGTTGACTTCGGCGTTGTATGCCTCACCACCCGGCACAAGCCCTTGGTTACGCAACTGCGTTTCCAACTGTGCGCGTTCGCGCTGAAGTTGCGGGTTTAGGCGCGACATGATGGCTTCTTGCCCCGTCATGCCAGCACTGACAGGCAGTTGAGCAAGACCGCCCACATCTACCCCGCGCTGCACCCCGCCTACACCGGCAAGGTCAGCACCCGCGATTTGACCGGGGGCAGCGGGGCCGCCACCCGCAACACCCATTAGCGTAATGTCAGGGACACCTGCCATCTGTTCGGCAGAGATGCCGCGCTGAAACTGGCCCATCGCACCAAGATCGCCAAGGGTCGGCAACTGACCGTAATCAAAGCCGAAACGCTGGGCGGGCAGTCCTTCGGGTCTAAAGGTCGTGCCATAAATGTCGCTGACACGCCCAATGGCTTTTTCGCCAAGCCCTGACAACGCCCTCTCTACCCGCTGCTGCGCCTCTAAGGTCGCCTGTGCCTCGGGAGTCAGGTATTGCTCAATAAAGGGCGTATCTAAATCGGTGCGGCTTGTGAACTGTTCCCGAGTCGGCGCAACCGGCGCACCCGTATTTGGGTCGTAGGTCATCCCGCCATATAGACCGCCACCTGCGCCCATTGGCGAAATAAACTCTTGCTCACCACCGGGGCCACGCACCAAATCCTCTTGGTCAAAGCGTGTGCCGGGGGTCATCGGGCCTGTCGGTAGTCCACTTGGCGGCTGACCCGTGGTTGGCTGGAACGGCTGACCGCCCGTTTTGGCGGCGTTGTATGCCTCCAATTGCTTGTTGTAGTCAGCCATCGCCTTGTCGTAGGCGGCTTGGTTGAACACATCGCGCCCAAACGTCACACGCTGCCCTCCAAGGGGCGTAGAGACGTTGGGGTTAGACAGACGCGCCGTAAGACGCGCAGCCTCTAGGTTAGCCTGTCCTTGCTGTATTGCCGCGCCGGTGTAATCAGGTGCCGGTGGCGGTGCCGGAGATTTTTTGCCCATAACGGTGTCCTAAAAAGCGACACGCATCGCGTGTCAGGGTTAGGAAAACAACATCACCGTCGGTGTCGGCGTCTTTAATTCGCGCTTCCTCGGTGAAACCCATCTTACTTACAACTTTTAACGCTTTCACGTTTTTACTGCCTATCGGAGCGATGATTTTGTCAACCCCGCAAACGTTAAACGGATAATCAAATACGGCGGCGAGATAAGCAGGGGTCAGGCGGTCTTGGAATGCGATATGGCAGACGATAGACCGTCCGTTCCAGTTCTCGTACACCACGCCGCAGACCAATTCCTCGCCCTTGCGTAGCCCAATAGCATTGGAGCGGGCAGCGTGATAACCACCGCCCGTCTGTGAACAGACCCATTCGCCCACTTCGGGGCCGCTTGTTATATGCCAGCCCATCCGAGTTGAAACACTACGTCTGTTGATGCCCATTGGATCGCTAGTTTGTTGGAGGTGCTGGCTAACTGTATGCCGCCGCAATATCCAACCCCTGTCACACCTTGGAAATTGTTTTGGATTTCTAAATCAGAACCCCAAACTGCGGTACCCCACAATCCCGTCCCCCATGTGCCTGCTGTTGGATTAGTAATGGCAATCGGAGTTGTGGTGTCATTCGTATTAAAATCCACATTCATCCCAATCGTTACTGCCGGTGATCCGTTGCTAAAAAACGATGGGCGAGCGCGGGTAAAGATTTTCTTTACGCCGCGAGTTTCAAAGTAATTAAACGCTTGTAATGCGCGACCTTGGATGTTGTTCGTGTCGTCAATGTAGCCGGTAGAACCAGTGACCCACGCCTGTGCTACAAACCCTGCGCCTCCCCAATACGCTTGATCGTTAAACTGAACGAAGTGGAATGCAGACCACCCTGTGAACTTGCACCACGCTTTCGTGATGTTGTTCATCACATACTGCTCTTGGGCGCTATCAGATACAGGAATGTTGACGATCAGCGCATTGTTCTTAGGGTTGTACATCATGCACCACCCAAAGTTTGCGCCATACGCAGACGTTGCTGCCGCAAATGCGCCTTGAATCTTGTCCGACAATGCGATGTTTGGATCAAGTCGTGACGATTGCAATGCTGATGCAAGCGGCATCAAGCCATCAAGCGTCAACACCAACAAGTCGCCGCCGTACTTCATTAAAGAGCGCGTACCAATAGGTGAGCCAACGATCCATACGCCGATCAATGCCCAAGTAGAGGCTGACGATGGATCGGTGCCGCGATAAACGATGACTTCGCCTTTGTTAGTGACGAATACAAGGTTGTCGTCAACACCATAGCCTGCGTCAATTGTCCACGCAGCCATGTCTTGGATATAGCCGCCCAAGCGCGCTACTGAGGTCAAATCCAACGCCTGTGCCGCACCGCCTACGCTTGCCGTCGGCAAGTACCATGCCTTGAGCGTGTTTTTCTCAATAAACCATACGCGGTTCTTAAACAGCGTCGGATGCGTTAGGTTTGTCGTCGTTACACCCGTGATTGCGGGGGTTGACGCGCTGTCAATCGCTGTCCATGTCGTACCGTTGTAGAGGTACGGCTTGTTTACGCCATTGGCGATGTACATAAAATTGCCGCCAGAGGTGGCAACATTCGTATATTCAAAGCGGCTGTCAGAAAACCCTGAGACGGCAGCCGCACCGACGGCTCCTGCTGACGTAACGTCATAAATCTTGCCATCCGATGCGGCAAACATTTTGTTTGACGTACCGCCTGCATAAACCATCAAAGTTTCTACATCATCCGGCAGCCCCGTGGCGTGTTTGGTATACCCGCCTCGCAACGCTACGCTAGATACGCCCGGAAAGTAGTTCTCTAAAATGACCGCATCGGTCGGAGCCATATTGGCTAGTGCATCACGCGCATTCCACCCGCCCACAGGGGCAGGAAGCGAGGCGACGTTAGCCCGCGCTTGCTGAATAAGTCTGCGTGCTGCCCGCGCCATCAGTTGTCGTACCCGTAACCACTGTCAGGGATGTTGTCGTAGCCGATCAACACCGTACCCGGACGCGGGGCAAAGGAAAGGTTTGCAGCACCCGTATCCTGCGCGATAGCGGTTTCTAGTTCGCTAATGTAGTCGCGGAAGATCGCGGTTGTGTCAAAGCCTTTGGCTTCAAAGTATTTTAGTTTGGTCGCCAGCACCATTACGCGATCTGGATAAATGCAAGTGTCGTCGTCAGCAGTAAACGAGTTTTTGGCGACAGCGGCTGCGCTTTCTGCCCAGCCTTGGCTGCGGTACTCAAAGCCGAGGAGTTCCCCGGCGTTCATGCCCGGCCAAATCTGGAAATACTTGCCAAGCAGTCGGTAGCGGATACGGGGGCCGGTTGAGATATAGCCAGAGAGCAGCCATTCCCACTGCTGCGGCGATTCAGGGCCGAGCATCTCCCAGCGCTTAGACTTATCCCAGTGCGTGCGGTTGACGCTGCTGTAATAGTCGGCAGGCAGCGAGTATTTGACCTTCTGGAAGATCAAAGAGCCGTTGGTCTGCGCTTCCGTTGGCGTGTAGTTAATAGAAAGCGATGTTGCGTTCAGCACGCCAGTGACATAGGTGGCATTGGGGATGCCCGTGCCTTGTACCTGATACGTCGTATCTAGCCCCGCCGTAGACGGGATGCCCGTAATCGTCGTGGAGGCTGCCGTCCACGTTCCCACCGTAGAGGTGGCTTCCGTGTAAAACGTGTGCTGCTTGGTCAGTTCACGCCAATCCGCACGACGCATCAACTCGTAACCCGAGGCGTTCATCAACGCCAAGATTTGCACAACGTCTTGGTTCGGGTTGCCTGCGACCGTCGCTGGGGCGGGCAGGCCCAACTCGTTAGTAACTTGCTGAACGAGTTGCAGCATCGTGGTTGTGGACATTTTATGCCTCTGCTATTTCCTTCGGCGGTCGGCCCTTGCGGGGTTTAGCGGCAATCAAACTTGCCATCTGCTCTTGCAACTGTGCCAACTGCTTTTTCGTGTTTTCCAGTTCTTCTGCCGTCTCGCTGCGGTTTTTGCGACCGAGGTAGTTCTTGGCTTTCTCACGAAGACCAACGCCACCCATGCCGATCCGCTGCAACTGAGCGTCAGATGCGAGTGCAACCTGCTCAACCGTCTGGAACTTTAGAATGCGAAGTTCCTCAACGTGAGCCAAATTCATGTTGTCCTTATCCTCTTTTGCCCATTGCTCTAGCGGCGTGCCGATGGCGGGGGCATCGCCCTCGCTCTGCTTCATCTGGAAGTACAACCATTGCCGAGGGAATCGTTGCTTGTGATCCTCGCGTACTGGCTGCTCAACGATGGTGTTTTTGTCGCCCGGAATGTTAATCCGAACAAACGGTCTGCCTTCCCAGCCTTTTGCTTCCGTAATGAAAAACTCAACCTGCAACTGTGAATCGCCGTTGGCTACATCGCTATCTAAGGGCATTTTCCTTTCTCCTGTGGGGATTGGGGTTACGTTCTCGTACCATTCAAACTGTACCAACCAGTATTTGATACAGCAAAAAACAAAGTCGTGTGGTCTTTTGGAATTGACGCTGTTGAGCCATTGTTGATCGTTGACCCTGTTTGGGCATAAACGGTCAAGGTGTGTGCGCCCGAATTCGCGATAATAACCATTGCGCCCATCTCGGTTGTTGGGAGGATAACTCCCGATCCAGAGGGCGTAGTATCTACAGAGGTGTAGACATAACCAATCGCCGTTGCGTTACCCGCTGAGGTTCCAGCAGCAATAAAGTCATCAACACCGTCTCCGCAAACGGAAATCGTGGCGAGGCTATTTAGACCAGCACCAAGAACACGGGATGGAATTGCCATTACGCCACCAATCGCAATTTGCGGCGTTCATCAATAATTGCGGCAATTAGCCCCGGCCCTACCGCCTCCACGGTGATGTCACTCATTACCGAATAAATCATTTGAAATTCGTTGGCCTGTTGCGCCATCGCTGCGTTGCAGACGAACTTGCGCTTCTCAGGGCCGTCCCCGACATACACATCAAGGGTGGGGCCGGTCTTTTCGCCCGTAAACCGCTTGATGCCATCTTCGCTGTTGCAGGAGTCGTATCCGTACAGCACGAACTTGCGATACCCGAGCAGATAACCAATGTTGATCGCTCGCATCCCACTTGTCGTGCCGCCCCCAATCGCTAGTTTTCCAGCGCCAAGGGCTTTGCACTCCGGCCCGTCCGACCACGAATGCCACAGAATAATCTTGCGACCTTTCAAATGGTCAAACGTAATCGGGGGGCATCTGGAGGCAACGAGATAAACGGTGTGGTCATTGGCCCGCTGTATACCGCTTGTGCGGTCACGCGGGTCAAGGTTGACCCAGAGATCAGGTTCAACGCCGTTTTCGCATAGGAAGTCGTGTGCAGCCTTTATCGCAACGATAGGGCGACCCGCTTTCCTGTGCGTTTTAATCTCGTCAATGTAATCCGGCATAGACCACCCGCTCGCTACGCACACGAATGTTCCATCGTGAAACGTAGGAGCGGGGGTGAATTCCTGTAACCCACGGGCAAGCGATGAGCGAATGTTGGAACAAAGTTCCTCCGGTTCGCCAGCCGCTACGACCGAGAGTTCCAGTTTTTTCATTACGAGACGTTAGGCGGAACCGGAATGACCATCGTGTACGCCGCAACCGCCGTCATCGCGGAGGTCGCTGAAGCGGTGAGTTCAGTCACCACACCAGCCACCATCGCGCCGGAGACGGTCGCATCGTCAAGACGGCCCTCTGTCGTTGTCGTGTAAAGCGCAACGCCCGGAAGGCACGAAGCCGACACCTGAACGCGAACCTTACCGCCCAACTGCACCCAGCCGTACTGACCAGAGGCGATAGACGTTTGCGCGAAGCCGACACGCTTGGTGTTGGCAACGCGAGCCGTCGTCGCATTCGTGGCTATGTTGGTCGCCGGGATGCAGACCGCGTTGTACTGCGAGATTTCAGAGGCAGCCTGCACATACACAGCCTGTCCCCCGTCATCAAGGTTTACCAGCGTACCGACATTGATAGACGCAGAGGTCTGGGTGTCGGTAAGCGCCGGGTACGCAAAAGCATTTATGATATTTGGCATTTTCGTATCCCCTAATCAAGCGATCAAAACGCCTTGGAACTGGCCGCCCGAGCAGGTCAAATTACCCGCCCAGCCAATCAGTTTAACCACGGCATCTTGGTTGACAGCCTGTCTCTCACCGCCAATCGGTACAAAGTTCCGATCCTTATGCGGACGCCACAACAGGTATTTCGTGTTGAGGAACCACATGTGGTTGCTGTTGCCAGAACCACTGTTGTACGAGGACGAACCGATACCACCGTCCAGCACAACGTCGGAGGCCATGCCCGCGCCGTAATACTTGAGCGAGGCAAAGCCCGCGCCAGCCATACTTGAACCGGAGTCCGAAATACGCTGAATGCTCTGGAGGCTTTGGAGGTACAGACGGTAGTAGTTGTTGTCCGCAACGATCAAGTCAGGCTTGTCCGTGCCACGAACCAACTGCACCGCAACCGAGTCCATATACTGTTGGATGTTGGAAGCCGACACCGCAGCGCCACCATTGGTGACACCCGAGAAGGCAACCGACTGCCAGAACGTCCACACGGCACGGTTGATACCACCGTAGGTTCCCGAGGTCGGGGCATCCGGCACAGCGGCAGCAAGACCGTCAAGGTTCTTACCCGCGTTGCCCGTGCCGTCGCCGTAAAGGTCACCGCTGATGCGGTTCGCCAACTGCGCTTCGGCAACTTCCATACGACCGTCAAGAAGGTCAATGATCGCCTCCTTGCCGCTGTTCTGGATCATTTCCAAACCAGAGATAGACACCGCCGAGGCGTACTGCTTAATGCTGAACTGGGCAGCCGAAATTGGGCTGTTCTGTCCCACGTTCAACACTTCGTAGCCGCTGTACGAGTTGGTGTTGTTGGTCGTCGTGTCGTTGTACATGATTTCTTGCAAAATCACGTTACCGCCTGAGAACGTCTTAACGTTCCCACGCTCCTTCAAACGACGAAGCAACGCATTGTTGTTCGTCACGTTATCAGCAAGTTCACCAGTACGGCTTTGAATGTTAGTCGCAATGATGTCGCTGATACTGGAATTGGCAAATGCCATTTCAATACTCCTTTATCAGTTAATTACAACCGTGAACTTGCTTCTTCTAACGCTTCTTCAAGCAAGGCACGGCGACTTTGCGCTTTGGGAGCCGTGTTAATTCCGGGTGTGGAACTTCTGACGCTGACCGCAGCAGCCCGAGCGGCTTTTGCTGCTCGGTTTTTCTCAGCAGATTGTTTAGCGGCGATTTCGGCCTGTCGGGCCGATTGCACCTTCTCAAACAAGTCTGCATCTAAACGTAACGCTTTATCATAGGCATCCTCCAATGTCTCCGCTACCCCTGACTGGAGCAGTTGGATCATCGTCGGACGCGCTTCTTCAAAATACTCGGCTTTACCCGAGAAATCGTTAATTTCAGACAGCAGTTGTTGGTTTTGCGCCATCTCCTGCTGCTGTTTCCAGCCCATCACCTCACCGCGCACGTTGTTCAGTTCGTTCTGCAACTGCCAAACGACCGGATCAACCGACTGTTGCGGTGCGGCTTGTGGGGACTGCCCAAGGTTTACGCCATACTGGGCAGCAAGGTTGTGAAGGTACGCTACGCGCTGATCGGGCGGGGAATTGCGTAGTGTGTAGTCGGCTTGAGCCAGCGCAGCGACCGCTTGCTCGGGTTTTAACCCAAGTCCTTGAATGGTCTGCATATACGGCTCAAGTGCCTGATTCATGGCATCGGCAAACTGAGCCTTGGAAAGCAGCGGTTCCACGCCTTTCCGCATCTGCTCTTCGCGCTGATAGGCGTATTCGCGCAGTTTCGGGTCAGCCGAGAGCCAAACGTCGTGATAGTCCTTTTTCCATGACGCAGGCGGCTTCATCCACACCGGCTGTTCGGCGGATTCCTCGGAAACTTCGGGCTTTGGGGTTTTTTCGGTCTTGGCAAACCGACCGCGCTCGTCACGACCCGCTGGGGCTACGTCCTCGCCACGCTCTGCGGCTTCAAACTGCTGGGCAAGGATGTCCTTGCGGTCAACAGCCTCAACTTCCGGGGTTTCCGGGGTGGTTTCGGCATTAATATCCATCGTTGTCACCTATTTCCTGTGGGGTTTCGGGTAAAACGGAGGTCATCACGCAGTTTGGCGAGGACTTGATTAGCCTCGCGGTGCGTCATGTTGGCAAGTTGGTGCCGCAGCACATCTAGCCGCTGGTTTTGCGGCTTGCCCTTGGGGCCGTGCTTGAGCGGGTCTTCGTTGCCGACTTCAATACAGTTATTTGCCTTCAAATGGCGACGGTGCTGCTCACGCGAGGTGATCGTGCGCCCGTCAATCATGGACTTATACGGCTTAAACTCGGGGAAAAGGTAGTGATAACGGCCCTTTTCGTCCCGTTTCTTCTCTACAAACTCGCCGTTTAAGTAAACGTAAGTGCGTTTCATTGCGTTGCGCCGGGGCCGACCCCGAGGTTGGTTTCTGAAACCGCTTCCATCTGTGCGATCTGAAGGCGCGTGCGAGCGTCAAGGTCTGCCTTGTACTTCTCAATTTGCGCTTCCATCGCCTGACGCTGCTGCTCAATCTGCATCTGCGTCTGGGCGCGCACTTGCTCAATCTGCATCTGCATCTGGAGTTTGGCTTGCTCCAACTGAGCCTGCATTTGAGCCTTCTGCGACTCAATCTGCATATCAGCCTGTGCCTTTTGCATCTCCATCTGCGCGTCGGCTTGAGCCTGCTGCGCCTCTGGGTTCGGCTGCGGCTGACCCTGCGCTTGCTTCATCTGCTCAAGGGCTTGGTCAAGGCTACCCTCTAGCGGGCGGGCTTGCTTAAACGCCTGTACGCCGTATTTGAGTAGGTCAACCATGACCGGAACCATCTGCGGGGCGTTTTGACCGACGGGCAATGCCTGTTGCAAGAAGCCACCGAACGCTTGGATAAATTCCAGCCGGTCGCGCTTGTTCTGTGCTTCGTCAATCTGCACGAGCGAGTCAGCGGCGATGTCTATGCGGAAGTTGCGTAGCGGCTTGTTCTGGAGCAGTTGCAAGGCTTGGGGAATCAAGGCTTGGTCAGCCTCGCTCATCTGTCCTGCGGCGGCATACTCAAGAATCGTCTTTGGCTGATACTTGGTACACATGATCTGGGCTTTGAGCCGGATCACTTCGGTCGCAAAGAGGGCAACGTCCTCCTGCATGGAGCGCAGTCTTAGCCCTGCGTACTGCCCTTTAATTTGCTGCGCGGTCGCTGTTTCCGACGCAGCAGTTTGCCCACGGATAATGTCCGCGATGCCGGTAATTTCGTAGATTTGACCTTTGATGTCGGCTCGGGCTTGGTAGCACTGGATAAGAGCGGAAGCCAATGTATCCAGCGGGAGCAAATCAATTGAACCTTTAAGGCCGCCTTTTTCGCTAAATGCAGCCCACTTGTCCACAGGGATGAGAGCATTGTTGTCACCTTCGGTCATTAGCCGCTGCAAGGCGGGCTGTGAAGCGTCATATACACCCCTGACGCGAAGGGCTTTTACGAGTCCGTCAATGCGGTCAGACAGAATGTCCAACTCCATCGCCTGATCTTGGTACAGCACAAAGTCGGGGACAGGTACGAGGTTGTCCGAGGTCGTGGTGGCGTAAAGCGGCTTCGGGCAGGGATAAAACCCCTCCAACCCAAGCGGGTCATCGCGTACATCAATGACCTGCGGCATACCCTTGGTGAACCAGTAGACCTTTAGCGTCTCCTTGTCCCACAACTCGCATATCTTGGCGAGGTTGCTTTGACGTTTGCTGTCGCGGTAAGCGTTAAGTTGATCCGGGCCTTGGTCGGTTGGAATCTGACGCGCCATCTTTTCGCCAAAACGCTCTACGAGGGCTTCCTTAGTCATGTAAACCCAGCGCCATACGCAAGTCACTTCTTCCCATGTCCGTCCCTGCGAGTGTCCAAAGTCCTTCCAATGGACGTAATCCACTGGGGCGCATTCGTAATCCACTTCCTCAAGATCAGGAGGCGCACCCTCACCGCGTTCAATGTCATCGGTAATCTGTACGCCGTCATCCTCAACGCCCTGCGGGGCAACGTGTGGCTCATACCGCACCCACGCCACGCCGCGACCGCCCAAGAACCGATCCTCTACGCAATACTTCATTGTGGAGCGGAAGTCAGGGTAATGCTCTATCTCAAAGTCCACCGCACGCTCAATCAACTGTGCAGCAACGCGTCCTATTTGGTCGCTGTCACCAAAGCGGCGGCTAATGTCGGCTTTGGGAAGTTTGGCGTAAACGGCAGGAATTAACGTCTGCACATTGGCCCACAGAATGTTGAACTTTGCCGTCTCATTACCTGACTGACCTCGGGTGTCGTCGCGGTAACGCTTAATCAGTTTCTTGGTACGCGCTTGCCACTTGGCAAACTCGTTGTCGTACTGCCCAATGACGCGCAGATATTTCTCTAGTTCTTGGCTAACGGGCTGTTCCATTAGGCTTTACCTTCATTCCTTTTAGAGATAGCGCGTGCCTTGGCTCTTGCATCTTCTTTGCTAGATGCGCCCCACGCTCGTAGCGCAAGGGCGAGGCGAGTGGGCTTGCCGTTTTTTTCCATTGGGCCACTCACGCCAGCCATACGAGCAAGGAACGATGCGCGGCGCGGGTTGTCGCCAGACTTAACGGGAGCCTTTAACGTCCCGCCTGTCTCAGCCTTATAGGAAGCCCTGCCCTTGGCGTTCAAACCGCCCTTGGGGTTCTTCCCTTCGCTACGCTGCCACGCTGCGCTCATTTCTTTGCCGTCTTTGCGCTTTGACGGAACGCTTCTGCTGTTGGTGCGCCCGCTTCGCCGGGTTTACGGGTACGCTCAACCGGACGACCTTCGGCGCGCTGGCGCTTTTGCCGCTCCTGTTTAGCAAGGATGTTGGCGTACAAACCCGGCTTATTCACGCTGCTTCCTCAACTTCTGGCTTAACGATCTGCGCTTCTACCTGCTCACGCAGTTTTTTCCACAACCCAAACGCATTGTTTTCGGTCGGCAGTTTGCCAAGCAGATTGACAATCGCAACGGCTTCTTCAACGCTCATTTCCAACTTAACGTCTTGCATTACGCGCTCCAAGGTAGCGGGGGTGATACAACTTTCGGATTCTTCTGGCTGTCAATCTGCACTTGGATGTCAGCCTCGGTTGCTGCCTGATCCACGCCATGGGCATAGCACCAGCCCAGCACCTGCGCTTCGGTCAAATCCGCATACGGCGTGAACTGCTCGCCCTGTACGACTTCAAACGCCACCGTGCCGACCGAAACGCTGCTGTACTCATCTTCTGCGCCAATGCATTTCCAGTTTGCCGTAATCACATAATCGGCACCTTCCGGCGTCTGCGGGATGCACTGCATGGATGTAATTGACCAAGTGTAATTCGTTGCCATTTTAGTTACCTCACGCCGCCATGCATTGAATGTTCTTGATGGCATTTTTGCCGGTGTTGAGTTTGTCCTTGTACGCCGCGATCACCTTGGCGGGTTCTACCATGATGTTGCGCGGATCGTTTGGATCAAACTTGGATTCGTCCCACTTGCCGCTCATGTGAAACTGCAAGTTAGCGTTGTGGGTGTAGCCAAACTGCGTCCAGCGGGTTGATCCCCAGATCACAACCCCGGCTTTCCTTGCGCTGGCTGAGAAATGCTGCAAGCAAGAGTCAATGCTGATGAAACCCTCTGCGTTCTTCAGTAACTCATGCACCACCGCCCAATGCTCGTCGCACTTCAAAGCCCCCGCAAAGGCAGGCTCGTTCGGCAACGTCGCGTCAATGATGGCGACATTCGGGAACTCTGCGTGAAGCATGGAAATGACTTGCTGGGCGAGGAACGTCGGGTAGTTCCGACCGGGGTTGTTGCTCTGGTAGGCATTGTTCGCGCTCCACCCAATCGGAGGCTGCCCGCCGCTGAACTGCACGAACATATACTTGCCCGTGATGCCCTGCTTCTTGAGCCACTCCGCAGCGCGATCCTTGAGGTGATCGGTGTAGAGATGCGGGGTCATTGACGAGTTGTAGTCCACGCCCAAGAGTTCGCAGAACGACTCAATGATGTGCTGCTTGCCGAGAGCGAAGTTGGACTTATACGGCTCGCAGTAGAAGATGTTGTCGGATGCCATGATGCGAGGGTCGTTCAGGGGCAACGACTGCTCATAGGCCATTGCAACATCTGGGTTGTTGGCAAAGCAGTCAATGTACGGCGTGTACACCTGAATCTTCTGCCCTGCCTTTTCCGCAAGACTCGGCACCAGCGCGGTAAACGCTGTGCATTTGCCGATCCCGCCTTCTACGACGTAAGTGTTAAGCATCAGTTCGCCCCATTACGGCCCAGCATCACGCCAAGCGCCACCTGAGTAGAAGTAGAGTTTGTTGTTGGTCGTGTCTACCACAAGCGGAACGCGCCCCGTGAACGCTGTTGGGGTGCCTGTTGGCGTTCCCGCACAGCCGGGGATATACAAGAATCCATCGGTTGCGTTTGTGGCAATTGCGGCGGTGTTGACGACCACGTTTCCAGCGCTGGTGATGCGCATACGCTCGGCAGGAATGTTCGTGCCGTCTGAGGTATAAAACTGCATCCTTCCCGGCACATACGTTGCGCCTGCTGCGCCATCTTGTGCGCCAAGAATATAACTTGATCCGGCTACCGTGTTGCCTGAGTTAACGCCTTCAAATGAGACTGCGCCAAGAGTATCGCCAGAACCTGTTGCGGTTTCGGTTCCGATTGTTGCTCCACGCGATTTGGCTAAAACCAATAGGCCACTACCGCTGACTGCTGCTCTGTAGCCCTTGAGTTGCATCAGAGAGTTAGTTGCCCCATCTGTTACAGCAACTATTTTTTGCGTGTTTGCTCCTGCAATAAAGGTTTGAGACGCAGAGGGCGTCGTCCCAATCCCCACGTTCCCATTGTTATCAATCACCTGACGCGGATTCCCCGCACCATCCGACAGCACGATGTAGCAACTCGCCGTGCGGATGTCTAGGCTGCATTGGTTGCCGTTGTACGCACCAAGGATCGTGTTGCACGCGCCGGTGGTGATGGCGCAGCCTGCGTTTATTCCGACAGCGGTGTTCCCGTTACCCGTATTCGCAACGAGCGCATTTACTCCAACAGCGGTGTTATTTGAACCCGAAGTCAACGCATTGAGCGCCTGATACCCCAACGCAGTATTGTTGCCTCCCGTGCCGCCGGCAGTTAATGTCGCGTAGCCGACAGAGGTGTTGTTGCCTCCCGTTCCCCCGCATTGGGCTTGATACCCGATTGCGACGTTACGCCCACCGGTCGTATTACACCGAAGCGCCAAATAACCAATTGCGACGTTCCAACATCCCGTCGTCGTCGCAGCAGCCGCAAGGTTACCTACTGCCGTGTTGTCGGCGGCGGTATTAAGAGCCAGCGCACAGAAGCCGACAGAAGTGTTGTTGTTGGAGGTTGCATTGGTAAAACCAGAACAAAATCCAAGAGCGGTGTTACCGGTTCCGGTTGTATTACAACGCAGCGCACTCGCACCCACAGCGGAATTATTTGCAGCAGTTGTGTTTGCGCCTAGCGCCTGCCAGCCAACAGCGATATTAAGACTGCCAGTTGTG
>Ga0208048_1001098_pt1 | contig 14204 bp, 14 predicted proteins | sample Malawi_45m_30L_FD_184163 | JGI IMG/M metagenome (GOLD analysis project Ga0208048, IMG submission 184163) | Freshwater microbial communities from Lake Malawi, Central Region, Malawi to study Microbial Dark Matter (Phase II) - Malawi_45m_30L... | ecosystem: Environmental > Aquatic > Freshwater >...
TCAGATTGATATTGGCAATGCGGACACCAGCATGGCATCGAGCCAACGTGAAGGTGCGCTCCAACCTAATGGCACTCGACTAGCTGAGCCTGTGATTGATGCTCAAATTCTCGCTGACGCTGTTGTACATATGTCTTCGCTTCCACTTGATGCGAACGTGCAATTCATGACGGTCATGGCAACGAAGATGCCTTACATCGGTCGTGGTTAAAGACTTTAAAGCAAGATTTTTTCACATTTTAAGGTACTGAAATCTTCTGGATTGTTGGTTGCAACTATGAAAGACCGGCCTTGACTGTTGAGATTACTTATTTCAGTTATAAGTAAATCTATGGTTTGCGAATCTAAAGTTATTGTCGGTTCATCCAACAAATATGTGGCACGCGATAATGAAAGTATTCGAGCAAGGGCAATTGCTTTGAATTCTCCTGAAGAGATCTTTGACATTGGCTTTCCCAGTACTCGAGCACGTGCTGCTCTACCAAAATCGCCGTCCACGCGCACTTCACTGCCTACGAGAGCGAGATAATCATCTACATTATTAAACCTGGGATTGGTCGGATCTGCAGGCAGGTAGATAGGGTCTTGGATCCTGATAAATCCCTTTGTAGGGGTAATTTCTCCTGCGAGAGCTCGCAATAAAGTTGTCTTTCCACTGCCATTCGCTCCAGTGATGAGGAGATTCTGGCTGGAAGGAAGTGTGAAAGTGATCTCCTCAATTACCGAATTGATGCCTACGCTCACCGACAGGTCGTTGACTTCAGTTGAATTAACCACTTTGTACCTCCTTTTTCCGCAATAGCAATCCGATTAGGAATGGAACACCCATCGCGACTAAGAAAATACTCACAGGCAATTCGAGATTACTGATTAACGACCTCGCAAGCGTGTCCGCTAGCAGCAGAAGCAAGGCTCCTACTAAGGCCGATAGGAGTAGCAAGTACCGATGCAAATAGATTCCACAGGCCTTCACAATATTTGGGACTAGTAGTCCGATAAAGGAAATAACTCCAAGCGAAGTTGTTGCGAATGCGATGATTGCTCCCGCGGCAATTCCCGCCTCGATTTTTATCCTATTAGGGCTCACCTTAAGAGTTCTAATTTCCAAATCCGATAAGTAGATGAGATCGATTCTCTTTGCATTAATAATCAAAAATGCGATAGCAAGCAAAACTCCGCCGGCAATTGGATAAAAATCCTGCCAAGTCACAGTAGCAAGAGAACCCATACTCAAGGATAAAAAGGATCGCGCTTGCGGATTAGTTGAAGACTGCGCAAAAACAGCTATTAAGGCTGTATACAGTGAATTGATGGCTATTCCGAATATCAGAAGCGAATTGCTCACATGTGAATGACGCTCCAATGTAAAGAGTGCTAGTACCGTAATCCAGGTAAGGAATAAGGCGTACAAGATTGAAAGGGCATAGTTGTTAGATCGGAATCCAAAATTGAGCGCCAACAGGGCGCCAAAGGCTGCAGCCGGTGCGATTCCCACAATTCCAGGATCTGCCAATCTATTTCGAAAAGTGCTTTGGAATATTGCCGAAGCAACAGCTAAACCGGCACCTGCAAACACTGCTATCAACGCTCGTGGAATCCGAATCTGCCATAGGACTATATTCTCTTGTGCTGTGGTATCTACATTGAACATTGAGTTAAACAATTCTTTCGGTGTCAAGTCATAGCTTCCAAAGAATAGGGATATAAAAAAGAGGGAAATATTTGCACTGATTAAGATAAGCAAAACGCGCCTCATCTTAAGTATTTTCACTGGCGCTCTCGAGTATTTTACGTAAATTTTCAATCAAGTCAGAAGTTCGGGGTCCGAAAGAGAGTAAGAGTGAATCATCAACAGTAATAACTTTTCTCCTCCGCTCTTTGATAATCTGAGCGATGCCCGGAAGTTTTTGCAAGCCTTCCACACCACCTACCGATTGCACTCCTTTTTTCATTACAAGTAGAATTGCAGGATCAGCAGTGAGTACAGCTTCGCTGGTGATGGGCGAAAAAGATGGCAAACCCATTTCAGCTCCTACATCCAAACCACCGGCTGCTTGGATTATTCCATCTGCGCCGGAACCCTTACCGCCCATCAAGTAGATGGATGAACTCCCCCGTAAGTAGAAGAACGCCACTCGTAGATTTGAACTCGGAGTCTCCACTTTCAGAGGGGGAATGCTTGCAAGAAGTTTCTCTGCGGGAGCGCTTTTTTCTCCCAAGTTTATGGCTTTGATTATTGCCCGATATTTAGATGCCATCATAGGAATGGAATAGGCCTCAGGAATCACAACAACCTTGACCCCACTTCTCTTGATCACTTCAAGAGCTTTTGCTGGGCCTGAATTTTTATCAGCGAGGATTATCGTGGGCTTGAATTTTAAAAGTTTTTCGGCGGAAATTGCATGACCATTAGTCACTATTGGAATTCTCTTGACTGCCTGGAAATTGCTTGCAATGTCGCGACCCACTACATATCTCTCTACTCCAAGGGCATAGAGCACCTCCATACTCCCATTGGCTAAAGCGACAATCCGAGGCTTACCTATCAGCTTGGTTTCAATTCCATAGCGCGGAACCAGAAAATCTTTTACGGTGATGGTGCTCACATTTGCTGATGCGGATGCTCCCGTGAAGAACGTTAATAGCACTAACAAAGTAGAAGCGAGCATCTTGTTCTTAACAATCACACCACGATTCTCTCAAAATTTATGGGAGCTCACTGCTGACACCGTGTCAGCGTTTAGCGACACAGTGTCGCCACTATTTTCTTGATTTTCTTCTATTCTCTCCTCATGATAAAAAATAAGAGATACCTCATGTCCACGGCTCTAGTGTCCCTCGCACTGCTTTTTGTGGGAGCTGCCTCATCAAATGGAGCGACCAAAGAAAACGCTGAATCATCGAAAGGTTATTCGATGAAACTTTCAAAATTCAAATCACTCAATCCAAATGGTGATGACATCCTTGTCAAAGGCGCAAATTTTGACATTAAATCTGGTATTTATGTAGCGCTCTGCAAACAGGTTCCTAAAGGCACCAAACCAAGTCCATGTGGTGGTGGCGCTGACTTGACCGGCGCATCAGGTGCTTCACTATGGATCTCATCCAATCCACCTGCCTACGGAATTGGAGTAGCGCTTCCTTTCACCGATTCAGGAGAGTTCACCGTGAAGTTACGAGTGGGCGCGAAGATTGGGAAAATCGATTGCCGTAAGGTGCAATGTGCTGTGTACACCCGCGCAGATCACTTGCGGGGTGAGGATAGAAGTTCCGATCTCGCTATTCCTGTCTCCTTTGCGAAAAAAGGTAAACCAGTGAACGCATACGTGCCACTTGCCATGCCCACCCCCTCTGCCCAACCATCGAGCGCTCCAAATCCGACTACATCAGTGACTCAAAAGGAAAAGAATGTTGTAGTAGCAACTACTTCAACCGGAACTGTGCTGCGGACTGCTGGTATGCCCCCTGTATTGAAAATTTCAGCTCCCGAGTTTTTCACCGTCACATCTACATCTACAGCTACACCTATCGTCTCAATAGATGCGACGAATACGAAGGGGAAATGTGCTGTTATCCCGAAGGAGAACGGGTATCAACTATCCGCTACAGAAGGCACCCAATGTGTCGTATTAGTAACGGTGCCTGGAAATGATAAATACGAGAGTGGAATTGGGATTTATCCCTTCATCATCCAACCGTAAAGATTACAGAGTGAGTATTGCCCTGACAAGGGAGAGGGCATACTCACTCTCACTGACTGCATCATTCCCACTATCAATTCGTTTTAAAGTCGTGTCAAGAATCCCTTGAATATGAGTTGCGACGCGTTCTGAATCGAGGATTCCCAATTCGCTCAATGGTTGAAGTAGTGGCTTCATCAACTGAATATGAGCATTACGGATTTCAGCAATTCGAAACTCAGGAGAGGCAATCGCACTCAACTGGCGCACCAATTGATGATGACCTGAATGCATGTATTCGATAGTGCCTTCGAGCCAACCTTCGATGCGACATTGAGGGCTGGAATTTGATTCAATCGTATTTTCTAAAAAGTTACCCCAAAGTTTCAATTCATCTAATAATAGATCTGCGACAACATCCTCTTTTGAGGAGAAATATTGATACACACCAGGTCGAGACATTCCCGCCTTCTTTGCAATCGCGGACATAGTCAAGGCCTCCGCACCGCCCTGAAGAACTAGGTCTACTGCTGAACTGAGAATCAAATCGAATGCAGCCTCACGCTTTTCTTGGCGGGGGTTACTGCGTGCCGATTTCATTTGCCTCCAAAATGTCCAAGGTTTTTTGAAAAGGCTACCATTTACTCGCAATCTCGCATTTTGAAACACAAGGTTCACGGCGGCCTGCAGCAGTATTAGCCCCATGGGCGAGCATCCATTGGATCTTCCCAACTCGGAATTGGAGCTTGTAAGGGCTCCTTAATCCAGAGGAAACGTCCGTTTATACCATCGTCTGTCAGACAAGTTGGAAAAAACGGGTTTATAAATAATTTTTATATAACAATACCGCAGTTTATTCGATTCATATCTTGACAAATGTCGGACAAGTGAGTTTTCTACGCTTTATATTTCTGAATGTTGCTCGTGACAGATCCTTCATATAGGGGGCGATCATTAATATCCTCGAGTGCAAAGGCCTATCTAAGTGGTATGGCGAAGCGCAGGTGTTGCACAACATTAATTTTGAACTCAAGCAAGGCGAAATTCATGCGGTAGTTGGTGAGAATGGTGCAGGCAAAAGCACCCTTGTTAAAATAATCGCGGGCCTTGTTCCTGTTGACGCCGGCCAAGTCGTATTTGAAAGCACCGACCGTACCTTCGCAAATATCCGAGAGATACAGAACTCTGGTGTCGCGCTCATTCACCAAGAGCCAAGACTCTTTCCTGATTTGACTGTTCTTGAGAATGTTTCTGTGGATCGGCAAGTCAAGGAAGATAAGAAGAAAAGATTTTCATGGAGTGCAGCAGAAGAGGAAACTCGCCGACTACTAGATGACCTTGGTTGTTCGTTCTCGGTGCATTCACCCGTCAAAGCACTTTCGGTAGCGGATCAACAAATGGTGGACATGGTCTCTGCGTTACGTAAGCGCCTGAAGCTTCTGATTGTCGATGAACCGACGGCTTCGCTCACCCCAACAGAGGTTGATCGGCTCTTCATAACGCTACGTAAATTGAATGCTCAAGGTGTGACGATCATCTTTATCGGACATCGTCTTGAAGAAGTTCTCGAGATATCGGACCGAATCACAATCCTCAAAGATGGTGAACTAGTTACAGTCAAGAGCAAGTCCGAGACAAATGAAGATGAATTAATTCGTTTGATGGTTGGACGTAATATCGACGGTACCTCCGAAGGAAAAGAGATTGGTAAAGGCGGAGTAGTACTTCGCGTTGAGAACCTCATCTCTCCTGGTTTTGTCGCTGATGTCTCATTCGAGGTTAATAGGGGAGAGATCCTGGGAATTGGCGGCTTAGTCGGCGCTGGGCGAAGTGAGCTACTTGAGACGATTTTTGGACTTCGAAAGAGAACTGGCGGCCGAGTCGTCTTAAATCAGGGCGAGGAAATCACCACTGTGCATCAGGCGATCGATGCGAAGGTGGCATTGGTCCCAGAGGATCGAGCCCACAACGGCCTTGCCCTCAATCGTTCGATCAACGAGAACCTCGTCATTACAAATCTCTCTCTGACCTCACGCCGATCATGGCGTAATTTCAAGCGAGAACGAGTGCTCGGTGGTGAACTCATCGAGAAATTCCGCGTCAAGCTCTCGTTTGCATCCCAATTAGTCAGAGAGCTCAGCGGTGGCAACCAGCAGAAGGTCAGCCTAGCCAAATGGCTCAAACGGAATGTCGACATCCTTCTCATTGATGAACCTTCGCGTGGCGTGGATGTGGGATCCAAATTCGAGATTCATCATTTTCTCAAAGACTCTGCTCGGAATGGAATGTCAGTGGTCATGGTCAGTAGCGATATGCGCGAACTCATCGAACTCTCCCATCGAATTCTTGTAATGCGTAACGGACATGTGGCAGGAATCCTGACGGGCTCTGAAGTGAGCGAAGAAGCTGTCCTCCGACTTGCCTCCGGACTTACAACCAGCGGAAAGACGAGATAACGTGGCAAAGAACAGCATATCAGGAGTTTCGGTTCTACTTAAGAAACGTGAATTTGGAATTTTCATATTCATCGTGCTTCTACTCGTCATCTTTGGCTCACTAGAACCAAGATTTTTTAGGGCAGATAATCTCAATGCAATTCTCTCGTCTGTTGGAATTTTGATGGTGGTCGGTGCTGGACAAACACTTGTCATAGTCACGCGAAATATCGACTTGAGCGTTGGCAGCACTCTAGGTTTCTCGGCGATGGTCATGGGAATGGTCGCGCGTGAAAATCCAGATTTCCCACTTGTTGGTCTTATCTTGATTGCTCTTGTTGCCGGTGGAGTATGTGGTCTAATCAATGGTCTACTGGTTAGCTACGGCAAAATTCCTTCGATCATCGCAACCTTAGGTACCTTGGCAATCTTCCGTGGCGCGGTCTTCCTAGTCTCGGATAACGTCCAAATAGACCCAAATGATGTACCTCAAGCGGTGATCAACCTCGCCACGACCTCTCCAATTCGGATCTCGTGGTTGCTCATTTTCGCGATTGTATCGATTCTGCTCGTTCATTACATCTCTTCAAAGACCTTATTGGGTAAGAGAATCTATGCGATTGGTAGTAACCCCGAAGGAGCGGTCTCTCGCGGCCTCTCCTTTGATCGAATAACTATTCTCGTCTTCGTATCCGTTGGCGTCCTCGCTGGCCTTGGTGGCGTCCTCTACACAGCGAGATACGCGACTATCAACCCCGCAGATGTCGGTCGTGGCCTGGAATTCGACGTCATCTCGGCTGTCGTCATTGGTGGTACCAACATCTTTGGTGGGTCAGGAACAGCTTTTGGCACCGCCCTGGGATGCATTCTCATCGGAGTGCTATCGAACGGTCTGACGGTCGTTGGCGTCTCTCCATTTTGGAAAGCCTGTGCAACTGGGCTCTTAATTCTGGCCGCGGTAGCAATCGACAATTTTGTCCGACGAAAACAAGAAGAGAGATTCTTACTTGAAATTAGAAACCAAAGGACGGCGGAATAATGACATCCGCAAAGAAAACACGCCGCTTTGCTCTTCCCTCGCACCTAACTGGCCCACTTCTTATCCTTATTATTGCGATGATCTACGGAAGTCTTGGTTCGGAGTACTTTCTCGACCCTGCTTCGATCATCTTCAACACTGGACGCTATATCGAGATTGGCCTCCTGGCGCTTGCCCTTACTTTCGTCATCATTAATGGAGATATCGACCTCTCCGTCGCCTCCATACTTGCAGCAAGCGCTGCTGTGATGGCAAAACTCTTTGCAGCCGGTACACCGATTCTCTGGTGCGCACTCGCTGCTGTTTTCACTGGCTTCATCTTGGGCATGATCAATGGCCTAATCGTCATCAAGTTCGGATTACCTAGTTTGGTCGTAACGCTTGCAACTCTTGCGCTCTACCGTGGTCTTACTCAGGTCCTGCTTGAAGATAGCGTTGTTGCAGATTACCCCGAGAGTTTTGTTGGTTTTGATCAGAGATTGGTCATTGGAGGGTACCCAGGATTTCCAGCACCACTTGCCGTCTTCATAGTGGCATCAATCATTTTCTACTTCATATTACGAAAAGCGAACTACGGACTACTTAATGTCATGACGGGCAGCAATGCTTCAAGTACGAAATTTTCGGGCATTAATGTCAACTCAGTCCGACTAAGCGCGTTTGCTTTGAGTGGCTTGGTTTCAGGAATCTGTGCTGTAATGATTACATCGCGACTAGGTTCAACAATTTCGAATGTTGGACTCGGCCTTGAGCTGCTTGCCATCACCGTAGTCGTACTCGGAGGCACGGACATCTTTGGTGGGCGAGGAACGATTTCAGGAACGGTAGTCGCGCTACTTGCAATCATGGCAGTTCGTGAATCGCTCGTCATCCAAGATATCAATGGTCAGGTGCAAGATGGCGCCATCGGACTCCTTCTAATTCTCACGGTATTAGTGCCACGCATCCGTTCCGCAATAGTGGATAACAGGAATAGGAAAAAGAGGTTTAATGAAGCGCAATCCCAGATTGCGAATCATTAGAACAATAGAGATGAAAATCATTTCTATCGAGTTATGGAATGAGGCAAATTAATGAAAAGAAAAAATAAGGTGTTGGTCTCGTTACTGAGTATGTCACTCATCCTTGCTGGATTGAGCGTTGCTTCAGTAGGTCCAGCTAATGCTGCGAAGAAGAAGTACAAGGTCACCTACATCCCAAAGAATCTAGGTAATCCATACTTCGATGCAATTGTTGGTGGATTCAACAAGGCTGCAAAGAAACTCAATATGACGGTCAAGGTCGTAGCACCTGCACAAGCAGGCGCAACTGATCAGATTCCATTTATTGAGGCTGCTATTCAGCAGAAGGTTGATGCCATCGCTATCTCTCCTAATGATGCTGACGCGCTCTGCCCAACTCTCAAGCGCGCAATGCGAGCGGGAATCGTCGTTTTGTCGGTCAATGGCGACACCACTGCCTCATGCCGTCAGGCTTCGATTACTCCAACAGATTTCAGCGTCCTTGGACAGTATCTCGTCGACCAGACCGCCAAACTCATTGGTGATAAGGGTGACTGGGCATTCCTCTCTGCAACCTCAACTGCTCCAGATCAGAACGCTTGGCTTGCGGGTGCACAGAAGTACATCGATGGCGGTGCTAAGCCAAATATGAAGCTTGTCGCCACCGTTTACGGAGATGATCAGCCTGAGAAAAGCGCTACTGAAGCACAAGCATTGCTAGCGCGTTTCCCAAATCTCAAAGCTATTAACGCGCCAACCACAGTAGGTATTGCCGCAGCAGCTCAAGTCCTTTCTACCTCGCCACTAAAGGGCAAGGTCGTGGTTACCGGACTTGGTACTCCAAATCAAATGCGCCAGTATGTTAAAGATGGCACCGTGAAGTCCTTCTCACTTTGGGATCCAGGCCTACAGGGTGAAATCGCAGCAAACCTCATCGTTCAAATGAAGACTAAGAAGTTGAAGCCAAAACAGGGCCTAAAGTTCTCAATTACGGGTGTCGGACCAGGAAGCTGGACCATGGGCAAGGATGCACTAATCATTGCCGGTCCACCACAGGAGTTCGATGCTTCGAATATCGACAAGTTCAACTTCTAATCGAAATCTAGAAGAATTCTTGTTGATTTACATTCAATAGGTAAGAGGCACACAATGTCGGTCAAAAAACTCGGTGACAAAATCGTTGAGGACTTATTAGCGCAACTTGGCTCTGGAAGATTGCGTGAGGGTTCAACGATTCCATCTGAGACCGCATTGTGTGCCGACTACAAAGTAACTCGTGGTGTCGTTCGAGAGGCAATCAGAAGTCTCGATGCCCGAGGTTTCATCAAGGTCGCACAAGGCGTGAGAAGTACTATCTCTCCAGCGCACGAATGGAACATCCTCGATCCAATATGGGTATCTCTCAATTCCGATACCTCATATTTAGGAGACTTACACGTGACTCGAGAGATGATTGAGCCGGAGATAGCCGCACTTGCGGCGTTGAATGCCACTAAAGAAGATATCCAAGAATTACGGTATCTCTTAAATCAGCAACAGAGTTGTGCTGATGATGCCGAAGCGCTCGCTCGAATTGATATCGCATGGCATTGCGCACTCTCGCGTGCAACCCACAATAGAATTCTTGTGCATATGCACAATTCAATGGTCAATCTAGGTGTCAAAACTCGGATAGAGACCACTAAATTTCCTGGTGCAATCGAAGAAGCTGCACATTGGCATGAAGAGATAATCAAAGCTATCGAGAATAAGGATTCGAACCTCGCAAAAGCCACGATGCGAGTTCATTTAAGTATTGTTCAGGGCGCTCTAGAACAGGCGATAAGTGCAAGATGAGAAAACATTCATTTCCACAAAAAGGTGATGCTGTAATTGTCACGGGGGCAGCTGGTGGAATTGGTGCCGCAACCGTGAAAAACTTAATCAATCAAGGCATCCATGTTCATGCAGTCGATAAGAACGAGAGTGAACTTCGACGAATCATTGCTGATATAGATCCCTCTGGAAAACTGACCTCCATACTCCAAGCAGATGTCACGAGCGAAGAAGATTGCAAGCGAGTTGCAGAATATGCGAAATCCAGCGGGATCAGACTTAAAGGCTTAGTAAACAATGCTGCTGTAGGTGCATTCAATATGAGCGTTGAGAAGACTAGTTATTCAGAATGGCAACGAGTCCTCGACATCAATCTCACTAGCCTGTACCTGATGTCCAAATATGCACTCCCGCTTATTCGAGCGGCCAGTGGTGCTGCCGTAATAAATATTTCTTCAGTGCATGCCTATGCAACATCAACTGGTGTCGCACCGTATGCAGCAGCAAAAGGTGGCGTACTCGCGCTGACACGAACCATGGCACTTGATCTTGCAGAAGATAACATTCGCGTCGTCTGCATCATGCCGGGCGCAACTGATACTCCAATGCTTAGGCAACATGCTGAACGTGAGGGTAAATCGCTCACGGAATTGGGCTTTCCACCCGGCGAGAGTTCGATTGCACGTATCGCCCAGCCTGAAGAGGTAGCCGATGTCATCGCTTTTGCACTCTCGAAAGGAGCAAGTTTTATAACTGGCTCCGCGATAATTCCAGATGGTGGCTTGCTTGCAAAGTTTTGATGCGGTTGTCGTCACCTCACCAAACAAGACTGGGTTGCACTCAATTTCTGCCAATGAACTTGGCGAGAATCAAGTAGCAATCAAGACGCATTACTCAGGAATAAGCACTGGAACAGATCGATGGGTGATTTCAGGGCGCTTCGAGTGGGGAAGCTTTGGCTTCCCTCTCGTTCCTGGTTATCAGAGATCTGGTCTTGTCACGGCGGTCGGATCGAAAGTTAAGACGGTATCTGTAGGGCAAGAAGTCTTCGCCACGGCTAGTTGCAACTTTAAAGATGCAACAGCCGGTTGGGGTGGTCACACGAGTTTCGGAGTTTGCGAAGAATTTGAAGTTTTCGATGCTCAAGGAATCCCCCCAGAGCGTTCAGCATTCGGTGTTGTTGCTCAAGTTGGTTACAACGCCGCATCGCGCATCACGGCAACTAACGGGTCTGGAGTTATAGTAATTGGGGATGGAGTGATTGGCTTAAGCGGCGCACTCTCAGCGCGACGCCGAGGTTACCGCGTCTTGCTGGTTGGCAGACATGATTCTCGACTCGAGCGAGTCAAATCCCTTGGAATTGATGTGGCTAATTCACAAACTACTTCCCGTAAATTCCTTCAGGATTTTCAAGCAAGTGCTGTAATAGACACGGTTCAAAATCAAGAAGCATTTGATCTCTACTACCCTGCGCTACCTGCCACTTGGGCTGCAGTAGATTTTGAGATACCGCGCCAAGGCACTGGTGAGATTATCTACAGCGGACACAGACCAGACGGAGTGATTTCGTGGGCGGATATGGCTCATCTGCAAAAGCAAGAATTGACCATTCATTTTGTCTCGGGTTGGACGAAGGCACGTATTCAATCCACTCTAGAACTGATGCGCGCAGGAGCGCTTCCACTAGAGGAAATTGCAACTACTTATAACGCCAATCCTTCAAATGTAGAAAAAGTCTTTGGAAAAATTTCGGAGGGAAAAAGCCCTGACTTAGCGTCGAGCATTTTCTGGAAATAACTTTCTAAAGCTTGATTTTCACCTTGATGAAATCGCTAGTCGCCATAAAGCGACCAGGAGGCGAGTACTTGCTCCTCCGTGGATCATTGGAAAACGCTAGAACAGCGACATATGAATAGGTACCACTTTTCGTCGGCTTCTTGAAGCCAAGCTGTTGAGGTATCGCTTTCTTGCCGGAGAAAACTTGGGTGGATTTCTGTGACTTTTCATCGCACATATTTTTGAGTACTTCGTATCCGTTTATTTTCGCGCCATTTGGAAATACATCTAAGCCATCATGATTCATAAGATTGTTAATAGGATCTTCCTTCAACTTTTCCAATTCTTCTTCTTTCATATCCAAGACATACAGATAGACGCACCAACGTCCTTGCTCATTAACAGTTGAGTTGATGGTGATTTTTCCGGAAGTGCGAGTGATTAGTTTTGAACCCTTGATGGAAATGCTGAAATTGGCAGGGTCCACATCAGTTTCGATGGCTTGTGCCATAGGAACAAGTACCATCACCATAATGAAAGCCACCACATGCGCAAATATTCGAGGTGCTTTACTTAGCAAGTAACGCAACATCTAGAAATCTTTCGCGACTAGTTCAGCAATTTGCGCAGTATTGAGCGCTGCGCCCTTACGTAAGTTATCGCCACAAACGAAGAAATCTAAAGATTGTGGGTCATCGATACTCGCACGTACCCGACCAACCCAGGTTGGGTCAGTGCCTACAACATCTGCAGGGGTTGGAAACTCATTCTTTTCTGGGTTATCCACGAGGTTCACTCCAGGAGCGCTCTTTAAAATCGCCTGCGCGCCATCGCGAGTTACCTGCTTCTCAAAGGTGGCATGGACAGCTAATGAGTGCGTAGTAATGACCGGAACACGGACACATGTTGCCGAAACTCGAAGATCAGAGATACCAAGAATTTTCCGAGATTCATTACGAACCTTGAGTTCTTCGCTTGTGTAACCCTCATCTTTAAGGGAGCCCGCCCACGGAATCACATTCATTGCTAGCGGCGCAGGGAATGGTCCAAGATCAGAGACAGCCTTGCGCACATCGCCAGCGACCGAACCAAGACCCTTGCCAGCCACTTCACTGAGTTGGGCATGCAAGGTGTCGATTCCAGATTGTCCTGCACCAGATGCTGCTTGATAAGAGGCAACGACCAATTCTTTGACGGTGTATTCGCGATGGAGCGCGCCAACAGCAACAATCATCGAAAGCGTTGTGCAATTGGGATTGGAGATGATTCCCTTAGGACGCTTCTTGATATCCCCCGGGTTCACCTCTGGCACAACGAGAGGAACATCCTTATCCATACGAAAGGCACCCGAGTTATCGACGACTACCGCTCCACGAGCAGCAGCAATCGGACCCCACTCGGCAGAGACCTCATCAGGTACATCGAACATTGCGACATCAACGCCATCAAATGCCTCCGGAGATAACGCAATGACCGTGAGCTCTTCTCCCCTGCAAATCAATCTCTTTCCAGCGCTGCGGGCAGAGGCAATGAGTCGAATCTCCCCCCATACATTCTCGCGGGTGCTCAAAATATCGAGCATGACAGCGCCAACTGCCCCTGTGGCGCCGACTACGGCAAGAGTTGGTTTACTCATCGGCCAGTACCGCCGTACACAACAGCCTCTGCAGCGTCAGAATCAAGCTCGAAAGCTGTGTGAGAGGCGCGAACTGCCTTATCGAGATCGGTAGCGCGGCAGATGATAGAAATACGGATTTCCGAGGTCGAAATCATCTCAATATTGACCCCAGCCTCAGAGAGCGCGGCAAAAAATGTCGCCGTCACACCTGGGTGTGAACGCATACCCGCGCCAATAAGCGAAAGTTTTCCGATTTGATCATCGTATTGAATCGATGCAAAGCCAACTTCCCCTTGAATCTTATTGAGCACCGCAATTGCCTTTTCGCCTTCAGCTTTTGGCAAGGTGAAGGAGATATCAGTCAAACCAGTAGCAGCCGCTGAAACATTCTGCACAATCATGTCGATGTTGACATCGACATCAGCAACGGATTGGAAGATGCGCGCAGCAACTCCAGTGCGGTCTGGCACGCCAACGATAGTTATCTTTGCCTCGCTTCGATCGTGTGCGATTCCTGAAATGATTGCTTGCTCCATGCCATCTCCTTCTGGACGATCTTTGACAACCCATGTTCCCTCGTTGCCACTAAATGAGGAACGAACGTGGATTGGTAAATCAAAACGACGTGCATACTCCACACAACGGAGGTGGAGAACTTTTGCACCACTTGCTGCCAACTCCAGCATCTCTTCATAAGTAATACTCTTTAATTTCCGCGCTGATGGAACAACTCGTGGATCAGCAGAGAAGACGCCATCGACATCGGTATAGATCTCGCAAACATCTGCATCAAGCGCTGCGGCGAGCGCAACTGCAGTTGTATCTGAACCGCCGCGACCA
>Ga0208048_1001102_pt1 | contig 14184 bp, 17 predicted proteins | sample Malawi_45m_30L_FD_184163 | JGI IMG/M metagenome (GOLD analysis project Ga0208048, IMG submission 184163) | Freshwater microbial communities from Lake Malawi, Central Region, Malawi to study Microbial Dark Matter (Phase II) - Malawi_45m_30L... | ecosystem: Environmental > Aquatic > Freshwater >...
CTCATGGACAGCGTCCACCAGGTGCGGGTTCGTGATGGGCGGTTTTACGCGGAACGTCCCCAGATCGTGACGCCGGCCGGGTTTCAACAGACTTTGGCAGAGGGGTTCGGGGAGCGCGCGGAGGAGTTCATGGAGTGGCTGAAAAGGTTCGGGGGCGATCTGGCCGTGCTGCGCTACGGGTTCCAACTGCGCAAGACGCTGATTTCGGAGCAGGTGGTCCATAGCCGGATGGAAGACGTGGTGGCACGCTTGGAGGAACGCGTGGATCGCACGGAAGATCCGCTCAGCGCGATCATTCAGGGCGTGGACGAAGGCTGGGAGGTTTCATTGCTCAAATTGGCCTTCGACACGGCGCGGCGCTCGGCCGGCGACAATGTCGACGAGTGGAAGAAACGCGGCCTGATCTGAGCGGGCCCGACTCGGCCGGATTCCAGCGCCGCGCGGCGGGAAAAATCGCCCGATTTTTATGCTCCCCTGACGCCGCGTTCCGGTGGAAAATCCAATTTCCCATGAAAGTGGCGCCATTAGATTTCGAAAAGCCCATTGCCGAGTTGGAGGAAAGGTTGCAGGAACTGCGCGCCCACGCCAACGGGCAGGAGTTGTCGGTCGGGCCGGAGGTCAAAAAGATCGAGCAGAAGATCGCGTCCATGCGCAAGGAGGTCTACGAGAACCTGACCGCCTGGCAGCGCGTGCAGATCGCGCGGCACACGGCGCGGCCGTTCGCCCTCGATTACCTCGGGCTGTGCTTCACCGATTTCGCCGAACTGCACGGAGACCGGGTGTTCGGCGACGACGCCTCTATGCCCTGCGGATTGGCCAAGATCGACGGACGACCGGTGGCCGTGGTGACCAACCAGAAGGGGCGCGACACCAAAGAGAATATTCTGCGCAATTTCGGCAGCGCGCATCCCGAAGGCTACCGCAAAGCCCTGCGCGTCATGCGCATGGCGGCAAAATTCAAACTTCCCATCGTCGCCTTGGTCGACACGCCCGGCGCCTTCCCCGGCATCGGTGCGGAAGAACGCCACATCGCCGAGTCCATCGCGGTGAACTTGCGCGAGATGATGCTCCTCGAAACACCGATCGTTGCGGTGATTATCGGCGAAGGCGGTTCGGGCGGGGCGCTCGGCATCGGCGTGGCGGACAAAGTTCTCATCATGGAGAATGCGTATTATTCGGTGATCAGTCCCGAAGGATGCGCAGCGATTTTGTGGAAGCATCGCAGCCACGCGCCCGAGGCAGCCGAGGCGCTGAAGCTCACCGCGCGGGATCTCCAAGAACTCGGCGTGGTCGACGGCATCGTGCCCGAGCCGCAAGGCGGCGCGCACCAAGACCATACGGCGGCGGCGGAAATGCTGCGCAAATCGATCGTCGGCGCTCTCGATGAGTTGGCCAAGACTTCGAACTCGAAATTGCTCGAAGCGCGCTACGAAAAATTCCGCAAGGTCGGCGTGTTTGCCGAGGGTTGAGCGAAAAGTTCGGTGTCTGCGCCGCGCTAGCGGCCCATCAGACTTCCCGAACCCAGCGCCTTCAATGCGGGTTCGCGATTGAGCGGGTGCTCGCCGGGAGTGAAAGGTAGTTCGAGGACTTTTCCGTCACGCGCCACGCGCACGGTCACCGGATCACCGGCGGTGAGGAAGAAGGCGGCATCAACGGCATCTTCCGGTTCGTGGATCGGGATATCACCGACTTGCATGACCACGTCGCCGGGACGGAAGTCCGACGCGGCGGGTCCGGTCGGATCGATGACGTCGATGGCCATGCGCGAGCCTTCCACCGCCGTCGGGATTTCCTGCAACGTCACGCCGGCCCACCCGTGACGCACATCGCCGAAGCGGGCGAAATTCGTGCGGATTTTTTCGGCGGCACGAATCGGAAGCACGTAGCAGCCGGATCCGTTTTCGAAACCGCTGATGAGCACACCGACCACATCGCCTTCGAGATCGAGAACCGGGCTTCCGCCTTCGCCGCGTTGCACGGGAATGTTGGCGCGGATGTGGGTGGTGGAGAGGAAGCGGTCCTGCACACTGCGATCGAAACCGCCGACGATGCCAAAGCTCGGCGCAGCTTCGCGGTCGAAGGGATAACCGACGACAACGAGCGGGGTGGCCGTTTTTACTTTGGTGCAATCGCCTTTGATCAGGAACGGCTTGGGCTGGTCGCTTTCGGTTTTGATCAGCGCGATGCCGGTGCGCGGGTCTTTGACCAGCAAGCGCGCCGGAAGTTTGGAGTCACCATGGGTAACAACCAATCCGGTGCCGTCGCCGACGACGGACGCGAGGGTGAAGATAGTGCCGTCGGCATCGATGAAAAATCCCGTGCCGGCAACCTTGCCGAGTTCGTCCTCCGACTCGACGCGCACGACGGCAGGACTTGTCCCCGAGAAAATGCGGCCGACGACCGACTCGATGGTGGCGGCCAGATCGTTGCCGGAAGACTGCTGCGGCGATTGCGCCGGTGTATCACCGGATGCAACCGCCTGCGCCGCGCCGCAGAGCGCGGCACAAAGACTAAAAGCTATAAGGCGACGCATAGCTCACGGGGCGCGTCTCCAAAACGTAATGCGGCGGCAGGTCGGGCCGCGCCGAGACGGGCAGGCGCATATCGCCCAGGACCGCAGGCAACTGGGTCATCGCGGGGCTATTGAGGGCAAAGGAAGCGGCCGGAACGCCGGTATCCTGCTGTTGGGAGAGGATGACGGCGGAAAGCATGACGGCCGCGACGCCGACGGCGGCATAGGCCAACCGCGGAACATGAAAATCGGGGAACGCATTCACAACGCGTTCAAAGAGAATGCTTAATGTCGGGCGAGAGATCAGCTCGGCCCGCTGACGGCGATGAAACTCGTCGATAAAGCGCTCGAAATAGTCCGGGCTCGGCATTTCGTAACGCTTCAGGCGCAATAACTTATGGACATCAGTATTCATAGAACAGATCTCATGCGGCGAGGAATTCCTGCAGATAGTTTTGCAGTTGGCGGTGGGCGTAAAAAAGCCGGGAACGGACAGTCCCTTCAGAGATTCCGAGAATCTTGCCAATTTCGGCATGAGGCATGCCTTGGATATCGAACATGGTGACCACGGCTCTGTGCTCATTCGACAGCTTCATCATGGCCTCGTTCAATCTTTGCTGGAGCTCCTTGAGATTAACTTCTCGCGTGGCGTCCGGGCTGGAGGTCAACTCGATGAACTCCGGGTCGTGTTGGACCCCGTTGTCGATGTCGTCCAGGCTCATCTGGTAGCTGCGCGACCGCTTTTTCAGGAAGTTGATCGTCATGTTGGTCGCGATGGTGTGCAACCAGGTGTAGAAGCTCGATTTGCCCTTGAAGCCTTTGATCGATCGGTAGGCCTTGGCGAAAATGTCCTGCAACAGGTCGTTGGTATCCTCGTGGTTGGAGGTCATGTTGTAGACCAACCCGTAGAGGCGGGAGCTGTATTTGCGGACCAGTTGGTCGAACGCGCGCGGGTCGCCGGCTTGGGTCTGCGCCACGAGATCCTCGTCGTTGATCTCGGGCTCTGGGGCGGTTTCGGCCATGGGGATCGGGGAAACTAACAGAGCCGGGACGAGGGGGAAAGCAGGACGAAATCAGCGTCCGGGCAGGCCGCGCCCGAGGACATTCTGCAAGAGTCCGGCCAGCGTCGCGGCGGCGGCGCGCCCTGTCTCCATCACCTCGTGGTGCGAGAGCGGTTCGGACGAAACGCCCGCGGCCCAATTGGTCAGGCAGGAAAATGCCGCGATGCGCAGGCCGAGAGCGCGGGCTTGGATCGCCTCGAACACGGTCGACATGCCGACCGCATCGGCCCCGAGCGTGCGCAGCATGCGCACTTCGGCCGGTGTCTCGTATTGCGGACCAGGCAAGCACGCGTAGACGCCCTCGTGCAGAGTCGTGCCGTGCGCGACAGCAGATTGGCGAAAAATATCGCGCAGTCCCGCATCATAGACCTCCGACATGTCGAAAAAATTCGGTCCGCCCGAAAGGGGCGAAGCTGCGGTGAGGTTGAGATGGTCGTTGAGCATCATCCATTCGCCCGGCGCGAATTCCGGATTGAGCGTTCCCGCCGCATTGGTCAGGACAAGCGTGTGCGCCCCGAGCGAAGCCATCAGACGAACATGCGCGGCGATCTGCCGCGGCGCGTGTCCCTCGTAGTAATGCACGCGACCGAGCGCGAGAAGGAGCGGGATGCCCGCGATTTTCGCGCCGACAAACTTCCCGGCGTGCCCCGGCACTTTCGATTCGGGCAGACCCGGGATCGCCGCGTAAGGAATCTCGAAGATTTTATCGGCGGCATCGGCGAAGCTGCCCAGGCCGGATCCGAGGACCATGGAGACGGCAGGCCGGAACGCTGCGAGCTCCGACGGCAAAGCGCCGAATTCGTCGGGCGAGGGGGGCGGCGCAGACATCGTCGCGCCTCAGATCGCCTTGATGAGCAGCGACGAGTTGTGTCCGCCGAAGCCGAAGGAATTGCTGATCGCGGCCTTGATCTTTTTCTCGCGCGCCACGTTCGGCACGTAGTCGAGATCGCACTCGGGGTCGGGATTATCGAGGTTGATGGTCGGGGGCATCACGCCGTCGCGCATGGCCATGACGCACGCGGCCATCTCGATCGCGCCGGCCGCGCCGAGCAAGTGGCCGGTCATCGATTTGGTCGAACTGACGGCCAGACCTTTTTTGGCGTGTTCCCCGAAGGCGCGCTTCATCGCCTTGGTTTCGCAGACATCGCCGACCGGCGTCGAAGTGCCGTGCGCGTTGATGTAATCGATCTCTTCGGGATTGAGCTTGGCGTGTTTCATGGCCATGGCCATGCAACGCGCGGCTCCCTCGCCGCCCGGCGAAGGCGCGCTCATGTGGTAGGCGTCGGCGGTCAAACCGTAACCGGCCAGTTCGCAGTAAATTTCCGCGCCGCGTTTCTTCGCGTGCTCGTATTCCTCGAGGATGATGACGCCGGCGCCCTCGCCCATGACGAAACCGTCGCGGTCTTTGTCGAACGGACGCGAGGCGCGTTCCGGCGCGTCGTTGCGCACGCTGAGCGCGCGCATCGCGGCGAATCCCGCGATACCCACCGGCACGACGCAGGCTTCGCTGCCGCCCGCGAGGATGACGTCCGCATCGCCGAATTTGATGATGCGCCACGCTTCGCCCATACAGTGGTTCGCCGTGGCGCAAGCCGTGACGATCGCCATGTTGGGCCCGCGCAACCCGTGCTCCATGGAAATGAATCCGCTCGCCATGTTGCTGATCATCATCGGGATCATGAACGGCGAGGTGCGGTCCGGTCCCTTGATCTGCATCTGCGCGACCTGCGTCTCCATGGTGGCCAAGCCGCCCACGCCGCTACCGATCATCACGCCCGTGCGATCAAGATCGGTCGCGGCGAGATCGAGGCCGGAATCGTCGAGGCTCATCTTGGCCGCACCCATCGCGAGTTGCGTGTAGCGGTCCGTGCGGCGCACGTCCTTTGGCGTTTTGTAGTGAGGCGTCGGCTCGTAACCGCGCGCCTCGCCGGCGATCTGGCAGTCGAATTTTTCCGGGTCGAAGGACGCGATGCGGCCGATCCCGCTGCGGCCCGCCTTGAGACTTTGCCAGAAAGTCTTCAGATCGTTGCCCACGGGACTGACCACCCCGATACCTGTGATGACGACGCGCCTTTCGCTCATGAAAAGTGGTTATTTCCTAGTCCAAACCATCGCGCTTTGGCGAGGCCAAACGGGCTGTCCGGCTAGCGGGCCATGCCCACGTTCTGGACCATCTGGAAGAGCTTGCCCTCGGACTTGATCGAAGGGGCGATGATGATCTCGGTTTCCTGGAATTCTTGCAGGTTGGCCGCACCGACATTGCCCATGCAGGTAGTGATGGCGCCGACGAGATTTTGGCTGCCGTCGTCGACCTCGGCCGGACCAAAGAGGATCTGCTTCAAGGAACCGGACACGCCCACCTTGATGCGCGTGCCGCGCGGAAGATTGGCGTGCGGCGTGGCCATGCCCCAGTGGTAGCCGCGACCCGGCGCTTCCTCGGCCTTGGCAAACGCGCTGCCGACCATGACCGCATCGGCACCGCTGGCCAGCGCTTTGCAGACATCGCCACCTTTGTTCATGCCGCCATCGGTGATGATCGGAACATAGCGGCCGGATTTTTTGTAATGGGCGTCGCGCGCCGCGGCGCAATCGACCGTCGCGGTGACTTGCGGGACGCCGAGACCGAGCACGCCGCGCGAAGTGCAGGCCGCGCCGGGACCGACACCGACAAGCACGCCGGAGACACCGCATTCCATGATCTCGAGCGTCGTGCCGTAAGTCACCGTGTTGCCCACAATGACCGGACATTTCATCGAGCGGCAGAAATCGGAAAGATCGAGCATCTTGTATTCGCTCGAGATATGGCGCGCGGTCGAGACCGTGCTCTGCACGGCAAACACATCGGCACCGGCTTCCTGCGCGATCGCGCCGCATCGCTCGGCTTTCTGCGGGATGGCGCTGACCGCCGCGATGACACCCGCGTCTTTGATCTCCCTGATGCGTTTGGCGATGAGATCCTCCTTCACCGGTTCGAGATAGATTTTCTGCAGCAACGCGGTGACTTTGTCTTTGTCCTCGGCCAGCACCTCGGCCAAGACCGCATCGGCGTCTTCGTAACGCACTTGCACGCCCTCGAGGTTGAGCACGGCGAGACCGCCGAGTTTGCCCATGGCCGCGGCGAAACGCGCGTCGACCACGCCGTCCATCGCACTGGCCAGGATGGGCAGGGCGAGCTTGATCGCGCCGCCGTCGGGACGGGGGATTTCCCAAGTGATGTCGACTTCGTTGGGATTGATCGTCACCGCGCCGGGAACCAGTGCGATTTCGTCGAAGCCGTAGGTCACCCGCGCTTTGCGGTTTCTGCCGATCCACATTCCCATGATGTCAAATGTCGTTGATGATGTTGTGTTCGTTGACTGCGCCGCAGGCGGGACAACGGAACAACGTCGCGCTCCTTTCGTGCCGCAACCACTCCGCGCAAAGGCGGCACTGACAGAGCCCGAACCACATTTTGCGCCGGCGCCGCTCGCGACGCCACGCATACGCTAGCCAGAGGGCCAAGACAGCGGCAAGGAAAACAGCCGCGTATGCTAGCGGCATGACGTAAAGCGGCATGGTGATCATGGCGCCACCTCCCGCGGCCCCCAGTTGATCCGCAAAACTTCGCGCCGCGGACCGCTGGCCGGGGCAAAACGGGCGCGTTGCACGGACAACTGCGCAGCGAGGTCCAGATCGGCATCACCGCTCGCGCGCACCAGCCAGACATGGCGCACATCACCGGTCGGCGCGAGGACAACGAGCAATTCCGTGGCGCGCGAGGGCGGTTCGGCCGGCGCTGCGGCGCGGAGTCTGGTCAGCACGTCCTCGGTGACACCATCGGCACCGGATTCGAAGCGCGCCACGGTCGGGACGAGAACAGGCGGAGCCGGACGGGGGCCGCGCTGGACAAACAGGGGTTTGGCGGAGACGGGCGGAAGAGCAGGCACCCATTCGTTGGCAACCATTTCGCGCGGGGCGTGCAGAAGCGCAGGCAACGCGGGATTCATGGCGAGTTCCCGCCGCACCGGCTTGGGCGGCGGCAACATGCGATCGCGGAAACGGCCCGGTTCCAGCCATGAAGGATCGCGGGCCGCGAGCAGCATCCCGGACTCGCGGTCACCAGGAAGGATGGTGATCTCCGCGGGCCACGGCATGAGAGCGGGACGGGACGGGGGCGCGACTTTGACCAATTGCGCGACGAGAAAATGAAGAAGCAGCGAAACAAGCACCATCGCGGGCAACAACACCCGGATGGGATGCGCCACCGGCCAGTGGAAAACGTTCAACAGCCTGTCGGTCAGCATGTTCATTCGCCGGGCGCGGGCAAGGCCGCCAGCGCCACGGCAAACCCGCGGGACAGCGCGGTTTCGGTCACCTGCGTGACGAGGGACAAAGGCGCATCTTTGTCCGCTTTGATCACCACCTGGCGGGATGAACCGCGGTGCGCGTCGAGCCGGGCGCCGAGTTGATCGGCCTCGACCAGCGCGTCCTCGTAATAAACGGCCGCACCCGCGCCGCCTGTGATCGCCACCACCACGGGATCCTGCATGGCCGGGAGCAACGAGCGCGACAAGGGTAGTTCGACCGCCACGCCGGGATGGAGCAGGAACGAAGTGGAAAGCAGCACGTAGAACACCATGAGCAGGATGATATTGAGCGCGCCGGTCATCACCGGAACGACGCCACGCAAACGGAATGCGCGCTGCAGCCTCATGCCTCGTCGACCGGCTCGGCGTCCATGGCGAGAATCTCGGCCGCGGGCAGCGTGCGGTTCTTCAGCAAATTCACCATCTCGATTCCCGCGCGTTCCATGTCGTGGACCAGATCCTGCACGCGCGCGTTGAGATAGCCCGCACCGATCAATGCGGGTATGGCGACCGCGAGACCTGCGGCGGCGGAGATGAGGCTTTGGTAAACCGCGCCCGATAGGTCAGCCACCGTGGCGTAGCCCCCTTGCGTCGAGACGAGATAAAACGCCTCGAGCAATCCCAGGACCGTGCCGAGCAGCCCGAGCAAAGGCGCGGCATACGCGATGCCGCCGAGCAGGGAAAGGTTCCGCTCGAGCCGCGGGACCTCGAGTTGTCCCGCTTCCTGCACAATGTCGCGCAATTCGGCACGCGGGCACTCGCGCGCCAGCACCGCGCTCAGCGCCACGCGCGCCACCGGTCCGGGCGTAGCCAGGCATTGTTTGCGCACTTCCTCCAGACGGTCGTCGCGCACCAGATTGGCCAAGCCGCGCAGGAATTCACCCACACGCACCTGCGCGCGGTGCAGGTAGACCAAACGCTCGAGAAACACGGCCACGCCGACGACGCTCAGCACGAGAATGACCCACATCACCGGGCCGCCTTTTTGCACCAGTTCGAGCATTGCCGGGAATCATCCAATCACCCGACCTGCGCGGCAATCCCGATTTGCACAGCGTGGCCGGCCGGAAAGTAAAAGACCGGAACCCGCGACGGGCTCCGGTCTTTCACGAGGAGGAAATTGTTCAGTTCCCCGCGGGCACCACGTTGATGCGGCGCCCACCACGGTCGAAGAGAACCTTGCCGCTCTCGAGGGCGAACAAAGTGAAATCACGACCGAGGCCGACGTTGCGGCCCGGAAGATATTTGCGCCCGCGCTGGCGGATGAGAATGTTGCCGGCGAGCACTTCCTGTCCGCCGAATTTTTTCACGCCGAGACGTTTGCTGACGCTGTCGCGTCCGTTCTTGACGCTGCCTTGTCCTTTTTTATGGGCCATGGTGCTAAGCTTTGATTTCGCCGATCTTCACGCGCGTGTGTTTTTGACGGTGACCGACGGTGCGATGGTAGCCTTTGCGGCGTTTGAATTTGTAGGAGACGACTTTGTCGGACTTGCGCTCGGACTCGAGGACTTCGCCGGTGACTTTGGCGCCTTTGAGCAAAGGCTCGCCGATTTTCACGTCCTTGCCGTCGCTGGCCAGCAGCACTTCCTCGAACACGGCCTTTTTGCCGGCTTCGACGCCGAGCAGTTCGACATCGATGACGTCGCCGGGCGTCACGCGGAACTGACGGCCGCCGGATTGGATAATTGCGTAAGACATGAGAGACTACCGAAAGGGCCTTCAACGCTATCCCCTGCGCTCCGCCGAGGCAAGCGCCTTTTCGGGTCTCTTAAATGATTTGCCAGAACAGAAGGCAGGCGACAGGATCCGAAGGCTATGAAATTCCTCCTTTTCGTCGCCGCGGTCGCCCTGACCGGCTGCGCCACCACTTCGCAAGTCGACCCGAAAATCCTCGCCGAATTCTCCAAGACGGGCGTTCCCGAAACCACGGCCCTCAAGGTTCGCGACGGCATGCCCCTCAGTGTGGCCGACGTGGCCGCCTCGGCCAAAGCCGGCGTGCCCGGCCCCGGACTGGTCAGCTACATGCAAAGCACGCGCAAGGCCTACAACCTGAGCAATGCCGACCTCGCCTCCCTGCGCGCGGCCGGCACCCCGGCATCCGTCATCGGCTACATGCAGCGCTCTTACGGTTTCTACGGCAAGGGCCCGAACGCGGTCGACCAGAGCCACCCGTATTTCGCCACGGAGAACTACAACCGCTACGGCGGCGCGATCAAAGCCCCGTTCGCCTACGCACCTCCGCAAATCGACACCTTCTTCAATTCCGGTTACGAAGAATCCCTCTACAGCCCGTTCTCGGACGAGTAGAAAACCGGCCGCTCCCGCGCACGGACTCGCCTTTCCTTCCACGCCGCTGGCCCGCGTGGCCGGCAATGTCGTCAAGTTCGAGATCGAGAATTCGCAGCGCGAGGAAAACGTCGACCACGTCTATGTCACGGTCGATGCCGGGCTGAAAACCCCCGTCATCGTTTCGATCAACACGCTGTCCTTCCGCAGCCGCGTGGCCGGACACGATCCACGCATCCGGCTCGGCACGCTCGCGTGGCGGTGGACGCATCTGCCGCCGCGCGGACTCTACCCGCTGGAATTTTTCGATTACGACACGGTCGAACTCATCGAGAACGTCGAATACCGCGTGCTCGAGAAAGCGGCCATGGAGGAATATTTCGCGCTGCGCTGCGGAAATTGCCGGCGGATCGAAGCTTGGGGTGTTCCCTACCACCGCGCCGAACCCGGACTCCACCAGGTCCACTCCCGCCGCGCCTCCGCCGCGGTGGCCGAAGATTTGCGCGGACGCGACGGCGCCGTGCGTTTTTATTTCGACGAAGGGCAGCGCACCGAACTCACCCTGATCAAGTTCACCGGCCAATAGCACGGCGCGGACAAGCATTCCTGCCGTGAAAGAGCGCGCACTTCCACGTCTGCCCCTCGCCGGCATCGCGCTTTGCGCGGTGGCAGGAATTCTCGCTGGCGAGTGGATCGCGCCCGATCCGTGTTGGAGTGTCGCCATCGCTGCGATGGCGATCATGGCGGCATGGTGGAGTCCGTCCGCACTCTTTGCCGCGACCATCGCCGTCTTCGCCGCCGCGCACGTTTGGCAATGGCAGGAAAATCCCGCGCGGATTTGGGCCGAGTTCGTCGCGCCCGAACCGCACGCAGTCCGCATCACGGGCGTTCTCCTCGACGAACCCGCGCCAGTCGAAGGAAGCTCGGACCGCTGGCGTGCACGGATGCGCGCGGAGAAATGGGAGATTGATGGACGGAAAGTGGAACAACGCTCGGACCTCATGGTCCGGTGGCGCAGCGAAAAAGTTCCGCGCTATGGCGACCGTTGGACGATCGACGGCATTGCCGCGCGTCCGCCATCCCCGCGCAACCCGGGGGAGTTCGATGCCGTTGCCTGGTATGCGCGGCAGGGAATTTTCTTCGAATTGCGCGGACGCGCGGGCGATGACGCGCGACGAATTGCCGGAAACCAGGGCTCCGCACTGAAGGCCGCCGCGCTCAAGGCGCGCGCCTACATCCTCCGCACCCTCGGGATGGGACTGGATGATGCGCCCACCGTGCGCGCGCTCATTGCCGCCATCACGCTCGGCGCGCGCGATGACGCGGCCGACGCATTCAACGCCGCCTTCCGGCAAACCGGAACGCTGCATCTGTTCAGCGTGAGCGGACTACATGTCGGTATGTTCGCGCTTCTTCTTTGGATGTTGCTTCAACCGCTGCGGGTCGGCCGACGCGCTGCAGTCGTGGTCATCATTCCGCTCTTATTCTTCTACTCGCTCGTCACCGGCGCCGCGCCCTCGAGTCTGCGCGCTGCCGCCATGATCTCGCTCGCCCTCGGCGCCTTGCTCCTCGACCGCGCTCCGGCCACAGGCAACAGCCTCGCTGCCGCCGCGCTGCTCATCCTCGGTTTCGACACCAACCAACTCTTCCAACCGGGCTTCCAACTTTCCTTCCTTGTCGTCGCCGCACTCCTTTTGCTCACGCCGCCGATCGACCGGCGGCTCTCCGTTGCATTTTGTCCCGACACCTTCATCCCGCGACGGCTTTACAACGCCGCGCGTAAAATCCAGTCGTCATTCGGACGCGCCCTGGCCGCGACTTTGTCCGTTTCCCTCGCTGCGTTCCTCGGCGGACTTCCCCTCACCGCCGCCTATTTCCACATGATTCCGATTGTCTCGGTCGCGGCCAACATGATCGCCGTTCCCCTCGCCTTCTGCGTTCTCGCCCTCGGCATGATGTCGGTCATCGCTGGAACATTCAGCGCTTGGCTCGTCGGTTTGTTCAACGCGGCCAACTGGGGAGTCACCTCGCTTCTCCTCGCTTTCGTGCAGTGGGCCGCCACTTTGCCCGGCGCCTATCTTTCTCTCCCGCCATCTTGGCTGCGTCCGCCCGCGCAGCTCACTATTTTCGATCTCGGCACCGGCGGCGCGCAAGTTCTCATCACCAGGAACGAAGCATGGCTCTTCGACGGCGGCAGCGCGCGTGACACCGCCACAGTCATCGAACCTGCCCTGCGTGCCGCCGGCGTGCGGCGACTGGACGCCCTCGTCGTTACTCACGGCGATGCCGAGCACACCGGCGGGGCGACGGAACTGACCACACTCTTCCAGCCGCGCGCCATTTTCGACTCCGCACTCGGCGACCGGTCCGCCGCGCGCCGCGCGCTCCACCGCAGCCTCCGCGAACAGGAAAAACCGAAGCGACTTGTCTTCGCCGGTGATCGGACCTCGGCGGGTGACGATACCGCGATCAATTTTTTGCATCCATCCTCCGGGAAGCCCGGACGCACTGCGGACGACCAATGCATTGTCGCACGCATCGATCACGGACCATTCCGTGTCCTGCTCATGTCGGATTCGGGCGTGGAAACGGAGGTGGCTTTGTTGCGCGGAGACCGCAACGCGTTGCGCGCCGACGTTCTCGTGCTCGGAAGGCACGCAAGCGATCTGTTCGCCACCTCGGAATTCCTCGAAGCCGTGGCGCCACGCGCCGTCGTCATTGCCGCACCGGATTCTTTCCATGAAGCGACGGACGAACCAGCTCTGCGGGAACGTCTGGCCGCAACCGGTGCGGAGATTTTCGACCAATCATCCTGCGGTGCCGTGACCATCCGCTTCGGCGACGAAAAAGCGGAACTGCGCGCCTTCCTCGGCGGCCAATCCGCCGAACTCCGCGCACGCTAGAGAGGTTTGCTTTTTATCGAAGCCGGAGCCCCGTTATGCCCGGCGCGGACGGGCTCATCCCGTCCGACGGGGCCGGGTCTGTTGCGCTCCCGTGACGCAAAGTCACGGGCGGCGCTCCCCCGTTCAGCTAACCGCACCGACGACGAAATTTTTTCGGTCGCGAAAAAAAACTTTGACCCGCCACCCTCGCGCAGCATATTAGTAATTGCAACTTATTTATGAGAATCAACTCGTTACTGCTTTCAGGTGTTTTAGCGATCGATCCTTTTCGATATTCATCTGATTTTCGCTCGGGATTTTCTCTAATCGAACTGCTGGTGGTCATCGCCATCATCGCTGTCCTCGCTGCGCTGGCAGCTCCAGCCGTCGAGGGAGCGATGCAGTCGGGCCTGCGTTCCAAATGCGCCTCCAACATGAGAAACATCGGCGCGGGCATTCATCTCTATGCCGCTGAGAATAACGGCAATCTTCCCGGCACACACCACGGCGGCACCAACTACTGGATCAACGAGCTGCGCGGACCATTGGGCAGAAATTATGACCGCATCCGGATTTCCCCCGTCGATCCCAAAGGTCCCCAGCGTTTGGCCCGGGGCGGCACCAGTTACCTCATGACCGCGCGGGTCAATGAAGCGGCCTACGCCAACGAGTTCGGCGAAGTCGATCCGAACGAGCCGGTTTACAGCAACCTCAACCGTATCCCTTCGCCCTCGCGCGTTATTCTGCTCTTTCTCGCCTCGACCAACAAAGGCACCGCCCCGACCGAGGACCACATCTGTGGCGATATCTCCTCGTGGGACGGTTTCCGCGCCGAGACTTGGCCGGATGCTTTCGGCGGTGATCCGCAGGGGAATGGCGACGCCGGATCTTCCAACTACCTCTTTGCCGACGGCCACGTGCAAAATATCGCCGCATCCGAAATCAAACGCCGCATCGAGAGCGGCGACGACATTTCCAAGGTTTATTGATGAAGCACGTCATGCCAGCAATTGCCTTACTCGCGCTTCTGGTTCCCGTTCGGGCCGCGGCCCAGACCAATACCGTGCTTGTCGCCAACACCGCAGGCACGCCCGTTC
>Ga0208048_1001107_pt1 | contig 14128 bp, 10 predicted proteins | sample Malawi_45m_30L_FD_184163 | JGI IMG/M metagenome (GOLD analysis project Ga0208048, IMG submission 184163) | Freshwater microbial communities from Lake Malawi, Central Region, Malawi to study Microbial Dark Matter (Phase II) - Malawi_45m_30L... | ecosystem: Environmental > Aquatic > Freshwater >...
GCGCTCCGAGTTTGAGCAGACGCTGCTCTTTGAGCAATGCCATCCCCGACAAGATTAGCAGTGCAATGCCTAGCCAGGCTAAATGATTCGGCCAGTCGCCCCAAACCCAGTAGCCTATGGCAACGGCAAACACCAATCCGCTATACCTGAATGGCGCAACAAAGGACATATCGCCGTGCCGCATGCTGTCGATGATGAGATAGTAGCCGAGCGATAAGCAGCAGGCTGCCAAAACCAAGCGCAACAGTGCACCCAGACCAGGAGTTTGCCAGCCCTGGAACAAGGACCAAAGCGCAGCGAGCAGCGTGACTGCGACCGCGGTCGATAAGGTGATCAAAATCGAGGGGATACGTGACGGGATCGCTCGGGTGAGCATATCGCGCAGGGCATAAAGCGCGGTTGCTGTTAGCGCGAGCAAGCTGTACACGTTAAAGCCCGCTTGATGCGGCTGGATCACCATCAACACACCAACAAAGCCCAAAGCGACCACAAGCCATCGAAGCCAATTCACCCGCTCCTTTAGCCAAAACGCTGCGGCCAGCACCATAAAGACGGGCGTGGCCAAATTGATCGCGGTTGCGTTGGCAATGGGCAAATTAAAAAGTGAAACCAGATAAAGCATGGTTGCACTCGCTTCAACCCAAGCTCGCAGCATGACGCGTTTGTCAAAGACTTCCCTAAGCCGGTGCAAAAAACCCATGTGGTGGGTAACAGCAATGATCAAGCACAAAGCCATTAAACCGCGGAGCAGGATTAACTGCGCCGCTGGCAACTCGCTCGACACCTGTTTGACCAGGGCATCATTGATGATGAAAACCGCCATGGCGGCGCTCATCGAGACAACGCCACGGGCGTTTCCAGAAAGCGAGACGATACGGCGACGGATAAGGGCTAGCATGCGAGCATCACAGCTTACCTGCGAAGTTCGGCTCGACCAAAAGGGATCGCCCATGCAAACAACTCCACAAGACCGTGCTACGCCAATCAGCTCAAAGCGACGACTCGAAGGAAAAGTCGCCCTCGTCATCGGTGCAGGTCAATCGCCAGGTTATGGGCTTGGCAACGGAAGAGCCTCGGCCTTGCTTTTCGCCCGCGAGGGAGCACAAGTGATTGCTGCTGACCGTGACAGCATGAGTGCTCAAGAAACCGTCGACATGATTCAGCGTGAAGGCGGATCGGCAGCCGCGTTTCAAGTCGACGCCGCAAGTGAAACCGAACTTAAGTCATTGATCGCGCATTGCATCGAACATCATCAACGCATTGACATCTTGCAAAACAACGTAGGCATTAGCGTGGCAGGGGGCGATGCCCAGGTCGAGCAACTCAGCGAAGCGGTTTTTGATCACATCATGGCAGTGAACTTGCGCAGCTGTGTGATGGCTTGCAAGCATGTGCTGCCCCATATGAAAGCCCGGCAATCGGGATCGATCATCAATATTTCATCGGTCGCTGCATACATGCAATACCCTTGGGTTGCGTATAAGGCGAGCAAGGCGGCCATGATCGAATTCAGCAAACAAATTGCACTTCAATACGCCGCAGACGGCGTTCGCTGCAATGTGATTCTTCCCGGCCTCATCGACACGCCCATGGCGGTTGACACCAGGGCTCGCGCACAAGGTATTGCGCGTGAAACCGTAGCTGCGCAGCGCAATGCCCAGGTTCCCTTGCGGGCGCAAATGGGTACGGCGATGGATGTCGCCTACGCAGCTCTTTTTCTAGCTTCTGAAGAGGCTCGTTTTGTGACGGGCGTGGCACTGCCGGTTGACGGTGGGATGCTTGCGCGAATCGGATAAGCTGTCGTGGCGCAACGCCACTGAACCCAAGCTCGCTGGGCCCAAAGCCTTAATTGCTCAAAGCCTTAGTCGCCCAAAGCGCTTAAAAACGCCTTCAGGTTCGACGCCAGTTCGGGTCCAAGGTAGCCGCCCTCCTGAACTAGCAAAAGAGGCTTTTGCCACCCCCGCAATCGCTCTCCGAGCGCTGCGAAACCCTCAGGGGAAATCCTCATGCCTTGGAGTGGATCGGAGCGAGCGGCATCAAGGCCCAGGGCCACAACCAGGACATCCGGGGCATAAAGCGCGATGCGATCTAATGCTCGGTCAATGGCTGCAAGCCAGGGCGAATCGTCAGTGCCCAGCGGCAACGGTATGTTGAAGTTAAAGCCCTCTCCTGCATCTTCGCCGCGCTCCTGCGCATGGCCCCAGAAAAAGGGATAAAAGTCATGAGGATCTGCGTGAACAGAAACCGTAAACACATCCGATCGTCGATAAAAGATCGATTGCGTACCGTTGCCATGATGGACATCAACATCAAGTATGGCAGCCCGCGGGAACAGTTTCAATAATTGTTCTGTTGCAATCGCTGTATTGTTCAAAAAACAAAAACCACCGGCCATATCGGAAAAAGCATGATGTCCTGGTGGCCTGCAAAGCGCATAGCTCCTTTGACAGGTCCCTGAGGCGAGCGAATGTGCGGCTTCCAGTGCCACCTGAGCCGCTGCAAGCAAACCTCGCCAGGTCCCAGGACCAATGGGACATGCCGTGTCTGCTTGATGCCAGCCCGCCCGGCCAACGATGCTCCTCGGGTAGCTGGCGGGCCGTCGTTGTGGATGAATATTGGGAATGACTTCGGCGCCAGCACCTGGCAGTGACTGCCACTGGGCCCATGCATGCTGCAAAAAATCTAGATACTCAGGACTGTGTACGCTCGCAATCGGCCCAAGTCCCCAGTCATTAGGAACTCGAACCGATAGGCCCAAGTCACGGACAGCATGCTCCAGAATCCGGGCTCTTTCAGGCTGCTCGGCACTGGGTCGAATTTGTCCTCGTACCAGAAAAAATTGCGGATCGTGCAAACGATGCTCTTCGGCTGCAATAACCTCAAGCATGGTGAGCACCAGGTAGGCTTGCTAATAAGCTTGTTTTGACTTCAATGCCAAAAGCAAGCCTCTCATGTGGAGCCTGCTGCCAACGTGTTAAAACCCGATCGAGGCAAGCCTCAAAGTCAGACAAAGTTTCAACCGCTTCCGCGTCGATGCCATAACCTTTCATGAGCGCGACGAAATCCGGATTGACGAGGGATGTACCGCGATGCCGACCGGGATAGTGCCTGTCTTGATGAATCCGAATCGAGGCGTAGGAAGCATTATTGGCAACAATGAAGAGGATCGGAAGCTGACGCTCAGCTGCAAGCACCATTTCTTGTCCAGACATTTGAAAACAACCATCACCGAGAAGACAAATCACAGGCCGATCAGGCATGCGCATGGCCGCGACCAGTGCAGCGGGCGTTCCGAAGCCCATGGCACCAACCAGTGGTGCCAACAGTCGCTGAGGCGGCGCAAATCGCCAGTGGCGATAGACGGGCGCTGCAAAAGTTCCAGCGTCAAGACAAAGCACCCAATCGGGCGCGGCCCGATGCTCGAGTGACTTGATAACTTCGACAAAAGCTAGGCCATCAGCGTAACTGCGCGAATCGGGCCAAGCGGCCCACTGCTTCCGATGCTCAAGCAAGGCTTGCTGCCATGCCTTGCGTTCACCGGTTTGTATGGCAGCTGGTTCACAGTCAATCAGCTGAGACATGATGTCGATTGGATCGGCCACGATCGGCCATTGCGCAGCGAAATGCTGGCCCACGACCGCATGGTCGGGGTAAACATGCACCAGTGCTTGTTGAGGCTGCGGCCATCTTGGAAATCGATAGCCCTGGGTCGTAATGTCGTCGAGTAAGGTACCAAGTGCGACGATCAAATCGGCCTGATCAAAGCACTCAATCTGCGACTTAGGATTAGCCAGACCGAGATCACCAGCATAAAGCGGATGCTGATGAGGAAAAAGATCTTGCTGCCTGAAAGCTAGAACGACCGGACATTGATAGCGTTCTGCAAATTCAATCAAGACCTTTCGCCCTCGGTCACGATCGAGATAACCACCAGCCACAATGAGCGGTCGCTTGGCATTGCGCAGCATCTCAGCCAAGCGCCTTGCATCTTCCTGCCTCAATAAGGTTGGCAGTGGCGGACTGGATTGCCAGTAAGGTTGATCGACTTCGGGCTGTTGCATATCTTCAGGAACCACCAACACAACAGGGCCTGGTCGACCGCTTGTTGCAATCCTGATTGCCTTCCAGCATGCAGCGGCGAGTTGAGCTGGATCGGTAACTTCCTCAACCCATTTGGCAATGTCGCCAAACATGACGCGGTAATCGATCTCCTGAAACGCGCGCTTACGCAGATCGGCCTTAGGTATTTGGCCAACAATCATGATGAGGGGGATGGCATCTTGTTCGGCCGTGTGGATGGCAATGGCAGCATGGCTGGCACCAGGACCTCGGCTAACCATAAGCACACCAGGAATCTGCCGCAAGCGTCCGTCAGCGCAAGCCATAAAGCCGGCACCTGCCTCGTGGCGACAGTTCACCACATCGATTTGCGGAAAATCGCTCAGCGCATCAAGCACGCCAAGAAAGCTTTCGCCAGGCACAAGATAGACCCGGTCAACACCGTGATCATTGAGCACCTTAAGCAAGGCATGGGCGGCACTGTTGCCAGCCGATTGATCATGATTCACGATGTCAATGTCCGAGCATGATCCTGATGTTTTGAACGGCAGCACGGCTTGCGCCCTTGCCAAGGTTATCGAACCTTGCCACTAACACAGCCTGCCGATTCGACTCGTTACCAAACACGCGGATTTCCATGCGATTGCTGTGATTGGTTGACAGAGCGTCTATCCGAAAATCTTCGGTGGGGGCAGCAATTTCAATGGCGCTTTCAATGCCCTGTTGCTCAAGCACGGCTTTGTCATAATGCTTCTTATAAACGTTTTCTAAATCGCTAAGACTTGGTTTACTTGGTAGTCCGTCGAGATGTAACGGTATAGAAACAAGCATGCCCTGCCTGAAGTTACCGATCGATGGGACAAAAATCGGGGCTCTATAGAGCCCAGCATGCATCATGATTTCCGGTACATGCTTGTGTTTGAGTGCAAGCCCGTATAATTCAAATAGCGGTGCGCGAGACTGTTCATAGGCCTCAATCATGCTTTTGCCACCACCCGAATAGCCCGATACCGAATAAATCGACAAGGGAAAATCAGCAGCGAGCATGCCCGACTTGGTAAGTGGCGCAAGCAAGGCAATCGCACCGCTTGCATGGCAGCCCGGATTACTCACTCGCCGAGCGTCACGGATGGCAGCTGCACGCGAAGGCTCAATTTCAGCAAATCCAAAAACCCAACCCGGCGCCGTCCTGTGCGCGCTCGAAGCGTCGATGATCCTGGCCTGCTGGGTTGCTGGCAAGCTCTCGATCATGCGCACCGATTCGCGCGCGGCATCATCGTGTAGGCACAGCACAACCAAGTCAGCTTCGGCCATCAAAGCCTTCTTAGCGTCCGGATTTTTGCGCTCAGCCGGATCAATTTGCAAGAGCTCAATCTGCGCTTCCTGAGCGAGTAAGTCGCGAATTTGCAAGCCAGTTGTTCCAGCTTCGCCATCAATGAAGACCTTGTCAGCCATAATTTCTCCAAAATTCGGGCGCCCAGCTTGGCTCTAGAACGCCTGTGAAGTATTGTGTCTGCGATTGAATCAAGCATGCTTGATTCTCGTTTCGCTAAAACCATAAATTTTGACACGCAAGGAGGCATTTCAGATGAAAGCAATTCATAAGGGCCGTGAGAGAAGGCAGCGATTGGCAAGCATGGTGCGTTACGCCGCAGGCCTGGGCCTGACTCTCGGTCTTTTATCGCCCTTTGCTGCAAGCGCACAGTCCTATCCCAGCAAGCCCATTAAGATGATATCGCCCTACACGGCAGGTGGCTTGAGCGATACCGTGGCAAGAGGCTTTGCAGAAAAACTATCCGAAGTACTCGGTGTAGCGGTTGTGGTCGAGAATCGGCCTGGCGCTGGAACGACCGTGGCTACAAAATCCGTGATGGCGAGCGCGCCAGACGGATACACGATTTATTGCGGTACCACCTCACTCGTGATCAACCCTGCCCTTCAAGACAACGCGGGATATGACTGGAAAACAGCGGTCGCACCAGTGGCGTTGATGATGACTACACCCTTTGTGCTCCATACCAACTTAAATATGCCGGTGAAAAACGCCAGGGAGTTAACCGACCTGATCAAAGCAAACCCCGGTAAGTACTCGTACGGTAGTTCAGGTAATGGCGCGGTTAACCATATGGCCGGCGAATTGTGGAAGTCCAAGGCCGGCTTGCAAATGACACACGTCCCCTACAAAGGCGGCATGCCGGCGGCTACCGACATGATTGGCGGCAATATTCACATGATGTTTTCAGCGGTGCTTGAAGCCAAGCCGATGATCGACGCGGGAAAGACCAAGGCGATCGCAGTGTCGAGTGCGAAACGCATTGATGTGATGCCCCAACTGCCCACCCTCGCTGAGTCATTGGCCATGCCAAGCCTTGTTGCTGAATTCTGGATGGGCCTGTATGTGCCGCCGGCAACACCGCAACCAGTGATCGAGAAGTTAGCAGCAAGTATTCAAAAAATTGCTGCTGATCCGGCCTTTAGGGAGCGCTTTGCCAAGCAGGGCGTGACGGTTCGCAGCTCGTCAACCCAAGAGCTTAAAGACTTCATGGAGCAGGAAGCCCGGCAGTGGACCGACATCATCCGCGCCAACAATATCAAAAGCTAAAACGATGTGCTCACTGGGTCCAAATTAAGCCATCAACGGCAACACAGCCCTCGCCCTCAGCCCCAAGCATCAAGGGGTTGAGATCGAGGGTTAAGATCTGCTGACCCGCAAAGCTTTGGTCCATAGCCGCAGCGACAGCTTGGATTTGCTTGACCCAAGCACTGATATCAAGCGCAGGTTCGCCTCGCACGCCACGCAGCAATGGACCGATTCTTAACTGGCCCAACTTTGTTCGAATGTTGGCCTCATCAAAGGGTGCTAGCAGGACCACGGTATCGGGCATGGCCTCCACGTAAAGGCCCCCATCGCCAGCAATGATGACGGTTCCAAAAACCGGATCACGTCTTGCGCCAATCATCACCTCACGGCGAGCCTTGATTTGCTTGGCAAGTAAAACGCCATCTAAGCTGAGTCCTGCTTTGTCAGCGTTATGAATAATGTCTGCGTACGCAGCCTTAACTGCCTCGGCCGTGTGCACATGGAGTCTTACCAAGCCAAGCTCGGATTTGTGTTGAACCTCAGCACTGCAAGCTTTGAGCACGAGCTTCAAGTCTGGCGTTTGCGAGGTGAATCGCTCAAAGCACTCGAGCGCTTGCTCCAAACTTTGTACCACGACATGATCAACCACGCTAATACCAGCTGAGCTTAACAATGACAGAGAGTCTGCTTCATTGAGGCAGGATGGTGCGGGCAAGTGCTTATCTGCCGTACTTGCACCCTGGCTCTTGGCCTCAGCCTGCCAGGCTAAGGCATGCTGTCTGGCTTGTACGGCTGGCATTTGGCTATTGCGTTGATCGATCAGGGACTGATGCGCCATTAATTGGGATAATGCGTTGACCGCTTGCAACTCCGTATCAAACACGGGTAAGTCCTGAGCACGAAAATAGGCGGCAACACTTGCCTGGGGCGCCGCGATCGCAAGAGGTTTAGCAGTTGACTTGCAAAGCTGTGCGGAGTCGGCTGCCATCGACGCGATGTCATAGCCTTCACCAGCGACCGGCAAGCCAATGACGAAGCCATCGGCAGCAGGGTCTCTGGCAATCACTGGCAAGATATCGCCAAACAAATTTGGATTCGATAAGAGCGCAGCCGTAATATCGATAGGGTTGGTAATCGTTGCAAATTTTGGAAGAATCCCACCCAACGCTTCAAGCGTATGCGATGCAAGGCTTGCCATACCCATGCCGCGCTGACTCGCCGCATCGGCAGCCTGTACACAAGCAGCACCCGAGTTACTGATGGCAACCAACTGCTTGCCTTTCGGCCGCCAACCTCGTAAATAGACCTCAACAGCTGCAACAAGCTCAACCATGTCGTTAGCGCGCCAAATCCCTTGGGCTTCGAGGAATGCGTCGACGACCCGATCTTCGTTGGCAAGCGCCCCCGTGTGCGAACTCGCTGCGCGTTGCCCCTCTGGTGTTCGCCCAGCTTTTAGAGCGATCATGTATATCCCCTGCTCGCGTGCGACAGCCGCAGCCTCTGCCAGATGCCAGGGATCGGGTATACCTTCTAGATAAAGTAACATCACTTTGAGTTCTGAGTCACGCGCAATAGCTGCTGCCATTTCGCATACCGTAACGTCTGCATCATTTCCTGTAGCAATCGAGTAGCGTACGCCGATGCCACGTTGCCTGAGCAATCCATAAGGCACTACGCTCATCGCACCGGACTGACTGACCACAGCAACGGGACCGTCCTTGGGTGCCGCCTCAATAAACATGGTTGAAAAGCTTGCCACCATGCCATTGCTGAAATTCGCCATGCCCTGTGTATTGGGCCCGATGATTCGCATGCCAGCCTCTGCAGCGATAGCGAGCATACGCTGCTGTCTTTCCTTTCCGGCATCATCGGTCTCACCGAATCCTGAGCTCATCACAATCGTGTTTCGTACACCCGCCTTCGCGCAACGACGGACCGAATCAATAGCAAGCTCACCGGGCAAGGCAACGATGGCCAAATCAGGTGTGCGATCGATCGCCTCAATCGATGGCGCAGTTCGATAAGCTTGAATTTCAGAACGATCTGCGTGGATCGGCGTTACAATGCCGGAAAAACCGCATTGTCTGAAGAACTTGAGCGGTCTTCCCCCAATCTTGTTCGGATTCTCCGAGGCACCGAACATGACAATCGAGCGCGGGTTAAAAGCTGCAAGCAAAGACGCGCGGCGGTCGTCGACAGCAGATTCAAGGGATGACTTCAAGCTCATGGCAAAGGCACTCCGGAGGCTGGCAAAAATAAGAACCTTGACACGAATTGACCAAGAGCAGCATCCAGCCTATTCCGTTTACAGTCGCATCGGCGCACAGCGATGCACGCGATCGTTAAGCATGATCAAAGCCGACTTCAAGATCGCTAGAACTTGAAATACCTGCCGTTGACCTTCAGGCACGGCCATGCGAATAATCGACCAAGGCCTTGCAACCGCAAGCCAAAGCTCAGCCACAAAGGGGTACATCATGAAGATGCGTTGGTCAGTCGTTGCGACAAGTTTTATCTTGGGTCTTGGGTTAATTGCTTCAGAAGCACAAGCCCAAAGTCCTAAAACTTATAAGATTGGCGCCATCCTTGCCATGAGCGGCGGGGCAAGTTGGTACGGCACGGTGATGAGCCAGGGCATTCAACAGGCAGTGGCAGAAATCAACGCAAAAGGCGGCGTTAATGGCGTGCCACTTGAGGCCGTGATCGAGGACCACAAAAGCGGCAATGCACAGGAAGCCGTATCGGCCATGAACCGCTTGATGTCCATTCACGGCGTCAAGATGGTGATGACATCTTTTACTGCACCAACCCAGGCGATCGCGCCGCTAGCAGACCAGAACAAAGTCTTTTTGATCAATGGCGGCGGCGTATCAAACTCGCTGGTTGGCGTATCGAAGTATATTGTTCATAACCGTTCGCTGGCCGCTGATTTAGGCCGCGGTGCAGCGCTCCAAGCCAAAGCACTCGGTGCAAAGAAAATTGCCGCCATCCAATGGAAAAACGATGCAGGCGACAGTATCGTCAAAGTTGTTCATCCCGCATGGGAAAAGTCAGGCGGTAGCGTCGCTGCGGTGGAGGCGGTGCCACAGGGCATTACCAACATGGACACCCAAATCGCAAAAATCAAGGCGTCCAATCCTGACGCCATCATGCTTTGGATGTTCAACCCTGAAGTCGGACTCGCACTTAAGCGGATTCGCGAATTTGGCATGAAACAACCAGTCATTGGCGTGGAATTCACCGGAAACGACGCGAAAGTCGCAGGAACGCACGGCGAAGGCTATTATTTTCTGAACGATTACTTCCAGGCAACGACAGATTACCCCTGGTCGATGTCATTCGCTAAGGGTTACGAGGATCGCTATAAGGCCAAGCCCGAGTTTTACGCAGCAAATTACTACGAAGGCGTTTATGTGCTTGCCGAGTTGATCAAACGTGTATCGACCAAAGGAGCGGCACCTGATGGCGAGACGATGAAGGCTGCCCTGCAGGCCAATCCTAAATTTGATTCGGTGTATGGCGGTCAGATGAACTTCCAGGACAACGGGGTTGCCTCAAAGAAGGTCGGCTTATTCCAGGTCAAGGGCGGACAGAATCAATTCATCAAGTACATCGATTTGAATTGAATCAGCGCGTGATCCCAGTTGGACACCTCGCTTGATCCGAATCGTATGCGCCCTGATCATGGTTCATAGCATGCGATCAGCTAAGACCATGGACGGCTACCATGCAAGCCATGGTCAGGCGCACACAAGTGCTGGCCTCGCCTGCTAAATGGATCTACTTGCACAACTGCTTGTTAATGGGCTTGTGAACGGCAGTCACTACGCCCTCTTAGGACTTTCCTTCGGCCTGATTTTTGGGCCAACGCGAATCACCCATTTTGCCCATGGCCCTCTGGCCACGCTTGCTGCTTATCTAGGATGGTGGGCAGCCCAGCGCGGCCTGCCCATTGAGTTGGCCTTGCTGACTGGCATCGGTGCGGGCGCATGCATTGGGGTTCTTTGCTATCAGTTCTTATACCGGCCATTTGAACGTTCGGGAAGTCCCGCCCTAGTTATCCTGATTGGATCTCTCGGACTTTATATCGTTACCGAAAATTTTATCGGGGCCGTATTTGGTACTGATACCAAAGTCCTGGCAAATGCACCGAGCCATGTTTTTCTCCTCGGACCTGTTGTCATCACGATGGTTCAGGCGATGCAAATGCTCGCTTTGCTCACAAGTTCGATAGCGCTTGCACTATTTCTCGGTAAGACTCGGTTTGGGCGCGCGGTGCTTGCCATGAATGACAATATCGAGATGGCACGTGTGGTGGGTATCGATACCCACCGCATCGCACTGCTCGTCTTTGGCCTTGGCTCGGCGCTTGCCGCATGTGCTGCCTTGCTCATTCTTATGCGCGACGGCGCAAGCTCACACATGGGATTCAATCTTGTTTTTATGGGTTTTGTAGCGGTGGTTGTCGGTGGCATTGGCAGCTTGCGCGGCGCGGTTGCAGGTGGCTATGCACTTGGCCTGGTCGAAAGTCTTGGCATGTGGAAGATTCCAAGCGAATGGCAGAGCTCGATTGCATTTGTGGTCTTGTTTCTTGTTCTGCTGCTTCGTCCTCAAGGCCTTTTTGCTGGGCGGCAATAGCACATGGACTATCTTTTTCATATTCTGGTCAGCGTCGCCTTGTTTTCAATACTAGCGACCTCGTTTAATTTGCTCATCGGTTACTCGGGGCTGTTTGCCCTGTCTCATGCAGCCTTTTTTGGTGTCGGCGCCTACGCTACTGCGATTCTTACCACCCAGCTCGGTCTTGGCTTTCCCTCGCCGCTGCTGATTGGTATGCTTATTACAGCATTTGTTGGTATAGCGATCGCGCTTCCCGCCCTACGCATCGGGGGCGATTATTTGGTTATTGTCTCGCTTGCCTTGCAAATGATTGTCGCTGCGATCATGTTGAACTGGACTTCACTTACTGGCGGCACCGATGGTATTCGAGGTATTCCTCGGGTGGTTATCGCAGGCTGGGAATTGAATAGCGCGCCTCGCTTTTTACCATTGGCAGCATGCTGCGCAGCGATTTGCTTTTGGATAAGCTGGAAAATCGGGCATTCCCCCTATGGGCGGGCGCTGAAGGCCATGCGAGAAAACGAGTCTGCGGTGCTTTCGGTCGGCAAAAACGTTGTCGCTATGAAACTTAGTGTTTTTGCACTCGCTGCTGCCTTAGCTTCGGTAGCCGGATCACTTTATGCGCACTACGTTACCTTTGTGTCTGCTGAAGGCTTCACACTGGATCTAACGGTGTACATCCTAGCGATGGTTATCTTAGGCGGAACAGGCAATTTATGGGGATCACTGCTAGGCGCGGCGATCCTGACAGCCCTCCCCGAACTTCTCAAGTTTTTAGCACTGGCTCCTGATATCGCTGATAAAACTAGGCAAATGCTCTACGGCGTAATTTTGATTCTCATCTTACGTATCCGCCCACAAGGCCTGATACCCGAATCGTCAACGCTCACAAAGGCGCAAGACCCCGGGTTTCGCCCTGATGTGGGCGCTTTGGTGAAGGCCGCAAAGCTTGAGGGCAAAGGCCTCGAGAAGCGATTCGGTGGGATTGTTGCGGTCAGTGGGGTTGACATTAGTATCGAACCAGGCCGAATCACCGGTTTAATAGGGCCAAACGGCGCTGGCAAAACCACCGCCTTTAATTTATTAACAGGCTTTTTAAAGCCGACTGCCGGTGAGGTCCGTTATCGTGATCGATCCTTAACTGGCCTAAAGCCGCATGAAATCGTAAGGCTTGGGATTGCTAGATCGTTCCAAGATCTACGTCTTTTTACCCGAATGAGCGTGATCGAAAATGTCATGGTTGCCATGCCTAGGCAATCAGGCGACTCCTTGTTTCAGGTTTTTTTCAATCCTTGGAAAGTGCAGCGTGAAGAAAGCGAACATCTTGCAAAAGCGCTCGCGATCTTGGAATTTGTTCAATTGGCGCACCGTGCTTCGGATATTGCAGCAGATCTCTCCTACGCCGAAGAGAAGCTGCTTGTTGTTGCCAGGCTCATGGCCACTGAAGCCGAGGTGCTGCTTTTTGACGAGCCTTTATCAGGGCTATCACCGGACACCTTAGAGCAGGTCTTTCCGATTTTCCGCAAGTTAGCGGCCTCGGGAAGAACGCTAGCGATTATCGAACACAATTTGGATGTGATTCGAAGCCTATGCGACAGCGCGATATTTCTTGATGAAGGAAAGAAGTTCGCCCACGACCGACCCGAGGTCTTGATGAACGACCCCGTGCTTGCCACACGCTATTTCAAATAGATCGTTATGCGATGAGTCTAAGTCTTCAAGCTCAAGGATTACGCGCTGGCTACGGGCGCAAGACAGTCGTTCATGGTGTCGATTTCTTGGCGCGCGAGGGCCGTGTGCTTTTGATGCTGGGCCACAACGGAGCGGGAAAGACAACCTTAGTAAAGACCATGTTCGGCTTGTTGAGCCCCATGTCCGGGGAAGTGCTATTAGGCCGGCAAAACATCACAGCTCGAAGTCCTGCACAAAATGTTCGTGATGGCTATGCCTTTATCCCCCAGGGTCATGGCATCTTCAGAAGCTTGAGCGTTGCCGATAATCTCTCGCTGGGCGGTTTTACCGAGCACGATCCCGGCAAGCTTGCATCGCGTAAACAAATGGTTTTTCAACTATTTCCGATTCTTGCCGAGCGGGCTCAGCAGATCGGCGGTACTTTATCGGGCGGACAGCAACAAATGCTTGCTATTGGCATGGCTCTCATGCACGGTCCGAAATTGATCGTGCTCGATGAACCATCGATTGGTCTTGCGCCAAATCTCGTCGAAAAAGTCATGCGTAGCATCCGTGAAATCAATCAAACACTTGGCACCACCATCGTCATTGTTGAACAAAACGTGAAGGCGAGTCTGCCGGTAGCCGATGATGTGGTTGTTCTAAAAACAGGATCTAAAGTGTACGATGGGCCACCCGATCCACTCCAGGATCCGGTTCTATTGATGTCCTTGTTCTAAAGCACAAGAGGTAATGGCATGAAAAAAGTCCTCATCGCCGGAGCCTCTGGGCTTGTTGGCTATGCCGCAGCCCGCGCCTTTATTAAAGAAGGTTGGAAGGTTATAGCGCTGTCGCGAAGGATTCCACCTGGCCTTGAAGAAGCGATCTGTCTGCCCATCAATCTTCGCGACCCCAGGCAGCTCGATGCCTTGAACGACCACTTACACGGCTTAAGTCATGTGGTTTATGCAGCGCTCTATGAGAAAGATGATTTGATCGCTGGGTGGCAGGACCAAGAACAAATGGCCGTCAATTTGGCCATGCTTCAGCACTTGATGGATTACCTTTTTGAAAGGACAAACATTAAGCAGCTAAGCCTTTTGCAGGGTACGAAGGCCTACGGGTCGCATCTTGGCCCGATCCCGGTTCCCGCCCGCGAGCGCCTACCCAGGCATGATCATGCTAATTTCTACTGGC
>Ga0208048_1001118_pt1 | contig 14088 bp, 17 predicted proteins | sample Malawi_45m_30L_FD_184163 | JGI IMG/M metagenome (GOLD analysis project Ga0208048, IMG submission 184163) | Freshwater microbial communities from Lake Malawi, Central Region, Malawi to study Microbial Dark Matter (Phase II) - Malawi_45m_30L... | ecosystem: Environmental > Aquatic > Freshwater >...
CGGACCCTCCGAGGCCACCGCGCTCGGCAACGTCGTCGCGCAAATGATCGCCTGCGGCGATATTCGCTCGCTCGAAGAAGGCCGCGAACTCATCCGTGCGTCCTTCGAAATCGGCGAATTCACCCCGCGCGACACTTCTGCCTGGGATGCCAAAGCCGTGCGTTTCGAAAAACTCTTTTCCGACAAATGATCAATCTCGCCACCCGCCCGACCAGCAAACGCGTGCAACTCATGGCCACGTGCCTGTGCGATGCGTTTTTCGACGACGTGGCCAAGGCCACCGTGGAAGTGCTCGAGCTTGCCGGTTGCGAGGTGGTCTTTCCCGAAAACCAGACGTGCTGCGGACAGCCGGCTTTCAATTGCGGCCAGTGGCCCGCTGCGCGCACCGTCATGCGCCACACCGCGCAAGTCTTCGCCGGCGGCGAACCGATCATCGTTCCCTCGGGATCCTGCGCGGCCATGATGTTTCATGGCGCGACCCTCGAGTTCGAGGGCGAGAAGGACCGCGCTGACATCGAGCAAGTCGGCGGTCGCACCTGGGAACTCGGCGACTTTCTGGTCAACGGTCTCGGGATCAAAGAGTGGCCGGGGGAATTCCACGCCCGCATCGCTTTCCACCGCGCCTGCCACACCCGCGGCACGGCGAGCGGACCCGCTGTGATGCAGTTGCTCCAGTCGATCAAAGGCCTGCGCATCCTGCCCTTCGGCGAGGCCGAACAATGCTGCGGCTTCGGCGGCACGTTTTCGGTCAGTTTCCCCAATGTCTCCACCGCCATGGGAGAGCTGAAGCTCGAGCACGTTGAGGCTGTCGATCCCGATTACCTCGTCTCCGGCGATATGAGTTGCCTCATGCACCTTTCCGGTCTCGCCGAACGCGAGCATCGTCCAATCAAAACCCTCCACTTCGCGCAAATCCTGCGCGATGCCCTGCATCATCGCCATGGCCAAACAACTCATTGATACCTACGTGGCGGAACTTCCGCCGACCGTGCAAAAAGCCGTCCACCAAAGCACGGCCACGACCACGCAGAAACGCTACCAGCTTCTCGGCGACGATTTCACCGACTCCGACGCGCTGCGCAAATTGGCCGGATCCATCCGGCAGCACACCCTCGAGCATCTCGACACCTACCTCGCGCAAGCCGAGGAAAGTCTGACCACCCGCGGGGCCAAAGTTCACTACGCGGTCACCGCGGCGGATGCCTGCGCCACCGTGACCGACATCCTGCGCACCGCCGGGATCACCAAAGTGGTCAAATCTAAGAGCATGGTCACCGAGGAAATCCACCTCAACGACTATCTGGCCAACCACGGCATCGAATCCGTCGAGAGCGACCTCGGCGAATACATCGTGCAGATCGACGGGGACCACCCGAGTCATATCGTCCGTCCGATCATCCACAAAACCCGCGGCGACATCGCCCGCAGTTTCGAGCGCGAAGGGTTGGGGGACTACAATGACGATCCGGAAACCATCACGCGCCGCGCGCGGAAATTCATGCGCGGAAAATACCTCGAAGCGGGCGCGGGGATCACCGGCGCCAATTTCGTCACGGCCGACACCGGACGTCTCGTGCTCGTGACCAACGAAGGCAATTCCCGCTTCTGCCTCGCCCCGGCCAAAGTCCACATCGCGCTGGTCGGCATCGAGAAAGTCGTGCCGTCCGATGCCGACCTCGCTGTGTTGCTCAACTTGCTCGGACGTTCCGCCACCGGCCAACAACTCACCGTCTACACCGAATTCATCAACGGTCCGCGGCGCAACGACCGGCCGTCCGGCCCCGAGCAAATGCACGTTGTCTTCGTCGACAACCGCCGCACCGAAGTGCTGGCCTCGGATTGCAAAGAAATCCTCCGCTGCATCCGCTGCGGCGCCTGCCTCAACGTCTGTCCGGTCTACCGCCAAGCTTCGGGCCACGCTTATCGCAGTGTTTATCCCGGTCCGGTCGGCGCCGTGCTTTCCCCGCTGCTCGCCGGCGACAAATTCAAAGAGCTGGCCGATCTTCCCAAGGCCTCGAGTCTGTGCGGCGCGTGCAACGAAGTTTGTCCCGTCGACATCCCGATCCCCGATCTCCTTCTGCGCCTGCGCCACCGCGCGCACGAGGAGCACGTGCCCTCGCCGGGCACACCGCCCATGGCCGGCTTCGCGCTGCTTGGAAGTCATCCGCTCATCTGGCGCTCGGCCATGACCTTCGGTGTGGCCAAGGACTACCTGCCGCTCGACAAAATGCCGGTGCCGTATCTCGGATCGTGGCTTAAGACACGCACACTGCCCAAATGGCGCGGCGGAAAATTCCGCACCTGGATGAAGTCCCGTCACGGGAACAACGGAGGCAACGGCAAGTGACGGCGCGCGAAAAAATCTTCGCGGATATTAAATCTGCACTCGCTCCGCTGCCCGAGCGGGAAGCCCGCCCGACCGTTCCGCACGGCGTGGCCGATCCGCAGTGGTTGTCTGGAGAGGTCGACAACCTGGCCCTTTTCAAAAAGCGCGCCAAGGCGGTAGGCACGCTTTGCTTCGATACACCCGGGGGTTGCGTGTCGTGGCTCTTCGAACAGCAGACCAAGTTGGTTTTTCTTCCTGAAGAACTCGCTTCGCTCGATGCGAAGTTTTCCGGGGTCGTCAAACTGACCCATGCTTACACCCGGGCGCAGGTCGATGAAATCGATGCCGCGCTCAGCATGGCGCACGGTGCCATCGCCGAAACCGGCACGATCATCCTGACTGACGCATCTACTCCCGATCGCTTGGCCGCACTCGCGCCGTGGACTCACATCGCCGTGGTTCGCAAGGACACCATTCACCGCTCCGTGGCCGACGCGCTCGCCGCGATGCCCGACGACCCGAACATCATTTGGGTCACCGGGCCGTCAAAAACTGCCGACGTCGAAGGCATCCTCATCCAAGGCGTGCACGGCCCCGGCGTGCAGGCTTGCCTGTTGATTTGAATTTTTGCGTGCCGCCATGAAAGAAACTCTCGAACGGTTCGTCTCCCTGTCGCGTCAGATCGGCCGCGAAGACCGTCAGCTGGCCATCTTGGGCGAAGGCAACACGAGCGCAGACCTCGGCGACGGCACTTTCCTGGTCAAATCTTCGGGCTGTAGTTTGTCCGACCTCGATGAATCCGGCGTGAGTCGCGTGGACATGGCCAAAGTGCTCGCGTCCCTGGATGATCAACATCTCGACGACGCGGGTGTCCGGAAGGTCTTGGAAATTTCCCGCGCTGACCAATCCCCGAAGTTGCCATCGGTGGAGACATTCATGCATGCCGTCTGCCTCTCCGAGGGCGGCGCGAAATGGGTCAGTCACTGCCACGCAGAATCCGTGATGTCCATCCTCTGCTCTGTGCACGGCGCGACACCTTTTCTGAATCATATTTTTCCCGATGCCATAGTGGTCCGCTGACGACAGGTTGCGGCGGTTCCTTACATCGATCCCGGACTCGAACTGGCCCGCGAAGTTCGACGGGTTCTGCGCGAGTTCCTTGCCTCGCACGGATCGTCGCCGAAAGTTATTCTCTTGGAAAATCACGGGCCGGTTGCTCTCGGTGCCAGCGAGAAGGAAGTGCTCAACATTCTGCTCATGCTCGACAAATGGGCGCGCGTCCTTGTCGGCACGCTTGCGGTTGGTGGTCCGAAGTTTCTGCCGTCCGCGGTGAGCGAACGCATCGACAAACGTCCGGACGAAGACTACCGCCGTGCGCAGATTGTCAAGGGGCCGGCTTAAGTTAAGACCAGTCTGCGGGCTTGAATTTCATCACGCTGAAATCTGAACACTGAACACTGAAAACTTTTCCTATGACCAACCTCCCCAAAGTCGGCATCCGTCCGACCATCGACGGCCGCCTCGGCGGCGTGCGCGAATCTCTCGAAGACCAGACAATGAACATGGCCAAAGCCACGGCCAAACTCATCGCTTCGAAGCTGCGTTATCCGACCGGCGACCCGGTCAAATGCGTCAACGCTTTCCTTGCGGAACTTTTCCGCGCCGGCCGCGGCAATGACGGCTCTCCTGCTCCCGGCGAACCGCCTCTTGGGCCATTTTACGAGCTGGAAACCTCGTCACCCGGTGCGGAGTTGGCGCCCGGCGCGAGCTTGACGCATAAACACGTGACCGTGCATTTCGCCGGACAGCCCGAACAACTCGATCTGATCGCCAAGGCAAAGCTCGGTGCGGGCATTGCGGAAATCCGCGACGCTTTCGTCGGTGGCCAGTAAGCTCTGGAACCTATTTCTCCCCGCGCCATGACCGATTCCAAGCCGATCGCCGCTTCCCACGCTGTTGTTCCGCGCGGTGCGCTCTGGCCGTTTGCCCTGCTAGCGAGCTGTTTCCTTTGGTGGGGTGTCGCCAACAACATCACCGATCCCTTGGTCAAGGTCTTCAAGGAGATCTTCGGGATGTCGACCTTACAAGCCTCGCTCATCCAGATGGCGTTTTACGGCGGGTATTTCTGCATGGCCTTGCCGGGCGCGATGATTGCGCGGCGCTTCAACTACAAGACCGGCGTGCTTGTCGGGCTCGGCATCTACGCGGCGGGTTGCGGACTGCTTTATCCCGCCATGCTCACCGCGCAGTTTGCCTTCTTCTGCCTGGCCTTCTACGTCCTCGCCTGCGGCCTCGGCATTCTCGAGACCAACGCCAATCCCTACGTGCTGGCCCTCGGGTCCGAGGATTCGGCGACGCGGCGCCTAAATTTTGCCCAATCCTTCAACCCCGTCGGTTCCGTGGCGGGCATCATCATCTGCCAAGTCTTCATCTTGGCGCGCCTGCCTTTCGACAAAGAAGGACGCTTGTCCATGGCGCCGGCGGAAGTGCCTGCCGCGCTCTCCACGGTTATCGCTCCTTATTTGGCTATCGCCGCCGTGCTGGTGGTGGTTTGGTTGCTCATCTTGGGCGCCAAGATGCCGCTTGCCGCCGAAGAAGATGACGAAGTGCCCTTCGCCGCGGCAGCCCGTCGCTTGGTGCGCAATCCTTTCTACCTCTTCGCAGTGTTTGCCCAGTTTTGCTACGTCGGACTGCAGATCACGGTCTGGACTTACACCAACTTCTACATTCCCGAGCAGATCGGCGCCTCGCAGGAGGTCGCGCTGCAATATCATACCGCGGCTCTGATTCTGTTCGGCCTGTCGCGCTGGGTCTTCACCGGACTGATGAACTACGTTCGTGCCGCCACATTGCTGGGCTTAGCTGCTCTGGCTGGAGTTCTTCTCTCCTTGGTGGTGGTTTTCGTGGGTGGCATGCCGGGCGTGATCGCCCTCATTGCGTTGTCCGGTTGCATGTCGCTCATGTTTCCGACGATTTTCGGACTTGGATGCTCCGTAGTGCCTGAAGACACCAAGTTGGCTTCTTCGGGTATGATTATGGCCATTATCGGCGGAGCGCTCATCACGCCTGCGCAGGGTGCCCTGCTCGACGCCTTCGGCGTCAGCTTGTCCTACCTGCTGCCCTTGGCCTGCTACGCCGTGATTTTGGTCTTCGCCCTGTCCGCCCAGCGCCGCGCCTGAGATGGACTGTCCGACCGCCGAACGCGCCCAGCGGGCGGTGCTCGTTCTGGTCCTGCTTCTAGGCTTGGTTTCCGCGGGCTCGGCCGCATGGTTCTACTTCGCTCCGTCCTCGCTGTTAAAGTTGGTGCTTCGCCCGCCACGCCTGGGAAAATTCGAGCTGGCTGGAAGTGCGGCCAGCGGGACGGTGATCGACTTGCAGGGCGGATGGTTCAACGAAGGTCAGCCGACCGAGATCGTCATCCGCTCTGTGCGAAAGGGCGAGAGTTGGGATGTTCCCGAGCGCATCACACTCCGCAACGGCCGATTGCGCGGATCAATCCGCATCTTCGGCCTCGGACGCAACGGAGAGGCGCCTCGTGTTCGTGAGTCCTCCGTGAGCGAGGGGCACACTGAACGCGCTCAAGCGGCGGCACCGCGGGAGATAGTCCTCGAAAATCTGCAAGTCGAGGCGGACCACCGCATTCCGCTCTACGTGGGGCCTGGAGTGACGAGCGTGACAGTAAAAGACTGCACCTTCACGGGCTGGTCAATCTCCACCGTGGCCTACTTGGACGCCGAGAGTGCGGACAATACGATCGCAAACTGCACCTTTGACTGCCGGGCGGCGCGCGAGGTCATCGCCGTCGATGGATCTGCGGGCAACACCCTTTCAGGAAACCGTTTTAGCCGTGCCTCCTTCGGCGGCATCTATCTTTATCGCAACTGTGGCGAGGGCGGCACGGTCCGCCACCAGACTCCGCGCGAGAATAGCATCGAGAACAACACCTTCGATCTTTCCGCTTTGCGACCGGGTAGCTACGGAATCTGGCTGGGTTCTCGCCAAGGGCGCCGCACTTACTGCGAAGCAGACGCCGGTTATCCGTTCGGAAGCAGCATCGACAACCATGATTTCGCCGACGACAACGTTTTGATTGGGAATGTCTTCAAACCGTCCTCATTGCGCGCGACTCGCAACGATGGCGAAGGCAACGTGATCGCGCTGCCCTGAGTCAATGGACGTATCACCGAAAATAGAAGACAGAGACCGGCAAAGACGGCGAGCATGGCGACACACATGACGCGGTAGTCGGAAGCCCCGGAGACGCATCTGACGCGCAGCGGTTCGAGCCGGTTCTCCCAAACGGGTTCGCGTCGGGCTTGAATGGTTCCGGGAAAAAATGACTCCACACATCACGTTGTGGCGTGGACAGTTGTTTGTCGGTCCCGCCTCGGAGAAATGTTGAAGTCAATGCAATGCGGTCGCCTTTGGAAGAAGACGAAAATCAAGCGCACGGGTTAATGCAGCAAGCGCCGGCGTAGGTTGTCGTCGATGGCCGGCGTGGTCTGGACGAAAGCGATGGCCGCGGCGAGGTCGTGATTTTTCCATTCGCGCACGACCAGCGAGATATTGTGGTCGCGCCGACCTCGGTCGACGATACCGGTGGCCCATTGTGCGGCGGTGGCGGGATCGTTGCGCATCCACACGCGGGTGGCGCCTTCGACGGCGGCATCGCGCATGGATGAGTCGGACAAGTTGCCGAGCCATGCGACCAGACCGTCGGGATCGACCTTGGCCCACGATTCGGCCACGGAGGTAATGGATTTCGCCCGCAGTGCGGGGTTCGGAAGTTCGCCGGCCCAGCGCGCCGTCTCCTGCGGTTCGAAAGCGGTCCATGCCGCCATGACCTGGTTCATCAATCGCTCGGTCTCCGACGATGGCGGCTGGTTTGCCAGCCAGAGGGCGGCTTCGCGCGGGTTGGTCTGAGTATATGTGCGTAAAGCCGTTTCGAGGAAAAGATTCCGGTCGGGACGGTGCGAGATCATCGGAGAGTAGGCGAGGGCCGAGAGCGGATCGCGTTTGGCCCACTCGCCGGCGATAAAACGGATGCCCTGCTCTCGGAAGGAGACCGCAGACTGGTTGAGCACCCACGGCAGCGCTGCCCCCGGATTATTGGAACCGGTCCGGGCCCATTGGGCGCGCATGATCGTTTGGAAAGCGGCTCCTTGGATCGGCGCGGCCAGTGATCCCATCCAGCCCAGTGCACCCTCGAAATTGACGTTGGCGTAATGCTTGGCCACGACTGCGGCCGCCGTCGATTGGGCCGTGCCGATGGGCAGCCGGGCCACCATTTCGCCGGCGCCGCGCGGGTCCCGGGCCGACCATGTTTCGAAAACTTCCCGCAGGGCGGAATCGCGCACCAAGGGCGAGGCCAGCGAGGCAGCCCAAGTCGCGGCCGCCTCCGGATCGCGCCGGGCGTAGCCGCGCAGAGCTTTGCGCAGAAGCGTTTCATCGCCGCCGTTGGCGAACACCTCCGCGGCCCAAGCGGAAGCACCGGCCGGATCCAACTCGACCCACTCGTCGAACAACTTGCTCTCCTTTTCCTTGTTCTGCTTGCCGGGGGGCGCCTTGCGGATGTCGTTGAGTTGTTTGACCAAGGCAGCCACGGCTTTCGAAAGGCCGGGCTTTTTGGCTGGCGCCGCCCCCGGTTTTTTCTTCGCTGCCCCCGGAGCCTTCTTGGCGTCTCCGGCTTCCTTCTCCTGCTCCTTGTCGAGAGCGGCGATGCTGACGATGGGGGCGGCGTCGATGGGCGTGGAGTCTTCCACGGCCTTGCCGCCCGCGTTCGCGGAGTCGGTGGCTGTCCGCGCCATGCTGGCCACTCCGAAACCGGCACCCACGCCGGCCATGACCCAAAGGATCAAAGTGAGGAGCGAATATTTCACAAATGAATCCCTAACACATCCGGGAGCGCCACACACGGCCGATTCCGCTGAACCCCACTGCACGGCGATAGCTGCGAGAAAGGCCCGTTTTTTCGCAACGGTTCGGCGACCGCGGGGCTAAAGTTTTCAGCTGCGATGTCTTTTCCGGCTGAGATTACATGGAACTCCGACACTGCGGCGCATTTGCCGCGCCGGGCGGGATTCGGGGGCACGCCCGGCGGCCGTATGCACATGACAGGGGTGACTCCATTTTGCTTGAGGCCGGGAGGCATCAAGACTTTTCACTTTCCGGTCCCCGGCTTATCCCTCGCCCTCCGGACTGGCGAGGCGCGCGAGAAATTCTCACCGTCGCTTTTCACCGATCCGAATCTCGACGAGCCGCCGGTGGACATCGCCGACAAAACCACCCCCGCCGGGCCCTTGGAAATCGATGTGACCGAAGCGGTGCGCAAAGCCTACGCGGAGGCCGACGATGCTGCCGTTCTCTTCCGTTTCGACGTGGCGACAGACGGCTTTGACCTTAGTGATCAGTTTTCCAACGCGTATGTTCTGGCGGGACCCGGTATCGGCAAGCTTTCAGACAAGCACCGCGCTCCTGCACTCGAGGTGTTTTTTTGCGCAATGAGCAGCCTCTCCGCTGCAGCCCGGACCGTGGTTTACGTAAGATAAACGCGGCAAGCTCCGCATTTGCCACTCCTGTCGTGGTGTGCGAATCAGGAGCCTTGTGTGTAATAAATTTGTCACGATCTGCATCTACGTGATGCTGCCGGCCGCAGCCCTTGCTGCCGATTACACATGGTCGACAACGAACAGCAGTGGTTCGTACACGGCGGCGACGAACTGGTCTCCGTCATCGCCTGCCGGTGGGCCTGGCAGTGGGGACAAGGTGATTTTCGGTGACACAACCAACGCGGGGACGCTGATGCTTTTGGACACCAATGCAACGGTGGCTAATTGGAGTTCATCGACGGCCACTAATCTTTACCGGGTGAGGGTGGGAGCGGGGGCCTCGCGCAGTTTGGCGATTACGGGCACGCTGACCAAGACCGGAGCCAATGTGTTGGATATGGTGGGCAACGGCTCCGATCTTCTTTCGCTGACCATCGGAACGCTGTCGTTGCAGGCGGGCACGATGACGGTGGGCAACAGTGTGCTGGGTCGTTTTTCGAGTTTTGGGGTTACCACGGCCGATTTGAGCTCGGTGATGGCTTTGACCGGCACCAACGGGGGGACGGCCAGCATCGGCACGCTCAACATGAACACGGGGAGTGCCGCCCTGGTCTTGCTGAATGGGGGCTCGGCGGCTGAGACCTTCACGGTCAACGTGGGGGCGCTCCGCCGGCCTGACCGCAGGTGCGCAATACATCTTCGGCTCCCCGCGGCCGGGTGTCGCGTCGCAAAGGTCGGCCGCCGGCTGGCCGACCAACACCCTGTGGCTCAAATCCGTGGTGCGGACCGACGATCCGTCCTGGCGGATCTTCGGACAAACCTCGACCACGCTGGCCCCCGGCAGTTGGGGAACCAACGATGTGGTCCCGATTTCTTCCACCAACCAAAGCGACGTGCTGCCTGGCTGCGAGCGCCGCATCTTCACCGTGCCGCCGGGCACGGATACGACGAAGTTTCTCCGCATAAGAGCCGAATCACCATGAAAACAAACTCTGCCCATGGCACTGCTATCGAAACAGCCCTTCGCCCCGCCACGCTGGGCGACATCCCCGAACGCGTGCGCCAGATCGCCATGCTCCGCGGACTGGGCTACTCCTACCGCCAGATCGCCGGCCCGCTCCAAGTGACGCCGCAGGCCGTTTCCCTGATGCTCACACGCCATCGCCGTTCGCTCCAATCCCTGCGCGGCGCCATGGAACTCAATTCCTTGTCCGCCCGCGCCGTTAATGTCTTGGGGCGCCACGGCATTCGCACGCGCGATCAAGCCCGCAAAGCCAATGTGCTGGAGCGCCTCGCCGGAGAGCGCAACTGCGGGCGCAAAACGATGGACGAAATCGCCCGCTGGGTGGCGCTGGAATCGGAAGCGAGTCCTGCTGATGCCGTCGCGACAGCCAGCCAAGCTGCCTGACATTCGGGGCTCTCGCCATTTTTCGGTGGCGCGGTGCGGCTTATCTACCGAAAATTGTTATTGCCATTTATGATCGTCGCCAACGCACCCGGCCGCGCCGAATGGCTTGGCAACCATACCGATTACAACGATGGACTGGTCCTGGGGATCGGGCTGGAAGTCGGGGCGACGGTCACGGCGCGGCCCGCCGATGAGCGGCAGCTGGTTCTGCGGGCCTTGGATTTGGGTGAGACGCGTTATTGTGAGTTGCAGGCCTTGTCTCCGGTGGAGGCGGGGTCTTGGGCTAATTACGCCATTGGGGTGGCGGCGGGATTTCTGGCGCGCGGCGCAAAGGCGCATGGATCGGAACTTGAGATCCGCAGCACGGTGCCGATGGGGGCGGGGTTGAGCAGCAGTGCGGCGCTCGAGTGCGCCACCGCGCGGGCTTTGCAGCAGGCGTGGGGCACGGACTTCGACGAAATGCAGTTGGCGCGGATCGGGCAGGAGGCCGAGCACAAGTTCGCGGGAGTGCGTTGCGGATTGCTTGACCAGGTGACCTCGCTGTTCGCCACGCGGGACCATGCGGTGTTCTTCGATTGCCGCTCGCTCGAAGTGGAACGTGTTCCGGTCCCGCCTGAAGCGCGCTTCGTCATCGTGCAAAGCGGGGTGAAGCATGCGCTCTCCGACGGCGCCTACAACGAACGCCGCGCCGAATGCGAGGAAGCGGCGCGGGTCCTTGGGGTCGGGAAGTTGCGCGAGGCTACGATGCGGCTGATCGACGAAGCGGAGCGTAGCGGTCGATTACAGGGCGCGCCCTTGCGACGAGCCAGACACGTCGTGGGCGAAAATGGCCGCGTGGCGGCGGCAGTGGAGGCTCTCCGCGTGGGTGATCTGGTCAAAGTCGGGAAGCTCATGAATGAGTCGCATGAGAGTTCTCGTACACTCTTCGAAAATTCCTGCGAGGAACTCGATTTTCTCGCCGCCGAAGCGCGGAGTATTCCCGGCTGTTCCGGCGCGCGTCTGACTGGCGGGGGATTCGGCGGTGCGGTGCTGGCCTTGGTGAAACGCGGCACGGAAGATGATTTCGTGGAGGCGATCAGCGAGCGCGTCAGTCAGGTATGGGGAAGAGTTCCGCAGACCTTGATCACCGGCGCGGGCGGAGCGTGAGAGGTGCCAGCGCAGCCATGATGGAGACGGAGTTCGGAACGATGGATGATGGTGCGGCGGTGTCTCTTTTCACCATCGCGCATCCCTCGGGAATCCAAGCCAGTGTCACCAATCTCGGGGCGACCTTGGCCTCCCTGCAAGTGCCGGACCGCAACGGCAGCGTGGGCAACGTGGTGCTGGGTTTACCCCGAGCGGAAGACTATCTGCACCATGCCGACTATTACTTTGGGGCGACCGTTGGCCGTTTCGCTAACCGGATTGCGGGCGGACGATTCTCGCTCGACGGACGCGACTACCAGCTGAAAACCAACAACGCACCGGGCGGTATTCCGTGCCATCTCCACGGAGGACAACACGGTTTCCACCGCCAACTTTGGACGATCGAAGACGTGAAGCCGGACGCCGTGCGTTTCCGCTACCGCTCGGCCGACGGGGAGGAAGGTTATCCGGGCAACCTCATGGTCGTCGCCACTTACCAAGTCGGGCCGGGAAGGGTGCTTACTTGGACCGCCGAAGCCACCACAGATGCGCCAACGATCGTCAATGTGGTGCACCATCCTTACTGGAACCTATCCGGCAACGGCGCGACGACCATCGACCAGCACATCCTTCAGCTTCTCGCCGAGTCCTACCTTCCGGTGACCGAAGGACTGATCCCCACCGGTGAAATCCGCAGCGTGGCCGGAGCGCTCATGGACTTCCGTCAACCGCGCACGGTTGGTGGAGAGGAAAGCTGCGACTACGACCACTGCTGGGTCCTGAATCGTCAATCGGCTGGAGACGACCTCACCTTGGCCGCGCGTCTGTCGGATCCCGTCAGCGGCCGCGTGCTGGAAATCTCCACCAACCAGCCAGGCATCCAATTCTACAACGGAAAATACCTGGACAGCTCCGCCATCGGCCGCACAGGCGCAGCCTACGGCCCGCGCTCCGGACTCTGCTTGGAGCCACAAAACTTCCCCGACGCTCCGAACCACCCGAATTTTCCCAAGAGCCGCCTCGAACCCGGCGAAGTCTATACCAACATCGTCGTCTACAAGTTCGCAGCCGATTAAAGCATTATGAAAACCCGCAAAGCCTTCGTCATGTCGGTCCACGCCGGCGCCGAGGGGGAATACGAAAAGCGCCACAATCCGATCTGGCGGGAGTGTTGAAAAGACGCAGAAGATTAGGCTCCCGAGTCCATTGACGAAAACTTGTAAAATGGTAAGCTGTATAGCATGAAAGCAACCATTGACATTCCGGACGATCTTTATCGTCGTGTGAAGGCCAAGACAGCTCTGAAGGGGCGAGCGGTGCGCGATGTGACTATTGAGTTGTTCCGCAACTGGGTCCGAGAACCCGGAAGCACCACTCAAGCGACGGGGGAGTCGCCGGTCAGCTGGGTTGATCAACTTCTCGAGCACGCTGTGTCGACTGACCGGCCCGGCCCCACCGTGCGGGAAATCCTCGCAGAGGAACGGAACCGTCTGCAGCGCTCCGCCAGATGATCACGGTCGATGCCAGCGTCTGGACGGCCTTTTTCGAGCCGAAGGACGCCTTCCACATCGAAAGCGTCGCCTTCCTGCGGGAGTGCGAGCGACGCCGCGTCGAGATGTTCGCTCCTTCGCTGGCCATCGTGGAAACAGCGTGTGCCATGGCCCGCCGACAGCAGGACGGTGCCAAGGGTTTGGCCGTGGCCCGGAGCCTGCGGGCCATTCCCGTCCTGCGGTGGGTGGACGTGGATATGACACTGATCGACGAAGCGTTGGCTTGCGGGACACGTGGCCTGCTCCGCGGGGCAGACGCCGTCTACGCCGCCGCCGCGATCTCAACCGGGACGACGCTGGTCACTTGGGATAACGAATTGATCGAGCGGACTCTTGGCGTGACGCCGACGGATTGGTGCGCGCGGAAGTCGCACTGACCAGGATCGCTTGCTCGCATACACCAGCAACTCATGAAAATCCGCAAAGCCTTTGTCATGTCGGTCAACGACGGCGCCGAACAGGAATACGAAAAGCGCCACAATCCGATTTGGCTAGAGTTGGAAAAAGCGCTCAAAGACCACGCCGTCTCGAACTATTCAATCTTCCTGCACCCCGAAACCCGCCAACTCTTCGGCTACGCCGAAATCGAAAGCGAAGAGCAATGGGCGTCCATCGCCTCGACCGAAGTCTGTCAAAGATGGTGGAAGCACATGGGCGACATCATGCCATCGAATCCGGACCACAGCCCGGCCAGCGCTCCGCTCCGTGAAGTGTTCCATTTAAGTTGAGCAGTGCTGCCTCGGTTGCTGGCTAACCAGCGTGTCTGGCAGTCCGGTGTCCTTGCTTTCTGAGTCGCGACGCGGAGGCTTCTTGAATGTTTCAAGCCGGAAAGCGGCTGAGGAAATCGACAGGGATGAGGCTGGCACCGGAGAGCGGAGGAAATCGTCCACGTTGCGGGAGACGATGAACGCCGACCCCGATGTTTTGGCCACCATGGCAACCGCAGCATCTTCGAAATCCGTCACGGCGAGTGTTCGCGCCTCCTCCCAAGCCGCGTCAGGGCAACCATGACGCGTCGCACCTCGTTTGCCTTGGATGAGCTGACGGCCCGGAGAATCAAGCGGCTGGCCACACGGTGGAATGTCTCGCAGGCTGAGGTTGTCCGTCGTTCGGTTGAGCGCGCCGAAGGTG
>Ga0208048_1001121_pt1 | contig 14072 bp, 12 predicted proteins | sample Malawi_45m_30L_FD_184163 | JGI IMG/M metagenome (GOLD analysis project Ga0208048, IMG submission 184163) | Freshwater microbial communities from Lake Malawi, Central Region, Malawi to study Microbial Dark Matter (Phase II) - Malawi_45m_30L... | ecosystem: Environmental > Aquatic > Freshwater >...
TGATTTTCCACATCAAGAAAACTGTCCGGTCCCAGGCCTTTGCCAAAAAAATTCTGGCGGTACGATCTGCCAACCAATATGGAGGCGGTGGGAGTTGAACCCACGTCTTCAAACCAGATACCACCCGCATCTACAAGCTTGTTGGCAGGTTGATTGTCGGGATGACGGTTGCCCTGCCACCGGCCCGTCGTCCGTAGCCACCACGTTGGTTCCGGGGAAAAGGTCGGTCGCTCACCTTTTCCCCGGCCCGGCCAACACGCCGCTCCCCCCTAGCCGGGGTCGAGGGGGCGGCGTCACGGCTGTTTAGGCCGCGAGAGCCAACTCTTCGTTAGCTTTTAATTTTTGGATCGGCTTTTTAACGAGGCCAACCAATCCGGGCCCTCGGCTTGCCGCAGGTCGCTTCCGGTTTGAATCGAAACCGTGACGCCCCCGTCAATCCTCGTAACCTACCATGGATGACCCTCGCTCCCAAGCCGCTCTTCCTCCTGCTGGGCATCCTCCTGCTCGGCCAAGTCCCCGCCCCGGCTGGCGAATGGGATCCTAAAATGAATCCCCCGCTCGGTCTATCCTTCCCCCTTGAAACCATCAACGGCCGGGTCATCGTTTCCCAAGATATTCTGATCGCTGCCGACAAGGTGTTGCCCGCCGGCACCGTCCTGCGAACCGTCTTCCGCCCCGCCACCATCGCTGAAGGAGAGGATAAAAACCGCCGTGGGATTGATGAAAACGCCTTTTCCCGTGAGATCCCCAAGGTGACCACCAAGGGTCTGATGACCGAAACGGAACGCAAAATGCTCCAGCGCGCCTACGAAACGGTCTGGACGGATCCAATCGAGTTCCGCCGGGGTTTCGAAACCGCTGAGCCTGCCAACCTTCGCATCGTTCTGGAACCTTCCCCGGGCGTCTCCCCACCTCCGGTCGAGCCCATCGATTTCCCCGACGGCCTCTGCATCGTTGCCGGGCAGGACGCCCTCCGCGTCCTCACCGTCCTCAAAGACGGACGTGGGGAGAAATCCGCCTTCCGCGGCGGAGACGTCCTTTTGCAGATGGCCGGCCAGCCGGTCGGCAACTCGCTGAACGAGTTTGCCGAGCGCTATCGTCGGGAGCGTGAAGCCGCCGCCCAGAAACGGGAGCCCCTGCGGTTCAAAATTCGCCGCACCTCCGGCGAAACCGAACTGCTTTCCCTCCGCATCCCGCCGGCATGGAATTCGGCGTTTGAAGAATAACCGTGTGCTTCGCGGTTGCGGTTGGCGCGTTCCTCGTTACGCGTAACCCGAAACCCGTTACCCAGCCAACCCCTCTCCGATCTTCCATTTCCCATCTTCAATTCAGCCATGGGGTAGATGGATGCGCTCGATCGACGCAACCGCACCTTTTCCCAAAAAACTTTCCACTCGCCCCAAAAAAGGCCCGGGCTCATCGGTAAGAAAAATCTTCAGCTCCCCTTTTTCTTTTCGACGGATTTCCGACGCTTTTAACGCCTCCGCACAAGCCTCGGACGAGTCAACCAGCTTGACCCCGGGACCCAAAACCTTCCCCAACACTCCCTTCAACAGCGGATAATGCGTGCAGGCCAAGACCAAAACCCTGATTCTCTCCCTGATAAGGAGCTCCAGATATTGGCGCACGACCTTTTCCGTCACCTCACCATCCAGCCAACCCTCCTCCACCAATGGCACCAACAAGGGCGTGGCCTGGGCCACGACCTTCGTCCCCGGCCGGGCTCTCATCAGGGCCTTTTGGTAGGCGCCACTCGCAATGGTAGCCGATGTGCCAATGACCCCGACCGGCCCCTCCCCGGCGGCCAAAGCCGCCGCCACCCCTGACTCGATCATTCCATGAATCGGGAGGTGGTGCGTTTTGGCCAGCGACTCCACCGCCAGAGCCGAGGCCGTATTGCAGGCCGCCACAATCCTTTCGGCGCCCTTTTGCTCCAGAAAATCCGCGATCTCCCGACTGTAGGTCTGCACCGTCTCCGCGGATTTGTTCCCGTAGGGAACCCGCGCCGTGTCCCCCACATATAAAATATCGCGTTGCGGGAAGGCGGCCCGGAGAGCCCGCACCACGGTCAGTCCCCCGATTCCCGAATCAAACACTCCCAGGGGCATGGCCTTACTCTCCTTTCCTTGGTTCCACCGGAAGCGCTTTTCGCACCTCGGGTTCGACCGCCACGGCTTTGCGCACTTCCAGCTCCTTGGAGGCGGCCGGTCGTTTTGCGGGGTCAATCCCCGGACGGACCGCCACTGGCGGATTGGAGCTGGCACGAAAACCGGGAACCGCCTCCAAGGTTGTCGCGGGCGGATTCGTACCCGCGGAGCCAGCGGTCGCCACTTCGAGGCGTGCACTCCCTTCCGGCGATTCCTGGGATCGGCGATAGGCCAGAATTCCCTCAAATACCCAGCGGGCCACTTGTTCCCGGTAACCTTCTGTTTTTAAAAGGGCCGCTTCCCGCGGGTTCGACATGAATCCCCCTTCCACCAAGACCGCAGGGGCCCGTGCCAGCCGCAAAACCTTGAAGCGCGCCCGTTTGAGACCCCGGTCGGAAGGGGCATTGGACTTGGCCAAAACCGCCGCCCTGTGGATCGCCTGGGTAAGTAAAAAGTTATGGTGATCAAACTCGTTGCCGGGCCAGGCCTGTCGTTCATCGCCCCGGAGGGTGCCCCCGGAGGAGGTTGAAGGCGCATGCTGCGGGGAAAGACAGAAGGTCTCCCAGCCGGTCGTTTCTCGGCTGGAATCCTCATTGAAATGAATACTCACAAAAATGTACCCGGGCCGGTCATCGGCCAACGCCGCCCGCACGCCGTGGTCGACATAACGGTCCTTGGTCCGGGTCAGCACGGTCGGGATCCCGGCTCCCTCCAGCATCCGGACCAATCGTTTCGAAACATCGGTGTTGGCCACCTTTTCACTCAGGCCCCGGGCCGCGCGGGTGCCGTAATCCCCTCCGCCATGGCCCGGATCCACCACCACCCCAAGCACCGGACGTTTCGCTATCTCCACATTGGGACGAAGCAGCGGATCGAAGGTTTTCACCAGATCGACGCGCGGAATCAGGGTGACTCCCTCCGACTGCCGCACCGCGTGGCTCAACCAGTACCTCGCCCCTTTCCAGCGCATCTCGCGGCTGTCCACCTTCAGATTCATCGACCCTTGGGGTGAGGTCAGGTCAAAGGACTTCTCCGGATCGACAACCGCTGGCCCCTTCAGCCCATAAAACTTCCGGAAGGACTCCAGGGTGACATAGTCGACCCGCCCGATCCGTGCCACCTCCCAGTTCTCATTGGCAAATCCGGCGCCCACCAGCAGCAGGAAAAGAAAAACCACCCGACTCAACGACGCCTCCCCAAGGGCCGATGATCGATCAGCCGCACCGAACCGATCCGGGCGGCGACATGAAGATGCCCGCCCGAAGTCTCCGCATATTCAGACCTGAGTCCGGGCATCCTTTTCACCCCTTGGCGGTAGGCTGCGTCCGCCCGGCCTTTCCCCATCCGGGCAGCCTTCGCCAAGATCCGCGACCACTGTCCGGCTACCCCGCGTTGGGCTGGGCTCAACCTCCGGTTGCGCGTGCTCTGTGGCAGCCCGTCCCGCTCCCGTACCACCGGATGACACACAATCCGTACCGGCAGAAAGAGATCCCGCACAATCCTCTCGATGACTTCGCACTGTTGCCGATCTTTGTGTCCAAAGACCGCCACATCTGGTTGCACCAAGTTGAACAATTTGGTCACGACCGTGGCCACCCCGCGAAAGTGGCCCGGACGACGATCCCCGCACCGTCCCCGCGAACAATCCGTCTCTTCCACCCACGTCGAGGCGTCTTGGGCGTACAGATTTCCTGGCCGAAAAAGAACGTCCGCCCCCGCCCGGCCGGCCAAGGCCGCATCGTGGCGCGGGCTTTGCGGATATTTCCGCAGGTCGGCCTTCGAGTTAAACTGGGTCGGGTTCACATAAGCGCTGACCACCACCCGATCCGCCAAGGTCTTGGCTCGCCGGATCAGGGCCAGATGGCCCTCATGCAGAGCCCCCATCGTCGGAACCAAAGCCACCTGCAGACCCTTTTTCTTCCAGGCTCGGCTGGCCTTTTGCATTACAGGGATTTTTGTCGTAATCTTCACACCTGCCGAATCTTACAAAAATATGACCTACCTTCACAACCTCTTCGCCCAACGGATTGGCGGCCCTGGCTACGGCCACAAGCAGGCGCCGATCTACAAATTTGAACGCATCAAGCAGGCCAAACGGGCTGCCCTTGCGGCTCATCCCGGCAGAGAACTTCTGGACTTCGGCGTGGGCGAGCCCGATTCCATGGCGGACGCCAAAGTGGTCAATACCCTCTCCCTGGAAGCGGCTAAGGCGGAGAATCGCGGGTACGCGGACAACGGCGGCCCTCGCCTCCGCGCGGCTGCGGCCCGGTATATGAAGGAAGTTTTCGGGGTACCGGTCGACCCCGACAAGGAAATCTGCCATTCCATCGGCAGCAAGGCCGCCCTGGCCATCCTGCCAGCCGCCCTGATCGATCCAGGGGACATCGTCCTCATGACCAACCCGGGTTATCCCGTCTTCGGCACCCACGCCGCGTACTACGGGGGGATCGTGCATTCCCTACCCCTCACCGCGGAAAACAAATTTCTCCCCCGGCTCGACGCCATTCCCCGGAAGGTCTTGGACAAGGCCAAGGTCCTCGTCCTCAATTACCCCAACAATCCCACGGGTGCCTCGGCCAGTCCGGAGTTTTTCCGGGAAGTGGTGGCGTTCGCGCAGCGTGAAGAGATCGTCGTCATCCACGACGCTGCCTACACCGCGCTCATTTTTGAAGGTAAGCCGCTCAGCTTCCTGTCCGTTCCGGGAGCCAAGGAGGTGGGGCTGGAGCTCCACACCGTCAGCAAGGCCTTCAACATGACCGGGTGGCGCTGTGGTTTTGTGGTCGGGCACCCTCTCCTCGTGAAGGCTTACGCCGACATCAAGGACAACACCGATTCCGGTCAATTCCTCGCGGTGCAGCACGCCGCGGCCACGGCTTTTGAAAATCCCAAGATCACCTGGGACACCTCCGCCAAGTACAGCCGCCGAATGGACGGCTTGGTGAAGGTATTGCGCGCGGCCGGATTTGCCGCGGAAAAGCCCGCCGGGTCATTCTTTCTTTACACCCGCGCTCCCAAGGCCGCGAAAAACGGCCAGGACTTCGCTTTTGAAAATGCCGAGGCCTTCTCGAAGTGGCTGATCGAGCAACAGCTGGTCTCGACCGTGCCCTGGGACGAGGCAGGGGCCAATGTTCGCTTCAGCGTGACCTTCAGCGCCCACGACCGGGCGGATGAGGACCGGGTGCTCCAAGAGTTGGCCGCCCGGCTCCGGCCCTACCAATTTCAGTTTTAAGGAACCGGATCCCGGTCCTCTTCTCCGACGGCCCGCTCTTGCAGCGTCAAAAGTTGGGGAAGAATCCCCACCGCGGTGACGAGACAGCAGAGAATCCCCAAACTCATCACCATCCCTAGACTGACAAGTCCGCGGTATTCTCCCAAAAGCATTGACCCAAAGCCAAAAAGGGTCGTCATCGCGGACAGAATCACCGCCTTGCCGGTGCTGGACTCAAAAATTTTAACTTTCCCCTCTTCCCGGTACCGGGCCATCACATAGACCCCAAAGGCCACGCCGATCCCCAGCAACATGGGCAAAGTGACAATATTCGCAGGATTCAGCTGGATTTTAAAGAATCCCAGCAAGCCAAACATCCAAAGAATCCCGATCGCCAAAGGCAACAACGTCAGCAACACATCCTGAAGCCTTCGAAAGAGCAGGAAGATCAGCACCACCACCACCCCGGCCGCATACAAGGCCGCCTGGACGTAACTTTCCTTGAGAAGATCGATATATTCGAGGTTCATCACGGGGGTGCCGGTGGCTTCCGGGGCCACCCTCTGGATCTCCTCGACAAACTCCTCCGTCGGTTTCCGCTCCCACACGTCCACGGCTGGCTCGATCTCCAGGAGCACCTTGCCGTTTTTGGAAAGATACCGTTGCTTGAGCTCCGGGGGCAGATCCTCGGAGGTGAGCGGACGGTCTCCCCGTTGGGTTTTAAGCCAACCCAGGTTCTGGACGATTGAGCCCACCAGCTTCACCTGATGGCGCTGCAACCTTTGCTCCGCCTCTGCGGGATCCAGCTTGTCGAGGGCGGCCACCGCCCGTTCCAGCGGCGGGATCAGCTTTTCAAAGGTCTCGACCGCCTGGCGTGCCCGCTTGGAAAGACCGAGGTACGACTTGGCCTGCTTGGCCCCCTCTTGGGAGGACTCAAGCAGGAATTCCAGGTCCTGCTTCGCCTTGGCAACGTCCACTTTTTGCTCTCTGCCGGTCTCAAGGCTGATCTGCCCCGCCACCTGCGCGATCCGTTTTACCTCCCCCATGCGCTTGTTTTGGTCGCGCGGGACAAAATCCCCAAGGGTCCGCACCTTGCTCACCGCGGCCTTCTCCCGAAGTTCATCAGCCATGCGGTCGGCCTGCTCGACACTTTCGGCGATGGCGACCCCGTAAATGACCGAGCCCTTGCCCGTGTCCAGCAACTCCCGGGTCAGCTGGACAGACTCCATTCCCGGGTTTTGCAGATGCAAAAGATTATAGTCGAAGGTGACTTTCCGTGACTGGTTCCAGGCAAACCAGGTCAAGACCGCCGCGCCCGCCAGCACCAAATACGGATGAGAGGTCAGGTTGCGGTCCAGCTTTTTCCCAAAACCAAAACGTAATAGCGCCCCCTTCTTGAGGGCCGTGCTCTCCCGGTCCCGCCATAACAGCAGCGCTGGCAACACGGAAAGGCTGGCCGCCAGCGCCAGCAAGACGCCCGTGCCGGCGATCCAGCCCAGTTCGGTCAGGCCGGTAAAGTCGTTAAAACACATCGCGTAAAACGCGGCGGCCGTGGTTCCACCCCCGGTAAGCAAGGCGGAGCCCGTGGTGGCCATGGTATTTTCCACCGATTCCGCCGGGCTTCGTCCCCGGCTCACATCCTCCTCGTACCTCCCCAGGAATTGGATCCCAAAGTCGATCCCCAATCCCAGGATCATCACAATGAAGGCTTGGGAAATGATGTTCAGATGTCCGATGAAGGCCGTGGTCAGCCCCAAACAAACCACAATGCTGGCCAGCAGCGCCAAGATCGCCATCAGGGGCCGGGTGAATTCCCCGTAGGCGATCAAAAACAGGATCACGATCAGGGTCAGGGTGAGCATCGAGGCAAAAATCATGTCCCGCTCGCTCTGGCGCAGTTCGTCGTCCAAGAGTACCGGTTCGCCGGTGACCCCCATCGTCACATTGGGAAATGCCGGCCGGGTTTGCTCGACGAGCTTGCGCACTCGCTGGATGACCCCGCTGAATGGGGTGGCGCTTTTTTGTTCCTCCACGCTGGGCCGTAGAAGCATCAGGATGGTTTTTCCATCCTCCCCGAGGCTGAGGTATTCGTTCTTGAGCAGGTCGGCCTCGAATTCCGAAAGCTCTCCCAAGCCCTGCGTTGCGTTTCCTTCCCCCAACGGTTTTTCAAGGTCCTTGGCCAGACGCTTGAGATTTCGAACAAACTCCTCAATAAACGGAATGAATTCCTGCCAGTTGGAGGATTTGCGGAGGTAGGGGTCGTTGAACTTGGCGGAGGCCTCCCCGAGGATCCCATTCAGGTTGAGGGCCTGCTTATTTCCTTTGACCAGGGCCGCTAACTCCTCCATTTGCCGCCGAATCCCGGTCAGTCGCTCTTCGTCAGCCAGCAAGAGCAACCGGTCAGCCATCGGGGAAAAGTCATGCCGGTAATACGCCCGTGACAACCCTTTCTCCGTTTTCAGTTTTTCCGCCAAATGATTGGCCGCTTGGCGGCTCGCTTTGAGATCGTCGCTCTTCAAAACCACAACGATTTCATCCCGGACGTCAAACTCCTCCATGTAGGCCAAATACTTTTGAAACACCGGCGAATCCTTGCGGATGAGATCCAGCGTGCTGTTGCGGATGACCAACCCTGTTCCGGTCAGGATGCCGGCCACCGCCACCAGACCCAAAGTCGCCCCGAGGATCAGATTCCGCCGGGCCACAACGATTTTGGCCCAAGCCCGCAACAGGACCTGGATCCTGCCCGGCAACGGGCTTCCGCCATTCCCGCTCATCCCCGATTCAGACCGCGGCGCGGGCCTTCTCCTTCTTTTGCTCCCATTCCTCCCGGATCCCCCGAAGGTCCCGGCGTAACTCCTCCTGCAGGACCTCAGCCTCCTCAAAAGCCCCAGCCGCCTTGGCACCGGCGATCTTGGCGCCCAGGAAAGTCTCCCTTTCAGCCATTTTAGCCCGATAGGTTTCGTCCACCTCAGCCAATTTCTTCTTTTGTTCCGGGGTCAGCTTTCGCTCTGGTTCCGTGAATGCTAACCGCTCCATCGCAAGCTCATACGCAGTCTTCATAAGCTTGAAATTCTAAAAAAAGTCCCCTTGCCCGTCCATCCGTAACCTTTCGTCACCTTGCTCCCCTCCTCCCGCTCAGGCTAGAGTGCTTGGTGGATTTCGCATCCCTTCAGTTAGCTCCTTCCATCCTGAAAGCGGTGGAAGAACTCGGCTTCAAGGAGCCCACCCCCATTCAGGCTCAGGCCATCCCCGTCGCCCTGACCGGGCGGGATCTGATCGGTTCGGCTCAGACCGGCACCGGCAAAACCGCCGCCTTTGCCCTGCCCATCCTCCAGCATCTTGAAAAACCGGGACGGCTCCGCGCTCTCATCCTCGAGCCCACCCGGGAACTGGCCGACCAGGTCGCCGAAGCCCTGCGCAAATTCTCCAAGCACACCGGCCTGCGCATCGGCCTGATCTACGGCGGCGTGGGTTACGGCAATCAACGGGAACAGATTGCCCGGGGCATGGATATTCTGGTGGCTACCCCGGGCCGCCTTCTTGACTTCATGGACCAGGGGGAAATCCACCTCGCCCATCTCACCCATCTCGTTTTGGACGAGGTCGACCGGATGCTCGACATGGGCTTCCTCCCCGACGTCAAAAAGATTGTCGGCTTCTGCCCCTCCAAGCGCCAAACCCTCTTTTTCTCCGCCACCGTCCCGCCGGAAATTGAACGCCTTACCTCCTGGGTGCTGCGCGATCCCCTGACCATTGAAATCGGCCTGCGCCGCTCCGCCGCCGAGACCGTCAGTCATGCCCTTTACCCGGTCGCCTCGGACCAGAAGCACGAGCTCCTCCTCGGCCTGCTGGAAAAAACCCATTACGAAAGCGTCATTGTCTTCTGCCGGACCAAAATGGGCGCGGATCGGGTCGCAGCCAGCCTCACCCACCTGCCCCATCCCGTCGGCGTCATGCATTCCGATCGCTCCCAAGGCGAGCGAAACGAGGCTCTCGCCGGGTTTCGCTCCGGAAAATATCCGGTGCTCGTCGCCACCGACATCGCCGCCCGGGGGCTCGACATTGCCGGCGTCACCCATGTCATCAACTATGATGTGCCCCAACATCCCGAGGATTACGTCCACCGGATCGGCCGTACCGGCCGGGCCGCCACGGAAGGCGATGCCTTAACTCTTTTCGTGGCCGAGGAGCTTCCGTACGTCGAAGCGATTGAACGCCTCATCCAGCAGAAGCTCCCCCGTAAGAAATTGGACAACTTCACTTATAAATTTACGGCGCTTTTTGAGGAGGGCCATACCGTCGCCCACACCCGCACCCGCGGCGTCCGCACCGCCCGCGGCTACAGTTTCGGAGCCAGACGCCGGTAGTCTTGAGCCCCCTGGAGACCATAGACCCCAGGCTCCTGGGAGGTCGATGGTTCGAACCTTGGAAACGTTAAGTTTTCTTACCGATCTGCGCCGCCACTTTTAATCGCAGCGCATTCAGCCGAATAAATCCCGTCGCATCGTCCTGGTTATAAGCCTGGGTCGGGTCCGCCTCCATTGTGGCGATGTCCGGATGGTAGAGGCTAAGTGGGGATTTTCTTCCCGCCGCATAGATTCCGCCTTTGTACAACTTCACCCGAACTGTGCCGGAGACGTTCTTTTGGCTCTCCTCCACCAAAGCCTGCAGAGCCAACCGTTCCGGAGAAAACCAGAATCCGTAGTACACCAGCTCGCTGTACCGCGGAATCAAGCTGTCCCGCAGGTGCATCACTTCCCGGTCCATCGTCAGGCTCTCCATCTGCCGGTGGGCAAAATGGAGAATGGCCCCGCCCGGGGTTTCATACACGCCTCGGCTCTTCATCCCCACAAACCGGTTTTCCACCATGTCGACCCGCCCCACCCCGTGCTTGCCACCAAGCTTGTTGAGAACCTTCATCACCCCCAGCGGTGACAGTTTCCGGCCGTTTACCGCCACACAGTTGCCTTTCCGAAACTCGAGCGTCACGTACTCCGACCGATTGGGCGCGTCTTCCGGTGAGACCGAGAGAGTGAACATTTTCTTGTTGGAAGCCGCAAAGGCATCAAACCACGGATCCTCCAGCATCCCGGCCTCATAGGAAATGTGGAGCAGGTTCCGGTCCATCGAGTACGGCTGCTTGGCGCTGGCCTGGACCGGAATCCCCTTCTCCTCACAGTAATGGATCATTTCCTGCCGGCCCGGGAACTGCTGCCGGAACCGCTCATCCCGCCATGGCGCAATCACGTCCACGTTCGGACTCAGCGCCGCCGCCGTCAGCTCGAACCGAACCTGATCGTTTCCTTTCCCGGTTGCCCCATGGGCCAAGGCCTGTGCCTTTTCTTTCCGCGCGATCTCCACCATCCGTTTCGCGATCAGCGGCCGGGCAATGGATGTGCCCAGGAAGTATTGCCCCTCGTAGATCGCCCCTGCCCGCATCATCGGAAAGATGAAGTTCCGCGCGAACTCCTCCTGCAGGTCGTCGATGTACACCTTGCTGGCGCCGGTCCGCTTGGCCTTGGCGTTGAGCCCCTGCAACTCCTCCGCTTGGCCGATATTGGCGCAAAACGCGATCACCTCGGCGTCGTAAGTCTCCTTGAGCCAGGCGAGTAGCACGGAGGTGTCGAGACCTCCGGAATAGGCGAGTACGATTTTCATCGGGAAGGAAAGTGGGCCGGGATCCGCAAGGGATCAGGCCGCGGTGGGCTGGAGCTTACGGCCCGCGCCCTTGATTCGGGTCAAGTAGGGAGCGAGCTTCTCCTTAGCGGCCGCCACGCTGACCCCGTACCGCTCCCGCAGGGCGTCCGGCTTGCCATGGTCCACAAACTCGTCCGGCCAGCCGATCCGCACCACCGGTGGGGAGATGCCCAGTTCGGCCAGCTCTTCAAGAATCACACTGCCGAATCCACCCTTGAGAACGTGGTCCTCGAAGGTGACGATGACCTCGGCGCTCTTGGCAAACAGTTCGAGCATGGCGGTGTCGAGCGGCTTCGCGAAGCGGGCGTTGATCACGGCCGCCTCGACTCCCTCCTCCTTGAGTTCGTCGGAAAGTTTCAGCGCCAGCGGCAACATCTGCCCGTACGACCAGATCACCACCTTCTTGCCGTGCCGGATCACCTCGGCCTTGCCGATCGGCAGGGCCATCGGGGCCTTCTTGATCGCGGCGTTCGGGCCAGTGCCCCGGGGATACCGGATCGCGCTCGGGCCGTTGTGCATACTGGCCGTGTACAGCATGTCGACAAACTCGTCCTCATCCTTGGGGGACATGTGAATGATGTTCGGCACGCCCCGCATGTAGGAGATGTCGAAAAGGCCGTGGTGGGTCGGGCCGTCGTCACCGGAAAGGCCGCCCCGGTCCATGCAGAACACCACGGGAAGGTTTTGCAGACAGACGTCGTGAATGATCTGGTCGTAGGCCCGCTGCAGGAAGGTGGAGTAGATCGCGCAGAAGGGCTTGAAGCCCTTGGTGGCCATGCCGGCGGCAAAGAGCACCGCGTGTTCCTCGGCGATGCCGACATCGAAATACCGGTCCGGGTGCTTGGGCTGGAAACGGTCGAGTCCCGTGCCATTGGGCATCGCCCCGGTGATCGCCACAATCCGCGGGTCGCCCTCGGCCAGTTTGGCGAGATGATCGGCAAACACCTCGCTGAAGGTGGGTTGGCCAAGGGATTTGGTCTCGCCGGTTTCCGGGTCGTACGGGCCGAGCCCGTGAAACTTTTTCTGCTTCACCAGCGCCGGTTCAAAGCCCTTGCCCTTCACCGTGACCACATGGAGGATCACCGGAAAGCTCTGGACCTTCAGGAACTCAAACATCTTGATGAGGGACGGGATGTCGTGCCCATCCACCGGCCCGTAGTAGGTCACCCCCAGTTCTTCGAAAATCACGCTGGGGAATATCATCCCCTTCACATGCTCCTCGGCCCGCCGGGCCACCTTCAGCGCCTTCGCCCCGCCCATTTTTTCAATAAAGTGGGCGGCTCGCTCATGCAAATGGACGAAACGGGAATCGGTGGTGATCTTGTTTAGGTAGCCGGCGATCGCTCCGACATTCTTGTCAATGGACCATTTGTTGTCGTTGAGGATCGTAATCAGCCGCTTGGTGTGATGGGAGACGTTGTTGAGAGCCTCATAGGTAATCCCGCAGGTGAAGGCCGCATCGCCGGCCAGACAAATGACATGCTCCTTGCCGCCCCGCATGTCTCGGGCGGTCGCCATGCCGAGGGCCGCGGAAAGGGCGGTACCCGCGTGGCCGGCCCCGAAGCAGTCATGTTTACTCTCGCTCCGCAGCATGAAGCCGTTGAGCCCGCCGGGTTGCCGGATGGTGTGGAAACGATCCCGCCGGCCGGTGAGGAGCTTGTGGACGTAGGCCTGATGGCTGACGTCAAAAATGAAATGATCCGTCGGGGTGTCGAAGACCCGGTGCAGGGCGATCGTCAGCTCCACCACGCCCAGATTGGGTCCGAGGTGCCCGCCGGTCTTACTCAGGACATCGATAAGCTCTTCCCGAATTTCCTCCGCGAGTCGCGGCAGGTCCTCCAAGGAAAGCTTTTTGACGTCCTGGGGACCCTTGATCGAGTCCAGCAAAGGAGTGGCCATAAGAATTGGTTAGGTAAGCAGGTCCGGGACGTCTCGACCAGCCTTCTTTCCCTTGGGACCAGCCTCCAAGCCTTCCAGTTCTCCCTCCTGCAAGGATCCGTCCTTCTTCTTGGTCAACAGGGAGATACGTTTTTCCGCTGCCTTAAGCTTTTCGGTGCAGGCAGCCACCAGTTTCATCCCTACTTCATACTTTTCCACAATGGTTTCCAACGGCAGCTCCGGGGACTCCATTTGCTCCACCAATTTTTCCAACTCCTCCAGCGCCTCCTCAAACCCGCCTTCGCCCGGAATCTTTTTAGCCTTGGCCATTGCGAAATGATCCCCTCCCCGCATTCATCCCGTCGAGTTCTTTCCCCCCAAGGCAGAACCCACGCCTCAAAGGCTTCCTTTGGTGCTGGGTACTCCTCCAACCCTTGCATCCCGACGAACCGCTTCCTCCAAGGCCTTGGCCAGCGCCTTGAAGATGGCCTCGATCTGGTGGTGCCCGTCCCTGCCGTACAGCACCTCGGCATGCAGATTCATCCCTCCGTGCACCGACAGGGCCCGGAGAAACTCCTCGACCAGCTGCGCCGGAAAATTGCCCACCCTTCCGCGATGGTTGAGCCCGCGCAACTCCAGATAAGGCCTTCCGCTTAGATCGATGGCCACCCGGGCCAAAGTCTCATCCATCGGGGCGTGGGCCGTCCCATATCTTCGGATTCCTTCCTTCTTCCCCAAAGCCGCGACCAGCGCCTGCCCCAGCACGATCCCCACGTCTTCCACCGTGTGGTGCAGGTCCACCTCCAGATCCCCTTTCGCCACGACCTGAAGATCAAACAAGCCGTGCCGGGCGAAGAGATTCAGCATGTGATCAAAGAATGGAATGCCCGTCTTTACCTTGGCCGTGCCCTTTCCGTCCAAACCCAGCGATACCGTGATCTCGGTCTCGCTCGTTTTGCGGGTTTTTTTGGCCTGTCGCTTCCCTTGGCTCATGACAGCCGAGTCTCGACCGAATCCGCGTGGGCGTCGAGCCGCTCCAGCCGGGCCAATCGTCCGACCATCCCGGCCGACTTCCGCACTGCCGCCGCCCCATATTCCACCACGCTGAGGCGCTTCACGAAATCCTCCACGCGCAGCCC
>Ga0208048_1001124_pt1 | contig 14045 bp, 15 predicted proteins | sample Malawi_45m_30L_FD_184163 | JGI IMG/M metagenome (GOLD analysis project Ga0208048, IMG submission 184163) | Freshwater microbial communities from Lake Malawi, Central Region, Malawi to study Microbial Dark Matter (Phase II) - Malawi_45m_30L... | ecosystem: Environmental > Aquatic > Freshwater >...
TCTTTAAACATTGGCAATCCTGCGCTCTTTGGATTCCGCACACCGGAGACGATGCGTCTCGCGATGATCGAGAACTTCTCCGACAGTGAAGGTTATTGCCACCAGAAGGGCATCTTTCCGGCACGCGAGGCGATCGTGATGCAGCAACAGGGGCGAGGCGTGTCGGACGTCACGGCGGAGGATGTGTTCATCGGCAACGGCGTGTCAGAGCTCATCGACATCGCGTTACGCGCGCTTCTCAACGAAGGCGATGAAGTCTTGGTGCCGAGCCCTGACTATCCGCTCTGGACCGCAGCGGTCAACCTGAATAGAGGTACGGCAGTTCATTACCCGTGTCGCCCTGAGTACGACTTCGTACCCAATCCGCAAGAGATCGAGTCTCTGATCACGCCTCGCACCCGGGCGGTCGTGATCGTGAATCCCAATAACCCGACGGGCGCCGTTTACCCACGTGAGGTGCTGACTACGATCGCACGAGTCGCGGAGCGTCGAGGACTCGTTCTTCTATGCGACGAGATCTATGACCAGATCACCTATGACGGCGCGGAGTTCGTACCGATGGCCACACTGGTTCACGATACGGTCTGCGTCACGATGTCCGGGCTGTCGAAGGTCTATCGTGCGTGCGGTTATCGGGTTGGGTGGGCGATCGTCTCCGGAGACGTCGCCGCCGCCAAAGACCTCATCAGCGCCATGGAGCTCTTGGCGTCTTTACGTCTCTGCAGCAACGTTCCGGGGCAGTGGGCCGTTCAAACAGCCTTGGGTGGCTATCAAAGTATTCGCGAACTCACGTCACCGGGTGGTCGCCTTTACGAATCGCGAAAAACGATCGTCGACTCCGTAGAGCGCAATCCGTCGCTTCGACTTCGCACGCCGGCGGGCGCGCTGTATGCGTTTGTCGGGGTGGGGGACGATCTTCCCGGCTTCGACGATCAAACGTTCGCACTCGACCTGCTCAACAAGAAGCACGTTCTGGTCGCACCCGGCGTGAGCTTCAATGTCCCTTACAACACCCACTTCCGCATCACGAATCTTCCGGATGCCTCGACGCTACGCACCGTGTTCAATCGAATGGGCGAGTTGTTGGACGACTACCGAGCGTCTGCCGGCGCGCGCGCTTAAAGCCGAACCTCAACACCGGCCTCGATCGGGATTCCGGCGGAGAGTCCAGGTAACACGCCGGAGACCCGCGGGAGCACGCGAACTTGGGCGGTGAACGCCCCAGGCGCAACCAGGACAACTGACGCGTTGAACTCGAGCGGTCCCCCACGATCGCGCACTGTGCCCGAGCGGCCATCGAAACGACCGAGGATCGGTCCAAAGTGCGCGCCGGACTTCAGCAGGGTGGCCTGAGTAAGCGTGGCCTCACCGTGGAGGGCCGAAAGTCGTCCTGAATCGAATTGAAGGCGTAACCCCGAGGCGTCAATCCGTCCGGCTACTCCGGCGAGCGGTCCAAGGAAAACGTCTGCGGGTAGCGCATTACGTAGCGATTCCAACTCGATCGAGACCGACTCGAGTTCAAGCGAAGTGGGCTCGAATAGAGCAGCCTGCAACGTCCCCTCGGCGACGGATGAATCTTTGGTCCATCTTAGACGTACGGGGAGCATCAACGGACGCTTGATGGAGAGGGCGAGCGCCCAAGCGATCGATCCCGATCGACTACCTCGAATGCGTAGGTCGTCGCATTGACCGCGCCAAACCGTACCCTTTAACACGCCGCACTCTGCGGGGGTCGGCAAAAGCGGTTCAATGATTCGCGCTGGTAACCAGAGGAAGGATCCGACGATGAGGCCAAGCGTCAGCAGGGCCATCAGCAATCGACGCCGAATCACGGTGATGAGGACTGAAGTTCCCACTCAACGTTGACCCGCCCAGGGTCAACCGAGGTCAACGTACCGCGTCGGATCACGACCGAGGCCGCCTCAAAATCTCCGAGGCACTCGATTAACGCGTCAAATACTGCCGCGTTTGCACGGACGCGAACGGAAGAGTCTGGATGCAGGTCGACGGCCGCTTGAACACCGTGTCGCTCGAGGATGCGCTTCACTCGCATTTCGAGCGAAAGCGACATCTCGGATCCCATTCGTTGAGCGCGTTGACTGAGGTCTCGTGCGGCCGGCAGATCGGCAAGCAGCCGCCGTTTCGCATCGACACGCTGGAGCGTCGCCTGGGATTCGCTCACCACAATCGCGACGGTCGCGATCGCGAGGAGGGGGATCAAAACGATCGTACCCAGACGAAGCGCCCGCCGATCCCGTTCAGACATCGCCTCGAGACGATCTGCGAGCTGCTCGCGGAGTGACGTCACGGCGACACCTCCAACTCGATGAGCGTCCACTGTGCGCGTCCCTGATCATCGACGCTGGAGTCGATGCGCCACCCTAACGCTTTAAGCGCTTGAGCGCTTGCTTCCACGGCGTTCGCGTTCCGAAGTGTCACCCGCGCCACATTGCCTTGGTTAGCGATCGATATGATCGCCCCATCACGTACGCCCACCTGTGCGAGATCCACCAGAGCTCGACGAAGTCGCGAGGGCTTGATCGAGCCATTCGAGGTCGATAAATCCCCCGCTTGAGCAAGTGTCTGATCGAGCGCCGATTCCTCGATCGCCGCCGACCGCCAGGTATTGCCGTAATCGATGATCACCAGCGCGAACAAGATCGCCGCGAGCGCCGCCGTCCACCGCCAACGCAAGATAAGCGCCTCCGTTCGCGGTCGCGGTTTTCGTTCACCCTGCAAGAGATTCATGGGCTCTGCGATCGATCTCTGAGCCACGAGCCAGTCGAGCACGGGACGGTCGGAACGGCTCACCTGAACTCGAGCGAAACGTGCTTCCAGAGCCTCGATATCGAGGTCGGTCGCGGACTGATCGGACAGACCGACGAGTTGCAGCCCTAAGGTCGAAAAAGGAGGATCCGACTGAAGAAAATCGAGGCTCATCGGCATATCTTTGGCGCGACATCGTATTCCGAGTCCGGCAGGCGAGCGCAAAAACACCTCCTCGCCCTGCACCCAGGCGATCACGTCGCCTGGCTTCGCTGCGATCAAAGATTCATCGAGGTACATCGAAGAAGGGTCGAGACCTACGGATCGCAACACCTCGAGATACTGGTCGAGCGTCGACCGCCTGATGACGATGACCGGAACGTGTAGGCCTTCGCCTGACGAAGGCCCCGAGGTCGCGATCGGACGACCCATGGCGAAGTGCTGCTGATCCAGATCGCCTGCAATCTGCTCTTCCAACGCAAAGGGGAGCATTGTCCTGACTTGCCTCGACCTCACCTTCGGCAACACCGCGACGGTACTGAGCGCTTCAGAACCGGGAACCAGTGCTACGACCGTGGCGGCCGAATTCGTGCCGGACAGCGCCTCGAGCGTGGTGGGGAACGCGGCGCGTAGCGATGATCCGTCTGAGGAAAGAAGCGCTGCCATCACAGGCTGCGCAGGGTCGGGCGAAGACAGATGGATGAAGAGCGTGTCGGCCATGATCGTTACTCGTCACTCCGCCGTGTGTCGCCAGAGAACCCGGATCCCGGGGGGCGAGGGCGGCACGTTTTCAGAGCGTAGAAGACTGTACAAGGAGAATTGGGTCTTGCCAATGACAGTCTCAGTTCGGAGTTGAAAATATCGACTCCGCTCGCCGAGACCGACGGCACGCTCCAATCGGGCGTAGGCCGCTGCATCAGACAATCCCGCGCGAAAGACCTCGACCCGAGGAAAGCACTCGCGTTCCCGATTGCGGGCGAGAGCATCTTCTGCCCCGATCCACTGACGTTCGTTACTCAGCGCATCCAACAACGCAGCAGTCGCCGAACATAAATTGATCGACGCATCGCGGGGCAGTGCGGAGACGTGAGGCGCGAGTCGTGCGTATCGAGCAAGATCGAACTCCGGCAACAACAGCAGTTCAGATATCGTAGTCAACGGGCGATTCGGCGGGCGGTATCCGGGGGATAAGGTGCTGTAGAGATCGTCTTCCGCACCCCCACTCGTTGGGACATCATCGGCATCAATCCAATCGGCGATCTTCGGCGCCCAGCTCGGCTCGAGCTCAAGCGTGACGAGTAACCGCTCAAACAATTCCAGCGCGACAGGATCGATCTGACCGTTCGGATCGCGAAGCGAATTGAGGTTGAAACGGCCCTGAAGATCGGAGACCTGTCCGGTCACGATTCCCGCGTGTTCGATTTCGACGGGGCCGAGGCGCGTCGACCAACGCTGGGCAGGGTGAATCGCAGATGCGCCGGTATCAAGGTCTTCCGTCAGAACACGTGCGGCGGCCGCCTCAGCAGCACCGGCCAACAACGTCGCCCGATCACGCGCGAGACTGCCCTCCGAGCGTCTGAGTAACAGCCCCGTATCAAAGAATATAGCCGTCGCAATCGCGGTTACGATCGCGACTACGATTAAGGCGGTCGGTAATGCGACGCCGCGGCCATTCATCGAGGTACCTCGATCACCCGCCGAATGGCTCCCTGTCTCTCCGTGATCAACGTGAACTCGATGGCGCGCGGACGACTGCGCTGCTGGGCGATCTCGCTCTCGCCCGAAGACGGAGGCGGCGGCCAATCCCTTCGCCAATCGCCCCGATCATCGAGATAACGGAACTCGAGTGATCTCACGTCCTGCATCAGAACGCGACGCGAGGCATTCGAGGACTGGACTCGATCAAGGACGGGCCACACGAAGCGGACGAGACGACCACCCTCGATGAGGTATTCGACCCGCTGCAGGCTGCTACGCGCATGCGAAGAAGTGGTCGTGCGACCGCCGCGAGTTAGACCGATCGGCGAACGCGTGCCGGGCGCGGCCACCAGCGCCGGTGCGTAAATCCGCCCGAGTTCGTCGCGAATCGGACGCGGGTGTAATTGGCCGAGATCATCTGCGAGCACGCGAACAGCCCGCCGTAGCTCGCTCAGGCTGGTCTGAGCGTTTTTGATTTCGACGCGGTTTCGGGCCACCTCGGTCAGGGCGCCATAACCGATCGCAAACATCACGGCCGTTACGAAAAGGGCGACCAGTAATTCGATCAATGTAAATCCGTGTGTCGAGCGAGGCGTCATGGGAGGGTTCGCTCCGCGGTGTCCCAGAGCGGGTCGGCGCTCCCCTCGAACACAAGGTTTCGTCCGCGTGCGCCGCTCATCGTCACGAGCCAGTCTTCGCCGCCGCGAGCACGGACCTCGACGACGATCCGCACGACACCAGTGATCGCCGTCGGCCGCACATCCTGTCGCCAATCCCATTCGCGATCCGCCATTCGTGCAACACCTTCCGTTCGTCCGAGCACGGGAAACGTCGTGGCGACACGCGTCTCCGTGACCTGGTTCAACGCCACCCACTCGGCGTACGCCCGTTCACGCAAACGATCCGTGCTCGTCACGGAGGACAACATCGACGACATCACCGCCGATACGCCGAGTGCGACCACCACTAGGGCCACCAGGACTTCAACCAAGGTAAATCCGCGAGGGGCTGCTGAGGACGTTCGCGGACTCATCGCTCTAGCCTCCGAAGAGTAAGATCGCCGTTGTCGTCTGGGCCGAGGCGCCAGCGACCCAACGAGTCCAACGATCCAACGCGTAACTCGAACGGGGTGTATTCCCCAGTGCTGTCGACACCGATGTCTGGAGTCTCCTTATTCGCGGACAAGGCACGACGGCCGAGAATGACTCGGCGGCCCTCCACATCGAGCTCGAGCGCGGTCCCCGTCGTCCAGCGTCCTTGCGCAAAACGACGGTCATTCAGTTCGAGCCATCGCATCGTTTGCGAATCGTGGACGAGAAACTGATAACCGGAGCCGTCGAGTCGAACGCCGTAAGCCCGATTTTCCAGCTCAGCGCGCTCGCGGATATCGATCAACAGCACGCTAAACCGCTCAAGCTCGGGGGGTACGGCATCTCGCTGCCCCATTAGGCCTAACGACAACATTGCTCCGCCCATGACGATCGCAATGATCGCGAGCACCACGAGAACTTCGACGAGCGTAAAACCTGAGGAGCGCCGGGCGCGCACGATCAATCGCTGAGCGACCAGTTACCGATATTGTCCTGATCAGTCTCGGGACTTCCCTCGAGCCCGTCCGGACCCAAAGAATAGACATCGAACTCAGATCCCTGGGTTCCGGGCTGTCGATAGCGATAAGGGTTTCCCCAAGGATCGGCAGAGACCCGCGCCATGTATCCGCCTGATCGCCAACTGCGAAGCGTGGGGTCTTCGGGCTTCTGAACCAACGCACCGAGACCTTGACTGCTGGTCGGAAGTCGAGCCGTATCGAGGCGGTACATGGCCAGAGCCGTCTCGATCGCCTGAAGGTCCGCGCGAACCTTAGTCACCCGCGCCTCGTCGACACGATCCATGACCCGCGGAACGATAAACGCGGCGAGCAAGCTCATGATGACGACCACCACCATGATCTCGATGAGGGTGAAGCCTCGAATCTTGTGTCGGCGCAAAACCGGTCCTCCCGAACGATACCAGACGATCATACCAAAGGCCTGTACAAGGGGGCTGTGACAGGGCCTAGACGTATAATGTCGGCTGAACAGAGGAGTGCAAGGATGTCCGTTGCGTTTGTTTTTCCCGGTCAGGGATCGCAGTCGGTCGGAATGCTGGCCGGACTCGGCGAGGCCGATCCCGTGGTTCGCGCGACCTTCGATTCCGCCTCGAATGTACTCGAATTCGACCTCTGGGCGCTCGCCCAGAACGGACCGGCTGAGCAGCTCGCGCTGACCGAGATCACCCAGCCGGTGATGCTGGTGGCGGGTGTCGCCACGTGGCGAATGTGGCAAAACCGTGGCGGAGCGCGACCGCAGTGGGTTGCGGGACACTCCCTCGGCGAATTCACCGCACTCGTGGCGGCAGGGGTGCTTCGCTTCGAAGACGCAGTGGCCTTGGTGCGCTTCCGCGGCGAGGTCATGCGTGACGCCATGCCGAGCGGGCAGGGAGGTATGGCTGCCATCCTCGGACTATCCGACGCCGACGTCGAGGCCGCCTGTGCAGAGGCCTCGCAGGGAGAGGTGGCCGAAGCCGTTAACTACAACGGCCCCGGTCAGGTCGTTATCGCCGGACACGCGAGCGCACTGCAGCGGGCGATTGAGACCGCGAAAGTTAAAGGCGTCAAGCGCGCGTTCCCGTTACCCATCAGCGTCCCATGTCACAGTTCTCTGATGCGTCCGGCCTCAGAGAAACTTCGCGAACGTGTGCGATCCATGGCTATGGCCGCACCGCAGATCCGATTTCTAAGTTCGGTCGATGCCACCGAGTACTCTGATCCGGCTACGATTGCCGATTTACTGTATCGCCAACTCGCGAGCCCCGTACGATGGGGGGCCACCGTCCAAGCCCTTGTCGGACTTGGCGTCCATCGACTCATCGAGTGTGGCCCGGGCAAGGTATTGACAGGACTCAATCGCCGGATCGATAAATCCCCCTCGCTGGTTTGCCTCGCGCTTGAGAACGTCGCGAGCCTCGACCATGCTCTTTCGCCTGCTGCGGAGTGATCGATGCCCACTCACTTTGATCTAACTGGCCAGACCGCTCTCGTGACGGGCGCATCGCGCGGCATTGGTCGCGCGATTGCTGAGACCCTCGCCCGCGCGGGCGCCAAGGTGATCGGGACGGCCACAAACGACGTGGGAGCCGCTGCTATCCGCGACTGGATCGGCCCGCTGTCACCGGGTAGCCGCGGAGCCGTGGTCGATGTCTCTCGATCCGAGTCCGTCACCGCGCTTCTGGAGGATCTTGAGGCGAAGAACGAACAGCCGGGTATCCTCGTCAACAACGCGGGCATCACTCGGGACAACCTGCTCATTCGAATGAAGCCGGAGGAGTGGGATCAGGTCATCGCCACAGACCTGACCTCGGTCTTCTCCCTCAGCCGAGGGTGCCTCCGGTCGATGATGAAGGCGCGCTTCGGCCGAATCATCAACATCACCTCGGTCGTGGGCGCGCTCGGAAACCTAGGTCAAACCAATTACGCAGCCGCCAAGGCGGGTATCGTGGGTTTCACTCGCTCGCTCGCCCGAGAGGTGGGTAGTCGGAATATCACCGTGAATGCGGTGGCACCCGGGTTCATCGATACCGACATGACGCGGGCGCTTGACGAGGCGCAGCGCGAGACCTTGTCGAACTCGATCCCGTTGGGGCGGTTGGGCGCGACGGAGGACATCGCGGTGGCGGTACTCTTTCTCGCCGCGCCGAGCGGGGCATACATTACGGGCCATACTTTGCACGTCAATGGGGGGATGTATCTCGGGTGACGAGTTCCCTCTGTTTTGGGGACGTTGGTTTTTTGAGACTTGTCGGTTTTACCAGACAAAACATTGTGTTAAGGGGAGATGCATAGCGCTTGCCTCCTGCTTGGCCTAAACTATATGCGGGCTTGCCCAACGGCAGGACCGAACCTACCGGTCGTTAACGAGGACATTCCACCGATGAGCACTGTCGAACAACAGGTCAAAGCCGTTATCGCCGAGCAACTGGGCGTCAAGCTGGAGCAAGTCACTGGCAATGCCTCGTTCGTAGACGACCTCGGTGCAGACTCACTCGATACCGTCGAGTTGGTCATGGCTTTGGAAGAAGAGTTTGAAACCGAGATCCCGGACGAGGACGCCGAGAAGATCACGACGGTCCAGCAGGCCATCGATTACGTCTCTGCGCGTCGCAAATCCTGATCGCGAGGCGGACAACACCGAGGGCGGCGCGGTGCCGGCCTTGGTTTTTTTAAGTTCTCCGAATCCCATCGCGTGAGGCTCCCGTGACCAAGCGTCGCGTCGTCGTCACTGGTCTCGGCATCGTTTCACCAGTTGGCAGCACTGTTCAGAGTGCGTGGGACGCTGTTCTGCGTGGGGAGAGCGGTATCGGTCTGATCACCCGTTTTGATACCAGCGCATACGCCACCAAGATCGGCGGCGCCGTGCACGGGTTCGACGTGAGCGAGTACATTACACCGAAAGAGGCCCGTCGGATGGACGAGTTCATGCATTACGGCATGGCCTCGGGTATACAGTCGGTCAACGACGCGGGCGTCGATTTCAACGTGCTCGACACTGAACGCTGTGGCGTGATCATGGGCGCGGGAATTGGCGGCCTGGCGACCATTGAGTCTGAGCACAACTCGATGCTCGAGGCCAAGAGCCCCCGAAAGATTTCACCGTTTTTCATTCCCGCAACGATCATCAATATGATCGCGGGACATTTGTCGATCCGGTATGGGCTCAAGGGCCCCAACCTCGGGGTTGTCACCGCCTGCACAACCTCGACCCATGCGGTGGGACTTGCGATGCGCGCCATTCAATATGGCGATGCGGATCTTGTCATCGCGGGGGGTGGCGAGATGTCGACCACGCAACTCGGTATTGGGGGGTTTTCGCAAGCCAAGGCGCTCTCTCAGAGAAACGATCGTCCGGCGGAGGCCTCTCGACCGTGGGACAGAGAGCGAGACGGTTTCGTCGCCGCTGACGGGGGTGGGGCGATGCTGCTGGAGGAGCTTGAGCATGCCAAGGCGCGCAGGGCGCGGATCTATGCCGAACTCGTCGGTTTTGGCATGAGCGGTGATGCGTATCACATCACGGCACCGCCGGAGAACGGCGCGGGGGCAGCGCTCGCGATGCGTAATGCCCTGCGGGACGCGAAGCTCGACCCCTCTGCCGTTCAGTATTTGAACGCCCATGCGACCTCCACGTTGCTGGGCGACCGCGCCGAGACTGTGGCCATCAAACAAACCTTCGGCGCTCACGCGTCGCGTCTGGCGATCAGTTCGACTAAGTCCATGACCGGGCATTTGCTCGGCGCAGCCGGTGTGATCGAAGGCGCCCTTAGCGTGCTCGCTCTTCGTGACCAGGTCGCGCCGCCCACCATCAATTTGGACAATCCCGATCCAGAGTGCGACCTCGACTACGTGCCGCATACCGCTCGGCAGATGACCCTCGACGTTGCGGTATCGAATAGCTTCGGATTCGGCGGGACTAACGGAACCTTGGTGTTTCGGCGCTTCAACGGCTGAGGGTCGTTCGACCGGGTGGCCGCGGCGGTGACCCCCTCAAAGGGTTAGACTTTCCCCGTGCGCGCGTTGAGAAAAATCGTTGTCCTAGTCGGGTTCTTGCTGGTCGCTGTGGCAGTCGGGGCGTGGTGGCTCTCGATGGTCGTCAGCCAACCAGGGCCGCATCTCGCGTCGGTTCAGATCAATGTTCGCAAGGGAGAAACGGTGAGGGCCGTCCTCGCCGACCTCGAACGCGTCGGCGCGATCGAGGATGCGGTGATCGTCGAGTGGTGGGCCCGCACGCTCGGAGACGCCCCGCGCGTGAGGGTAGGGCGCTACGACATTGCGCCGAGGGCCTCGTCCAAAGAAATCCTGCGACAACTCGACGAGGGGCGAGTCCTTCTTGAGTCGCTGGTCGTGATCGAGGGAACTCGCTACTCGGATCTGCGTCGTCTGCTTGCCGGGCACCCCGGCGTGCAACAAACGCTCGCGGGCGTCTCCGACGCGGAGCTCATGACGCGTCTCGGTCAACCCGGTGTTCATCCAGAAGGTCGATTTTTCCCCGACACTTATCGGTTCGCATGGGGAACGTCCGATTTTGAGGTCTTGAAACTTGCCCATGGACGACTGCAAGAGCGTCTCGAGGCCGCGTGGGCCAGTCGGGCAGGGGATCTGCCGTTATCGCAGCCCGCGGAGGCCTTGATCTTGGCGTCGATCGTTGAGAAGGAATCGGCGTTGTCCGAGGAGCGCCCACGGGTCGCCGGCGTCTTCGTTCAAAGATTACGCAAAGGAATGCGACTGCAATCCGATCCAACGGTCATCTATGGCCTCGGCGACCAGTACGACGGGGATATCCGAACTCGGGATCTGCGGGCCGATACGCCGCACAACTCGTACACCCGCAAGGGCCTACCGCCGACGCCCATCGCACTGCCGGGCGAAGAAGCGCTACGCGCCGCGACACGACCGCTCGAAACGGGTGAGCTGTTCTTCGTGGCGACAGGTTTGGGGGACGGTTCGCACACCTTTTCCCGCACCTACGACGACCACCGAAAAGCCGTCCGGCAGATGCTGCAACGCAAGCGATCTGATCAGAATGCGCCGGTGGCCGGACCGTCATCATGACCCGAGGCAAATTCATCACGCTGGAGGGAATCGAAGGGGCGGGGAAGTCCACGGTCGCGCTGGCGATCGCTGACACGCTTCGAGCGCGCGGGCTCCGTGTTCGTTTGACACGCGAACCGGGGGGTACCCCTCTGGCGGAGCGTCTGCGTCAACTGGTGCTTGAACGGGGTGAGGAGTCGCTCTCCGCCGAAGCCGAAACGCTGTTGATGTTCGCGGCGCGCGCCATTCATCTCGATAACCTGGTTCGTCCAGCACTCGAGCGCGGAGAGTGGGTGATCTGTGATCGATTCACTGACGCGACGCAGGCCTATCAAGGCGGCGGGCGAGGCGTTGACGCGGTATTGATCGAACAGCTCGCCCTCTCTGTGCATCGTGGTCTCGAGCCCGATCTGACGTTGCTACTGGATGTACCGGTCACCATCGGCCTCAACCGAGCGAGATCGCGCCGTCAATCGAACGGAGAAGTGGTGACAGATCGCTTTGAAAGCGAGACCGTGCAATTTTTTGAGCGCGTGAGTAAGTCGTATCTTGAGATTGCTCGACGTGAACCGCAGCGTTGTCGCGTCATCGATGCGTCAGCGGACCCCGATACCGTCAAGTCGGCCGCGCTCGTTGCACTTCAGGGGCTCCCAGGATGACGGAGCGCGACAGCGACACAGTCAAACGAGCGCTCCTTCCCCTCGACGCCAACATCCCCTGGCTCGCAGGGCTACAGCGTTCGTTAGGTGATGCGATCGCGAACGATCGGCTCGGGCATGCGGTCCTGATCCAGGTCGATCCGGGCCTCGGGGGAGAGTGGCTCGCGACATGGCTCGCCGCCCGACTCTTCTGCTCGACCGATCAGTCGATCCAGCCTTGTGGTCACTGTCTCGAGTGTCGGCGTGTCGTATCGGGCGAGCAACCCGATCTGATCCGACTCAGTCCCATCGAGGACTCCAAAGAAATTCGAATTGATCAAGTTCGTGAGATGGCCTCTGAATTGGCGCTGACCAGTCATGGTCGTGGTCGTAAGGTGGCCGTGATCACGCCAGCCGAGCGTCTTAATCGCAACGCTGCAAACGCCTTACTCAAGACTTTGGAAGAACCACAAGGGAGTTCACTGCTGTTGCTCGTCACGGGAGAGCCGTCGAGGTTGCCCGCGACCGTTCAGAGCCGTTGCACCCGGGTCGGTGTGCCCGTACCGCCCATCGCAGAACTTGAAGCTTGGCTGCGCGCTCACGGGGGCGCCGCAACAGACTGGAAAGCGGTGATGAGCGCGATCGGACCGCAACCCTTGCTTGCGTTGCAGTCGGACGCCGAGACGATCGCTGACTTGCAGCGCGAGACGGTCAGGGCGCTCGATCAAGTCGTGGCCGGTACGCTCGATCCGGTCGAGACGGCCGAGAGTTGGGGAAAAGAATTCTTTGCGCTGCGTATCCGTTGCATCGAACACTGGCTCGTCACTCGGATACGCGACTGGGCGACCGGGCAACGTCCGGCGAATACAGAAGCGTTGTTCGCTGCGCTCGACGAGGCGCGAGAAGCGCGTCAGTGGACCGAGACCCCGGTCAACAAACCGCTCGCACTTGAGCGATTACTCTGGCGGCTTAACGCAATCGCGACCAGCCGGCGCCCGGCTTGAAACGATCGCCGTAGCGAGTCGAGAGTTCTTCGAGTCGCGCGACGCAGGTGGAGACGCCACGCGTCGTCGCATCCTGCAGCGGGCCGCCACGGAACGGCGCGAAACCGCACCCGAAGATCACACCTGCATCGATCATCTCTTGCGACTCGACGAGACCCTCGCGCAAAACGGCCACGCACTCGTTGAGCAGCGACAGCATCAGGCGATCTTGCAGGTCTGCTCGCGAGATCGAATCGGGGCGCTTGGTGACCCCGGGGACCGGTGCGGCCGACGTCTTATCACGAACCGCTCGACCTTTCTCCCATCGATAAAAACCTTCGCCGGTTTTACGGCCCAGCTTTTTCTCAGCGATCCGAGCATCAAGCGCCGAGGTATCGGCGACAGGTCGACCGAGCGCATGGCCGACGATACTGCCGACGTGTCGACAGACGTCGAGCCCTACCATGTCGGAGAGTTCGACGGGCCCAACGGGCATCCCGTAGTCGGTCGCGGCTCGATCGATCTCGTCGAAGCTGAATCCATCTTGGGCGGCGTACATGGCTTCCTGCATGTACGGCGCCAGTACACGATTGACGAGAAAGCCCGGAGCGCTGCGGCAAGGCAGTGGAAGCTTGTCGATTTTGCGAGCGACGGCCGTCGCCACCGCGATTGAATCGGGGGTGGTCACCGGGGTGTGAATGACCTCAACCAAGGGCATCAAGGCCACGGGGTTGAAAAAATGTAGTCCAACGAGTCGGCCGGGCTCGGCGAGGCTCGAGGCGAGTTGAGCGAGCGGGATCGAGGAGGTGTTGGTAGCGAGAATCGCGCCGGCTTTCATGCGCGGTTCGATCGACGCATAGAGCGCCCGCTTGGCCTCTACGTTTTCGATGATCGCCTCGAGGACAACGTCCGCCTCAGCCACCCCAGCGCCCTGCAGATCACCGCGTAGTCGCGCGACGACGGCCGCACGTTTCGTCGCATCCTTCACGCGTTTTTCAAAGAATTCGTTCGCACGCGTCATGCCGGCGTCGACGAAACGCTGCTCGCGATCTTGCAACGTCACCTCGAGACCGCGGAACGCGCACCACGCGGCAATATCCGCGCCCATGACCCCCGCGCCGATGACATGAATTTTTTTCGGGGTACCGCCCGCGCCCTTGCCCTGTGACTTGAGCGCATCCTGCAGCATGAACACGCGAATGAGGTTACGTGCGGTCGGCGTTGCCGCGAGGGCAGCTATGGAATCGGCCTCGGCTGAGTGCGCCTTGAGACCTGTTCCACCGTGACGAACCCAGAGGTCGATGAGGGCGTACGGGGCGGGGTAGTGGGCCTTGCGTACCT
>Ga0208048_1001125_pt1 | contig 14041 bp, 17 predicted proteins | sample Malawi_45m_30L_FD_184163 | JGI IMG/M metagenome (GOLD analysis project Ga0208048, IMG submission 184163) | Freshwater microbial communities from Lake Malawi, Central Region, Malawi to study Microbial Dark Matter (Phase II) - Malawi_45m_30L... | ecosystem: Environmental > Aquatic > Freshwater >...
CTTCTTATCTATCCTTATGGCATGTTCCGATGCCAACGAAGCGAGCTAACTCAGTGTCGCATAATTGATTTTGGTCGGATCATGACCTCTCTCTGTCACTGCTGATCTCATCTAATCGTAAGTAACTCCATACATATCTGCAGCGAAAACCACCGAAGAGTTCGGTGAATAGAGAAAGGCAGTTTGAAATGACATTTGATAATCCAATCACTCTCACCTCAGGAAAGAGCGAAAAGGCTTCTACGGAAAAGAAGAACGAGAAGAACTTTCCACTAATAGATGCCCGCGGACCGCGCTTTGGCGCGATGATCACAGTTCTCATGCTCTCATTAAGTCTCGTCTTTGATTCTGCACTTCCATTATTGGTTCAGGGAGTTGTATTCATGATCGGTGCCACTTTCGGCCCACAGCGAACTCCTTACGCCTCCATCTTCAAGAGATTGATCAAGCCCCGGCTACATGGTGATGTGCCAACTGAAGATGTGCGTCCACCACAATTTGCTCAAGCAGTAGGACTTGTCTTTGTGATCTTCGCACTCCTTGGATTCGCCTCTGGCAGTGAACCGCTCTTCCTCATCGCGACCTCGATGGCTCTTGCTGCAGCATTCCTAAATGCGGCGTTCAACTATTGCCTTGGCTGCGAGATGTATCTGCTCTTGACTCGCGCCTTCACGCGTTGATCATCGGCACTGCACTTTTCGGCTGATTTCTGACCGATTCTTCGTGAGCGAGGCCTTTAGTTCGCGACTTAGACTTGGCTCATGGAGATGAGCTCAAAGAAGAACGAGTTGCGAGCAAAGGGGCTTCGCCTCACACCGCAACGCCAACTTGTTCTTGAAGCGGTGAGAAAACTTGGTCATGCGACTCCTGAAGAGGTTGCGGACCGGGTCCGCGCTAGCCATCCCGGAATCAATCTCTCGACCATCTACCGAAACCTTGAGACTTTAGAAAATGTCGGATTAGTTCAACATACCCATCTTGGTCATGGTAGCGCGACCTATCACGCTGCTGAGGAGTTGACCCATCTTCATCTTGTCTGTGGCAACTGCGGATCAGTTGGAGATGCGCCTATAGAGAGCGCAGCCTCGTTCGTCAATGACCTCTTAGATGACTACGGATTCAAGACCGATGTCACGCACTTTGCGATCTATGGCACCTGTACTAATTGCCAGAAATCATGAATAGCTCGGTAGGTAGAACAAAATGAGTGCCGTGCTTGTTGAGAATGGACCAGATAAGGGCGCCATCTGGCACTTTGGTGATGTAGCAAGAGAAGCCAAGGCTCTCGATGTAGGAAAAGCATGGGCTGATCTCTCGCATCGTGCTGTAATCCGCGTGGCAGGGGTTGAACGCCTTAGCTGGCTCCACGCTCTCACTACTCAACATCTAGAAAAGTTAGAACCTGGTCTCTGGCAAGAGGCGCTCATCCTTGATCCGCAGGGACGAATTGAGCAGCAGCTATTTCTCGTTGATGATGGCGAAGCCACTTACATACATCTAGAGGTCGAGCGAAAGGATTCATTGCTCGAGTACTTGCGAAAGATGATTTTTCGAACCAAGGTCGATGTTGAGGATGTCTCAACATCTTTTGCCATTCTTCGCGCACCAGGCAAGAGTGATCAGATTGGTGGACCCTTTGCACTTCTTCCACGGAATGAGTTGGAAGAGACAAAGCGTGCATTTAACGCTGCGGCATTGGAGGTAGGTATCTGGGTTCTCGAGGCAGAGCGAGTCGCACATGGTCGTCCGCGCATTGGATTCGAGACTGATCACAAGAGCATTCCCAATGAATTGGGCCTACTCAATATCGCAGTTCACATGAATAAGGGTTGTTATCGAGGCCAAGAGACTGTGGCAAAAGTATTCAATCTTGGGCATCCACCGCGTCGTCTAGTTCTACTCCATCTTGATGGGTCTCGAGTGGATCTACCGAAGACGGGGGAGAAGATAACTCTCGATCAGAAGGAAGTGGGATTTATCGGCACAGTTGCGCGACATTTTGAATTGGGCCCCATTGCGCTCGCCGTCATCAAGAGAATGACGCCGGTTGATGCAATCCTTGATATTGCAGGGCTCAAAGCAACACAAGAGATTCTTGTTCCGTTGGAGTAAGAATCTTTTTAATAGACCAGTGCTTGAGCTCCTTCGCTCATAATCTCTTCTACAAATGATGCCGAACCTCTGATCTCGATGCCATCGATCACTTCATCTTCTGTGATTCCCCGTCGTGCGGCACATTGTGTGCATAAGGTGACTCGTCCGTTATCGACAATCAATTGAAAGAGCTCGCCAAGATCGGGTGAGTGAGCAAGTGAGAGTTCATCAACTCGACCGGGGAGTGCAAACCAGGAAGCCTCCGAGGTGAGCCAGAGCGAGACATCAAGTCCCGTTGCAATCGCAGAACTAGCGACGCTCAGCGCGCCAGAAAGTCTCTCTGGATCTTCTTTACCCGAGATCAGTTTGATCACGATCTGTTTTGCCATGTGCCCGACTCTACTTTGCTCGCTAAAGGTAGGCTAACCGCATGTCTCGTTGGCGGAAAACCTTTCTCGATTGGCCTAACTGATGGCTTTCACAATTCCTGAGGGTCTTCATCCCGATCTCAATCCACTTGCATGGTTAGTTGGGACTTGGCGTGGCAAAGGGCATGGCGACTATCCAGGGATCGATCGTTTTGATTTCGCCCAAGAAGTCACTTTCAATCATGATGGCAGGGGTTTTCTCACATATTTCTCGCGCTCATGGATAATTGATGAGAACGACGACATTGTGCGCCCTGCCGCAAGTGAGACTGGTTTTTGGCGAGTCAAACCAAATAACGTTCTTGAAGTGCTGATTGCCCATAGCTCGGGGATCACTGAAGGTTGGCTTGGGCGCTTCGACGGACCAAAGATCCAGTTGGTGATGGATCAGGGATATTCAGCGCCAACTGCCAAGAGTGTCACTGAAGGATCAAGGCTTTATGGATTGGTGGAGGGAGAACTTTTCTTTGCTTATGACATGGCCGTACCTGGCAAAGACCTTCAGGCTCATATCTGGTCAACCCTCGCGCGTTCTTAAAGGGTGGTCAGTGGCGATGAATAGAGATCTCAGACCAGAACTCAATGGTGAAATATTGGTCGAGATAATTCGAGATGAGATGGTCGAGTCTCTCCATCATGGACACCTTCTTATTCTCGATCAGGTAGGAGAAGAACTTAAATCAATTGGAGGATCTGACCTTCTTATCTATCCACGATCGGCGATCAAGGGAATACAAACCGCTGCGATGGTTCGCGCGGGTCTTAAGTTGGATCCTCAAGAACTAGCGCTGGTTTCAGCAAGTCATGCGGGAAGCCAGCGACATCTTGAGAGTGCAGAGAAAATTTTGAAGAGCGTGGGGCTTGATGAGAGATCACTTCGAAACACCCCAGATCGTCCGCTTGGTGCAAAAGAGAGACGGACCTGGGGCGATAAGGGTCCATCATCATTGGCAGCAAACTGCAGTGGTAAGCACGCTGGAATGATTGCTACCTCGAAGATCAATGGTTGGGATATCGAAAATTACAAAGACCCTAACCACCCCCTACAAATTCTCATCAGGCAAGAGCTCGAGAAGTTATCGGGTGAAGAAATCATCAAGATCTCCGTTGATGGATGTGGTGCACCTCTTTTTGCCATCTCGTTAAAAGGGCTAGCTAAGGCAATTCATAATCTCATCAACTCAACTGACCCCATTCATGATGCTGTCTTTCGATCCTGTCGAGAGTTCCCCGAAATGGTCAGCGGAGAGGGGCGAATAATCACTGAATCGATGCGACAGATTCCAGACCTCTTTGCAAAAGATGGCGCAGAGGGAGTGATGATCGCTTCGATTCGAGGGAAGGGAACAATGGTCTGGAAGATGAGCGATGGATCGCAACGAGGTGATTGGCCACTACTTGCTGCAAGCCTTTCGCATCTGGGGGCGAAGCTTCACTTCGCTCAAATTTCTGTACACGGTGATGGACGGGTTGTAGGACAGATTCGCGCGAGTAAACTCGCCCTTAATGTCTCCCGATAATTCCCTCAACGGGTCGAGTGCAGGTCATCCGCCTCGACGCATTGCGAAGTTGATGCTTCACACCTCGCCACTTGACCAAGCAGGAACTGGTGATGCTGGCGGGATGAACATCTACGTTGTTGAGAGTGCTAAACGAATGGCTGCTTCAGGCCTTGCAGTCGATATCTTCACACGAGCAAGCGATGAGTCTCTGCCTCGAGTCGTTGATTTGACACCAGGAGTAAGAGTCAAACATCTTCATGCACATCCATATCAGGGCGTCAGCAAGAGTGATATTCCGGCACTGATGAAACCATTAGAGCGCGACTTCTTTCGCCACCTCGAAGAGGATGAGGGTTATGAAATCATCCACTCTCATTATTGGAGTTCAGGGATGTTGGCGCGCGCTATCTCAGAAAGAAGTGGCACTCCATTCGTCCATACTTTTCACACCACTGCCCGAGTCAAGAATCTCTCACTTGCCGAAGGGGAATACCCAGAACCTTTAAGCCGCGCAATCGGTGAAGAGGAAGTTGCTCAATCTGCAAGCGCGATCATCGCAAATACTGATTCCGAAGCGGCAAGCCTGGTTTCGCTCTACAGCGCCTGTCCAGAGCGAGTATTCGTTGCTACCCCAGGAGTAAATCTCAATGAGTTCAAGCCAGGTATTGGGCGAATAGCGACTCGACGGAAACTCGGGACACCGGAAGATAAATTGATTTTGACTTTCGTTGGTCGTATTCAGCCCCATAAGGGTCCTGAAGTCTTGATACGTGCAGCCGCAGAGATGATGGCTCATAGCCCACTCCTTCGAGAGAAGGTACTAGTGCAGATCATCGGCGGTGCATCAGGAAACGGTGAAGGTGAACCGGAGAGGTTAGCGAAGTTAGCGAAATGGATTGGCGTCGCTGACGTTGTTAGATTCCTGCCACCGATAGCGCGTGCAGATCTGCCAGATTGGTACCGCGCATCCGATGTGGTCTGCGTGCCAAGTTATAGCGAATCATTTGGTCTAGTAGCGCTTGAGGCGCAAGCCTGTGGCACACCAGTTGTTGCTACAGCAGTGGGGGGCCTTCGAACCGCTGTTGCCGACGGTATTTCTGGCTCACTTGTTGATGGTCATGATCCGAAGGCGTGGAGCGCGGTATTGCTTCGCCTTATCGCACAGCCAGAGCGACGTTTAATACTTTCACTTGGCGCGGTCAAACATGCGGCAAACTTTGGGTGGGATCAGACTGCACGGACGATTCTTGATGTCTATGACAAAGTGCTTAGTGAATCCAGAAGTCAAGGTTACTCCACCGATCAATCTAACCTCGCTTAAGCGCAGCCATGGATAGTCGACTCGCTAGTCAGCGAAGGAGCTCGGCGATTGTCGAAGAATTCATGGAATCACACCATCTCTCTTTTGAGCGAGTGGATGAGCGCACATTCATGGTGACACTTCCTGGCACGTCGAAACTAGAGACCCATTGCGCTCTGACAATCGGAGATCACTCACTAGGAGTGAGTGCATTCGTGATTAGAAAACCTGATGAGAACGGGGCCGAAGTTCACGAGTGGATGTTGAAGCGAAATGTATCGATGTATGCAGTCGCTTTTGCACTCAATGAGCTGGGTGACATCTATCTTGTAGGGCGTCTATCTCACGCCGCGGTTTCAGATAGCGAGCTAGATAAAGTAATCGGCTCTGTACTTCAATATGCCGATGGTGCCTTCAACCCGCTTCTAGAGCTGGGCTTTTCATCTGCGATTCGGCGCGAGTGGGCATGGCGCCTCTCACGCGGTGAATCACTTGCCAACTTGAAGGCTTTCGAGCATCTGATCTCTTGAGTGAAGTGTTGATGGCAAGATAGGAGATATGAGTATGGAATTGATCTTGCTTCGCCATGGTGAAAGTGAATGGAACGCCAAGAATCTCTTCACAGGCTGGGTTGACGTTGCGCTATCTGAGAAGGGTGTGACAGAGGCGAAACGTGGTGGCGAGTTACTCAGGGAGAAGTCTCTTCTCCCTGATGTTCTCCATACTTCTCTCTTAAGGCGTGCGATTCACACCGCAAACTACGCCCTCGCTGAGGCGAATCGAGATTGGATTCCGGTGAGGAGAAGTTGGCGGCTCAATGAACGCCACTATGGTGCGCTTCAGGGCAAGGACAAGAGAGCCACCCTCGAGCAGTATGGGCAAGAGCAATTCCAACTCTGGCGACGATCTTTTGACGTTCCACCACCTCCGATAGACGATGGAGATAAGTATTCGCAATCGAATGACCCCCGCTACGCAGCGCTCGGTGCTGATTTACCTCGAACTGAGTGCCTCAAGGATGTAGTGGATCGACTTATCCCTTACCTGACAAATGAAATCGCGGTCGATATGCGAAACGGATTGCGAACGCTTGTCGTTGCCCACGGGAATTCAATAAGGGCTATCGTCAAACATATTGATTGCATCTCTGATGATGAGATTGCTTCGGTCAATATTCCAACTGGCATCCCGTTGCTCTATCAATTTGATGATGACTTTGAACCAATTAAAAAAGGTGGCGAATATCTAGATGAAGAGGCCGCGCGAATCGCTATTGAAGCGGTGGCAAACCAAGGAAAGAAGTAGTTACTCCGAGTCGTCTGAGTACTTGCCGGTCACGAGGAAATAGACGCGCCGCGCTATAGAAACAGCATGATCAGCGTATCGCTCGTAATAACGGCCCAAGAGAGTCATATCGATTGCAGTCTCAGTGCCATGGGGCCAACTCTCATCAAGTAACGTTGCAAAGAGCTTTCGATGAAGCCGATCAACTTCATCATCATCGCGCTCCATCTCAAGTGCCTTGTCGAGATCTCGCTCCGTGATGACTAATGTGCACTTCTCCGCAACAACTTTGACGCACTTACCCATTTCCTCAATAGTCAAAAGAAGTTCTGAAGGAATAGCAGCCGCGGGATGACGTAGCCTCGTTATCTTCGCAACGTGATGCGCCATATCTCCCATGCGCTCAAGATCAGAGCTCATTCGAAGCGCGGTAACTAGGGCACGCAAGTCGCTCGCAACCGGTTGTTGGCGAGCGATGATTTCAATGATTCGATTATCAAGATCGTGGGCCATCGCATCGACGCGATCGTCGGAGGAGATGACCTCTTCGGCTTCAGTAAGGTTGGCGGTCAATAGCGCGTGAGTTGCCTTCTGCATTGCGTCATTGACCAGTACCGAGAGTTCAACTAGAGATGTCGTTACTCCATCAAGCTCATCTTGAAAAGCCGAGCGCAACCAAGCCATGGCCCTAGCCTATGCGAGATTAGATGAATGCGGGAAACCTTCGAGGTAAACGAGAGGTTAATCGCCTCTCGTTACCGCCTGGCAAGGACCAAGAAATCCAAAAATCCTTCGAGGCAAACTACGATGCAGCCATGGAGCACGGCGCTCGATGATTTTTCGAAATGATGATGCAGTCGATGCCACCCATGAACTAAGACTCAGCCCAATTTCTTCGTCTTTGATTAGAGTCTTGGAACTTCTTGAGGATGAAGTCTTGATCATCGATGGCGATGATCGTCCGATTTATCAGTCTGCTGGCATTGCCACTTTAAACGTCATCAAAGGTGATCGGTTACAAGGGGATGAACTCTTGGCCATCATCAGGGCGGTGCGTAGGACAGACCGCCCCCATCAAGGAATCATCGAGATTCCTCGTGGTTTGATTGGCGAAGGTAAACGTAGAGTGAAAATAGCCGCGACTTCGCTGGATGATGAGAGCATCTTGGTCCTGATAAACGATGAGAGCGAAAAGGCGCGAGTCGACGCGATTAGACGTGACTTCATAGCCAACATCTCGCACGAGTTGAAGACTCCGATCGGTGCGTTATCGCTATTAAGTGAAGCGATTTCTTCGGCTCGTGATGAGCCCGAGGCGATGGAGCGCTTTGCTTCCAGAATCAGAAATGAAGCCAAGCGACTTGAAGATTTAGTCCGAGAGATTATTAATCTCTCTCGATTACAGGGCGAAGACCCTTTGATGAATCCCAGCCCAGTTGAACTTGTTGATGTTGCGCGTCAGGCAATCAAACAAGCAGAGACCAGTGCGGAATCACGAAATATTGAGGTTGAACTCGCTGGGAAAGATGAATCCTGGGTCCTAGGCGACCATGAACAATTAGTGATGGCAGTCCACAATCTAATCGAGAACGCAATCAACTATTCTCCTGAGGGAACGCACATTTCTGTTGAAGTACATGTGGTGGATGGAGTAGCCGAGGTTGCTATTAAAGATCAAGGAATCGGCATCAAAGAGGAAGAGTTGGAGAGGATCTTCGAACGCTTCTATCGAGTCGATCCAGCAAGATCGCGCGAGACTGGTGGTACCGGCCTTGGCCTCTCGATCGTCAAGCATGTCGCGCAGAATCATGGTGGTGAAGTTCGAGTCTGGAGCAAAGTAGGACTAGGAAGCACTTTCGCCTTGCGATTGCCCATTGCTCGCGAAATCTCTACAGGACAAGAGAGGAACTAACGAAGCATGACAAAAGTTCTTGTCGTGGAAGACGAGGAGTCTTTCTCTGAGGCGCTCTCATTCTTGTTGGGCAAAGAGGGGTTTGTCGTTGATGCTGCTGCAACTGGAAACGAAGCCCTAGCGAAGTTTGAAAAGGGAAGTTATGACTTGATCTTGCTTGATTTGATGATCCCAGAACTCTCTGGAATCGAAGTCTGTCGCGCCATACGGGCTAAGTCACAAGTTCCCATCATCATGTTGACTGCCAAAGATTCTGAGATCGACAAGGTAGTGGGGTTAGAACTTGGCGCGGATGATTATGTGACTAAGCCCTATTCCAAGAGTGAGTTAGTTGCCAGAATCCGAGCGGTCCTGCGACGTGGAACTTTCGCAACCAATGGAGATGACCACGGCGTCATAACGGTCGCAAATATTCGAATGGATGTCGATCGTCATCAAGTCTTCGTCGCTGGACAACCAATCGCTCTACCATTGAAGGAATTTGAACTCTTGGAATTCTTGATGCGAAACCCAGGACGTGTTCTTACTCGAACTCAGTTGATAGATCGAGTCTGGGGAAGTGATTATGTCGGTGATACCAAGACTCTCGACGTTCACATCAAGAGACTTCGAGCAAAAATCGAAAAGGATCCAGCGAATCCAGCCGTGATTCAAACCGTACGAGGACTAGGTTACAAACTAGAGATCTAATCCTGTACTGGTGTTAGCGCTGGTCTAGCAACATCCGCGAATTCTGCTGAACGGTCTCGAACCAAGACGCTCAACTCTACGATTCCTGAATTCTCGAAAATCACAAGGACAGGAACTCGGTAGCCAGGTTTTGCCTCAAGTGATTCCACAAATGCGAAGGCATTGGCGCTTGGACCCGAAAAGATCACGGGATTGTTGAGCTCTAATGGCAACTCATTGGCCAGTGAGCCGTCGCGCCCGATCAATCCCTGGGTTCCGTTGATCGCAACACCAATGACCGAATCTTCTGCTTCATCTTGATTGACAATTGTTCCAACGAGAACTGCAGAGCTATCAGGTTGAATCACGAGCGTCATGTTGCGCAGTTTTATCGAGCCAGCTTGACCTTCTACGCCATCAGTGACTTGAGTGATCAATCGCGTCGCTGCATTTGGTCCAGCGGCACAACCCGAAAGAAGAACGCTTGCTAGTGAGAGTGAAAGAACCGAAATTGTCAAGAATCTAACTCTGCGCAAAGCCTCGAATTTCACGGCGTAAGAATAGGGCAATACTGCACAGGGAATCGAAGTTTTATCTTGTGATAAATGTGATGTAGAATCGCCCCCTAACGAAAGGCGCTCAATGTCATTCAAGGTTGGTGAAACCGTTGTTTATCCCCATCACGGAGCAGCTCTCATCGAGGCAATCGAGAAGCGAACGATCAAAGGCGAAGAGAAGACATATCTAGTCCTGAAGGTTCAACAGGGCGATCTCACTGTACGAGTACCCGCAGATAATGTGGATCTTGTTGGTGTGCGCGATGTGGTTGATTCCGCTGGTCTAGACCGAGTTTTTGGCGTACTGCGCCAGCCTTATACGGAAGAGCCGACGAACTGGTCCCGTCGTTACAAAGCCAATCTTGAGAAGTTGGCATCAGGAGATGTCATCAAAGTTGCCGAAGTCGTCCGCGATCTCTATCGACGTGACCTCGATCGTGGCCTCTCTGCGGGCGAGAAGCGAATGCTGGCAAAGGCAAAATCAATTCTCATCTCTGAACTCGCCCTTGCAGAGCGAACCGACGAGGCCAAGGCCGAATCGATCCTCAATGAGGTGCTTGCCTCTTAAGGCGTCTTCTTAAAAATCAATAAGGGGCGTGAATATGGCTAGAACTGCTGCCATCATCGCTGCTGCAGGAAGCGGAGAACGCCTCGGTGCCAAAACTCCAAAGGCTTTCGTTCAATTGGCTGGACGTACTCTCATCGAACATGCATTCTCATCACTCTCACCTCTCGTCGATGAAGTGGTGATTGCTGCGCCTGCTACCTATGAGGACCAGGTTCAAAACCTCTTTGGCGAGAGTGCCAAAGTTGTGACTGGTGGGGCAACCCGAAGCGCCTCGATCGCACATGCACTTGAAGTGATCTCTCCCGATATCGAATTCGTCTTGGTCCATGATGCTGCACGTGCGCTCGCCTCGGCATCTCTAGTTGGCCGAGTTATCCAAGCGCTCAATGGTGGCGAAGTTGCCGTCATTCCTGCTCTCCCGGTCGTCGATACCATCAAGTCAATCAATAGCGATGGGTATGTAACGCTGACCCCAGATCGCACCTACCTTCGAGCAGTCCAAACGCCACAAGGTTTCACCCGTCAAATTCTCAATCGCGCTCATCAAGATAGCGAGCGGAATCCGGATGCAACCGATGACGCGGCTCTTGTTGAATCACTTGGTGAGAAAGTGAAGGTGATTGAAGGAGAAGCCAGAGCGCTGAAGATCACCACGAGCGATGATCTTGAACGAGCGATGGCGATTCTTGGTCTTTCACGAAGCGATGAGATTAGAAGCGGAATCGGCGTAGATGCACACGCATTCTCAACCGACCCAAATCGCAAACTTATCCTCGCTTGCCTCGATTGGGCTGGCGAAGTTGGAGTTGATGGCCACTCTGATGGTGATGTTGCTGCTCATGCAATTTGTGATGCTCTTTTTTCTGCCGCTGGCATCGGTGACCTCGGATCAAATTTCGGCGTTGATGACCCGCGCTATGCCGGCGCATCAGGTGCAACGTTGCTTCGAGAAGCGAGCAATCGAGTCAAGAATTCGGGGTTCGAGATCCTCAATGTCTCGGTGCAGATCGTTGGAAACCGTCCAAAGCTCAGCCCTCGGAGACGAGAAGCTATCTCTGCACTTTCAATTGCCTTAGGTGGCGCAGAAGTATCTGTTAGCGCAACCACCACAGATGGACTTGGCCTCACTGGTGAGGGTCGAGGGATAGGTGCGAGCGCATCAGCCCTGATCATCAAGCGCGCCTTAAGAGATGTGAATGTAGGATCGAATACCTAATGTCACTTTCTCTTTACAACACTGCAACAAGAAGCGTCGATACCTTCAAGGCGATTACTCCTGGAAAAGTGGGTATCTATCTCTGTGGCGCAACAGTTCAAGCTGAGCCGCATATTGGGCATATTAGAAGCGGCGTGAATTTCGACATCCTCAGGCGTTGGCTCATCCACTCGGGATATGAAGTGACATTCATCCGCAATGTCACGGATATCGACGACAAGATTCTGCATAAAGCGGTCCACGAGAAAGCGCCGTGGTGGGCGGTTGCGATGAAATATGAGCGAGCATTTACCGACGCTTATCGCGCGCTCAATGTCATGCCACCAACCTATGAACCGCGTGCAACCGGACATATAACTCAAATGATCTCTTTGATGGATCGGCTAGTTGAACGTGGCTATGCCTATGCTCCAGGAAATGGTGACCTTTATCTTGAAGTGCGCAAGCTCGCTTCTTATCTGACGCTCTCGGGGCAGAAGTTGGATGACTTACTTCCAGCAGGTGATGCTGATGATTCAGTGAAGCGGGATCCGCGAGATTTCGCACTCTGGAAGAGTTCTAAACCCGAAGAGCCTTCCTGGCCTACGCCATGGGGTGATGGCAGACCAGGTTGGCATTTGGAGTGTTCAGCAATGGCTCACGCGTATCTCGGCGAAGAGTTTGATATTCACGGTGGTGGACTTGATCTCATATTCCCGCACCATGAAAACGAGATAGCGCAGTCGCAAGCGGCAGGTTATGGATTTGCTCGGGTATGGATGCATAACGCTTGGGTCACAGCAAGTGGCGAGAAGATGAGCAAATCTTTAGGAAACTCTCTCGTTGTCCGCGAGATATTGAAACGAGTCCGCGGAATTGAGCTTCGGTGGTATCTCGGTAGCGCTCACTATCGATCAATGCTCGAATTCTCATTTGAAGCGCTAGAAGAATCAGCAACTTCGTTCCGACGAATAGAAGGCTTCTTACACCGAGCCAAAGAACATGGTGACTTGCACGTTGTTATTTCAGATGAGTTCAAATCAGCGATGGATGATGATCTAGCGGTTCCCACTGCTCTTGCTCTTCTTTCAGGATGGCTCCGTTCTGGAAATAGCGCGATAACAGATGGCAACTTCACCGCCGTGGTCGAAGAAGCAAGCAAGATACGTGGCGCACTCAACGTCTTGGGCTGTGATCCATTTGATTCAGCATTTGATGCTGACCAGTCTGCAGATTCATCCAGCCAGAAGGAAGTTCTTGATGGGCTCATCGCAGGGCTACTTCAAGAGCGAGAGGAAGCGAGGGCTCGAAAAGATTTTGCTACTGCAGATCGTATTCGAGATCGAATCTCAACTCTCGGTATCACAATCGAAGACACCTCTAGTGGACCGAGATGGAGTATCTCCTGATGGCAACACCTCCCAAGCGTCCTCGCCGACTTAAAGGGCGAGGTCCAACACCTAAAGCTGCTGATCGGCCGTATCACAAGGCAGCAAAGTTCGGGAAGAAGCGAAGTAGCGATACGTCGCGGCCTCGAACTGAACGAACTAGTGACGACAGACCACGCAGTGACAGACCACGCAGTGACAGACCACACAGTGACAGACCACGCAGTGACAGACCACGCAGCGACAGGGCGCGGGGAGAGAGAAGGCGCGAAGAGTTCGAGAAAGTTCATGTCGACACAATCGCAGGAAGAAATGCTGTCCTTGAGGCGCTGAGGGCGGAGGTTCCAGTCAAGGAATTAGTTGCAGCAGTCGGGATCGATATAGATGATCGAGTGCAAGAGATTGTCGATCTGGCACGAAATCAGGGCATTGCGATTCGCGAGATTCCTCGACAGAAACTTGATTCCATGAGTGGAATCACGAATCATCAAGGAATAGCGCTCGTTGCAAAACCTTTTGCCTACTCGTCGCAAAAAGAGATCTTCTCGCGGGTGAAAGGGAAACCTCTTTTCGTGGCGGTGGATGGCGTCACCGATCCACGAAATATTGGAGCAATTATTCGTAGCGCTGTTGCATTCGGTGCCGACGGGATATTCATCCCAGAGCGACGTAACGCCAGCATCACCGGTGCTGCATGGAAGGCATCAGCAGGTGCAGTGGCAAGGGTTCCGATCGCACAGGTGACTAATTTGGTGCGATCCATTGAAGATGCAAAGAAACTGGGTTGTTTCGTGGTTGGGCTCGATGGTGACGCTAAAGATGATGTCTCATCGATCTCAGTCGCTTCTGAAGGTCTCTATCTAGTAGTGGGTGGCGAAGGAAAAGGTCTCTCTCGACTCGTTCGTGAGCACTGCGATCTGATTGCTGCGATCCCAATTTCAACAAAAGTCGAAAGCCTCAATGCCTCAGTTGCTACCTCTATTGCCCTCTATGAGATTGCGAAAAGGCGTGCAAGTAACGAGTAGTAATGACTGAGACGAGGAAATTCAAAAGGTTCATCGCCCTCGGTGATTCAATGACTGAGGGAATGAACGATGAAATCATCCGCGGGAACTTCAGAGGTTGGGCAGATCGCGTCGCCGAT
>Ga0208048_1001126_pt1 | contig 14038 bp, 16 predicted proteins | sample Malawi_45m_30L_FD_184163 | JGI IMG/M metagenome (GOLD analysis project Ga0208048, IMG submission 184163) | Freshwater microbial communities from Lake Malawi, Central Region, Malawi to study Microbial Dark Matter (Phase II) - Malawi_45m_30L... | ecosystem: Environmental > Aquatic > Freshwater >...
GTGCCCCTCAAGACTGCCAAGCCCTGAAACTGCAAGATGCTGAGCGACTTCAGCAAATTCTGCATCCTGCAACATCCGCCGTAACTCAGCAACCGAACCGGGCGGGGCACCGCCAAGGACTACGTTGCTGAGATCAAAGACAAAGGGAAAGTCGAGAGTTCCAATTTTGTTGATCAATCTGCGCTGTCTTGGGCCTGTTGTGCGTTCGACTTCTTCTTCTAGTTGCACGAATCGCTCAGCTTTAGCGACCATCTCCTGCTGATCCTTCGACATCGCAGTCGAAGATTCGTTAATTACAAATCGTGCAAAACCTGTACGAACGGCACGCGCATGGGCCCTAGTGACTCGATCTGGATTACGACACCCGCGAATCCCGCGACACAACTCGTCTGCCGCAGTAGCCGACCCTGTCTCGTAAAGTTCGACGAGCAACAAGCCGCAGTTCGTGCCTACAGCGCCGGGAAGCTGGCGTGCGTCTTTGACCGATGGTCGCGCTCGAGGTTCCTGGGCCAGTAAGCGCCAGATGAAGAGTGCGGTCAGTGAACGGTCGGCAGCAATCGGGTCAAAGGAATCGGAGACCTCCCAGTCCGGTGTGCGGACGAGATTACGCTTCCGTAACTCTGGGCTTACCACTGAGTCGGCGTCTAGCAGAAATACCGAAGGGTGATCACCCACGCGAACGCAGATATTGTTGCCCGAGACATCGCCGTAGACAAGGTCATGGTGATGTAACGTCTCCATCGCGTCGATGAATTCGGCAGCAATCGACACTCGATCTTGCTCTTCGACATTTGGTCGGGTTGACGTCAGAGCCCGATTCGTCGCCCAAAATCTTTCGTTTAGCAGGTACTTGGACTGCAAAAGCACCTTCCTTGGTTTCCCGCCTACCTGCAAAACAAACTGTGCCTCGTCTGGTGCGTAGGTCATGCTGAACCCTTCGACACGATCTGGGCTCCCATGACCGACGAGCGGCCAACTAAAGCGGCTCTCCAGGATGTGCCTTTCGCTGGGCCGCGCCCACGACCCCACATCAATCAGGTGAGCCAACTGCCTTGCTTCCTCTCCAACCAGGGGCTTGAAGAACTTCTTGATGCATCGAGTTGGATGTCGAACATCTCGAAAGACTTCGCCAACGCCTCCGGAATTGATGGACTGGCGCTTGTCAAGTAACGGCAGGGGCTCCCAGGTGGCCACCGACTTAGTGTGCCACAGATAGCCCCAGCAGAAGACGGTTGGCCAGGCCTCGGAGTCACAATTGAGTCACTTTGACCCTAAGACCCTGAAACGATACTGTCAGGCGGTGACTTCCCTCATGCAGACCGGTCCTTCAAGCTCACTCGGATCCAACCGAAACTCGCGAGTTCTGCTGACAGGAGCCTTCGGCGCAGCAGGTGGCCTTGTTGGGGCCCTGCTTGGAGAGATTCAGTTTCTAGACGACGAGTACCGATTCTTCCCTGACAACATTCACTTAGGCACCGGTGTTTGGTTCATGCTGGCGATGGTAGGCGTTGCAATTGCACTTGCCGCAACCGAAAGCGTGCTTCAGAAAAACACCGAGAAACTTTCGGCCCACCTGCCGTTAGCCCTCGCAGCAGGACTTGGCGGCGGATTCGTTGCTGGAATTATCGCGCAGTTTGTATTTAGAGAACTCATCGGCGAGAGCGGCGAGGGCAGCCCGCGGTTGGCTCGAGTAATCGGTTGGGCTATCGCTGGCGCGCTTGGTGGTTTGGCAGTTGGTTTCAGCTTTCGATCGAATACAAGAATTCGCAATGGTGCTCTCGGTGGTCTTGGCGGTGGAGCCATCGGCGGAATCTTATTCGACCCTATCGCCGAGGCCGTCGGCGGCGATAGTGCGGTCGGGGCCAGAATCGTTGCACTCATAGCAATTGGCGCTGCAATCGGCTTACTTATGGGCCTGCTTGATGCTGTATCAACCAATTTCTCGATTGAAGTACTCTCCCGAGAGGGGGCACCGCGTGTAATCCCCCTCTTTGATCAGGTTTCGATTGTCGGGTGTGCAAGAAACGTGGCGGTCACATTGACGCGCGACCCGCTAATCAAAGAGCATCACCTTCGTCTGACACGCACTCCACAAGGGTTGCAGGTTGATTCGATGCAGGGCGCCTCGACGTTCACGCTGAACGGCGTTCCGACTTCTAGTGGGACTGCGACAGTGGGAAGTCTTATTGTCGTCGGCAACACGAGCCTGCGAATCGCGGGAAGATCTGGTGGTCCGACGCTGTCACAAATTGCGCCTACGCCCGCACCTCAACCAACCAGTTACGTTCCACCACAAGACCATCGTCCAACGACCGCCCCAAACACTCCGCCCGCGGCGCGACCCGCACGCCCTACGATTCAAATGAAGCCGAAGAATTAGAAATCAAGAGTTCATAGCAAATTCAACAAAAAGGAGAAGTATCCATGTCAGAGACAGCAACAGGCGAAAACATTCTTCCGTTCTACATCGTGTGTGATGAGTCGGGTTCGATGGAAGGTATCGGTGGTATCGATGCCATCAATTCCGGGCTTCCCGAGCTGCATTCGACGATTGCTTCCGACCCCTTGGTCTCTGACAAGTGCAGAATCGGCCTGATTAGTTTTTCAGACTTTGCCGAGGAGCTTCTTCCTCTCAGCCGAGCCACCGACATACCGGCGATGCCCGGGGTGCAGGCAAAGGGAGTCACCAACTATGGGGAGGCTTTCACACTTCTTCGCTTCGTTATCGATCGCGACATCGACGCTCTGAAGTCGCAGGGATACCAGGTATTTAGACCAGCCGTCTTCTTCATTACAGACGGCGAGCCGACCGACGACCAATCCTGGGAACCGACCTACCGATCGCTGATTGACAAGAACTCAAACAGGCGAGCCCCAAATGTGATCGCTTTCGGGGTCAACGGCGCGAATGCCACGACTATCGGCAAAATCGGCACGGTAGGCGCCTTTATCGCAAGTAGCGGCATCAACCCAGGAAATGCACTGAAGGAGATTCTCCGTTCGCTCACGAACTCGATCGTGTCATCAAGCAGCTCCTCGACACCGCAGCTTGTGGTACCCGCAGCTCCTGACGGCTGCACCGCGGTGCCACTGCAAACGGTGTAGTCACCTACCCTTCGAAATCAACGCATCGTGGAAGAGGAAAGCCGACCAGACGACTCAGCGAGGTCGGTCACGCCTCTGCGGATAGGCGGCGCATCATCATTCGGCGAAAATCAGTGGTGGAGTAATCGCAACTGGCATCAGCTAGTAGCCGATGGCTTTGGTGCAGACGTTGCCTGTGATGCCGGAACCGTGGGTGAATTGGCAATCTCAGCAATATCAATACGTGGACACAAACACCGAGTTGATGGACTACCAAACGAAGACAGTTTCGCAATCCGTGTCGCCAAGAGCAACGTGGGTGAAGAATTCGTCGTTCTCGTACTTTGCGACGGTTTAAGTAGCGCGACACATTCCGCATTCGCAGCGCGTCGCACGAGCTCATTAGTCGCCGACATGCTACGTCTAGTCATCGCGGACGATGCGTTCACGATGCAGGCTCTTTCACATGGGCTGAGTCAATGCTTGAGAGAGTTTGTGGTACCCGAACTGACGACCTGGTCCAGCCCCGCGACGGCACTCAGCCTTCCTGCATACGGGGTTCCGTCTGTAGAAAGTAGCAATGTTCAGCCATCCGAGTTACTTGTTACGTTGACGATTGCCATCGTGCCGACCACAAACGGCGAGAAGGGTGCCTCAGATGTCCTGCTCGGAACAATCGGTGACAGTCCTGCATACGTATTGCTCAAGAACGGTGATTGGCTGAAGCCCAGTTACGGCGAACAGGACGACGGGGTGCTAACTACTGCCACGGCGGCCTTTCCCAAGACCACCGACATCGCAGTCACCCAGATCATTCTCTACGAGGGTGACTGTCTCTGTCTGATGTCGGACGGTGTTGGAAACTTCATCCAGAACAAGTCTGGCCAACTTCGGCTCGGTAAACACCTCGCAGAAGTTTGGAAGACACCTCGTGACATCCCAACACTCGTTCGCGATGTGAGTTTTGACCTCCGATCAGCTGACGACGATCGAACAGTAATTCTTTGCTGGACCGATCGCGAAGCCGAAGACACGGAGATCACTGACGAGAAAGAGGTCTCATGACGACCGAGGCTCTCTCGGCGCTCGGGCACCCCAGTACCTTCCAGGAACTCGGCAAGGGTGGCGAAGGACAGGTCTTCTCTGTACCGTCCCGCCCCAACTCTGTGTACAAGCAATACCTCCAAACGGCAGCGACGGCACCTGGGCAGGGTGCGCTTCAGGCACTAATCAACCTCAAGTCAACGATGTCCGTAAGCGAGCAGTCATGGCTCAGCGAACATGCGGTGTGGCCAGAGACGATTGTCGTCGATCAAGGCCGAATGCGTGGATTCTTGATGCGCAAGATCGCGCCCGAGTACTTTCGTAAACAGGGCGTCCGACTTAATCCGCGCAATGTGTTATGCGAGTGGAACTTACTTGCCATGCGTGACCGTTACCTTCGAAATCCAAACATCGTCAGCACTGTGCCCAATATTGAACCCTTCGACGCGCTCCGACTTGTGATTGACCTCGCCAAGACCGTCGCATTGCTGCACAAGTATCGGGTCGTTGTTGGCGACATGTCCGGCCGAAACCTGCTTTGGACCGACAGCCCGACATGGCGCGTGCTCATCATTGATTGCGACAGTCTGCGCGTTGACGGGTCTGCCGGAGTCGCGTCTCCGAAGCAATCTCCTGACTGGGATGATCCACATCTCAATGGTGCAGCCACCACGCAGAACAGTGACATCTACAAGTTGGGACTTGCTGCATTTCGCGGTGTATGGGCTGCGACAACCGATCGACCGGACCATTCCGTGCCGCTAAGGGTCCCAAGTGGAATCCCTGAGGATCTCGCGAGTCTCGTGCTCGCAAGCACCGCCCCAAGTGGGAGACCAGTGGCCGAAGAATGGGTGACTCGATTGGAGCCTTCAGTCAAGTTCGGAGGTCGACCCGTCGTAAGTGTCAACAAGCAAACACCCGTCAAGCCAGTCACTGCCCCATCGAACATCGCGTCACCATCTACTCTCCCAACGAAGCAAAGACCAGTAATCAAGATGAAAGATCCGCCAACCAAGTAATGAGATACCTTCGCTTGGCTCTCTCGAGTATCCCATCGTCATAACCGCCAACTCAACGAGTTATCTACTGTTTTGCATCATTGACAACTGAATCTCTCACTTCTCGAAAGCCGACACTCTTATCCCATGATTCCCAATCACGAGCTGTATCCACACACCAAGAGTGTCAACAGACGATTGATCTTTGGTGCTCTCATTGCAGTGGGCCTAGTTGTTCTCATCGCAGCAGTGACCCGGACGTTTCTTCGTTCGACAGATCCAGCAATCGTGGCCGAGTCCAACGAGGCTGCTCCTCCGAATTCGACCCCCACAGCGCCAATTGCAGATCAAGCGATATCGAGTACCACGACAAACGAAGCAACAACCACTGGGGAGTCAAGTCGCGGCACTGTCATGCCAGACACCCCATCCACAAGTGCCAAGTCTCGGGGGGAAGCATTGACGAGTACGACAGCGGCATCATCGACTGCGTCTATCTCGTCAACTCTGATAGCGATCCCTGTCGAGTCACCGAGTGCAGACTTCTACCCCTTCGGCAATCCTTACGGCATGAAGCCAAGTGGCAATGTCCTGCTCTGGCAGAGTTCTGAATCCGGCCGCAGGTGGACTATCGAGATCACAAATGACGTCCAAACATTTTTAACACCAAAGACCGCAAACACGACCCTCAGCATGACGTTTCCGCGTGGGGCAAGTCTCGGCTCCTGCTCGAGGGAGACTATCGGATCCTTGATTCGGCTGGAGAGCTTTATCTCGTTTGATGGAGGAATCACGTCAGTCCCCAACCCAGCGACGGATCAACCAAGGATTTGTGATCAGTACGGCACAGGCGTGATTGGGCTGTGGAACTCTCGAACTGGCTCGCAATTGATGAGGACCTTTCCTGGTGCGCCGAACGAGAACAATGTGCCTACTCTTTTGTGGGTGCGAATCATCGGGCAATATGTCTATGGGAGTGATATGGTCACCGTCGACTCGAGTTGGGTGAAAGTCGATCTCAAGAACTGGGGAAGATAATTTGTGTTGCTAAGGACACGAATGGAATCGTCGATCCATGAGTAGTCAGATGTTTTGCGGTCGATGTGGCACTCCGAATGATGATGATGCGGCCTTCTGCACCAACTGCGGCACTTCTCTGCAGCCTGCAATAAACGTCTCCACAGAGTCCCGGAGGCCCCCTGAAGTCCCCCCGGTCCAGCCGCCTGCGCCTTCAAGTTCGAAATCCAAGTCGTCCAACAAGGTCGTTCTGGCGCTCGGCGCCGCTGTGCTGCTGCTCATAGGAGGTCTGCTATGGAATCAATTCGGTGGGCAACCAGCACAAGACGCTACGTCTGCCGATACAGCCACGACTGATGTCGCAATTACCACAACATCTTCGACAACTACCACTTCTTCTTCGTCAACTACAACCACGACGATAACCACGACGACCACTTTGGCGCCCGCCCTCTACGGCTTTGCGTCGTCGGATCTTTGGATTGATGACACGCCCATGGCGCTACCGCCATGCGATGGCAGTTACATCGCAATCATTGCGAGCACGAGTGGTTCTCGAGCCGCGTCCGGCTCTCGCAACTACCCTGACGGCAACTATCTACGAACCGACATTACCTGTGACTCTCTAAACCCGTTTTTCTCAAGTGGCGCGCTTCAGGGCCAGCCCATCTATCTGATTTTCTTTGGGCCCTACTACAACCGATACGACGCGCAACAGAAGTGTCTTGATCTGGGCATTCGCAAGAAGGCAAACTGCTATGTCGCACCTCTCACAACTGACTCAAGTGACCGGTCAGTGAGATACGGACCACTCGATTCATGAGCTGCGACTGCGGCGACTGCTTGCCAGCTACCACGCGCCGACGGTTTCTAGCGACAGCTGCGCTCGCCGCGACGGGCCTTGGATTGTCAATTTCAGGCTCGTCGGCACGCGCCTTCGCAGAGCCGCACATAACAAGCGTGACTAAGGGCCTTGACGTCTTTCCGCGCGCAACATGGGGGGCGAAGCTGCCACCAAGGCAGGGTCTGCGTCCCGAAACATCGGTGAAGTTTCTGCTCGTACACCACACTGCAGCAAGCAACTCATACAAGCAGACACAAGTCGCCCAACAGATTCAATCGATCTACCAATTTCACACTGGCTCAAAGAAGTGGGCTGATGTTTGCTACAACTTCTTCGTTGACCGGTTCGGAGGGGTATGGGAGGGTCGCGCTGGGAGCCTCGCCGGACCAGTAGAGGCCGATGCAACAGGTGGGAGTCAGGGATTTGCGCAGCTCGTGTGCCTGCTTGGAAACTTTGAAACAACACGCCCCCCTGCAGTGATGGTTGAATCTTGCGCAAAAGTACTTGGCTGGTTGGCCCACCGATATCAGATCGAGTTGGATCAGAAGAAGACCGTCGAATTTATATCGCGCGGTAGCAACAAGTGGAAGGCAGGAACGAAAGTCATCGCTCGTCCGATTTCTGGCCATCGAGATATGTCAGCCACCCTCTGCCCTGGCAAGTTCGTGTATCCACAACTTGAAACCGAGATACCGCGTGTGGCGATCACATTCAAGTCACAGATTTCTAAGGCATAGGCTCCACACTCCGGTCTTTGTATCTCCTTATCAGAGGCGAGTATTCTTCAACCATGTTTTGTACCACCTGTGGAGCTACGGTCTCAGCAACCCAACAGTTCTGCACATCATGCGGAGCGAGCGTACGAGTAGCGTCTGAACGTTCAGCAGAAATCTCCTCGCTCAAGGCGACAGAAGCTGTCTCCGAAATCGCATCTATCTCCCCGACGCGGAGCTTCAAGAAGACCACCCTCTTGATTGGGCTGGCACTAGTAGTTGGGGTCTTGATGGGGACCATTTTGACTGCGGCAGGTGTGGCCGAATTTGCAATCGGCGTGCGCTTCACACAAGAGGAACTCGACGATGCCAAGACACAAGCGGAGAAGCGGGGGTACGACCGAGGCGATAAAGCTGGCTACGACCGCGGCTATGACATTGGCTCATCCGACGGGTACGACAGTGGGTACTCCTATGGTCAAACCACGGGATACTCTTCAGGTAAGCGAGACGGTTGCAATGACGTGTTTGATGAGATCGGTGAGTACTTGATAGCAATCAGATACCCATTCAACAAACTGAGCGTTTACGGCTATTAGTGGCCACGGTCATCTATCTGTTAGAGCACCACGAACCTGTTAGAGCACCACGAACAGGGTCAGTTGTAGCTGCCCTTCCTGACCGACTACCGTTCTGACATGTTCTGTACCAACTGTGGCGCTGCAATCACGTCAACCCAGGAATACTGCACCTCGTGCGGTGCGGCTCTCCGACCCGTCGTGACGCCCGCCGAAGAGTGGAAGCACAATTCGTCACCTAGTAGCGAGCTCGGTGAGAAAGAAAAGGGTGCTCAACGCGGCACTCGTACGGCGTTACTGGCAGGGGTCGGTGCGATTGTTCTACTGGTAGGCGTTGTAGTTGGAGTGCTAGTGACTGGTGCCGGAGCAGCATCGTTTGTGATTGGCGAGCGGTATAGCGAGGGTGAGCTTGAGGTGGCTGCAAACGCCGCACGACAAAGTGGGTTTGAAAACGGCAAGAAGACTGGATACAACGATGGCTTCTCAGATGGCCAGTCTGACGGCTACGACACAGGCTTCGATGCCGGCAAGGCCGAAGGGTACGACACGGGCTACGACGCCGGTTCGACTGGTGGCTACGACAATGGCTACCGCACAGGCAAGGCCGACGGTTATGAAGAGGGGCAAACAGCCGGATACAGCGACGGCAAATCCGAAGGATACGACGAAGGTTATTCGTCGGGAAAGTCCGATGGATATGACTCTGGCTATGACAAGGGATACACGTACGGATGCGAGGCCATCTTTCGGCTGATGGGCGGCTCCTCATTCTCCTACCGAAATGTCACGTACTACAAAACGAGTTTTTGCGACTAAGCCGAGGGGTCAGCAACTCTCAAGTGAATCGGCTCGTCCAAGGCTGCGCTGTACATCGTCAAATGCTTCGTCTAGCCCGGATGCGGTCTGCGAAACTTGAATTGTGTTGCTGATCGGTATCCCTAGTGCTGCTGCCTCGCCGGCCGCAGCAGGACCCATTCCATAGAACCGAATGTCGATCCCCTGTGTGAGCGCCATCGATACTGCTTGGCGGGCTTCGCCGAGCGAGTAGATCATGCTCGAATTCTCCTCCCCGTCGCTCAGCACAATTACTATGCCAAACTGCGAATTGTTGGTAGCTCCAATTGTCGGTGCCACGACGTCGCTGATTGCAATTCCTACTGCATCGTATAGCGGTGTACCGCCAACTGGAAAGTAATCTTCGTAGCTCAACCGCCGAACACTGCCAACGGGTTGATCTTCTACGTAACGCACGACTCCGTAGGGATCTTCGAAGAAGAGAATTGATACACGATCGCTCGGCTGCAGGGAGTCGAGCACTGCATTCACATTGTCGACGACCTCCTTCACGACAAACTCCATTGACCCTGACCGATCGACCACTAAGGCAACATGGCGAGAGGCCTGCTGTCCTGCTATCTCGACGCACTCGGGTTTGTCAAACCAAGCCAGGATTCCCAGCAGAAGCACGAGCACCCCAATGCCGAGCGCCAACCTCTTCCAAGAACTGTCTCCGTCTCTCACGGCTTCACTCTTCTGAGAATATTCTCGGCTGCAGATGCTGGCGACAGTAGGGAGAACGATCCTCCGATTGGCACACATGCATCACGATCATTGATGCGCCCGTCACCATTGGTATCTTCAACAATTCGACAATCGACTACGTCCCCCGAAGATGACGCTGAGGCCCGCGTCGGAACGCCGACAAGCTCCCCTCGCGAATTGAAGGCCGGGCCTCCGCTGTTGCCGCCGGAAAGCTGCGCATCCGTCTTGATCCAGCGAACTCCGTCTTCTTGTAGAAACCCTGAGACAATGCCCCGCGAGAACGTTATTGAATCGCCACCGATAGATGGGAAGCCTGCGATATGCAAGTCTTCATTCACCATTGCGCCTGTACCTATAACAACGGGAGTCAGTTGCTTGCTGATGTTCGGCTTTCGACTCAGTAGCAGCACCGCAAGGTCTGACGCGCGGTCAGTTGCAACAACCTTTGCGGTAAAACCAGGTACGGGGTCTTCGTCCACGCGCTCAAGATATCGCACAACAATCTCGTCAACGAAGCAGTCATATTCATCATCGTCTTCAACTACATGAAGATTCGTGAGTACGTAACTTCCATCTAGCACTACTGATCCAGTACCTCCGCTGCACAGTTCACCATCACTGTAGATATCGATACTCACAACCGAAGTAATCGCCAATGCCTCAAGGTCAACGAATCCCGCCGGTTCGGAACGAGTGGTCGTGGTGGTAACTGGCCGACTCGTACTGTCGTCAGAACTTGAGACTGAAGTCGTGGGTGAGCCTGCAACGTCGGTTGCCTCAGTGGTACCACCATTCTCACCACTATCTGGGACTGATGAGCTACCGCCAAGGATTGAGGCAATACCAAGAAGTACGGCGAGACTCGCAACGACAACGAAGGCAATCACTGATGGACTTCGCAACCATCGCCGCGAGCGCAGAAGGGGCAATCTCGACGTTGTGCCACCTACCTTGGCCTGTGTCGGTTGCGCAACAGATGCAGCCGTTGAAGGTACTTGGGGTGTCGTGGGGGGTCGAGCAGTAGCGGGCTGACCTTTCATGGGTACAACTGGGCGGTCACCTGTCTGGCTCATAGCTTCTCGCTAGCTCAAATGCACTCAGCAGCTATTGCGGTGTAGAACCAGCTCACATCTTCACCGTAGGACTCGGCGGCCTCTATCTCGAGAACTTCATCGAGCGTGAAGTTGGCCTCCATCGTCTCGAGAGCACACACACAATTGTCATAGTTGGTTCCATCATTGCACGCTTCGAGAAAATTCGATCGGTACCAGCCTGGAAAGTCATCCCAACTGGAGTAATTCTGTGTTGGGTAGTAATCGGAGGCATCAGCATCCTCATACGCATCGGAATCGTTTGGGGTAACTTGTCCAGAACTCGGCCTCGCTTGATCGGGCTGCGAATCGTTGTTACTGGCGAAGATCAGTATTCCGGCGACGATTGCCACAAGTGCAATCACAGACACGGCAATCACCTTTGTAGACGATCCTGAACCAGTGGACTGGGTACTCAGACTCTGCGTGCTCGCAGGCTGGTAAGGGGACTGCGAAGACGGCTGGGACGAATGCAGTGTCGGCAGCACGGGTTGCGACTCGCGATGGGCAGTGGGCTGCGCCGACGGCGGCGAGTTGGGGCCGCGCATCGAGACGACTGGACGACCCGATTGCGAAGATTGACTCGTGGAAAGTGTAGCTCCGCAGTGAGTGCAGAACGTGGCAGCGATAGGGCTTTGTTGACCGCACCCGATACATGCCTTCATCATGACAACAGTAACACTCGCATCTATTCGCCAAACTCGTTCGGCGTGACAAGACCATCGCCATCGAGGTCGTTACCCGGTAGAAATACCCCGGAGAAGAGATTGCGCCACGTTTCAACATCGACCGTTCCACTGGCGCGTATGCTGTTGGAGCGTTGGTAATACTTGACTGCGAATCGAGTTGAGTTTCCGTAATAGCCGTCAGCCTCAAGTTCGTAGCCGAGCCTGTTCAGCGCTTCTTGAACGTAGATGACCCCACGTCCCTCGTCGCATCGCTCTAGCGGCAGATTTTCGTTATAAGAGAATGCGGTACACCACGGCTTTGGCAATGCACGAATTTGTGATGGCGTCGCCTCTTCGCCGAAGAGCTGAGCTGACCCACCAAGCCATTCATAGATCAATTTCCCACAAGGTCGACCACAAGAGCGATACCAGTCTCCGACAAGTGCCCCGTTGAGGTACTCGATGTGCTCGACCGATGTATAGATCTCTCCCCCGCCGTATGGGTCAGTGAAGTCAAGCGACCTCCAGTTACCGTCATGGCCGGAGATCACGGTGCCGTAGTCGCGTCCCTGATTCGGCACGTCCAGAACATGCCAAGGAGCTGCTGCAAAATTGACCACGTAGTCGACTGCTCCGTCATCTGTTACGTCGACACTTTGGATTGTGATGTCGTACTCAAACTCTGTCGTCGGAATGTCGAATCGGGAGATGACGCTCGACGTCACTTCGGTCCACCGACCATCGACAAACTCAAAGAATCGCAGAGTTGGTGCTGCCATGAGTCCAAAAGTTCCTGCGTCGGTTTCCGAAATATCGCCAGCGGTCTAGGAGTTCTCGGTCTCGTTCAAGGTTTGCCAGGCTGTGGTCGCATCAACTGATGCAGGTGCGGCGACAGATTCGAGAGCAGTCGTTTCAACGACTGAGCTGTCGGCTGTTTCACTTTGTGTTCTGGTTGATGACCCACATGACACAAGCCCTAGGCATATGACTGCGATTATCGATGTGGCGCGCCATCGTCTCTGAATTCGTTTTGCAAACATCTGAGAATCAATTAGATCTGAGCTACTTGCCCAACAAACGACGCTTCGCAGCTTCGAAGTCAGCATCGGACATTTGACCAGATCGATGGAGTGCACCAAGACGCGCGAGCTCGATGCTCACGCTTCCTACCACTTTCTGCTGCTCGGACCCGATTGACGGTGATGCTGGTTGGGGCAATTGATGTTGAGGATGTACCGGCGGGGGCACCACATACGGTGCCGGCGTTACGCCTACCGGGGGTGGAACTTGGTGCTGCGGATACGACGGTTGCACGCCATATTGCTGAGGAACGCCATAGCCGGGCTGCTGACCATACTGAACTTGTGCACCGTACACACCTGGCTGTGCGTAGTACGGATTCTGAAACACTTGCTTCTTTGGCATCAATGCAACAACGAGTAGGGCAAACACTCCAAACAAAAGTCCAGCTACTGCCCATGCTCCTGCGTTGCGATTCTTGCTCTTCGCGACGAAGTAGCAACCGACCGCGAAGGCTGCCCAGATGACTAGGAACTCCACGAAACCCTCCTATCGGTACCGCAGGTGACCCTACACGATGTGCGACTCCGCGCTCGTCGAGGTCAACTGCGTGTCCGCTAGCTTCAGGTGCACGATGATTTCAGGTCTCATCACGCTGACGGTCGCTCTGATTCGTGGAGTCGTGGACATTACCGTGGCAATCATCCGACTCATTGCATCGGTGTTTCGAGGCGGCTTCCGCTAGTCGTCTCCTCGCGGTTGACTTACGGCTGCACCGCCAACTGGCCACTAAACCTCTCGCCCAAGGAACGACCGAAACGGCGGCGGCTGAGATCGACGTGTCGAACGCCGAAATACGCGAATCCGGCCCACAGAATGAAGCCCAGCGGCGAATACACCGGAATCAGCGTGAGCCATGACAGAAACAGCTCGGCATGTTTGCCCGAAATGTCAGCGCAGAGATTCATCTGGTCGGTGATCTCAGTGTTGGAAAGCATTTCTGAGATCTCCCGTGGATAAAAGCACCGCTGTTCGAGAACCTCTGCCCCCACACTTCGAAATACCCCCATGCTGTTCAGCAGGGCGAACCCACCAAAGATGAGGCCGAAACTCACTGTTCGATTGATGTACTTTGCTTTCTTTGGCAATTGACTTGTGTTCATGTTGTTGTCCTCCTGCCCCATCTAACGAGCCGATTTCAAGCGTGGGACACGGTTTCTGCGCTTCCGGGACGCTTGGATCGGAGTAGCACGGAAGTGTCCTATGGATCGTGCGTCTCAAGTCGACCAGTGCAACTGGTAGTGGCTTTAAACAGCGCTTAGCGTCGCGACGTGGAGTGGAACGGTTACCGCATTGAGGCGGGCGCAGACCTCAGCGGCGCGTTTCTCTTTGGGGCACTTCTGGCAGCGGCCAATCTCGAGGCAGCGACTCTTCGAGAC
>Ga0208048_1001130_pt1 | contig 14024 bp, 9 predicted proteins | sample Malawi_45m_30L_FD_184163 | JGI IMG/M metagenome (GOLD analysis project Ga0208048, IMG submission 184163) | Freshwater microbial communities from Lake Malawi, Central Region, Malawi to study Microbial Dark Matter (Phase II) - Malawi_45m_30L... | ecosystem: Environmental > Aquatic > Freshwater >...
TTGCAGCCAGCCTGCACGAGCCCACTCCCGATCGCAGTGGCCAATGCGAGCAGCACACGATCGAATGGACGCCGTCGAGTCACTGCGCTTCTCGCGGGCTCGGCTTGAAGGGCGGCGCCTTATCGAATCCTGCATAGGGATCGGGGCCAAAGTCATAGCGCTGCGGCAAGTTTCGATCCGCGCTTCGATCCGTTGCCCAGGCGAGCGAACACAGCGACCGAACAAGCGTGACGGCGTTCGCATCGGGCACTTCTGTCACCTTGAATCGGCGCACAAACCACCAGTCCGTCCCCTGCGCGTGAAAAAACAGGATATAGATGATCTCGTCCTTCGCGGGCACGATCGAGGACGGCCACTCATCGACGGTCGACTGTGATGGATCGATCCAACCTGTCTCGCGCGCCAGTGACCAAACGCCATCGACCTGCTCTCGGTACAGCCAGCGCGTGATTGCGGGTCGAGTCAAGAACGAAAGGCTGTCACCATAGTCGCTGTGGAGGCTGCCATCGCTGAGCATCGTGAACTTGCCCTGTCGCAAATGTGCCTGCGGGAGATCCTTCACACCTGAACCCGTGAGGATCGTCACATCAATCGCCGCATCATCTGGCACTTCGGTTGTCGTGATCTGCGTCGTCCGAATGTCACTGCATGCCCCGAAGCAGAGTGCTGCGGCAATCGCCAGCCACGGACTCGCACCGAAAGAGCGGCAGCACATACGAAGAGGGTAACAGCAGAGGGACTGTTGTAGTCTCTCCGCCGCCATGCGCTGCAGCATCGAGTGGCTCAACACCTATCTGTCAAAGCCTGTGGATGCCGCGGCTGCGGCCGAGTATCTGACGGCCGCCGGATTCCCCTGCGAGTCATCGGAGCGCCTCGAGTCCGGCGATACGGTGCTTGAAGTGGAGACCACGAGCAATCGTGGCGACTGTCTCAGCCACATCGGACTTGCTCGGGAGATCGCGGCTGCGACAGGCGCTTCGATCAAGATGCCCCCCTCGACTTCGAGCAGCAGCAACGAGCTCTGTACAGATGCCGTCCGCGTTGCCAACATCGATACGGCGCGCTGCCCGCGCTACACCGCTCGCATCATCCGTGGGGTTCGGGTCAGCGAGAGTCCCGCATGGCTGCAAGAACGCCTGCGCGCCATCGGGCAAATCCCGCGCAACAATGTCGTGGACTGCACCAACTTTCTTCTCTTTGAATGGGGGCAGCCGACGCATGTCTTTGACTTGGCGAAGATTCGAGGGAACGCCATCGAAGTTCGATCTGCACGCGCTGGCGAACAGTTCCTGCCGCTCGGCGAGAGTGCGCGCCCAATCACAATGGCCGGTGGCGAATTGGTGATTGCGGATACCGAGCGCCCAGTGGCGCTCGCTGGTGTGAAGGGTGGCGCTGAGACCGCCGTCACCGAGTCGACCGTTGACCTGCTCATCGAGTCCGCCGCGTTCGATGCCGTTGCCGTGCGGCGATCAAGTCGATCAACTCGGCTCGCAAGTGATTCGAGCCACCGCTTTGAACGCGGCATCCATCCTGCAGACGTCGATGCTGCCGCGGAGCGGCTGATACACCTGATTCTCTCGACAGCTGGCGGTACACGGCTTGCCGGATCGGTTGCCGGGGGTTCACCGCTTCCACCACCTCAGCGCGTTCCGCTTCGTATCGCTGAACTCCGAGCAGTGACGGGCATCGATATCGCTGCTGCAGATGCCCTCCGCGTGCTGACATCGCTCGGGCTCCAACCAGAGATGCGAGCGGAAGCGATCGAGTGCACTGTTCCGCCGCAACGACTCGACTTGACGCGTGAGATCGATCTGATTGAGGAAGTGATTCGAGTCATAGGACTTGATCGAATACCCGTCGATGATTGCGTGCGCATTCGTCCCACCCGTAGCCAACCGCAAGTGCAAGCCATCCGCGCTGCAAAGGACTGCCTTGCGGGCATGGGATTTTTGGAGACTGTCACGCCCACACTCATCGCCGAGCGCGCTGCGGCGCCATTCTTTGGCGGTGGCGAGAGCGCGCTGCGCATCGCAGATGACCGCGCCGTCGCCGAGCCGATCTTGCGGCCATCGATCCTGCCAAGCCTGCTTCAAGTCGCATGCACGAATCGCGATCGAGGACAGCCGTCCATCCGCCTCTTCGAGATTGCGTGTGCGTTCTGGCTCGGTGCGGAGCGCCATGAAGAACGGCGCGTTCTCTCGCTGCTCCTGTGCGGGAGTGGGGAACAGCAGCACCTGCTTCGGGAGTTGCGCGGTGCAGTGGATACGGTCGTGCGCACCATCACGGGTGTCCACCAGACGGATGTCGCGCTCGCGACAGGAGAACTCGCCGATTGGTCGCTCCCCGCTTTCGCGCCCGCGGGTGCAATCCGTTTGCAAGGCAATTCCATTGGATGCATTGGCCTGCTCAAGGCATCCATCGCGACGACCGCAGGAATCGACGGCGCGGTCGCAGCTGCCGAGATTGACTGGAACGCCCTCGCTGCCGCGTTCCCCCCAACGCCCTCGGTGGGCGCACTCGTCAATAGCCCGAGCATCGCGCGCGATCTTTCGGTTGTTGTCGCAGACGCCGTGCCATGGGCTGCAATCGAGCAGGTGATTCGCGCGGCCGATCTGCCGCATCTGGAGTCGCTCTCCTTCGTCGGTACCTGGCGCGGCAAGAAACTTGGACAAGGCAGAAAGTCCACGACGCTGCGACTGACCTTCCGCGACGCGACCCGCACGCTCCGCAAGGAGGAAGTCGATCCACACATCGCACGACTGCTCGATGCCCTTCGTAACGAGGTGGGCGGTGAGGTGATGGCATGACCGCACGAGCACTTGGCGATCTCAGCATGCGCGACTTCTGTGCTGCGCTCGCGGCGCACACACCGACTCCTGGCGGAGGCGCAACGAGTGCCGTGGTGCTGGCACAGTCTGCGGCGCTAGGGTCGATGGTGATCGCCTACACGCGGGACAAGTCAAAGTTCGCCGAGCATTTCCCGAGACTTGAGAGGACCGATCAGCTGCTCAAAGCCGCACGACATGAGGCGCTCCTGCTCGCTGACCGCGACGCCGCGGCGTACGAGGCGCTGAGTGCACTTTGGAAGCGTCCGAGCGCCGAACGTTCCGCCGATCCCGCGTGGACCGCCGCGCTCGAAGAGGCTATTGCAGCACCCACGGCCATCGCGGACCTCGCGCTCGCGACCCAAGCGGCTCTTGCATCGCTGCGCGAGATCACATCGAAGCAACTGGCGAGCGATCTCCGCATCGCACTCATGCTGGCAGCCGCCGCGGTCCACTGTGCACTTCTCAATGTGGAGGTGAACATGCCACTGCGGACGGATGCCCAAGCGCGGGACGAGGGGCAGCGATCCGTCGAGAGCAAGCGCGCGACCTGCGATCGTCTGAGCACAGCCGTCGCCACCGTTCCATGACCGAGGCTGCTGGACTGCTCTTGCTTGGCACAGTGGCCCTGCTGCTGCTGTTGTGTGTGCTTGTGTGGGGGATCGTGTGGGACGCGCGGCATCCTCCACGCGCCACAGCTGGCTGGGCGCTTGCCAATGGATTCCCCGCGCATCCGGCTGATGTTGGCTGGCAGGCAAGCGATGAGGTGTGGAGTGGTCCGCTTCCTGCGTTTCGAGTCGTGGGCAACAATCCATCGGGACCGGTCGCAGTCTTTGTGCATGGTTGGCGCCGATCGCGCATCGATTCGATGCGGCGTGCAGGGATCTGGATTCCCCGTGTCCGCGCCGCATGGCTCATCGATCTCGCCGGTCATGGCGACTCGCCCAAGGGACCCACCCACCTAGGTGCTTCGGATGTGGAGATGATCGTTCGGTTCTGCGCAGATCTTGTTGCGCGCGAGGGTGCGGGCACTCGCCTTGTGATCATTGGTCACTCGCTCGGCGCCGCCATCACGCTTCGCGTGGCGGCGCTGCTTCCGAAGGACACGCTCGCTGGTGCGGTGGCGTTCGCGCCCTATGAGAGTGTGCTCGAACCGATCTCCAATCGACTTCGGCGGCAAGGGCTTCCAGTTTGGCCCGCCGCCGTGTGCAGTACCGCCGCACTCCGTGCGCTCTGCGGGCGGGAGCGTTCCACATCCGCTGCCGTGGCAACGCTTCATGCGCAAGGCATACCGATGCTCATCGTGGCGTCCGCTGCCGACACGCATGTTCCGCTCCCCCATGTGCAGCGCGTTGCAGGCACGCTGGGCAATCAGGTGATCGTGGAACCGAGCATCTCGCACGATGCGATCGGCACGGGTCCGACTCCACACGCCGACTCTCCAAGCGAAATCGCGGCACGCGAGTTCTCAGCGCACTGGTAGGTCACGAGCGCCCGAAATCGGTGGAGCGCACGCGGATGTGCAGCCGTGTCTCTCCGCAGACACTCCAGCCAGAACCACTGGCCGAGCGCATGCGCCTCACTGGGAATCGATCACTTCGCGCTCTTGGGAGCCCCGGACGAGGGCGGCACCGCCCCCGCTGCCTCCGCCGACGGACCGAGCAACTTCGCACTTCCGCCGATGCCCTTGGAGTCCGAACGCAAGTCCCACACGAGCGGACCGATGTAGCGCTGCAGGACCTTGAGATCAACCTTCTCCATCGCGCTCATCCACACGTCGCTGCCCGACTGCGAGAAGAGCACATCGGCCGCACCAGTCTCGCCATCATCTTCCTCATCGTCACCCACGATGGGCAATCCATCCTGAAGAGCAAGGATCTGCTTGCGGTTTTCGTCGAGCACAGTCGGCAGATCGATGAAACCCCAACCAACCACCGGTCCTGCCGTGATCGATCCGAGGCAGCGCCGATAGAGCGGCAGATCGCCGATCGACTTGCTCGATGGATCCGCCCCTGATCGCATGGCCTGCTGCACCTCTGTCGACGTTCCCATGACCAGCGCACCCGCACCGACGCCCACTTCCATATCCGCCATGTCGCCGCCATAGATGATCTGGCCTTGGAAGTCGCGCGGCATCATGCCTGCGGAGGGAAGCATGGTGGCAAGCAGCGCGTTCGTCGCCTTCTCATCGCTGCAACGCACCACCATCACGGAGCGCATGCCGTCTTTGCCGTCTGGGGCCTTGCGAGATGCGCCGCAAATCTCAGGACCGAGACCACCGAATGCCTTGGTCATGCCAGGACCGAACTGTTGTAGGGTCGGCGAGATCGCATCCGCTTCGTTATCCGGCAGCGAAGCCACGAGATCCTCAAGCATCTGCATGATCCCCCCAAAGCGGAGGTTCAGACGCTGGAAGGTCACCGCGTCATCACCGAGCGCACTCGGAGGATTGGACACGGCTGTGGCATCGGAAAGCAGTGCCACAAGCCCACGCTTCTCGCCAGGGACATACGCCGCGTAAGTCATGCCGAAGTACGCATCGCCGCCGCCTCCATCGCCCATCGCAATCCCCCACCCGCGGATGTCGCCGAATAGATCGCGCATCACAATCGGAACGGAAGCCACCGGGCCTATGAAGAGTGGTGCAAGCAACTCCTGGACAGGAGCCGTGAAGAGCATCAAGGACATCTCTTGATCACCGAGCATTGATGACAGCCCACGCCAATCATCCGTGGTGGACACCGTGTTGGGTTGCTTGCCAGCAGCCGCCTCCATCGCGTCTTCGAGTGCTGCAGGAGTACTCGCGAGGAAAAACTCATCGCCTCGCCGCAGGAAGAACATCGCCTCGGGTGCCGCGAGCAGTTCGCCGATGCCATCCATGCCTCGGCGCCGCCGCGGCGGCTGCGGCTGACCGTCGCCCTCATCCTCTTCAGACGGGAGTTCGATGCGCGTTGCCTTCAGTCCGCCCGTCACTTCCACCTGCTCGAAGGTCTTCTTCTGTTCCTTCTCCATGAAGCGGATCAACCCATCGAGCACTTTCGCTGCATCATCTGCGCGTGTGCCGTAGTCCGCCCAAAGAAGCACTCCGAGTTGAGCTGCATCCAGATCCTCGTTGCGGTCTGCAAAGAGCGCCATACCCGCGGCGCCTGGCCACGGCATTTCTGAAGCGTCGATCCCCATCTCGCGAAATGCCTCTTCGCGCTCCTTCTTCGACTCGGCCTCCGCTTCGGCGGTCACCTTTGCCAGTTCAGGCGCCTGCATAAGCTGCGCGGCAGGAGTGGTCGCCCAGCGTTCCGCTGTTCCATGGACATCGCGCGCTGAAAACACGACGAAGCTTCCCTTCGGCGCGACCGAATCGAACCGAGTTCCCTGCGCAAAGGAAGGAGCGGTAGGAATCGCGAACATGGACACGCCCACCACAGTCGCAGCGCAGCGTGAGCGAGAGAGAAAGCGATGAGTCATGGAGTACCTCGATTCAAGGAGCCGTAAGAGGTGGAGAACTCGCGCGAGTTACGATCTAAAACACAAGCCGATCAACTGGACTTGCCGCTGGCATCCTTGACTTGCGGGGGCGGGCTGAAGTCCTTGCGTGGCGGCGGCTGGAGGTAGTTGTTTCCACTGTTTGGGTTGTTGCGGTCGTAGGCAAACGCCTCACGGTTGCGAATGAAGTCCTTCACATAGCGCGCCGGAATGGCGAATCCGAGCGACTCGCCGCCGCGAATTCCCATGTTGGTGATGCCGACCACCTCGCCCCGCGTGTTGAAGAGCGGTCCACCCGAGTTTCCTGGATTGATCGCCGTATCCGTCTGGATGTACGTGAGTCCATCGAAGTTGCGCGATGTCGTTGACACGACGCCCTGCGTCATGGTGCGCTCAAGCCCGAGCGGATTGCCGATCGCAAAAACGCCCTGCCCGATCTCCAGCGCATCCTCGCGCACCACGGGCGCGAAGCTGAATGGCTTTCCATCGGGATGCTTGATGCGAATGAGCGCCAGATCAATCTGGTTGTTCACCGCCAGAAGTTCCACATCCTCGATCTCCATGCGCTTCAGCGAGCCATCGGACTGTGGCAGCCAGATCGTGGTGCGGAGATTGGTCTCACCCTGCACCACGTGCGCGTTGGTGATGGCGAATCCATCGGGGCTGATGATCACACCCGACCCGAGACCCCCTGGGGTGGACACCTTGATGACCGCCGGGCCGATCAGTTTGGCATGCTCGCGTGGCGGCAACTCAGGCAGGTTGTCCATCGTCGAAAAGAGACTGTCCTCCGTGCGCTTCACCGATGCAGCACTGTTGGTCGCCTGCACATCCGCAACATCGGACATCTCGAACACGAGCACATCCGGGCCGACATCGATCCAGACACGGCGGTCCGATCGCTTGACGATGTCGCCCTCGATCTTTCGTCCGCTCTTGAGTACCACGACGTCCGTTGTTGCCGAAGCCGCAGCGGGGACTTCGCCCTGTGCGGCGCTCCGCGACAGTGGCGCGAGACAGGCGAACAGAACAGGCACAGCAATGAATCGCATTGGCATGCGGTGATAGTATCAGTCCACCACTATGTCACCGATGCCACTCCTTCCGGCTCTCGCCGTCGCCACCGCACTTTCCCTTCGTGCATCCGCGCAGTCACCGACCCCGGCGCTCAGCGAGCACTTTGGATTCGAATCTGTCGAGGCAATCAAGGTGGACAAGAACGGCGGACCGCTGGCCTCGGCGGACCTCGATGGCGATGGCAAGCTTGATCTCATTGCGATCAATAATCGCAACAGCCGCATTGATCTGCTCTATCAACGCCCTGGCGCAAAGCCGACCGACGAGGTTCCGCCGCCAACAAGCGTCAATGAGATCCCACAGCACTGGCGGTATCGGCGCGTTGAACTGCCCGTGACGGACGAAGTTGGCTGCGTGATCCCCGCAGACTTTGACGGCGACAAGCGCATCGATCTCATCTACTCGACGGGCACGGGCAAGATTGTGTTCGTGCGCCAAACTGCGCCTGGCATCTTCGAGGTCGCCCGCAAGCACACCGTCAAGGGGCTGAACCCAAGTCGCGATGCGCTGCTGCTTGCGCAGGTGGTGGGTGATGCCAAGCCCGAACTGGTCGGGATCGCGAACGGGCGCATTCAAGTGTGGCCGCTGCAAGGATCGGATCTCGGCACTGCAGTCGAACTTGCCGCTGGGAACGGAAACATCGTTGCAATCCTGACCGGCGATCTTGATGGCGACGGCACAACGGATCTTGTCGGGATCCTTCCCGATGACGCGGCGCCGCTTCGCGCGTGGTTCGGCGCAAACAAGGGCGGTGAGGCGACGCTCGGCGCGCAAAGCCGTTTCGAAATGCCGCCACTGCGGGACGCGGATCTCGTGCAATTGCCGGGCGCCAAGGCTGCCGCGGTCACGGTCGTCGAGAAACCATCCAAGCGCGTTGTGCTGCTGCAGGCGGACCGCGAGGCGATCACCGAAGGCGGTGATCGCGAGGCAAGCCTGCAGACTTGGACCTTCACGGATCCGTCGAACCGCAAGCGGGATACGACCATCGCGGACATCGATGGCGACGGACTGCCCGACCTGCTCGCAACGAACACGGAAACGAACGCGGTGTCCGTCTTCCAGCAGGTGGCGGGGCGTGGATTCGCGGGAATGCAGAACTCCCCCGCCTACAGCGACCTCGACTTCATCGTGGCCCGAGACATCAACGGCGACGGCAGGGCGGAAGTCTTTGTCAGCAGCGAAAAGGAAGGCGTTGTCGGTCGCATGGCGTTGGAGGGCACGGCACTGGCGTTCCCCACAACCATGCCGCTTGCGCAGGGCAATGTGCCCTCCGCATTGGGGCTCGTGTCGGTCAACGACCGTAACTGGCTGGCCGTGATCGCGAAGGAGGGGCGCAACTACTCGCTCGAACTTCTGCCCGCCGACGGGAGCACCGAGAGCAAGGTGGTCATCTCCCTTGGATCGCTTAGTCGCGCGCCCGACACGATTGTTGCGCTCGATGCGGATCAGGATGGCAAGACCGATCTGCTGCTCTTCACCCCCGACAAACCGATGACGATGCTGCGGCAGGAGCCACCCGCGGCAGGTGCGGCGGCAAACGCACCGCCGACCTTCAAGACGCTTGAGAGCAAGGACATGGGACAGTTCGGCTTGGCGCAGGCTGCCAACGCGCAGAACACGACGACCATGGACATCGATGGGGACGGCAAGCAGGAACTGTTGGTCGCGGACCGCAACTTTGTGCGCGGGCTTCGCTTCAATCCAACCTCAGGCTGGCAGGTGGTCGAGCAGATCAACTCGGCGCGCGGCGACTCGAAGTTCGGATCAATCACAGTCCAAGGCGAACGGATAGCCGCAGGCGACAGCGACAATGGTCGCGTCGTGACATTCACCCGTGATGCGAAAGAGAAGAAATGGAAGCAATCCGATGTCTTTGATGTGCGGGGCTTCAAGTTCAACTCGATCACCGCAGGGAACTTTGCCGGCGGCAAGGACCCCTGCCTGCTGCTCGTCGGGAGCGACGGCTTCGGCGTGATGCGATTCAGCGGCTCGCGCGAGAAGCTCGCTGAGGTGGCAAGTTGGCGGAGTGACGACACGGCACGGGTTCCACACGAGTTGGCATTCGGCGATCTCAATGGCGACTCATTCACGGAGGTTGTGGTGCTCGATGCGGGCAAGCAGATGCTCGATGTGCTCAGCATCAGTGAAGCCCGAGCTCTGCTGCCCGCTGTGAGTTTCAAGGTGTTCGAGAGCCGGCTCTTCTCAGGAGGTGAGCCGCGTGAGTTCGAGCCGAGCCAAGCCATCGTGCGGGATGTGACGGGCGACGGCGCGGCCGACCTTGTTCTCATGTGCCACGATCGCATCCTGCTCTATCCACAGATGACCGCCCAGAATCAGGGCAAGGGAAAGCCATCGTCGTACTGAGAACTTTCACGCGGAGGCATCCATGAGTGGCGCCAAGGCCAGCGCAGCGCCTGAGGAGGCGCTACGCGAACTCCTCGATCTCTCGAAGAAACTTGGGGAGACCTCTGATCTTGCGTCTGTGCTTGGCGCCGTGATCAACGCACTGCGCGACTTGCTCCACGCAGACCGTGCCACGGTGTTCACCTATGACCGCCGAAGCGAAGAGTTGATCATCCATGTGGCGCACGGCGTTGGCGGCAGTGGTTCGGAAGTTCGCATCCCTGTATCGGGCGGCATTGCGGGAGCCTGCGCAACGAGCAGGCAGATCATCAACATTCCCGACGCCTACGCCGATCCGCGTTTCAACCGCGATGTGGATCGCCGGACCGGCTACGTGACAAAGTCCATCCTTGCCGTGCCGCTGCTCGATGATCAGGGCGAACTCGTTGGGGTCGCACAGGTGCTTAACGCCAAGAGTGGGACCTTTGATGATGACGACTCACGGCTTGCCCAAGGGATCGCATCGCAGGCAGCGATCGCACTGCGCAGAGCGCAGTTGATCGAGAACAACATCGACCGTGCTCGGCTCCTGAAGGAGATGGCAGTTGCCAAGGAAATCCAGGAAGGCGCGTTCCCGAAGTCCATCCCGGAACATCCTGCATTCGAGGTGGCTGCGCGCAGCACGCCTGCCGAAGACTGTGGTGGTGACAGCTTCGATGTCTTTGGTACGAGAGACAGAACGCTCTGTGGCAAGGACGAGGCCGCGGACCAACTCGTCATGTTTCTTGCCGATGCGACAGGGCACGGCGTTGGCCCAGCCATTTCGTCTATGCAAGCGCGCGGCATGATGCGCATGGGCATTCGGCTCGGTCAAGACATTGATCAGATCGCCAACGAGATGAATGTGCAGTTGAGCGAGGATCTCCCGCCTGGAAGATTCATCACGGCTTTCATCGCTTCGCTCCACTTGACGACTTGGAACTTGAAGGTTTTCAGCGCAGGCCAGGGCCCCGTCTACATCTATCGGCGCGCGATCGACACATTCGAGGAGATCGAGAGCGATACCCCGCCCTTTGGCATCGTCATTCCGGGGTTTGGGGAAGGGCCCTGCCGCACGCTCAACCTAGGCGTTGGCGACATTCTGGTGCTGATCACGGATGGCTACTTTGAAGCACAGTCACCGCTGCACGAGTGCTGGGGCGAGGGAGCTATTTGTGCGCTGATTCGTCGCCTCCGCGACGAGCCATGCGATGCGATCTGCAGTGCCCTCGACCAAGGCGCACTTGAGTTTGCCCAGGCCTCTGCCACCGACGACGACCGCACTGCGATCATCTTGCGCAGGCGATTCTGATTTGGTCTCACTTGGGAACGATCCGCTCCCTGCGCGATTCACTTTGCGCGCAGGTGGAGTACGCCGTCTTCTGGGGCCTCACCGGATCGGACATCCTCGACCGCAGCGAGATACATCGCACTCAGTTTGGACGCGCCATACTTGGACTCGAAGGTGCGCCACGCCTGCTCGGCATCCGCCGTCCGCTTCTCGCGGAACAGTCCAACCGCCGCCTCGGTCGCCGCGATCCAGTCACCATCCGCATCTGCGGGGCAAGCCTCGAAGATCTCCACCGGCTTCGACTGACCAACGACCACAATCGCACCAAGAGCGCGCGTGCGCACATGTGGATTGCCCCCTTGCGACATGAATCCTCGGTGTGTCGGACCATCCATCAGGATTGCCGTGCCGAACTGTTTGTTGGCGCTCTCCAGCCGAGCAGAGAGGTTCACGCAGTCTCCGATCGCCGTGTAATCGTTCAACCTTGGTGGTGCGCCGCAGTCGCCGACGACCGCCTCGCCCGTGGCGATACCAAGGCGAAGGGAGATCTTCGGCGATCCATCCTCTGCACTCTTGCCAAGTTCCGCGACAGCCTTCTGACATGCCACGGCACTCTCGGCTGCCATGGACTCCTGCCGCGGCTCGTCTCCGAAAGCGGACCAGAACGCCATGAAACCATCGCCGAGGAACTTGTTGACATACGCATCTCTCGCAACGAGTTCCTCGGAGAGCTTTCCGAGATAGGTGTTCAGCGTGCGAACGACTCCTGGGCCACCAAGGGCCTCTGCAATAGCAGTGAACCCAGCCAAGTCACCAAACATAACGGTGATTTCGCGCTCCTCGCCCGACATGGAAACAGCTTCCGGATCACCCGATAACTTTGCCACGAGCTGCGGCGAAACGCGCGCTGCGAACTGTCGATTGATGCGAGCTCGGTCGCGCGCGGTCAGCACCGCGATCACAGCGGTCGTCGTCGCCCAAGATCCGACAGGAGACACCGTGGGCGCCACAATCGGCATGATCCAGTCCAGTTCGTTGAAGCAGAACACGCCTGCTACAAGCAGCCAGCCACCCGCCACGAGGAGCGTCAACAAGGAACTGAAGCCCACGGACAGAGATGCAGCGATGAGTGTCGCCAAAACACCAAGCACCACAACAACGAGCGGATTGACCCAGGGGGGCGCAACCTGACGACCATGCCTCTCGAGCACCATGTTTGCAGCGACAACATGCACAAAAACTCCAGGTGTTCTGCCATCGAGCGCGGTGGGGACAAAGTCGGCGTTCGCACCAGTGGCCGTCCATCCGATGAACACCAACTTGCCCGACAGTTTCCTGCGCAGCTCAGACTCGCGGCTTGCCAAGTCGGGCTTCGCCTCATCGACAGCTTCGCAGAGTTGAAGGAACCTTCCCGCTCGCTCCCGCTGTTCTCCCTCGAGATCCATGCGCACGTCTTCCACTGCTGCGCGAAAGGCCTCCTCACTTAATTGAGTCTGAGGAGCCTGCAACTCGGCGACTTCTCGTATGAGCCTTGACTTCAGATCATCGAGACTCTTCTGATTCTCCAAGTGCTTACGCCGCCCATCGTGCAAGTCGAGCAACTTGCCGATGGAAATCGCAGGGCGCTCCGATCCTGACATGCCTGACTGCGTCCACTTCGCGAACTCGCCATCAAAGGTGGATGTTGGCCAATCGATATAAAGAACTCGCTCGCGAAGGCGAAGCACCTGCTGCCCAACCCGTATCTCACTGTCTGAGCAGCCGATGTCGACAGGCTTCAACCCTTGGTGCGCAGCAGCAGCGACAAGGCCAATCTGGAACGCCCGACCACCGGGAACCTCCCAATCCACGAGAGTTCGACGCTTATCGTCATCCGTATCGAGACGACTTTCCACATTCGTCAACACGCCAAGCGCATGAGCAGACTGAGCCAATTGTGGAATCGGCGGAATCTGTGTGTGCCCACCAAGCGGAACGAGTTGATCGACATGATCCGAAATCACCTGCTGAAGGGTCTCCCAGCTGCGTGCATGACGAAGGAGTTGTTCGACCAGCTCTTTGTCACCAATCGAGAGTGGTTTCACCTGACCTCCACGCAGCCCGGCTGCAATCCCCTCAACCGAAGGCAGTTTCCCAGACTTACGGAACTCCTCCCACATGAACTGCCAAATAACAAGTTGCCTAAACCACACTGCATGAGATCGATACTGGCGTTTCAACTCTCCCTCAAGTTGTGACTCTTGAATGACATCTTCGGGAAGTTTTTCAAAGTTGGCATTGAGCACCCGCAGGATTCGGCTCCACTTCTCCTGCCCTTCGGTGGTCGACCACTCTGAGCCAGGAACCCACTGCTTGGACACATCGAGCCCCACCACCGTTGGAATCTTTGCAACGGCCGCGCCCAGTTCATCGTCGGCACCTGGTTCGGGCTCGCTGAACTGGATATCAAGCGCCAGCGTCTTGACGCCAAGGTAGTGCAGTTCCTCGATCGCCTCAGCGATCTTTTCGCGCGACCAAGGCCACCGTCCAAAGGTCTCAAGAGAAGTGTCGTCAATCACCACAACTGCAAGGTCTTCGGACAGCGGGACTGGTTCTATGCGCACGTGTCGGTAGCGCCAATCAGCGCTCGCCAACTCGACATTTCCGAACAGTCCGAGCACAGCAGCAAGCCAGACCAACATGGTCGTTGCCAACCCGACTGCGATCGCCAACCAAGAGAACTGCCGCATGAGGGCAGTATCCATCCCCCCTGACAATCACGCAACACACGAGTTGTCACTGACCACCGGCGCTAGCAGGTCCTCCAGTAGAGATCACGATGCCCGCACCCGACTGTCCCACCAAAGCGGCAGCAGCGGAAGCGTCACTCTGTGCGCGTTGGGCCGCTGCGATTGCAATGTCTGCCGCCACGCGTGCCTCATTCGCCCGCTGGACGACCAATGCGGCGCGCTCCGCGGTGACTGTGAAGA
>Ga0208048_1001135_pt1 | contig 14004 bp, 12 predicted proteins | sample Malawi_45m_30L_FD_184163 | JGI IMG/M metagenome (GOLD analysis project Ga0208048, IMG submission 184163) | Freshwater microbial communities from Lake Malawi, Central Region, Malawi to study Microbial Dark Matter (Phase II) - Malawi_45m_30L... | ecosystem: Environmental > Aquatic > Freshwater >...
GGATTATCTCGAGGACTCCGCCTGTGATACCGATATGAATATCGTGATGACGGACTCAGGCGGCATTGTGGAGGTCCAGGGTACCGCAGAGGGCGCGCCATTTACTCGGGATCAGTTTGATCAACTGCTTGCGCTTGCCGCCCAAGGAATCGGCCAGCTGCACGAGTTTCAGCAGTGCCTGATTCAGGATCCGGAGCGGCTCTCGGTTGTTGTCGAATGAGCGGGACCTGGGTGCTGGCCTCATCGAACCCAGGAAAACTAAAAGAGTTTGAGCAGGCCCTTGCCCCCGCGCTTCGATCGCGGGGAATTCGATTAGTCAATCAGTCTTCGCTCGGCATCGACCCGGCCGAGGAGCCTTACGATTCATTCGAGGAAAATGCGCTTGCTAAAGCCCGTCATGCCAGTCGCACTGCAGGAGGCCCTGCCTTGGCAGATGACTCAGGAATTGTCGTGCCGCTTTTGGGCGGCGCCCCGGGCGTGCGCTCCGCACGTTTTTTCGCTGATGCCGCAGCAGATGAAAATCTGGATAATCAGGCGCAGATCGCCACGTTAAAGTCCCAAGGCCTGAGCACGGACGCACTGAATCTTCAGTGGCTTTTGCATTGTGTGACACGCGAAACCACTGCCCGCCAGCAGCAGTGGTCAGACCCCGGCGTAACAGCAGCAGGGCAGGCCGATGTAATCACGATTCATGCCGCCTTTTATGCAGCAATTGCTTTTGTTCGAAGTGCTGATGATGCCGATCCGATCGTCGTCCATGGTCAGTGGGATGGAGCACTGCTGCCCCATCCGCGCGGCCAGCAAGGCTTTGGCTACGACCCGGTGTTTTTTGATTTGCAATTACAGATGTCAGCCGCAGAAATGACAATCGAGCAGAAACGGCAGGTCAGCCATCGCGGCCAGGCACTGGGTGCATTGCTTCAGCGGCTGGCGTTTTAAGGTGCAGCCCACCCGTATCAAAGGCATGAGCGCAGAGATTCATTTTCAGACCCTGCCGGAGCTCTCGCTGTATGTCCACCTGCCGTGGTGTATTCGTAAATGCCCCTACTGTGATTTCAACTCACATGAGCGCAGAGCGCCGATCGCTGAGACCGCTTATATCGATGCATTGATCAATGATTTGGAGCAGAGTCTGCCACTGGTCTGGGGCCGGCCTGTGATCAGTGTGTTTATTGGTGGCGGCACCCCCAGTCTTTTTTCTCCGCAGGCAATTGCGCGACTGCTCTCGGAGATTCGTGCCCGGCTGCCGCTGGTGCCTGATGCGGAGATCACCATGGAGGCCAACCCCGGCACGTTTGAACTGGACCGCTTCGAGGGCTTTCGCGAGGCGGGCATCAGCCGGCTCTCCCTTGGCGTGCAATCTTTTTCCGATGCCATGCTCGGCCAGCTCGGCCGGGTACACAGCGGGAATCAGGCAGAGCTTGCGCTTGCGTCGGCCTTAAAGATCTTTGATCGGGTCAATGTCGATTTGATGTTTGGGCTGCCGGGCCAGCGCTTAAGCGACCTCAAGCAAGAACTCGATCGACTGCTCAGCTTTCCACTGACCCATGTGTCGCTGTATCAGTTAACGCTCGAGCCGAATACCTTGTTTGCTGCACGGCCACCCCAGGGCCTGCCGGACGATGACTGCCTGGCGGAGATGCAGACCCTGGTTGCCCAGCGTCTTGCCCAAAGCGGCCTCATGCGCTATGAGGTCTCGGCCTATGCGGCAGCAGGCCAGCAGTGTCAGCACAATCTGAACTACTGGACGTTTGGGGATTACCTCGGAATTGGGGCGGGGGCACACGGAAAAATATCGCTGGCCAATCGCATTTTTAGGACCGCCAAGGCCCGAAATCCGGACGCCTATTTGAGCGCGAAGGGCGCCGCTGCCAAGGAGTCTGAGGTGAGCGTTCATGACCTGGGCTTTGAGTTCATGCTCAATGCGCTTCGGCTTGTGGAGGGCGTGCCCATTGGCCGCTGGGCACAGACGACTGGCATGGCCATCGGTGGGCACCCGTTTTTGTTGGAGCGGCTGGGCAGCGCCCAGTCCAAGGGCCTGATGGTCAGGCGGCCCGACCGGTTTCAGGCCACCGCCCGAGGGCTTGAATTACTCAATGATCTGCAGGCCATCTTTCTGCCCTAAATCTAGCGATGCCCATATTTGGTGCACGCAATTTGTCGTTCAGTCTGATAGCACTATAATGGTGCAGTTAGAGCACCAAAACAGAATTTTTTCTAAAAAATTTTCTCTGAGTTCTTTATAAGTCATTGATTTTTTGTGATTTACGAACGGGCACGCTTTTCGCTCCTAGTCTCACGAAAATGGGTCGTTTTATCGTATTGGAACGTTTTTACATAAGGAGATGTTGATATGCCCACCCCTCAAGAAGTCATGAAGATGGTTTCCGACAACGAGGTGAAATTCGTTGATTTCCGCTTCACCGATACCCGCGGCAAAGAGCAGCACGTGAGTGTGCCGGTCAGCGCGTTTGGCGAAGATAAATTCGAGTCAGGCCATGCCTTTGATGGCTCATCCATTGCCGGCTGGAAAGGCATTGAGGCCTCGGACATGCTGCTGATGCCTGACCCCAACACCGCAGTCCTGGACCCCTTCCGCGAAGAGTCGACGCTGAATTTAACGTGTGATGTGGTGGAGCCCTCTGACGGCAAGGGCTATGACCGTGATCCGCGTTCGATCGCCAAGCGGGCAGAGGCCTATCTGAAATCAACCGGCGTGGGCGATACCGTTTACTTTGGCCCAGAGCCCGAGTTTTTCATTTTTGATGGCGTGACCTGGAATGTGGATATGTCGGGCTGCTCGGCCAGGATCAAATCCGAAGAAGCAAGCTGGTCGACCGGAATCGAATACGAGGGCGGCAACCTGGCCCACCGTCCCGCGGTGAAGGGCGGCTACTTTCCCGTTCCTCCAGTGGACTCCTTTCAGGACATCCGTTCGGAGATGTGTTTGATTCTTGAGCAGATGGGTGTGCCGGTTGAAGTCCACCACCATGAGGTCGCAGGCGCAGGCCAGTGCGAGATCGGAACAAAGTTCACCACGCTGACTCAGCGGGCGGACTGGACCCAGATTCTGAAGTATGTGGTGCACAACGTTGCCGCGAGTTATGGCAAAACCGCCACCTTCATGCCCAAGCCCGTTGTGGGCGATAACGGCTCGGGCATGCACTGCCACCAGTCGGTATGGAAAGACGGCCAGAATCTGTTTGCGGGCGATGGCTACGCGGGGCTCTCCGAGTTCGCGCTGTATTACATCGGCGGCATTATCAAGCACGCACGCGCGCTCAACGCCATCACCAACCCGGGCACCAACAGCTACAAGCGCCTTGTGCCAGGATTCGAGGCGCCTGTGAAGCTGGCGTACTCTTCGCGCAACCGCTCTGCCTCGATTCGTATTCCCCATGTCAGCAGTCCGAAGGCACGCCGTATCGAGGTCCGCTTCCCGGATCCCACCGCCAACCCCTATATGGCGTTTGCGGCGATGATGATGGCTGGCATAGACGGTGTGATGAACAAGATTCATCCGGGCGAGCCCTCAGATAAGAATCTCTACGATTTGCCCCCCGAGGAAGACAAGAAGATTCCAACGGTCTGTTCATCGCTGGATCAGGCACTCGAAGCGCTGGATAAAGACCGCGAGTTCCTGACCCGTGGCGGTGTATTTAGCAACGACATGATCGATTCTTACATTGCGCTGAAGATGGAAGAGGTCACGCGGTTCCGCATGACCACACATCCGGTGGAATTCGACATGTATTACTCGCTGTAAAAGGGGCTGCCGCGGACGTTGTTGCACTCCCGCCGAATGTGATCGCTCGGCATCTTCGCAGCCTTGATCTGCTTGCCACTGCGGTGGTGATTCTGGATCAAGAGCTGCGGGTCGTTCATATTAATCAGCCCGCTGAGGTCCTGTTTGGGGCCTCCAGCAGGCTACTCGAGGGCTCGTATCTTCTTGAAGTACTCGATGTTGCGGAGGAGGTCGAAGAGATGCTGAACCAGGCCTCCTCTCAGATGTTTGAATCGAAGCGGCTGCAGTGCGATTGGCAGCTGCCCATGCGGGGCTCAGTTGAGCTGGACTCCACGGTGTCAGTACATCTTGAAGAAGAGGGCGTGGTGCTCAGTCTGGAATTGCGGGAGATCGCTCAGCAACGCAAGGCCGACCGCGAGGTCCACCAGGCGGATCTGACGCATGCCAACAAAGAGCTGCTGCGCAATCTTGCCCATGAAATTAAAAACCCGCTGGGAGGGGTCCGTGGCGCAGCCCAGCTGCTCGATCGTGAGCTGCCCAGCGAGGAGCTGCGCGAATACACCCAGGTCATCATCAAAGAAGCAGATCGCCTGCAGGGCCTCGTTGATCAGATGCTCGCCCCGCACCGTCGTCTGCGGGTGATGGAGTCGGTCAATATCCACGAGGTCTGCGAGCGTGTGCGCAGCCTGATGCTGGCAGAGTTTCCCACGGGACTCGTCATTAAGCGGGACTACGACATCAGTATTCCCGATTTGCGTGGTGATCGCGAGCAGCTGATCCAGGTGGTTTTAAATGTGGTGCGTAATGCCGCAGAGGCCCTGGCAGGCGAGGGCGAGATTGTGCTGTGCTCACGCATTGCGCGCCAGGTCACAATCTCCAAAAAGCGTTGCCGGCTGGCGTTGGATTTGCATGTCATAGATAACGGGCCCGGCATACCGGAGGAACTTCGCGAGCGGGTGTTTTATCCGCTGGTCTCGGGCCGGCCGCAGGGCCATGGCCTCGGGCTCACGCTGGCCCAAAGCTATGTCCATCAGCACGGTGGACTCATTGATGTCGAAAGCCGGCCGGGCCGGACTGATTTTCTGATTCGAATTCCGATCGCCAACGGAGCAACCACGCCATGAGGCCGGTCTGGATTGTCGATGACGACCAATCCATTCGCTGGGTGCTGGAAAAGGCCCTCAGTAAAGAGCAGGTGCCATGCCGAGTATTTCCGGATGCACAGTCTGCGATGCTCGCCCTCAATAGCGACCGCCCGCAGGTGCTAGTGTCAGATATTCGTATGCCAGGGGATTCCGGCCTGGATCTGCTGGAGCAAGTAAAGCAGCGCTGTCCTGAGATCCCGGTCATTGTGATGACCGCGTATTCCGATTTGGATAGTGCGGTCTCAGCGTTTCAGGGCGGCGCATATGAATACCTGCCCAAGCCCTTCGATGTGGATGCAGCAGTGTCCTTGATTCGGCGGGCCTGCTCGGATGGTTCTGAGATGGTGGGCGGTGCGGGTGGCGCAGTCATTGAGGCCGTTCCGGAGTTATTGGGCCAGGCCCCGGTCATGCAGGATGTATTTCGCGCGATCGGCCGACTGAGTCAGTCCAGCGCAACCGTATTGATTACGGGTGAATCAGGAACCGGTAAAGAGTTGGTGGCGCGCGCCCTGCATCGGCACAGCCCGCGGGCGAAGATGGCGTTTGTTGCGCTCAACACTGCGGCGATTCCGCGCGATCTTCTAGAGTCCGAATTGTTTGGCCACGAGCGGGGCTCTTTTACTGGTGCCCAGAGTACCCGGCGGGGCCGGTTCGAGCAGGCCGAGGGTGGGACGTTATTTTTAGATGAGATCGGCGATATGCCGCTGGATTTGCAGACGCGACTGCTGCGGGTGCTCTCTGATGGCCATTACTACCGTGTCGGTGGCCATTCTCCGCTGAAAGCCGATGTCCGGGTCATTGCGGCAACCCATCAAGATCTCGAGGTCCGCGTGCGGGCGGGCCAATTCCGAGAAGATCTTTTCCATCGTTTAAATGTCATTCGTCTGCGGCTGCCGCCGCTGCGCGAACGTCGCGAAGATATTCCGCTGCTGGTCCGACACTTTCTGCAAAAAAGCGCCCAGGACCTGAAGGTCGAGACCAAACAGCTTTTACCTCAGGCCATGTCGGCGGTGAGCTTGATGGCCCTTCCCGGCAATGTCCGACAGCTCGAAAATCTCTGCCATTGGCTCACGGTCATGGCACCGAGCCAGGTGGTGCGAGCCGAGGATTTACCGGAAGAGGTCCGTCAGCCCCAGGAGGGCGCAGCCCATGCGCAGGCCGAAGATGCCTCAGCATCGATGGCGGCGCGCGCAGCGCATGCGGAGCCAGCCGTAAAAGGCGAGATCAGCGTGCCGGCCTGGCAAGAGCTTTTACGTCAAGAGGTTGCGCGGGCATTGGCGGCAAATGCGCCCGTGCCGCAAGACGGCCGGATGCATTGCTGGGCAAAGGAATTCGAGGCTGCCGTACTTGGCGTGGCGCTCAAGCACACCCGCGGCCGACGCATCGAGGCCGCCCAGCTGCTGGGCATCGGACGCAACACCATGACGCGCAAGATTGCCGAATTGAATTTAGAGGGTGGCGACTAGGTCAGCGCAGCACTGAAGCCCAGGCCGATCATAGGCGAACATCAGTCCAGACCGGCGTGTGATCCGAGGGCTTTTCTAGCTTGCGTGGGCCGGGATCAATGCCGCTGGCCGTGCAAGCAGCTGCCAATTCGGCCGACAGCAAGATCAAGTCAATACGCAGGCCTCGGTTACGGCGAAAAGCGGCTTCGCGATAATCCCACCAGGAATACTGCTGGGCGGGCTGCTCATGCAGTCGATAAGCATCATGTAGGCCAAGCTTCAAGAGCTCTTCCAAGTGTTGACGCTCTGCTGTCGAGCAGAGAATCTTCTCGTGCCAGAGTGCAGGGTCATGGACATCACGATCATCTGGCGCGATGTTGAAATCGCCCACAAATGCAAGACGCGGGTGGTTGGCAAGCTCCTGCTTGAGCCAGGCCGCGCAGGCGGCTAACCAGCGACGCTTGTAGTCAAATTTTTCTGAGCCTACCTCCGATCCATTCGGAATGTAGCCACAGATCAATCTCATCGCCCCGGTGCCTTGCTTGGCATGCAGGTCAGCGGCGATTAAGCGTGCCTGATTATCGGGAAATTGCGGATTATTGATTTGAACATTGCGCGGTGGGTGAAAATGGACTGCATCGACCAGCAGGGCGACGCCGTTATAGGTGGGCTGGCCAGCAAACACCACGTGATATCCAGCCGCCTGAATCTCGTCTTTTGGAAATTTGTCGTCGGTCAGTTTGGTCTCTTGCAGCCCCAGCATGGCAGGCCGGGCCGTGGCGAGCCAATTGAGTAGGTGCGGCAGTCGCACCCGCAAAGAGTTTACATTCCAGCTGGCAATCCTCATCGCCCCGAATCTTAGGCGATCTGGCGGCCACCGCAAGTCCTCACGGGGTGCTCAGCGGACGCGGACGGGCGGCCAGCGGATGTTCGGGGAAGATCTGTTGATACAGCCACTGACTATTCATGCTCTGAAAAAAATTGGGCCGCGCCGGCGATGATGTGTTCAACACGCGCTTCGCGCTTGGTGGCCGGCATGGGGCCCGCCCCTAGGCCGCCTGCAGCAGGCCGTTATGCCGTAGTAGCGGCTCAACCGCGGGCGCCCGGCCCCGAAACGCAGTAAAAGAATCCATTGCGGGCCGTGAGCCGCCAACCGAGAGAATTTCTTGCCAAAACCGCTGGCCGACCTCGGCGTAATGATCCGATCCGGCCTCCTCAAAGGCCGCGTACGCATCGGCCGAGAGCACCTCGGCCCACTTATAACTGTAATAGCCCGCGGCATAGCCGCCCGCAAAAATATGCGAGAAGCTTTGTGCAAACCGATTAAAGTCTGGCGGTATCAGTACGGCAATTTCGCGACGAATACTCCATAAGGCCGCTTCGATTTTCTTTCCGATTGCCGCAGGTGTGTCTTGCGGCCCTGGCAGAAGTATTGTGTGAATCTGCATATCAAATACTGAGAATTCAACCTGTCGCAGCATAAACATTCCGCTTTGGAAGTTTTTCGCAGCGATCATTTTGTCAAAGAGCGCTCGGGGAATCGCAGCGCCCGACTCGACATGGGCGGTCATGTGGGCGAGAGTCTCCCATTCCCAGCAGAAGTTCTCCATGAATTGGCTGGGCAGCTCTACCGCATCCCATTCCACGCCATTGATTCCCGAAACCTCGAGCTCCCCGACCTGGGTAAGCAGGTGATGCAATCCATGGCCAAACTCGTGAAAAAGGGTAATAACATCGTCATGGGTGAGCGTGGTCGGCTTATCGCCTACGGGCGGCGAGAAGTTACATGTCAGCAGCGCAATCGGAGTCTGCACGCCAGCATCCAAGACGCGGCGGCCGCGGGAATCGTCCATCCATGCGCCGCCACGCTTAGTGCTGCGGGCATAGAGGTCCAGGTACAAGTGGCCGATGACCCTTCCGGACCGAATCATCTCGTGAAGCTGAACATCCGGATGCCAGATGGGCATGGGTATGACACCGGTCACGGGCCGCACCGTCACATCGAAAAGGGTGCGGATGACTTTAAATAGACCATCCAGCACCTTGGGCAGGGGGAAGTACTGGCGTACCTCTTCTTCCGAGAATGCGTAACGACGCTGACGCAGCTGCTCACTGGCAAAGGCCACATCCCAGGCCTGAAGATCGGCAAGCTGAAGCTCGGCGGCAGCAAATGCTTTTAGCTCTTCAAGATCGCGTTGCGCAGCGGGCCGTGCCTTGGACGCAAGGTTCATCAGAAAGTCGATGACCTGCTGTGGACTATCGGCCATTTTTGGTGCAAGCGAGACTTCGGCAGCATTGCGAAAACCCAGGAGTACTGCCTGCTGCTGTCGCAGTGCAAGGATCTCACCCATGATCGGTCCGTTATCGTGCTGCGGGCCTTCGCTGGAAATTTCAGAGGCCCGCACGGCCTGCTTGCGATAAATGGCTTCTCGCAGGCTGCGGTCCTGCGCGAATTGAAGCACTGGGCCGACGCTCGGGTGTTGCAATGTAAATACCCAGCCAGCAAGTCCGCGACGTTGGGCCTCGGCCGCCGCCGATTCGACCGAATGCTGAGGCAGCCCGGCAAGCTGTGCCTGCTCGGTGACATGCACAACGGTTGCATTGGTGCTGTCTAGCAGCTGCTCAGAAAATTTCTGAGTCAATTGGGCAAGCCGTGCCTGGAGCTCTGCAAACATCTTCTTTTTGTCTTCGGGTAACTCAGCGCCACCCAGACGGAACGCCCGCAATGAATTCTGCAGGGCCCGAAAACGGGCCCTGCCGGTGCTGCCCTGTTGCTGCGGCGGTGCATTTTTGAATTGATCTTCCAGCGCTTTGGAGGCACGGAATAAATCCGGATGCTGTGCCAATTCGGTCCAAAAGGCAGTGACCTCCGCCAGGCGGCTATTGATCGCCTCCCGCCATTCGGGGGAGTCCATGACCCCCGACATGTGATGGACCGCACCCCAGGCGCGGCCAAGCCGCTCAGTGGCGTCGGTGAGGGGCTCGATTACCGTGGCCCACGAGATGGCGTTGTCTGGCGCCGTCACGCGGGCCAGCGTGGCCCGGGCTTCGGCAAGAAGCGTGTCCACTGCGGCAGCGACCTGCGCCGGCTGAATCAGGTCATAGCGCGGAAGGTCATCGCGGGCCAGCATTTCATGGAGTAGGGGATTGCTCATGATCAAGAAAGATGGAGTCGGCGTTCAGCAGATTCAAGGGTGTTGATTAAAAGCATGGCGATGGTCATCGGCCCAACACCGCCCGGCACCGGCGTAATCGCAGAGGCGACCTGCGAGACCGCGGCGAAGTCGACATCGCCCACAAGCCGGCCATCCGAGAGCCGGTTAATGCCGACATCAATCACGATGGCTCCGGGTCTGACCATATCTGCTGAAATCATATTCGGTCTGCCGACCGCGGACACCAGAATATCCGCGCGCCGCGTGTGCTCTTGTAAGCGCTGGGTCTTGCTGTTGCAGACGGTGACGGTGGCGCCGCGTGCCAGCAGCATCATCGCCATGGGCTTACCGACAATGTTACTGGCGCCACAGATCACCGCATGGGCTCCCCAGATCGGCGCATCGATGGATTCCAGCATCTTGATCACGCCATACGGCGTGCAGGGCTGAAACAGGGGCCGGCCAGTCATCAGCGCGCCTGCATTGCTGACATGAAAGCCATCGACATCCTTATCCGCAGCGATGGCCTCGATGACTCGGTGCGCATCGAGCTGTTTCGGGAGCGGCAGCTGCACCAAAATCCCATCGATCTCGGGATCGTGATTTAAATCGTCGATGATGCTGAGCAATTCAACTTCACTTAAGTTCTCTGGCTTTTCAATCAAGCGTGAGGTGATCCCGGCCTCCGCACATGCCTTGACCTTGTTACGGACATAGACCTGGCTGGCCGGGTTGTTGCCGATCAGTACGACCGCAAGGCCCGCCGCACGGCCTTTTTCAATGCAGGCCCTGGCCCGCTCGGCGGCCTGGAGGCGAAGCGATTTTGCGATGGCCAGGCCATCAATGAGGGTGGCAGTCATAAGTGGAATTCGCGTGGAAGCAGTACAGCCCGGAAATTGGACTTTTCCGCATTATTCCCCTAAACTCGCGGGCTTGCTTAGATGTCACGGAACGTGCGAAGCACGGGGCTATAGCTCAGCTGGGAGAGCGCTTGCATGGCATGCAAGAGGTCAGCGGTTCGATCCCGCTTAGCTCCACCAGTCAGTCCAGTGTCGCCAAGCAAAGACCCAGCTGTTCACGGGTCCCCTTCGTCTAGAGGCCTAGGACATCACCCTTTCACGGTGAGTACAGGGGTTCGAATCCCCTAGGGGACGCCATCTCAGCATCCAAAGGGTTCCTGAGAAGTCGGCAATAGTTGTATAAACCATTGTTTTATACGACTTTTTCGTTCGATTTCGTCCTGAGATATTCATTGACATCCAGCTGAACGTGCGGGTAAAAATGTGGGTAAAAATTCCACCCACATTCACGAATGCTTACCGACGCACAGGTCCGAAACGCAAAGCCCGCAGAGAAGCAGTACAAACTCGCCGATGGGGCTGGCTTACATATCCTCATTCACCCAGGCGGAGGAAAGTACTGGCAGCTCCGCTACCGCTTCCTTAAGCGAGAGAGAACTGCAAGCATTGGAACGTATCCTGGGGTGTCGCTAAGCGAGGCAAGGACGCAGCGTGATGAAATTCGCAAGAGCCTCAAGCAGGGTATCGACCCTGTTGCCAAAAAACGTGCGGAGAGACTTGCTCTCGCTGACGACCAAGAAAAAACTTTCAAGAAAGTTGCGAATCAGTGGTTCTCAGTTTGGGAGAAGGATAAGTCCGAAAACACTATTGCGTACAAACGCCGCCGTTTAGAGGCAGAGATTTTTCCCTTTCTGGGTCACTTACCGGTAGCGCAAATTACACGCAAAGACGTTTTGGCAACCCTGCAAAAGGTAGCTAGCACGGGTCGCAGTGAGCTTCCTGTTCGAGTCCTACAGACAATTAAGTCCGTCCTGTCTTATGCAGTGTTAAACGAGTATCGGGACTTTAATCCCGTATCAGACTTGAAGCCCGGTTCTGTGCTCGGGACGATGCCTGTAAGAAACCATGCCCGAATCGAGGCAGCAGAGTTACCCGAGTTACTTTTGGCAATCGAGGGCTATCAGGGGCTGTCAACTTGCTTTGCCCTCAAACTCCTCGCGCTTACATTCGTACGGACGGGGGAGTTGAGAGGCGCAAAGTGGTCCGAGATAAACGAGTCAGACAGGCGCTGGACTATCCCAGCCGAGCGTACAAAAAAGGTGAGGGGTGTCCAACGACCCCACATTGTTCCGCTATCCAAGCAGGCCTTGGAGGTCCTGCGGGCTCTGGGGGCGGCCTTTGGCCGCGAGGGTTATCTTTTTAAAGGAGCTTCCGGGCAGTTAATTAGCGAAAACACAATCCTCTTCGCGCTGGGCCGTCTCGGCTATAAGGGTCGTATGACAGGCCATGGGTTTCGCGGCCTAGCATCCACCGTCTTGCACGAATCCAACTTTGAGCATTTGCATATTGAACGACAGCTCGGCCATCTCGATAGAGACGAAGTGTCATCAGCTTACAACCATGCTGAATTTCTTATACAACGGGCTAAGATGATGCAGTGGTGGGGAGATTTCTTAGAAAACTCTCTAAAGTTGGCGAGACAGGAGTCATTGAAAGTAGTTGCATAAAAAAGTAAATCTACTTATATTCGATGGCGTCCAGAAAGCATAGGACGCGCACTGAAGTAGAAGTCTGACTTAGGTAGCTTGACCAACCTTAGCGGAGTCGAGCCCAGAGAGACCAATCGAAAACGTGTACTTGCGCCTCCCTCGGGAGATGTTGGTAATGTTTATCGAAAGGACTAAAAGTGGCTTTGATTCCGCTTCCTGAAGTAATCAGACAGAGCGGTCTGTCACGTTCTTCTGTTTATCACTATATCGACGAAGGACTATTCCCTAGGCCTGTAAAGATTGGGGAGCGCGCTGTAGCCTGGATTTCGTCCGAGATTGCGGCGGTGAATGAGGCTCGTATCGCAGGTAAATCTCGTGAGGAACTAAAGAGTTTGGTTTCTAAGCTTCAGATTGCCCGCCAAGGATGTGCATAGATGGCAAACGGCAGAAATCCTGGTAAGAATTACAAAAAGAAATCGAACCATCAGCGACTCGAGGATGGGCAATTCATCGCATTACCTTGGGCTTTGCTGGATTCGGAACCCTTTGCAAGACTGAGCTTCTCTGAGCGCGCTCTTCTGCTGGAGATTGCGAGGCAGTACTCGGTTAAAAAACTTAATAATGGGCAACTAAAAGCCTCCCATATTTATTTGAGGAAGCGAGGCTTTGGTAGTAAATCGACCATCTCAAAAGGCCTAAGAAACCTCGAAGCACTCGGCTTTGTTTACCAAACTCGGCAGGGTAGGTATCCGAACGTCACTAGTTTGTATGCATTAACTTGGGTTGAATTGTACGACTCCCCAGACTTTGATACTGGAGCCATTGAAGGATTTCAAAGATGCGGTTATAAAAAAGTTGCGGGTTTTTTGCCTCCATTAAGAGAACGCTTATGTACAAAAGTTTTCCAAAATCCCGCGGGGCAAGTACAAACGCTGGACAGTACAAGTACGAAAGTTAGTCCTATTACGCTTAATTAAGCCCATGAATGACGGTTAAAAAGCGGACACTTTCTAAGAGACTTACCATCTCCCCGAACGGTTTGAGTCCGGGGTTTTTAATTTACTGATTCGAACAGAGAGATATCAGGTATGGCTCAGTTTCAAAAGGGAGAGAGTGGAAACCCCTCTGGTCGACCAAAAGGTGTCCAAGACCGCAGGACGGCCCTCAGGGCGGCCTTGGAGGGCCAGGCTGATGAGCTTACTCGCCAAAGCAGTCGAAGAGGCTCTAAAGGGCAATTCTGCGGTCCTAATCGCCTTGTTGTCGAGACTTATTCCGAACTTGAAACCCGAATCAGCATTCTTAGAAAATGTAAGTCCTGAAGGCGCTCTGTCTGAGCAGGCGGCTCAGATTGTCTCGTCGACACTTGCCGGGCAGATTTCCCCGTCAACCGCGTCCGAGCTTTTGGGTTCTCTTGCGAACGCCCAGAGGATTAAGGAGGCGGACGAGTTGGAGGTGAGGATTGACCGTCTCGAGCGAATTATTCATGCGACTGCTTGAAACTCGAATTAGACGATTAGAGAATAGGGCGAAGCCGTCCCCCCTCAGCCGCGAATCATTGTCCTGAACCAGGGGGAGTCGACAGCAGAGGCCCTGGCTAGATTAAAGGTCAGTGACGCGCTCTTGGAGGCAGAGGGACGCTCTGGGCGAAGACTTATTTTCGTGAGGTGGGCGGGATAACAGTATTTTTTAAATCCTCATTCGTATTGGACGCTGAAGTGGATAATATAAGTGACCAGACTCTTTCTGACTGTCAACGCGGAGAAATGCTGTGAAAACAAAATTGAAGCATTGGCTTGGTCTTATTGTTTTTCCCCCGGTGCTTATTGCTGCCGAGTTCGCGTATGCAAACCCAGCTGTTGTTCCAGAGTCCGCAATTCTTGCTAAGACCGTGGAAATCGCAGATGTTCACATGCATGTCCTTGAAAAATCAGCTGATTGGCATAAAACACGGATGGACCGAAATAACGTCAAATGGGGAGGTGGCGTGGGACCCGCAGTAGTGGGC
>Ga0208048_1001152_pt1 | contig 13882 bp, 22 predicted proteins | sample Malawi_45m_30L_FD_184163 | JGI IMG/M metagenome (GOLD analysis project Ga0208048, IMG submission 184163) | Freshwater microbial communities from Lake Malawi, Central Region, Malawi to study Microbial Dark Matter (Phase II) - Malawi_45m_30L... | ecosystem: Environmental > Aquatic > Freshwater >...
CTTGACTTTGGGCAATAATCGTAATAACATAACCCGTCGGCTCATCTACCACCGTCGTAAGAAGACCCAGATGGGACTTGGAAGCCCCGTGCGGGTGATGTCCGACGGCGCGCTGTCGCCCTCGACGACGGAACTTGCCGGTCGGCTTGCCGAGCGAACAGATGTTCGCTAATGTGACGCCCGACACACAGGAGTGACCGCCGACACACCAATGTGACGCCCGACACAGAGCGTGTGACCGCCGACACAAGGGCTGTTAGTGTGACGCCCGACACACCCTCGGTATGTGACGCCCGACACAGAGACTAGTTGTGCCAAAGGTCACATAAAAAAACTTGACTTTATCCCACAAGTGCCCTAGTATGAGTAGCAGAAAGGGGGGACACAATGCCCGAAAATACGGCAGAACGCCTAAGCGAAGTGGCGGAAGAGTGCGAAATGATTAGCGACTTGCTAATGCAGGTAGTTGATGAAATCACCGAAACACTCATAGAAAAAGATGATGTGGACGGACTACTAGCCCGAATACCACAGCAACTCACCGAAGTTTTCATACGCACTTCTGATGAACTTGTGACTGACGCAATGCGTAAGGCACTAGACACACCTACCGAATAGCCCAACAACTCCACAACTCCCCCCCAGAGACCGCCTAGTCGTGATGACTAGGCGGTTTTTTGTTGTATCCACGCTTACTCATACGCCACCGTCGGTTTTTGATGGCGTCTTAGAGCCCCGTATTAATCGACGAACGAGCTTTCTTCCGGGCGCCCAGCCCACACGTCGTCGAGTTGGAGCAGCGCAGACGGCGCACTTGTTCAGGTGTGACCGCGGTCTATGCTTGACAGCCATTTAGAAAGTGGCTATCATAATTTGACCTATCACAAGAAGGGAGGCAGAATGTCGTATGCCATAATCTGTACAATGATTTTCATGGCAGTACTCTTTTCGTAGACGCAAACATCACAACATAAAGGAAGGGAAAGCCCGCTTGCGACCCCCCGCAAGCGGGCTTTTCTTTTGCATACACTCACCTCTTTGCGGTTTTGATGCGCCGCACGCTCGCCGCCAGGCGCGCCGCTCTTGACCTGTTTTGGTATTGCTTTTGCATTCGGGGCTTTTGAGTTGTATGATGATGTTTATGTCAGAAACTCTGGCGTTATCAAATGACCATTTAGTGCTTGACTTCCCATACAATGCTGCGCAAGTTGCAGAAATCAAGAAAATAGAAGGTGCAAAATGGGACAAAGTATCTCGTGTGTGGCGAGTTCCGATGTCAAGTCTGCACGAAGCACGCGATTTTGCCAGTAGATACAACTTCCATATTGATAACGATGTTCTTACCTTTATGATTCCCGCAAAAACAGTAAAGCGAATTGGGGTATTTCAAGACAAGGATTGGCTATATATGAGCTTTTCCTACGACCCAGTGCGCATCCGTGCCGTAAAGGGAATTTCCGGTGTTACCTGGGATTCCAACTCAAAGGCGTGGAGAGCACCGCTCACCGCAGTTCAACAGGTTATTAGCTGGGCGAAAGCTTTTGGGTATGACATACCGAACGAAATAGTTGTAATGGCTGATGAAATCGAGAATGCCAGAACCGAATCGATTGCAGCGGCCAAAGCAGTTACCGCAGAGCTAGAAATACCGTCACTCAAGGGAGAACTCCTGCCGTATCAGAAAGCCGGAGTCCTCTACGCAACCAAAGCAAAACGGTCGTTCATTGCTGACGACATGGGATTGGGTAAAACAATTCAAGCCATGGCAGCATTGGAATACACGGATGCCTATCCTGCGGTGGTTGTATGTCCACCGGGTCTTGTTCTTAACTGGCGCGATGAATTTAACAAATGGTTACCGAACCGCAAAATCGGTACCGTAGCCAACCGTTCAGAATTTCCTGACCGTAATGAATTCGACGTCATTGTGGTCGGCTATTCGAACATCGACCATTGGATTAAATCGCTTACTGGTTTCAAGAGTTACGTATTTGATGAGTCTCACTACGCAAAAACCCCAACCGCGAAGCGGACCAAGTCAGCCATCAAGATGGCCCGTTCGGCACACGAAGACGGATTGGTGCTGTGCCTTACCGGAACACCAATAACAAATCGACCCGCGGAGTTCGGACCGCAGCTGGACATCCTTGGTCAACTCAATAAATTTGGAGGACTGTGGGGTTTTTACCGACGTTATTGCGGTGCATTCCGTGACCGATTTGGGCAATGGCATATTGATGGAGCCACAAACCTTGATGAACTAAACGACACGCTTCGCGCCACTTGTTATATCCGGCGCACCAAAGACCAGGTCCTTACCGACCTACCGGCGGTGCGTCACTCCAAGATTGTTGTTTCAGGGTCCAGTGCAGGCATGAAAGAGTACGACCAGGCGCGCCGTGACATTATCGAATACATCACCCGACGTGCCAAAGAGGTGGCGCTCGAGATGGGGACATCAATCTGGAACGCAGCCGTACACGCAAAGATTCGTGCTGAGGCAAACGAGCACCTCGTTCGCATATCCGTGTTGCGGCGTTTAGCTGCAAAAGCAAAGATGGAATCCGTATTCGAATGGATTGACGGCAAGATTGCCTCCGGGGAAAAAGTCGTGGTGGCTGCCCATCACCGTGATATTGTCGACGCAATTGCCGACCACTACTGCGGGCTGAAAATTCAGGGCGGCATGCCAGTCGAACAAGTACAGCAGCACAAACATCAATTCCAAACCGGCAGCATTGACGAAGCTCCCGTCATTGTGTTGTCAATACAAGCCGCCAAAACCGGACACACGTTGACCGCAGCCCAAGACGTGCTATTTGTGGAGCTACCGTGGACTCCAGCAGATGTCGACCAGACATACAGCCGGTGTCATCGCATTGGCCAGAAGGGTTCGGTAATGGCCACTTACATTATTGCTGACAAAACAATAGACCAAGAGATATTTGACTTAATCGAGTCAAAACGCTCGGTGGTAGATGCCGCAACCGAGGGCACGGAAATTGAAGAAACCGCAACCGCACAGCAGATAGTATTGGACTTCTTAAAGGAAGGAATCGCCAATGACAAGCCTTGATGTCTTCTTGGGGATGTTTCTATTGGTTGGATTCGGGCTGTTTATCGGAATAGCAATAAAATCTCTCACAGAGGATGAGTAATGGGATACATAAGTGCCTATGGCGCAGCGCAACATGCCGAACTAGACCAAGCTCTGAGTTGGCATTTAACTAGCAACCATTACCCGCCCGTATCCACGGAGTTGATACCTGTATGTAAACAGGCAATACAGACATTTGTGATTGCTGCAGGCTCTACGGAGTCACTTACCGAAGACCACGTGTTCGAACAGCTGTCTCAAACGTTTCTTGAATTACCGAACGGTATCCGAATGAGTGTTGTTGACATTGTGGCGCAATTACATTTAGATGCGTTTGTTGACCAGATACTCGATGAGCAGTCAGTACAGCCGTAAGAGCGCACCGCAGCGTGCCGTTGTTGAGATAATCAAGACCGGTGAGTGGAGCAAGGTTCAATACATTCACAAACTTGAATGTGGCCATACAGAGATACGCAAGCGTGCCGCTTCGACCAAAAAGATTGCTTGTCTTGAGTGTGTCAAAGCTGGCATAGCCGAGTCCATTCTCACCAATCTTTCTCGTCCAGCAATAGTCGACCCGCCGATAGAGGAGGCTTGGATTGACGACATCGCAGAAGGTGTTGCTCAGACCGAACAAGACATTGGCATGATTCGCGCGGGCATAGCCAGTGTGTTGTCCATCTCCCCAGAAACAATTGACGTTGTTATAGAGGACGACGAGGGTGGAGTCAGACTCTCATATGTGATGGTATATCTAGACTCAGATACCGCTCGACGAATTGCGTTTCCCAACCAAGAGATATTTGATATATAATTCATTCGGCATGTCCAAACAAACAAAATCTGACACTTCAATTGCCAAAATCGAGAAACAAATCGCAAAGCTTGAAGCAGAAATAAAAGAACTCGACCGCCAAATTGCCGAGTGCGACAAAATCATTGCCGAAAGTAATTTATTAGAGGAGTGAGTCCTCGTACATTTCGCGCGCTGTATTTGTAATTTTTTCAAAGTATTTATCCGATGTCCATACTTCGTCGGTGAAGGGAATAAAGCCGTGCTCCATTAGATGCTCCGTGGCTAGTTCTAGCCAGTAATCAAGTTCATCGTCTTCAAGCTCGTCAAACTCTTTCATTTGTTGTGTTTTTCCTGTGCTTCTAGCCATTGGTTATACCAAGGACATTCATCATCATGTCTGACAATCGCGTGGAAATTGCCGTACTTATCTTTCTTCATTTCAAGACCAGCATTGCAATCTGGACACGCACCGGTTCCGGATTCAGCAGTTTTAAAAGTGGCTGGCCCAAGCGTGACAGACTGTTGAGTGACAGCACCGACAGTCTTATCGAATAATGCTCGGCGGAAGTTCTGCTTACGCCGCAGGGCTTCTCGCTCCTGTCGACGTTTTTCTGCTCGGTTCATTTGTCGCCCCCGTTTGTACAGTATATGAGTTCTTATTCAGATTCAATTTCTTTTTGAATTGTGTAAGCCCGCGTACCAGGACCGATTGGTGTAACCGCCCTACTTGCAAATTCGCTTATAAGTAGATTTCGAATTAGCCAGTGCAGGGGATATGAGCGAGGGTCTTTCGTATGCTTACGGCGGAACTCGGCGCAATAGGCTTTTGCTCTTGTGTTTAGACCGGGTGTAACGACGTTTTCTTCAAGACAACGACGCACGCCATCCCACCCGTCGGCAGCATATTGCATGATGTGTTTTTCAAGATTGAAATCTGCCCATATGCGCCGCTGTGCGTCGATATGCGGCCAGCATCGGTAAAGCTGGTCATAGAACTCTGGTTCGGTGGCCACAACGTCACCCAGGCGTCGGATTGCTACAGAATGCAGCGGTATCCCAACCCGTATGTGAGAACCGGTAAGAGCGGCAACGTCATAGTACTCACAGTATTCGGCTCCGTGCTCTTCAGATATAAACTTCAAAACGTCATCAGTTGTCCAGTCGTAGATAACTTTGGCAAAGCGCAACGGTATTGAGCGCTTCAGGCGATACGGCGTAACAATGTAGTTTTCGTGTAACTTCTGGACAAGAGACCGATAACGCATCATTGATTCATTGGCACGAACACCCGTAATGAACGCTGTGCGACCAACCTTGCCCTGCATCATGTAGTAGTCGTAGTGCTCTGGAATGGGCTCAGAAGGGCTTAAACCGAAGTTCTCGGCTCGGATAGCCCACGAGGGCATATCACGCGTTAAACGGCCCTCAGACGCTCTGTAATGGCTCCAGATGAGACAATACTCCCGTCGGCCTAATACCCACACCTCAGCGCTTGATGGTAGGCAATACCACTCCATATCCACCCAGTCATAGTTTCTAACTTTTTCTACATGGGCCAACACCATTGGGCTGACCATTTCTTCATCTCGGAATATCACCTTGACAGGTCCCAATCCTCGTTCCTCATGTATCTCTTTGGCGAGATAAAGAACAGCCGTAGAGTCTTTGCCGCCAGAAAACTGGACGCAGACCGTATCAAAGGTGTCGTAGACGTGCCGTATGCGCTGTCTGGCCGCCTCTAGACAGTCAATATCGAGAAATAGCCGTTGTCTAGTCAAATGCGTCTACCCATTGTCCGTCTTGAACTATTTGATAGTGAGGACCCGGAGCAGGAATTAAAGCGCCATCTGAATCTTTTGTATATTTGCCAAAGTTTTCTGTTGGTCGCCAAGCCCATTCACAGCACGGCTTTTCATTGTCGCATGGATGCGTGCCGCGAGTAAGTGTCTTGCCAAGTAATGGAAACACCGTAAATAGTTTGACAACACAGTCATGACACATCAACCAAGTCTTTGGATAATTCTTACTATCAAAAAACCCAAACTCGATATCTGTAAATCCGCCATAGTACCCAAACTCCTCGTATGGCAATACAAGACCCGCATCTGGAAATTGGTCATTCACCGATTCTGCAGGAACCGATTTTCCACACGCAGTACAGATAACAAACTTCATTTGCTAATCCTCTTGCAGCCGCAATTCGAGTCGACCCAGTTCTGTTAACTGGTAGCGCTCAACGCCATCATGGCCGTAACTCACGGCAATGAATCCCATTTTGACCATCTCATCGACAATTGCTTGAACTTCTTCAAGCGAAATTGGTTCAGCCATTGTTTCCTCCATTGTAGTGATTTCTCCATTGAGAAGGGGCGTGGTCCTTTTCGACTGCCGCTTTGTGTTCTGCGTCGTAATATAGGCGTACGACGTGAATGCACGGGTCACCTTCTTGAAAATCTTCATCTTCTTGTTCGGACATTGGTAATCCGTCATGCGTGTAGCACACCGGAGGACCAGCCCATCCCATTTTTATTCCGTGGGCCATCCAGTCTTCGAAGTTATCCATTTGTCTCTCCTGTTAAAAGCGTAGCTATTTTTATCACCTTGGCTAGATTTTTGTGGTTGGGATTATTGATTGACGCATTACGAAGAAGCCACGCCGCATCGGTTCGACGGTAAAACGGTATGTCCATGCAAGTAGTCAAATTCTCTAGTTCTGCAGTAAGCGCTTTGATTTCTACCCCTGTGAACTTACGCATTTTTGGTTGTTCTTGTTATCATAGCTCCCATTATATCTGTGTAGTTTCCTTAATCATCTTTCGACTGTAGGTACTTTATATAAAACCCGACAATTATGCAAGAAGCCGCAGCGACCGCAATGAGGATATTCCATTCGGAAAAGTCATGAATATTGTGATGGTCTGAAAACATCATTTTGTGGGCCCGGTGGGGATTGAACCCACGACCAAGGCATTATGAGTGCCCTGCTCTGACCACTGAGCTACAGGCCCCATGTCAAAAAAGTCTATCGTGAGTTTTTTCAATAATTTCTGAGTGTCTCGCGGCATGTCTCATTCTGTGGAATTCAAATTCAGAAACACTGTCAAAACTCCACCATTCTTCGATTTGATTTTTGTCAATTTCATTCTTTTTTGAGTGTAGACACTCTTTGAGAATTAACCGTTCGACAGGGTATTTGTTGGGAATAGGGTCGTCGGTTTCGTACAAATTAAAATGTTCCCCAGCCTTTGGTTTACGTGTGCGGTAGCGAACGTATATTGCTGGCTGCCCGTTGAATACGGAGACTTTCATGCTCATTGGATAATTTCGTACTTCGCATAGTGAAGCGTATCGGCCGCATACTCAGGATTCAATGTTTTTCGCCAACCGCCAGGCGAAACCATCAATACCCCAGGCTTGCCAGTTGCCTCACAGACTGTTTGCGAAATTTGTTCGTATCGATTGACGATTGCGTGCATCGCGTCGCGTTGCTCTGGCGTGGTGTCGTTGCTGGGAGTCATGTAATAGCGCAGCGCACCGAACTTTTCCTTGATTTGGAGAATGCCATATGCGTGGTCAATCGCGGTCAGTTCTTTATCGCAGTCCACAACAAGCTGATACCAACCCTCATCAATCTCAATCCATTTGGTGCCAATCATCTTGTCTTTGAGTGCTTCAACTCGAAGCTGTAGCTCATTCATGTGTTGTCCAACGAATACGCAGGCAAACGAACTTCACTCGCTACCCCAATTAGGTTCACCACGACGTGTGTCTCGAAATCGTTCCTCTGCCCAGCACGAAATCTCGTATAGGTCTTGTGCGTGTTCGTCGACAATGTCATCACTCACGCTGCCTGGCGACAATGTGTCGGCTAGGCTTCGGCGTGCTTTGTCGCGCCACCGGTCAATTACATAGTCTTGTTGTGCAAATAGGTTATAGCCGGGGATATTCAACGTCGCTTCTCCTTTGGTGAATTAGCCGCGTATTCGTCTAAAAAAACTTTGAATTGATGAAATAGTTAACGCGATGTACAGACCAACCGCTGCCACAGTAAAGCCAATTAAAATTTTGGCTATGCAAATAGCTGTGTTTCGGTCTTTTTCCATCAAAAGTGATTATAATCCCATGGGGGGTAAATGCAACCCTTGTGCCTGGCGTCACAGTCGCTTGTACCGTGCATCACCCCCTATGTAGTGTGTATCAAAACACCAGATATAAGAGGTATCGCAAATGTCCAACGAAAACCATCACGACCCCGAAAAACGCAACGAGTGGTATTGGAAGCAAAACCACAAAGAACAGTACGGTAACGACAATTCACCCGATGGCAGCGAGAACGGCAAGCAACACTTTGACTATGCCGAAGTCCAAGAAGTCATGGGAATTGCCCATCGCATCGTTCTGGAAAAACAATTTGAAATAGGCGAATATCGAACCATGGACAGCGTGAACGAATATCAACGCAAGATAGAGCAGTTTGCCATATACCCAGAAAATCAGGCGATTGTCTATCTTGCCCTTGGGCTTGCTTCCGAGGCAGGTGAGGTCGCAGGCAAAATCAAAAAGGTTTTACGGGATGACTCTGGCATTTTTAGCGATGACGCAAAACTCGCAATACTTGATGAGTTGGGCGATGTAATGTGGTACTTGTCGATGTTGGTCACGGAAATGGGAATTGACATGAGTGATGTGCTAGCAGAGAATTATTACAAGCTTGAATTCCGTCAAAAGCGCGGTTTCTTGCGAGGGAGCGGAGACAATCGATGAAGTCTTTTGATACCCATTCTGTCGTTATCGACACCAAAGACGACGGCACAGATGTATGGCAGGCAACATGGGCGCGTGACGGGTTCATTCGCATCTATCGAGGCGACACTGTGAACAATAGAGTCGTTATGCACCACTTGATGAATATCGAATGGGACATTGACAGCAGCGTGGCCATTGCTGAACAGCTGCAGATATTCAACGACAGCGCATACGCACTACTTGAGGCTCTGATTTTTCCACGCGACCCGCAGGTTCAAATTTAATTGTTTTGGGGGCGGTGCCAATAGGGATTGACACCGCCCCAAGTCACGGAGTTCGCCCGAAGTCCGGCGAGAGTCGGAACGCTTCTTGCGTGACAGTTACATCCTAGTAGGTGATGCCCTGATGATAAGGTAGGGGTAGGATATATGTATGGCACACGAGCTTGAAATAGTGGGTGGCAAAGCCAAAATGGCTTATGCAACCGGAGGCGACCGCAAGGCACCTTGGCATCGACTTGGTACGGCAATGGCTGGTTTGCAGACGATGGAGGCAATGCTGCAGGCGGCAAATGCCGACTTCGATGTTGTGCTTACCCGTGTTGCAGCCGTTGACGATGACGGAAATTTGATTCGAAATGCAGACGGAACAGTTCTGATGATTGAAGACAGCAGGGCAACTATTCGCCAGAATCTCGATGGCTCTTTCACACCACTGGCAACAGTTGGAACGCGGTACGAGGTGCGTCAAAATCGCGAGGTACTTGAGCGAGCGCTTGCGATTGTTGGTGCCTCAAAGGGCGATGCGGTTATGGACACTGTTGGTGTTCTCAAAAACGGAGCCAGATTCTTTGCAACAGTTGAATTGGGTGGCATTGTCGTGGACCCGGCAGGAGTCAATGACAGAATCGCCAGATATTTGGTAGTTAGTTCTGGACATGACGGTGTGTGGCCAATCCGATATGCGAACACGGACATAAGAGCCGTATGCAGCAATACTGTCATTCTGGGATTGCGTCAAGCAGAGCGCGTGTTTATCGCCAGGCACACACGAAATGTTGATTCAACCATTGAAGATGCGAAAAACGTGCTGAAAATTTCCTCGACTTGGGGCGTGGAGTTCGCCGCGGAAGCAGAGCGAATGTTGTCGATTCCCGTACCGATGGGCGGAAAGAAACTCGACAGCGTTATTAATGCAGTGTTCCCCAAAGCCGCAGAGGAAACGGACCGCCAAAGAAAAACACGCGATGGCGTTCATGAGATGATTCGTTCTATATACAGCAACAACCGCAATGGTGCGAAATTTGGTTTTAACGCGTGGTCTGCGTACAACGCTGTTGTTGAATATCTTGATTTCTATCGTTCAGTTGATGCCACATCCAGTGCAATTGCGTCAATGGATGACACTTCGACCGTAACTCAAAAGAAGCTTCTTGCCCATCGCGTGGTGGTATCATAAGTTCATGTCTGAATCTGATGATTATCCAGAATGGGACGAAGAGGACCTGTCACACATCGAGTCCGAACCATATAATCAAGATGATGACGAAGAAAGTAATGGCGTGGATGCGCTTCAAAAGAGCTTGTTTGAGAACCGCGTCATTCGCACGTTTGTAAAAAATGCATTTGACTTTGGCGGCACAGATACATTGCTTGAAGTCTTGACCCAGGTCGAACACAAGATGGGCTGGAGAACCGAAATCATCGCAGATAAAAACGCACTGGACGATTACATGTTTTATCGGCATCAAACATTCGATGAGAAGATATGGTCACATTATGCAAATTCAGACCAGTATCGAGAGCTGACACAGAAGGTTGCACTCATGTCCGAGAGAGCAATGAGCGACTTCGTCGAGGCGTATTCATCAAGCGAATCCCCTCGTAAGGCTTTTAGAAAAAAGCTACGAGACTTGGCGTGGTTCTTTGTGAAGAAATTTTCCTAAATGCATTGACCTGCTTCGATTCAGCGACTACTATTTGTAGACGCTCGAGGGGGTCATATGACAGAGAAGCAATCAGAAGAAGTAAAACAAATTCTTCGTCGATTGAACTGGGAATTACCAGAACCACTGGACGTTCCCAAATTCAAAAATGCGGCATGCGTTGGCATGCCTACGGAATGGTGGTTTCCGGATAAACACCCAAGCGCACAAATGGTGATGAACACGCGAAAAGCGATACAAATTTGCAACTCATGCGCTGAGCAGAAAGAGTGCGCTGACTTTGCGATTGACAATCCGGGCGTTCAGGGAATATGGGGTGGGATGTCCACTAAGCTTCGCGTGCGCACGCGCACGGCTATTCAAAAAGCCCATAATGTCCACCATCAGCAAGGGTTCGTGTATTCGGAGGCACGCAAAGCGCTAGAAGCAGGACCGCATGGCCATTTATCAATCTGAGCCAGTAGCAAAACTTCTTTCTCGTCTCAACAATGTAAAAGAGGTAAACGGCCAGTGGATGGCATCATGCCCGTGTCGGACGGATGACGAAACCCCTTCACTGGCAGTTAAGGTTGGCGACCAAGACGAAGCCCTTGTTTATTGCCATCGGGGACTGTGTGACGCCACCAAGATATTCCAGTCATGTGGGCTTGATTTAATCAAAGACGGTTTTGCACAGAAGCCCACAAATATCTTCAGCAACACGTGGAAAGGCAGCAAGTCAAGTTCAGCGGCTAGTGTCTCATCAGTGTCTGCGAAAAAGCCAAAGAAAAAGCTGACCAAGACTTATGTGTATCACGATGAAGACGGAAACGTTTTATACGAAAAGCTTCGGTTTGAGCATGACGATGGCAAGAAATCTTTTATTCACAGACGACCCGACCCAAACAAACAGGGCGACTATCTATACAACTTAACTGACACCCGTAAGGTTCTTTATCGCCTCCCAGAAATATTGAAAGCGATTGCTGCAAACGAGACTGTGTGGCTTGTTGAGGGCGAAAAAGATGCAGACACGATGCTGCAATCGTTTGGCATTCCGGCAACCACGATGACAAATGGCGCGAACAATTGGCAAGCTGATTACACGGTCACACTTGCAGCGGCAACGGCGGTGTGCATCATTGCAGACAACGATGACCCTGGCAAGAGACACGCAATCTCAGTGCGCGATGAGATTATCGCAGCTGGAGGCCGTGCCACGGTCTATGTATCAAAACACGCAAAAGACATTTCTGACCATGTTGCCATGGGGTATGTCATTGACACAGAAACAATGTTTGAGCTCACATCATATGAAAGCACTGCAGAAAAAAGTGAAGTGGCTGAAAATGAAACTGAATTATCTGATGACGAAAAGGCAGAGATAGGCAACAAACCAGAAGACAAGCTATTAACACAAATTCAAGACATTATGTCTATGGAGCGCCTATCGCTCCAGCAAAAGCTAAGCCGAATATCATTTGCAGCCAACAGCTTTACCACCGCGTCGTTTGAAGATTATGGACGAACTGTCAACTGGCAAGAATTTTTACTAGAAGCAGAGAGCGATGCGTACGAATGGGTAATCCCAGGACTGCTTGAAAAACAAGAGCGTGTCATCGTTGTTGCTGCAGAAGGTGTTGGCAAGACAATGCTCGCTCGCCAGGTGGCAATTGGTTGTGCTGCCGGGCTTCATCCATTTACATTTCAGCCGATGCCACCAATCCGAACGCTGACCATCGACCTTGAGAACCCGGCGCGAATCATTCGGCGCACTTCGCGAACAATAATGGAGAATGCGATTCGTCTATCCCATGCGACAACCGTAGATGCCCACCTACACATACATCCAGCAGGACTGGACTTGGCTTCATCCAAAGACAGGGGATTCGTTGAGCAATTGGTCGACAGAATTCGACCAGAATTAATTTGTCTTGGCCCACTGTATAAGGCATATGTAGATAACGGCTCTCTGACCAGTGAGGCTTTGGCTGTTGAGGTTGCCAAGTTCCTTGACCACATACGAGATGTGTACGGATGTGCATTGTGGTTGGAGCACCACGCGCCGCTTGGCTCATCCAATTCAACCCGTGAACTACGTCCGTTCGGCTCATCCGTATGGTCGCGGTGGCCAGAGTTTGGTATCTCTATTACGCCAGACCCACTGAATCCTGACGGGTATGTCTATGACGTGAAACATTTTCGTGGTGCCCGTGATAAACGAGCCTGGCCGACAAAGATGAAACGTAGCCTGCGACTGCCGTTTGAAGTTCTAGAATTTATGAAGGAGTTGTGATGGCAAAAGAGAAAAGACCCTTGACGCGAGAGTTTCTTGTAGAAAGGGATTTGCGCATATTCAAGATGAGGCAGGCTGGCGTTGCCAGTAATGAAATTGCCCGAAGGTTCGGCATGACCACATCAGCCGTAGGTGTGGCTATTCGCAGGCAGCTCGAGAAGCTAAACAAAGAAGCACTGCTCGCTTACCCGGAAGTACTACGCATGGAGCTTGAAAGACTTGATGCCCTACAGCAATCAGTCTGGCCGCTCACGCAATACAGGAAAGTTAAGAACGACGACGGTACAGAGATACAGATTGAGCCAGACCTAAAGGCTGTTCAAACCATGCTGTCAATTATTGATAGGCGCTCTCGTCTGCTCGGCATGGAGCAAAGCAACATCAATGTCCAGATGGATGTATCCAGCTCAACGCCGATTCGAGCAACGCTTGCTGGTGCTGCCGCAAAAGATATCACATCGCAGTTCTCACCCGAAGCAGAAGCCCGTAAGCTCCTTGAGCTGATGGGTAATAGCGGAGTACTCACCAAAGAGTATGTTGACAACATTCTTGATGGCAGCAAGGAGTTAGGGGCACCCGTAGAGGCCGAAGTGGTCGAGTTAGAATCTGAGGAATGATACATCAGTCAATCAAGAAGTTGGCAATGTCTATCGACGTGTTGGTGCCGTTGGAGAACAACCCGCGTAAAGGTGATGTCGATGCGATTGCAGCTTCGTACGCAGAATTTGGTCAGGTAAAGCCAATCGTCGTCAAGGACAACGATGATGGCACCTTTACGATTGTCGCTGGAAATCATCAAGTTCAAGCAGCAAAGAAGCTTGGCTGGGACAAGATAGCCGCCGTGGTTTTAGACGGTGATAATGCCCGCGCAATCGCATTTGCCCTTGCTGACAACAGAACCATGGAGCTTGGCAACACCGACCAGGGGCAGGTAATCGACATGATTGCCGAGTTGGGCAATCAATATTCCGAATTGCTTGATGAGCTGAAATGGGACGACTTTGAGCAGGCTGCCATGACCGA
>Ga0208048_1001153_pt1 | contig 13879 bp, 12 predicted proteins | sample Malawi_45m_30L_FD_184163 | JGI IMG/M metagenome (GOLD analysis project Ga0208048, IMG submission 184163) | Freshwater microbial communities from Lake Malawi, Central Region, Malawi to study Microbial Dark Matter (Phase II) - Malawi_45m_30L... | ecosystem: Environmental > Aquatic > Freshwater >...
TCAGCTTGCCGTTCGCGTCATACGCCGAGTATGTCCACCACCGATAGAGCCGATTGAACATGCGGAACTCACTCCGGTGTGCCTTTGTCACATAACGACCGCGATCACCGATGTCGCGGCGAAAAAACTCACCATCAGGAAGCGGCCGATCCGCGACTTCGGTGCATCGCTTGGTTCTGCCTTCTTGCGGCTACAGATAGAGTCCCTCGGGTTTTTCCATCGTCGCGATCATATTGTCCACAAGTTTCGCGCGGCGTTCAAGCCCCGCAACACGAAGTAGTGTCGCCAAACGAGTGCCGTATGATCGTGCCGTGAATCCGTATCGTTCACGAAAGGATGTTGTTTCGAGCGCCGCACGATCGCCAACGTTGAGCCATAAAAATATTGCGTCAAGTGGCTGTTCACAACGAAGATACTCGTCAACCATTTCAATCGAAAGTTCGAAGTCACGGTTTTCGGAGACCCCCGTTTTTAATGTCAGGTTTTGAATGTTTTGCATGAATGGGTCGTTGCGAATCGATTCATCAACATCCTTAAGTTGTTGGAGCCACATAAGTGCTTTGCGGGCCCAATCGGGTCGGAATGAACCGGGCAGGATGTGATCCGCCCAGAAACAACCGCCCCAGAAAGCAAGCGGACATATGAGGGATTGACGTAAGTGGATCGAAGCCTGTGATTGTCGCCGTGTTCGCCGTAGGAGATACCCAAGACCAAAATGTGCAGCACCATATTCGGGAAGTAGTTCGATTGCTCTTCGGTAATACGATTCCGCGTCGTCTATCCTGTCCTCAGCGATCAGTTGATCAGCAACAGCACAATTTCGAAATGGCGAGTTGGGATCAAGCGACAATAGTTGTTTGTGATCGTCAGCCGCAATGACATCAATGACATCATCGATGTCGATCGTGGGCCGCGGAATATTTACTGCATCGAATGCGGCTTCAAACTCATAGGTGAGTTTGCGGTCTTCGTCGCGAGCAAGCTGGCATCGACCAGCAGAAGTTAAGTCGCCATGCTCGGGGATCAGAGCGTAGGCATCGTGGCTACTATAGGCAACCAACGGTGGTTGCTCCTCGCGCCCAATCGGCCAGTAGAATCCGTGGTAGTCACCGTTTCCAGTTCCAGCGAATGGAAAGAAGCCTATTGGCGGATATACGAGGGAATGAACCCTCGTTTTTATTGGCGTGCCATCAGGGTAGGAACCACCTTCGACGTTGAGAATGTCATCGTCATATTCGGTGGGCATTAGCATTTGGGCGCAAATTTTCGAAGGCAGAACTTGTGTTTATACGGATCAGCCTAAACTCTGTAGGCCGCAGCAATGCAGCCTATCACGCAATCTAGATTAGATGTAACGCCAAATGGTATCGAGCACTTGCGAGCGGATCAAGCATTTTGTGGAGTGATAGGCTGTTCGGCCTAATCACCCCCAAAAAATCTTCGCCAGCCCGTCTGCAGGACTGTGAACACCCTTACCGCTGCAATTCAAAACGTGCGTGTAAATCATGGTCGTACGAACGCTGCTGTGCCTCAAAAGTTCCTGAACGGTTCGAATGTCATAGCCATTCGCGAGCAACTGGGCAGCAAAGGAATCCCTGAATGTATGGCAGGTTACCCTTCTCATGTTGATCTTGCTGTTCTGCGTGTTGCAGGCCGCCGATTGGAAGCTCCGATTGTTCCGTGGGCGCGATTCCCGAAGGTTTGCCGGTGGCGATCACTGTCGCGCTGGCGGTCGCAACGACCCGCATGGCCCGCATTCCATTTTGCGGTCTGACTCTCCCACGACTGCCCGGTTCCGGCCATCCATCCCGTGAGTTCAGTGGTTACTGCGTTGAAGTCATCCCGGAGCAACACATCAGCAGACAATTGAGTCACGGTTGACGCAACAAACAGTTCTCCGAGGCAGATGGTTGCGATTCAATTCGTTGTCCAGTGAATCATTCGTGGGCTCCTTCTTTCGTTGTTGCATGGAATTCGATCAACCCGGATTCTGTCTTGTCTTCCGACAAACCTCGGAATGTGACCAGCGGAGTGTCGTGTGGACCGTTGCTCCAGAAACCATGACCTTCATCGGAAATCCCCAGACGAAAGCGTTCCTTTCCCTGAGCAAATGTGCGAAAGACCGACATGGGTTGAGCCACGGGAAGATTCCGTCCAACCTGGATGGCACCATTCGGGTCAAAGGGAGCATCACCAAACGCATCGGCACGCCCGACGCGCAGCACGCCAGTCATCCAGACATCCTCTGCGATGCTCAGCCGGACAGGCGGCTCTGCGACTGGTTCCGGATCGATCTGAACCCGGTCCTGCCCGTCGATCGTGATCGCAGTCGAACTTTGATTCGGTCCGTAGATGCCCAACCGACCCTCGCTGTCGATCCGCAGGCCTCCAACGTGTCTGCCGTTCAAAGTAATGATCAGTGCATCACCAGGTTTCGCCAGATCCAGCTGAAGAGGACTGTTCTGCTGCCTGTGAGGCATCGAACCCAGTACGCAAAAGAGACCGAGTGCAAACATGCCGGACGATAGCCAGGTTTTCATCAGAACGCTCCATTTTTTTTATCTGGTACTCGCCGGACCAATGGAGTCCGGTTAAGTAAGCGGTATCCCCAATTCACTTTAATCGTGGACCGTAGCGTGGGAAAGTGTTCGGCAACAATCAAGAGTATGGCTCAGTGACAGCCTTGCTTTTTCGAGTGGCTGGCCCACCGCGGCCAGAAGAACGGCAAACGTGACGATACGAAAACAGTGGCGAGTGATTAAGGAACCGCACGATACCCTCCGCGAATAATCGCGAAAATTTGTGCAGTCCTGAACAGACATCGGCGAGCTTCTGGATGAAGCGGACTTGTCCGAGAAAATGGTGATCATTCAGCACTTCGTCCAGTCATTGGAACTGAAGTCTGCTGACGCCACCGCGAACACGGGCACGTGCGTCTTGCGGATCTTCCCCGAACTACGCCCGTTGAATGGTGACTTGCTTCCACCAGACGCAAACGGCCCGCTTTCCGCGGATGCAAGAACCCGTGCCGAGTTAACCGAAAATGACGTGGTTCTTCAATTCGGTGAAAAAGCTTCCCGGAAGGAACCCTCTTCGTGACAACACTCTCTTTTTCGACTAGCGAAAGCGATTGATGGCAAGGATCTTAAAGATTTCGAGACCCTTTCCATTTCCAAACCAAAAGGAATCGTGTTCGAAATTTCAGGCCAGTACTTCAAAATTCGGCAGTCAGCCTGCGAAACTCACGCCCTCCAGCGTAAACCCGGTGTCGAAGCTATTTCGACCCAAGTTTTCTACGTCAGCTTTGAGCCTTGAAACACGCGCAGACGTAATGCGATTTCCCGCAACAACTTGTGATCAGCCCTGCGCTCAGTTCCATGCCTCTTGCCTCAAACAGAGAAACGGCGAAGCGGGTTTCTCGGAACGTTTCGGTTCCTGAGATCGCGTTCTGTGTCTCCGAAATTCAGAGACACCCGTTCCGGGTTGAGACCCTCGTGTGCCTCGCGCGTTCAGAGGCAGCTGTGTCGGTTGTGTTCGGTCCGAGATCAGGATTCGACGCTGCTGGCTGATCGACCGTGAGTCTGAGAAATAAACGGGCGGCGTCATTGTCGACTAAAAACCGGAGTACCTGTACTTCAGCACCATACCAGGCTCTTGCCAGTGAGGGCTAGGATCAGCGAAGGTGCAACATGGTTGAGACGCGTGAATGACGCGCATAAAAAAAGGCCGCAAGAAGCTTTCGCATCGGTCATCCAATCGACCTGCTAACACCACGCGGTTTCGGGTTGAGGTTTCGCTGGCCACGCCGAAACTGGGCCAGACAGGGAAACCAGCTGTTCCATCCGGAATCCCAGGGCATCTGCCACTAGCCATCCAGCTTTTTCGTTCGATGGAATTCAGGGCAACGCGGAAACCGTTGTTGTTGTTGCGGCTCGACGGGTTGTTACTGTTACGGTTCGCGGACCGACAAACTTGACTCGGATCTTCGTTTCATCTACATTAGAGGTCGACGGACGCGGATGGTGCGGAACTCTGGATTTGGACATTCCTGACCATTCGCTCACACGTGCTGATGTGCCTCGCCCGTGATTCGACACTGCGGATGTGCGACGTCGCAGCGGAGGTGATATTCAATCGAACTGCACAAAGCAATCGCGGATTTCATCGGAGCCATTCTTCATTGCGGTGCAATGGAATCATGAATCGATCTTGTCAACTTGAGTCGCAGAAATTGTGGTTTGCTCGAGGGCGATCCGCCCCGGTACGCCTTGCGCTCATTTTGTTCATAGCTTCCATGCTGGGAAGTATGCCGTCGGTCTATTCCACACTCCGAGCCTGTTGCGAAGAAGGCTTGGAGGAAGTGCGTCTCCTGGAGGAGGAATCGATTGCCGTTGCTCATCGTCGAGTCCGGCAGAAGTCTCTTGAAACGAAGCACCGCCGACCGGAGGCTGTTCAGTACTCTTTCGTTGCACCTCGAGTTTTAGGAGCAGGCACGACGCATGTTCGTGATCGCTCGACTCCCGCGCAGTTCTTGCTTGGCGCGGGTATTCGCATCCGCTGTTGATTTCCACGGCGTTGATGCACACGGCAGAAATAAATCTACCGTAGTGGGATTCGCCAGAACTCCCATTTAGACACGGAAACTCCGGCGAGTTCCACTACCGTGCCTCTTGAACGATCGGTTCAGTGTGTCCTCAGCGGGCAACAGACGATTGTGCAAAGCGAGCTGATGTTCGGATGTGGATCTCGTGATCATGTCTTGCGGAGCCCCTTGATGGTGGCGGTCGGCGTTGTCACGAGTCGTCCAGCAAGTCACACGTCTTACTCAAAAACAAATCCTGTTAATGTCGCCCTGAAACCTATAAATGCACTCGATGGGCTGGCGAGTCATCACTTCAACGATGCAGCAGCATCACTTCAAAGGTTCAATTCAATATGAATATGATTTGGCAACGCTTTCTCCGATTTAACAAAATCAACGACGAACGATTCGAAGACCTCACGGGTGAGAACTGGAAGGCAACCGTTTATCGCGACTTTAGCGCAGGGCTGATTGTTGCATTGACGGCGATTCCGATGGCGATGGGGTTCGCCATTGCTTCAGGACTTCGGCCCGAAAATGGCATTATTGCCGGGGCAATGGGTTGTATCATCGGCCGAACGTTTGGTGGGTCGAAGTATCAAGTCTATGGACCAACCGCTGCGTTCATTCCGGTGATTGCTGGATTGATGGCCAAATATGGTGAGGTTGGTGGAGGGACGTTTGACCAAGGACACGGATTTCTCGTGCTGGTCAGTCTTGTCGCAGGTGTCACGCTGATGATCATGGGGCTATTGGGGCTGGGCAAATATGGCAAGATGGTTCCCGATTCGATTGTTGTCGGCTTCACAGTTGGCATTGCCATCGTGATTGCCATGTCGAATTTTGGAGAAGCTCTGGGCGTAAAGCTGCCGTTAAAAGGTGGTTTGATCGAGAAGGTAAGTAGTTTGGTCAGCCAGGTGTCGAGCTTCAATTACTATGCGCTGCTCATCGCGTTGCTAACCCTGGTGTTGACTCGAGTAGTGCTGAAAATCTCGATTTTCATCCCTGCTCCCTTGATCGCGATGGGGGTCGGAACTGGGCTCGGAGTCTATTTGTTCAAGGGCCAGGGTGTGCTTTCGATCAAGGATCGCTATCCCGAGGGAATTCCCACAGACTTCTTTGTGATCACCCCACCGTATTTCCCTGGCTGGACTGCCGCAGTGCTGTTCGACATCGCCTACTTTGCCTTCGCAATCGTGTTCGTGTCGGCCGTGGAGAGCGTGTTGTGCTCGACGATGGCTGACCGCTTGGCGGACAATCGCAAAACGAAGTTTAACGCTGAAAAGGAACTGTGGGGGCAAGGCTTAGTACAGGTGATCAGTCCGCTTATCAATGGTTTTCCGTGCACAGGCGCGCTGGCTCGAACGGCAATAAGTATTAAGGCAGGAGCCGTGACGCCTCTCGCAGGCTATTTCAAGGGAGTATTGAAGCTGCTGATCGTCCTGTTTCTGGCAAGTTACCTTGAGTATGTGCCGATGGCTTGCATCGCAGGCGTTATGCTGTGGGTTAGCAGCAACATGGTCAAGCCCAAGGAAATCAAGGAAGTCTGGCAGCACAACAAGTTTCACGCGTTCCTGATGGTTTATACCGCCGTGATGGTGCCGCTGACAGACTTTCTGACCGGAGTTCTTTCTGCGCTGATCATTTACGCGGTTCTGGTCAAATTCCTCGATACGCCTGCTCAGGTCGTGTCGGCTGCAAGTCAAGAGCCGACGTCAGATAAAAACGTTCAAACCGAAGGTACTACCGCCTAAGGAGGCACCTCGCAACCAGTCATCATTCAGAACGAAAAAGGAAATATCATGCATCGCAACCAACGGGATCTCTACAAGGTACTGCCTGAAAACCAGTTCTGGACGAAGAGTGGTCCCAAGACGAATTAGATCCGCCGAACGGTTTAGTAATCGGAAGTGCAGTGCAATTCCAAAGTGACTTACCCGCTCTGGCAAATCACGGACCATCCTTATGAAATGCGAAGATCGTCAAGCTGTTGGTAATGTCACCATGCGGGGCACCATACTTGACGCCAATTCGAGCGAACCAAACCTCCTTTGGCGAAGAGGATTCGTCGTAGGTTCTTTGCGTATGTCAAAGTCCAATGAAGAATAGATAGCCTTTAAAAGCAACTTTAACAAAAATGAGGTTTTGCTATGCCGATCACCAAAACTGAACTGACAAAAGCCCGGAAAATATGGGGCAATGCATTGGTCGCAATTTCCACCGCTTACGACACCGAAGGAATTGAAGCTGCGACCCAGTTGGCCAACGATGCGCTGGATGACGCGTACGGATATCACCTTGGTCCGGTTCTGTTTAAACCGACTTTGACGAGCGGAGAAAAAACCTTCCGTCCTACCCGTGAAGGTGCACTTTCTTATTTCGTGGGCCAGAATGCAACGTACCCCGACGACAAAGGTTTTGCCTTGAAGAGTTGGCGTTCGGTCAAATCGGAAACCGCCGCCTGCTTTATCGATGGTGATGTAGCAATGTGGATGGGTTGGGTCACTTTTACGGACAAGGACGGCAAAGTGACAAAAGTCGACAAGAGCTGGGGTTACAAGAAAGACAAAAAGGGAACGTTGCGCATCGTTCTTCATCACTCCTCTTTGCCTTACCAGCCGCCATCTCCTGGACAATCAATTGCAAAAAGCGCGCGGAAAAGTTCACGGAGATCATCCTGATGAGTGAGTAGTTCGTGAGCAGAATCTGCGGCTTCCTCGCTTGCCTCGCCCCGTTCCTCGAAGGCCTGCCCGATTGCACCGCCGTCCGCCAAAGCGTCGGGGACGCCGCCGGAGAGAGCGTCACATACTGCGGCCGCTACGTGAGTCCAGGTCAACCCTGACTCTCATTTCCCGTGGTACAGAAAATGGGGGCAGGTCATTTACCCTGATCACGCGTACGATATCCCGTCCTCTATGGTGGCGTTCGACAAAACGAGTCAACATCTCTTTCTATTCTGCTACTTTTCAGAAAAGGATGCGGGATGTTAAGATACTTCCCCAAGAAAATGCTCGTTTGCGAGATCTTTCAAGACTCGATGCTCGTTTAACACCCGGCACTCCCTCCATGCTGTCTTCCTCTCGCCTCTACCCTCGCTGCGAAGATTTCACCTGACGCCGGCTGACCACCGATGCATGCCGAATGAGACGATCCTTCACCTCAGTCTGACCAGGCTTCGAACCCACACCTCTGCGTATGCGGTGTCTAGGTCGACGTCTGGCAGCAAAGTCCTGCCAGAACACGGATCACAGAGTGAGCCGCGACGATGACGACGACGAAAAACGCTTATTCGACCAGTTCAAATTTGAAGTCGTTCTTCGATGCGTCGGCGTCAACAGTTGCTGTCAGCCCGGAAGTGCTGGCGTCCCCGTATCGATCCGGGATCGGTGACTTCTCATTGTTCTCCGACCCCGGGAAATCGGGCATCTCCGGGACGGTGGTCGGCACAAAACTGACGGCAACTTTATAGTTGCCTGGTACAGCACCATCGTTCGGGGCACTGGTCGTCAAAGTGAATCGACCTTCCGCATCGGTCGTCCCTTCAGCAACCATCCCCTGATCGGGGATAAACGCCACCGAAAGATTGGACATCGGAGTCCCTTTGAAGGTAACCAGCCCTTCGACGGATACAGTCTTCGGAGCGTCCGATTCGCCGCCTCCACAGCCAGCCAAAAGGAGAACACAACTGGACATTACGGCCATTGAAGTCAAACGCACGAACACTCTCCTGATCTGCAAATTGAGCCCCTTCAGCGGGGCTTCCAGAAACTCAGTAACACGGCTGAGGCCCTCTGCCGGAGGGCGTACGCCGGAGGGCCGAAACTCCCGCCAGATACCGATCGACAAACTCTTAAACCTTCAGGTGTAACCCGGCACTCGCTGACGCACACCTTATCTGTCAGCCTCGTTGTTCAGAGCTCACCAATAACTTCGCCGGAGCTGATTGTTGCCAGGGCGCGATACACGCCGATATCAATGTTCTCACTGATGAATCGGGTGCTTCCATCCCCCAATGTGAACTGTCCGCCACCCGTGTGCTTGCTGGCAAAAGAGTAGTTATTGGGCCAGTCCCCAATATTCTTGGGACGTCGCAGCACGGCGTTCAGCGGGATCGCACATGTCGCGGTGACAGCGTTGGGATTATACCACCAGTTCCACTGGCTCCAGCCTGGCATGGCTTCGCCAATGGCAAAAGTGTTGGATGTTCCATCGGTCAGGTCTCGCATGAGGGTCGGGGGGTTTGTGTTCTGCTGATTGGAGCAGAGAATTCCGTTTCCGGCATTCAGCCCATTGGTGTTGCCGGCGTTCTTTCCGCCGGGAGATGAGACAGGATTCCATGCGGCAATCCCCCAGGCCCAGTTACTTCCTGCACAGGCCTTGTAATCTGTCACAGCCCACGTCCCGGGAGGATTGATGTTCACGTCGGAACGACTTCCCAGCCGCCCGTTATTGTTTTCATTGTCGGAGGGACACAGGTAAGCCTGAATGACAGTGTTGGCCACGTCCCGATTCCGCTGGTGAGCCGGGGTTGTTCCCTGCAAACCGATATTGAAGTCAATCATCTGATAAAGATTTGCCTGCTCCAGGTTTGGCAGGATCATCTGCATCCAGCTCTTACCCGTGTTTGCAATCGCCGGTCCACCACTGCCGCCACCTGGAATGCTTCTCCAGGCGAAGTTCACGGGAAACGTGTTGAACGTGTCATGGTAATTGTGAAAGGCAATGCCCAGTTGCTTGAGATTGTTCTTGCACTGAGTGCGGCGAGCTGCCTCTCGAGCCTGTTGAACCGCAGGCAGCAGCAGTGCGATCAGAATGGCGATGATCGCGATTACCACCAGCAGCTCGATCAACGTAAAACCTGAACTTCGACCTTTGCGCATGGATACACTCCCACCCAAAAAAAGACGGCCAGCAATTACCAGCTCAAAAACCGGGAAGAAACACGAACGACTTAAGGTACTGTTACTCCGGAACGTCGTCAAACTGTATTCGATGGCATTTGTTCCAGGAACGGGAAATGCCGGACCATGACCAACAGCATTCGTGGTAGATTGCCCCGAAATTCGCGATCACCGGAATTCGAGCGATCTCAGACATCCATTCGTCAGTGCTGGGGCGTGAGTAAGAATCGTGGTTGTGCACGGGGGCTCCTCAAATGGGGTGACCCACGGCAACCTCCCCAATGCATTAAGCAAGCCGTCTGGCAGAAAGAATCGTGGCGAATACGGAATCACACTGCCCAGCACAATTGAACTGCGCACCGCCAGTTCGAAATCACTAAAAAGGCTTCAAGAGAGACGCGACAGCTGACGTTTCGGTGAGGATTAACCGGAGACTCAGAGAGTTCTGTGGGGAAATCTCGGGTTGCCATGGAGACCCTGACGGTGCCAATCGTGGCCTCGTCGTACAGCTTCGAATCGGAGGGATTCGGGTTACGGACACGATGGCACGAGCACCCGCAAAAAAAAGGGCAACAAGAAACGCCGAGAGGGACACTCTCGGCGTTTGGCGTTAACTGAACGGGCAGCGTGAGTTCGCTGATTTTAAAAAAGCTCCCCGGACGAGACCCATTTCGTGACAAATCGCGATGCTGCTCGGTGGCGTAGATGGACGTAAGCTTCTGCGAGAAAACCACTTGAGGCTTTCGGAGAAAGTTAACAATCGGGAAGAAAGAGTAGCGACCCACTTCGAACTTTTCGAGACCATTTAGCCGCCGGAGAGAAGATCTGTTAACCGGAGGGTTGGTTTTCCGCAGGCGAAACCTAGTTGCCCCGCTGGTTAACAGAAGGTGGACTATGTGGTGCCTAGTCGCAATCAGGCACCTGAAGATACGACGCGTGCACAGAGACGCCACGCAGAACCTTTCGCGATGAAGGTACGCGCTGATTGTGAAACGAGGCCGATCTGTAGACAGGTGGTAGGAATCTCGGTGTCCTTCCGGCAGGCCTGCAATTTCGAAGTCATCAACAGCATTGCGGGTGACGCCGCTGCCAGAGACGCAATTCGTCAATGGCTGCCCGATTCGACGCCGCGTTTGACGGGAATGTTCACGCACCGGGGAGAAGCACTCGAAGCCGTTTCCTGGGGCGACCTTCTGGAGCTGAATGACGCCGACGATCAGACAATGACTGACTTGACAATTCGGGCATGTGAATCGCTGACTTGCTGGGGTAGCGGTCGGCTGAATCTGGATCGCTGCGATGAAGATCAGGTGCTTTACCTTTGCAAACTTCTTGGACGCACATCGGTATTGCAACAGATCCTGCGGGAACGAACGACAGAAGACGGACAATCGGTTCCGCTTGAGGAACTGTGTCGGAAACTGGAACTGCGGGACGGGGATCGGGAACTCGTCACCCGGTATCTTCGCGACGGAAGCAGTTGTCAGGGAATTATCATTGAATCATCCGGCGAAGCTCCGGAGGTATTTCTCGTCAGTTCTTTCACATCAGGGGCCTACCGTTCCCGGACACGTTCCTTTCGCCTTCGATGACGCGGCCCCGAACGGCGCTCTAAAGTTTTTCTCGCAGGTGAATGGCTCTAGTGTGCTGCCTTATGGGTTTCCGTGCCGACTTCGGTTGTCCCCGGAGCTTCCGTGCGTGTCAGCACGCGACCGGATCCGTCATAGGTCATCACGGTCTTGCTCTTCTGATAGCCGTTCGCATCACCAGCATCAAAGTAACGTGGGCTGCGAACTTCCACGGCATTGCCCGCCGCGTCATACACTGTTTCCGTCTTCGCTTCGATCGACGTGCCGAAGGCCGCAATCTGCTGAGTGACGCGACCAGGCGAATCATAGACCGTCTTTGATGTCGTACCGCGTTCATCGATGACCGTTTCCGGTCGTCCGTTCTGATCGGTGATCGCGTCTTTGATCGTGTAGGCGGGATTCAGGTTGGTGTCCCGCGTCAGCGCAAACACGGCCGCCTGATCGGCCAGACTGAGGTCCGGGTACGCTCCCGTCACGTAGCGGATCAGTTGCCCGTCGGAGGCTCGGTAGCCGTAATATTTCTTCCGGCCGTGCGGGTCTTCTTCGCTGAACAGCTTGTTGTCGACGTAAGACTTCTTTGATTCCAGCATCTTCCCGACGTACGGGAACACTTTCGTGGAGACCACTCGCTGCTGGTAATCGTAGGTTAGATTTGTGACCGCTCCATCGCGGCTGATGCTGACCGGTTTGTCCGTGCCGTCCAGATACGTGTAGTTGTTGATCGACTGCTGATTGCGGTCGGTGATCGGCGTGTCATCGGCCTGACCGTCCAGAATATCCGCATCCGTCGCACTGCCCACGACGACCTGAGTCGCTCGGCCGCTGCTGTCATACGTGTAACTGGTGACGACGTTACGGCGGTCCCTGCTTTTCACGACCAGAGCCTCCTGCCCGCTGCCGACCGCTCCGTACAGCGTCTGTTCCCTGCTGCCGTCGTCATAGGTCGTCGTGATATCTCGACCGCTGCTGTCGTACGCATAGCTGGTCGTGTGGCCTTTTGGTGTCGATGGTGCTGGTGACGCGGTCCTGAGCGTCATACGTCCATGTGGTTTCCGGTCGCTGACTTCCGGAAGCTGCCGCCGGTCCGATGCGTTTGGTGACGTTGCCGCGCCCGTTGTATTCGTAGTCCGTGCGGTGCGAGCGGGTGCTCGATGCGTCCCAGTTGGCATCGAATAATGCTGTGTCCCCGTGCTTCCAGTAATAAACGTTATGCGGTGAAACCTTCGGTCAAAGGCAGTGCGGGGGAAGAAGACCCGCACGCAACAGGGGCGCCTACTTCTTCTTGGGAACGTCAGTACTTTTTTGCACTCGGATGGCTTGCAAAAGAAAGTTCCCTGGAGCATATTCAGACTTCCCAATAGGGAAATGTCTCACTCTTCGTTTTCCTGTCCGCGGCCGAGGTCTAACGATGAAACCAGAGTTCTCCACAACTCCACAACTCCACAACTCCACAACTCTAACGATCTAATCGACGACTTCACTTGTGAACACCGTTCCTGCCTCAAGACTGGTACAACAGTGCCTGCATCGCGATTCCACTGGTTCGGGTGGCTTTCGCGGCAGTCAAGGTCATGCGTCGGTCGACGACGTCGAGCGCAGCAGAGTGCAGAGTCTCTCGAGACTCGCGAATTGCTGGTTGCACCGATGGATGAATTGAACAAACTTCTGACCAACGGCATGAGTAACGCAAATACTCAGTTTGATGCCTTTTTCAGTGACGCCGACTCTCAGGCCACTGGCGGACTGAACGCCGGTCTGGGAAAGTCAGCGGCTCAGGTGAACCAGGCCAATTTAGGTGGTCGTGAGCTTGACGATACCGACTCAACTGCGCCGTCGAACGTATTTGGCGACGTAGAAGCAGCAGTTCAGGCACGAATTAGTTCCATTCTGGGGCAAAAGCCGACTGTCACTGCAGAGGGAAGCTTCGACATTGGCACTCAATACATGATGCCATTTGGTACAATGTTCCCTTATCAGTACGCCTACGGTTCGACTGGAGCCTACGGAATCAATCTGCTGACCGGCGACTTTTGGGCCGCATCAAGTGCGACGATTCCGCTCGCGGTTGAGCCGGGAACTCAAAGTCGCACGTTGACTCTAACCGGGTCAATCAACCACACAGGTGGAAGTCCCGATACCTTTTCCGTTCAGGGAAACTATTCGCAACTCTTCAGTAACGGTGATGAGCGGAGTTGGACTCTGAGATTTCAGCAAAACGTCACCAGTGGCGCCGCAAAGCCAACGCTCGAAGCTCATGCGTCGAAAAAGGTCGGAGCGATCTCGACGTATGCTGACTTTGTTCTCGACGACACGACTCTGGTCATGTCAAACTTTGGTGGAAGCGGGTCGTTTGCAGACGCCACGATTTCGTCCAATGGGAATCACACACCGTATCGTGACAAGCTGACCGCAAGTTTGGACTACCTCTTCGGCCCAGTGCAGGCAACCGCTCGATTTGTCCATGTTCACGATACGACTCCGAACATGGCACCGTTCGACGGCACAGTGACGGAAGCGTTGCTGACGTGGCATGGCACAGACAACACGTATTTTCAATCGGGCGTTTTCAATTCGGTGGTGAATGGCAACACTCACAACGGCGGACTTTTGAACTTTGTCTTGAAACAGAAGAAGCCATATTTCTGGTCTCCGGGATTTGTACAGTTATCCGTCATGACTGAAGACGGAACACCCGTCTCGACGCCGACGCTTATCGATCTGTATCAGCCGGAAGACAAATCGTTCTTCGACTGGGGCTTCTTCCATCGGTCGGCCTTTGACACCGTGCATAGTCATTGGGGCCATGA
>Ga0208048_1001155_pt1 | contig 13850 bp, 11 predicted proteins | sample Malawi_45m_30L_FD_184163 | JGI IMG/M metagenome (GOLD analysis project Ga0208048, IMG submission 184163) | Freshwater microbial communities from Lake Malawi, Central Region, Malawi to study Microbial Dark Matter (Phase II) - Malawi_45m_30L... | ecosystem: Environmental > Aquatic > Freshwater >...
GGGGAGCTAGGGTGCTGACACTGGCGCATTTTCTAACCCTTGGAGCGATTCTTTTTGCGATCTCGGTGATCGGTATTTTCATGAATCGTAAGAATCTGATCGTGCTGCTGATGGCTATTGAGCTGATGCTACTGGCGGTCAATATGAATTTCATCGCCTTTTCACATTATCTCGGCGATGCCGCAGGCCAGATTTTTGTGTTCTTCATTCTGACGGTTGCGGCAGCGGAGTCGGCAATCGGGCTGGCGATTCTTGTGGTGCTCTTTCGTAATTTCAATACGGTTGAGGTCGAAGAGCTTGATGAGTTGAAAGGCTAGCGCGGTATGAAGCTGCTGTATTCCCTTGTGCCGCTCGCCCCCCTGCTGGGGGCCATCGTGGCCGGGCTTTTTGGCCGGTTCGTGGGCCGGGCAGGCGCGCACTGGGTCACCATTTCGGGTGTTGCCCTGGCCTTAGTGGCCAGCCTACTGGTGCTGTCCGATGTGCTGTCGGGCAATACCTTTAATGGGCCGGTCTACACCTGGGCTGTGGTGGCAGGCCTGCGATTTGAGGTGGGCTTTCTGATTGATAGCTTATCGGCCACCATGATGGTGGTGGTCACATCGGTCTCGCTTGCCGTGCATGTCTACACCATTGGCTACATGCGCGATGACCCAGGCTATCAGCGCTTTTTCAGCTACATCTCGCTGTTTACCTTCGCCATGCTCATGCTGGTGATGAGCAATAACTTCCTGCAGCTCTTTTTTGGCTGGGAGGCGGTGGGCTTAGTCTCTTATCTCTTAATTGGATTTTGGTATACGCGGCCGACTGCGATTATTGCCAACCTGAAAGCGTTTCTCGTGAATCGGGTTGGGGATTTCGGCTTTATTCTCGGTATTGGCCTGCTGCTGTCGGCAACAGGTTCTTTGGACTACGCCGCGACCTTTGCTGCAGCGCCTGAGCTTGCTGGAAAAACGATCACCTTACTGGCCGATCAGGAGTGGCCGCTTTTGGCAGTCGCCTGCATCTGCTTATTTATCGGCGCGATGGGCAAGTCGGCACAGTTTCCGCTGCATGTCTGGCTGCCGGACTCGATGGAAGGCCCAACCCCGATTTCCGCCCTGATTCATGCGGCCACAATGGTGACCGCCGGAATTTTTATGGTGGCCCGGATGTCGCCGCTGTTTGAATTAAGTGATATCGCGCTCTCGTTTGTCTTAATCATCGGTGCGATTACGGCGCTGTTTATGGGCTTTCTGGGCATCGTGCAAAATGACATCAAGCGCGTGGTGGCGTACTCGACACTGTCGCAGCTGGGCTACATGACCGTGGCCTTGGGCGCCTCCGCCTACTCGGTGGCAATTTTCCACCTCATGACCCATGCGTTTTTCAAAGCACTTTTATTTTTAGCAGCCGGCTCGGTCATTATCGGCATGCATCATGATCAAGACATCCGCAATATGGGCGGCCTGTGGAAGAAGATGCCCATTACCTGGGCGGTTTCATTGCTGGGATCGTTGGCCTTAATTGGCGCGCCGTTTTTCTCGGGGTTTTACTCAAAAGATATGATCATTGAGGCAGTTGACGCCTCTAATCTGGCGGCCGCATCCGTGGTCTATGGGATGCTGTTGCTGGGCGTGTTTGTGACTGCCTTTTACAGCTTTCGGATGTTCTTTCTGGTCTTTCACGGCAGCCCCCGCTGGGCTGCCGGTGGCCATGCCCACGGCGGGCATGATGATCATGACCACCACGGCGGGGCGCCACACGAATCGCCCTGGGTGGTGACATTGCCGTTGATCGCGCTGGCGGTGCCGTCGGTTGTTTTGGGCGCAATCGCGATTGGCCCGATGCTCTTTGGAGAATATTTCAAGGGCGTGATTGCCGTGGATCCTGGCCATCCGGCCATGGCGACGCTGGCGTCTCATTTTCATGGCGCATTTGCTCTGGGCCTGCACAGCATCCAGACCCTGCCGTTTTGGCTTGCCCTTGCCGGTGTCGGCACGGCTGCTTATTTTTATTTGGTAAATCCTGCGATTCCCGCACGGCTGTCCGACCAGTTTTCCGCGATTCATCGGCTGCTGGATCAGAAGTACTTTATGGACCGTTTCAATGAGATTGTTTTTGCAGGCGGCGCACGGCTTATCGGCGGGCAGCTCTGGAAGCGGGCCGATCAGGGCCTCATCGATGGCTTTCTGGTCAATGGCAGCGCCCGGGTGGTTGCCGCGATTGCTTCGATTATGCGAATCGGTCAGACCGGCTATCTCTATCACTATGCGATTGCCATGATCCTTGGTGTTGCGCTCATGCTCTGGTGGTTTGCACCGGTCATGAATCCTGCTCCGGCGGTGAAGTGATGACGACAGGCTTTCCGATTCTCTCGCTGGCGATTTGGCTTCCACTGCTATCGGGAGCAGCGCTGATTTTCGCTGGCCGCGCAGTACCGCGCTCCGTGCTGGGGCAGGCTGCCCTTGCTGCATCCGTGCTGTGTTTTCTGGTGACCATTCCGCTGATCACCGGTTTTGATGTCAAAGCCTCGGGCATGCAGTTTGTGGAAAAGGTCCTCTGGATTGAGCGATTTGGAATTCACTATGCCCTGGGCATCGATGGCCTATCGATGTGGTTTATTCCACTGACCGCCTTGATCACCATCTTTGTCGTGATCGCGGGCTGGGAGGTGATCGAGGATCGTATAGGCGCCTATATGGGCGCGTTTTTGCTGCTCTCCGGCCTGATGATCGGTGTCTTTTCAGCGCTTGATGGCGTGCTTTTTTACGTGTTTTTCGAGGCGACCCTGATTCCCATGTATTTGATTATCGGCATCTGGGGCGGACCAAATCGTGTGTATGCGGCCTTTAAGTTCTTTCTCTACACACTTTTGGGATCGCTGCTGACACTGGTGGCCTTTGTCTATCTGTACATGAAGTCGGGCAGCTTCGATGTGCTCGCCTGGCATAAGCTTCCCTTGCCGCTTGAGGTCCAGATTCTGATTTTTGTTGCCTTTCTGGTGGCCTTTGCGGTCAAGGTGCCGATGTGGCCGGTGCATACCTGGCTGCCCGATGCCCACGTGGAGGCGCCAACCGGCGGCTCGGTGGTGCTGGCGGCCATTATGCTAAAGCTTGGGGCCTATGGATTTTTAAGGTTTTCATTGCCGATCGCACCCGATGCATCGCGCGAGCTCGACATGCTGATGATTGTGCTGTCGCTGATCGCGGTGGTGTATATCGGCCTGGTGGCCCTGGTGCAGGCGGATATGAAAAAGCTGGTGGCGTATTCATCGATTGCGCATATGGGGTTTGTGACACTGGGCTTTTTCATGTTCAACGCGCTTGGTGTCCAAGGCGGCATTGTGCAGATGATTTCCCACGGATTTATTTCCGGTGCGATGTTTCTGTGTATTGGCGTGCTGTATGACCGGATGCACTCCCGTCAGATCGCCGACTACGGCGGGGTCGTTAACCGCATGCCGAAGTTCTCAGCCCTTTTTGTGCTCTTTGCAATGGCCAACAGTGGCCTGCCGGCGACCAGCGGCTTTGTCGGCGAATTCATGGTGATTCTGGGTGCGGTGGATTACAACTTCTGGATCGCGCTCTTGGCGGCAACGACCCTGATTTTCGGTGCGGCGTATTCGTTGTGGATGATCAAGCGGGTCGTATTTGGCGAGATTGCCAATGACCATGTCGCCGAACTAAAGGATGTGGGCCCTCGGGAATTCTGGATGCTGATGGGTCTGGCATTTTTTGTGCTGCTGATGGGCCTGTGGCCAGCGCCGTTTGTTGAGGTCATGCAGGTCTCGGTCCAGGATCTGCTGCAACACGTGGCCACCCCAAAACTTCCGGCCCAATAAGGACAGGAAATCGCCCCATGACCCTGGAATCGATCAAGATCGCCGCCGCGCTTCCCGAGATTTTGCTGCTGCTGCTGCTGAGCACTGCGCTGCTCGTGGATTTGTTTGCCAAGCGGCCGCAGCTGCTGGTTCATGGCCTGGCTGTTGGCGGCTTACTGCTCTTGGGCGTATGGCAGCTAATTGAGAGTGGCCACACCGAGACGGTCTACGCGATGAATAACCTCGTGGTGGCCGATTCGATGACTGCCTTTTTAAAAGGCGGGGTCTCCATCGCGGCAGCCATTAGCCTGATGTATGCCCGCCACTACATTGTGGATCGGGAAATTGCCAGCGGCGAATTTCATGTGCTGGCAATGTTTGCTGTCCTCGGCCAATACGTGATGATTTCGGCCAACAGCTTTCTCACCATTTACCTGGGCATCGAACTGCTGTCCTTGTCGCTTTATGCCTTGGTGGCCTTGCGGCGAAACCATGCGGTGTCCACCGAGGCGGCCATGAAGTATTTTGTGCTGGGCGCTTTGGCCTCAGGCTTTTTGCTCTACGGCATGTCGATGATTTATGGCGCCACCGGCACACTGGATCTGCCGCTGGTGGCCGATAAGCTCGCTTCAGGCCAGGCGGATCGGCTGATTATGGTCTTTGGCACGGTATTTCTTGTGGCAGGCCTCGCGTTTAAGTTGGGCGCCGTGCCGTTTCATATGTGGGTTCCGGATGTCTATCAGGGCGCGCCCACGGCCATCACGCTACTGATCAGCGGCGCCCCGAAGTTTGCGGCCTTTGCGATCACCATTCGGCTGCTGGTCTCAGGCCTGCTGGGCGTTGCTGCAGACTGGCAGCAGATGCTCTTAATTCTTGCGGTGTTGTCGTTGGCGGTTGGCAACTTGATTGCGATCATGCAGACCAATGTCAAGCGGCTCTTGGCGTATTCCACAATCGCCCATATGGGCTTCATGCTTTTGGGCATTGGGTCGGGGGTTGTGGGCAGTGACACGGTCGGAGCAGTGGATGCGTACGCAGCCTCATTGTTTTATGTGGTGACTTATGTCATCACCACACTGGGCAGTTTTGGCGTGCTGATGCTGGCTTCGTCACGCGGATTTGAGTGCGAGACGCTGGATGACATTAAGGGCCTTGGCCGCCGGCATCCATGGCTGGCAGCGGTATTTCTATTGCTGGTGTTCTCGTTGGCGGGAATCCCACCAACGGTTGGTTTTTACGCCAAGCTCTCGGTGCTCGAAGCCGTCGTGCAGGCCGGCCATATCGGCTTGGCGGTATTTGCGGTGCTGACCTCGTTGATTGGCGCGTTTTATTACCTGCGCCTAGTTAAGGTGATGTATTTCGATGCGTCCAAGCTCGAAGCGCCGCTGGATTGTAGCCGTCTTGCCCAGTCGGTGCTGACGGTCAATGGTGCTGCGGTATTGCTGCTGGGTATCTTGCCGGGCCCGATGATGGCGGCCTGTCTGTATACGGTGCGCATGTCGCTGTCGGCATGAATACCGGTGCGGCGGCGCTCCTGCTGCTGGTGGTTGCAGCGGGGCTAGCGAATCTTGCGTTTTTTACTGAGCGGCTGTTTCTGCTGGTGGCACTGCCCAAGGCCAAGTCGCTGTGGTGGCGGCTGTTCGAGGTCCTGGTCTATTACGGAATTTTTATTGGCCTTGGCCGTGCGCTCGAGGCCTATGTCGGCCGGCTGCATGCCCAGGCCTGGCAGTTCTACGCAATCACACTGCTCATCTTTTTTGTGCTGGCCTATCCCGGCTTCATCTATCGATATCTGCGCCGCACGCGGCGTGCTTCGTCAGCGGGGAGTTCCTGATGGATCGGCCTGATCCCCGGCCTGCGCGGCGGCCCGATGAGCCCCATCCTGAACTTGCCGAAGAGCGGCTAAAGGGTGAATCGGTCTATGAGGGCCGGCTGCTGCATGTACATCGGGATTGGGTCAGGGCGCCGGATGGCCACGAACAGGCTTTTGAATACACGCTACATCCCGGTGCCGCCGCGGTCATTCCGATTCTTGAAGATGGCCGTCTGGTCATGGAGCGCCAGTGGCGTTATGCCATGAATCGCAGCTTTCTTGAGTTTCCTGCAGGCAAGCTTCACACCGGCGAGGATCCACTGATCGCTATTCAGCGCGAGTTGATCGAGGAGACTGGCTATCGGGCACAGCAATGGGCCCGGCTGGGCGTCATGCATCCCGTGATTGCCTATTCCACGGAAGCCATTCATCTGTTTGCGGCGCGCGGCCTAACTGCAGGGCCGGCTGCCCGAGAAGAGGGTGAATGCATGGAGATTGTGCTGCTGACGCCCGACGAATTTTTTGATGCTGCGTTTCGTGGTGAGATAACGGATAGCAAGACACTTGCGTGTGGGCTGTGGCTTGAGCGAATGCAACAACAGAAGTGGAGCGTGTCATGGATTTCGGCATAAAAGGAAAGACAGCGCTGGTGATCGGTGCCGGCAGCGGACTGGGGGCTGCATCCGCCCGAGCACTCTCCGCGGAAGGGGCCCATGTGGTCTTGGTCGGCAGAAGGCCCGAGGTGCTGGCCGCATCAGCGGCGACGATGGCTGGGCCCACCACGCAGGTGGTCTGGGATGTCTCTAACCCCGAGCAGGCTGCAGGCCGAGTTGCCGAGATTCGTGCACAGCGCGGCCCAATTGAAATACTGGTGAACAACACTGGAGGTCCGCCGCCATCTCCTGCGGCAGGCCAGCCGCTTGATCTCTGGTCAACACATTTCCGCGGCATGGTGATGAGCCTCATCGCGATTACTGATGCACTACTGCCTGATATGCGCGCAGCCGGATGGGGCCGGATCGTGACCATCGCTTCATCGGGCGTGGTGGCGCCCATTCCGAATCTGGCCCTATCCAATTCGCTGCGGGGTGCCCTGACGGGCTGGTCCAAGACCCTGTCCCGAGAGCTTGCGCCCACAGGCATCACGGTCAATATGGCCTTGCCGGGCCGGATCGCTACGGATCGGCTGCGCAGCCTGGATGAAGGCCGGGCCAGGCGGGAGTCTCGGCCGGTGGATGATGTTATCGGCGAGAGCCTCTCTGCCATTCCGCTGGGCCGCTATGGCGAGCCCGATGAGTTTGGTGCGGCGGTTGGGTTTTTATGTAGTCAGCAGGCCTCGTACATCACCGGATGCATGATGCGTATCGATGGTGGCATGATTACAAGCATCGGAGGATAGGAGCCCCATCATGTTGAAATCAAATCCAAAGTTTTCCTGGGAAGACCCTTTTTTACTGTCCCGTCAGCTCTCGGAGGACGAGGTCATGATCATGGATGCGGCCCGCTCGTATTGCCAGGAGCAGCTGCAGCCCCGTGTGCTGGAGATGTTTCGCAAGGAGTCCTCGGACCCGGCTATTTTTCGTGAAATGGGCGAGATGGGCTTTCTTGGGCCCTATCTTCCCGCGGACTACGGCTGCGCCGGCGTCAACTATGTCTCCTATGGCCTGATTACCCGCGAGATTGAGCGTATTGATAGCGGCTTTCGCTCCATGATGAGTGTACAGAGCTCTTTGGTCATGCTGCCGATTTATGAATTCGGCACCGAGGAGCAGCGTCAGAAATATCTGCCTAAACTTGCCAAAGGAGAGTGGATCGGTTGTTTTGGCTTAACGGAGCCCGATCATGGCTCTGACCCTGCCGGCATGGTGACCCGTGCTAAAAAAGCACCTGGCGGCTATTTGCTCACCGGCTCAAAGACCTGGATTTCCAATAGTCCCATTGCAGATGTCTTCGTGGTCTGGGCCAAGGACGATGCCGATGAAATTCGTGGCTTTATTCTCGATAAGGGCATGAAGGGCCTGACCGCACCCCCCATTCATGGCAAGGTTGGGCTGCGGGCCTCCATCACCGGCATGATCATGATGGACCAGGTCTTTGTGCCAGAAGAAAACGCTTTTCCAGATGTTCGTGGATTGAAGGGGCCGTTCACCTGCCTGAATTCCGCTCGTTATGGCATCTCCTGGGGAGTGCTGGGCGCGGCTGAATCCTGCTGGCATACCGCCCGGCAATACGTGTTGGATCGCAAGCAGTTCGGCCGGCCCTTGGCTGCCAATCAGCTGATTCAGCGCAAGCTTGCAGATATGCAGACTGAAATCGCGCTGGCGACACAGGCCGTGCTGCGTCTTGGCCGGATGAAAGATGAACATACTGCAGCTGTTGAGATCACATCAATCGTGAAGCGCAATAACTGCGGCAAGGCCCTCGATATTGCCCGGACCGCCCGCGATATGCTGGGCGGCAATGGCATTAACGATGAATATGGCGTGATTCGTCATATGGTGAATCTCGAGGTGGTCAACACCTACGAAGGCACCCACGATATTCACGCACTCATCTTGGGCCGAGCGCAGACGGGCCTGCAGGCCTTTTTCTAGGCATTCGTTGCATGGACCGGATTGACGTCCTCGTCATCGGGGCCGGCGTCATCGGCTTGGCCATCGCCCGCGAGCTGGCCCAGGCGGGCCGCGAAGTTGTGATTCTGGAGGGCCAGTCGGCAATTGGCACTGGCACCAGCTCACGCAATTCGGGCGTGATTCATGCGGGGATTTATTACCCGACAGGATCCAATAAAGCCCGCTGGTGTGTCGAGGGCCGGCATCTGCTGGTTGCCTACGCCAAGCAGCACAACATTACCCATCGGCGCACTGAGAAATTGATCGTAGCGGGCGCCTCAGAGTCGGCGCGGCTCGAAAGCCTTTTTAAGACTGGCCTTGCCAATGGCGTAGACGACCTCACGATGATCAGTGGACAAAAGGCCCAGTCCATGGAGCCAGAATTGCGCTGTGATGTCGCAATCCATTCGCCATCGACAGGCATTATTGATGTGCATGATCTGATGCTTGCGCTTTTGGGGGATGCACAGGCCCATGGTGCGACGCTCGCGTTGCAGAGTCGGTTTGATCGCAGCGTCTGGGCCAATGGGCGCTGGGAGTCTGAAATCCTTGGCCAAAAGGTTGCGTGCGATTGGCTCATCAATGCTGCAGGCTTGGATGCTGCTGCTGTTGCCGGCCGCATCGAGGGCCTTGGTGGGCAGCACATCCCGAAGATGTTTTTCGCTAAGGGCAGCTATGCAAGGCTGCAGGGCCGGCCGCCGTTTTCGCGGCTGATTTATCCAGTTCCGGTTCCGGGTGGCTTGGGCACACATCTGACACTCGACTGCGGCGGTCAGGCCCAGTTCGGCCCAAATGTACAGTGGCTTGATGCACCTTCTGCTCAGCAGATTGAGGCTGGACTAATTCAAGCCTTTGATTACGCGGTCAATGCAGACGAGCTCGAAGGCTTTGAGCGCGATGTGCGGAGCTGGTGGCCTGCATTGCCCAGCGGCGCACTGAGTCCGGGCTACTCAGGTGTTCGGCCGAAACTTGCCGGTCCGGGCGAGCCCGCGGCCGACTTTATGCTGCAGGGCCCATCGGATCATGGATGCGCGGGGCTCATTAACTTATTTGGCTTCGAATCGCCCGGCCTTACGTCATGCCTGGCGATTGGCCGTGCGGTCCGCGCGATCGCCTGAAGAGCTGGCTGGCCAAGACCAGACCAAATCCAATAAATCCTGCAATATCGGTGGTGGCAGAAGGATAGGTCAGGGCCAATCCCGCACCAATCAGCAGCCAGCGCTCGATCAGCTTAGTTTGCAGAATGAACCAGTTTTGTAGGCCACCTGCGAGGGCGACGATGCCCGCGGACGCGGTAAAGGTAATCCATGCAATATCGGTCCAGTTGGCCTTGGCCAACGCTTTGGTGGAGCCCATCAGCAGCAGGGCCACACCGGCAGGGTCCAGCACAAAGATAAAGGGCACCAGAATTGCCGGCGCGACATACTTCCAGCTCTGGAATGTGGTGCGATAGGGGTTGCCTTTACAGATTGCGGCTGCGGCAAAGGGTGATAACGCTGTTGGCGGGGAGACCTCTGAGAGCACTGCGTAGTAAAAGATAAACATATGGGCAGCGAACTCGGGCACACCGAGCTTAATTAAGGCGGGTGCTGCTACCACCGCACAGATGATGTAGGAAGCGGTCACCGGGACTGCCAGGCCGACAATCCATACAATTAAGGCGGTAAATAAGGCAGTCAGAAAAAGTGATCCGCCTGCGTATTCAATCACGATGGCGCTAAATTTCAGGCCAAGTCCCGTGAGCACGACCACGCCCACAATGAGTCCGGCGCCCGCACAAGTCGCGGCAATTGAGAGGACCTGGGTAAAGCCACTGGAGAGGGCCTCGGTGAGCCGCGATTGATAAAGGCCCTTCCAGAATGGAGCCCGACCCGTCAGGATCTCATAGGGAATCATTGCGGAGTCTCGCCGCAAAAAACTGGTGAGAAGCGAGGCCACAGTTGCCCAGAAGACCGACATGATGGGTGAAAAACCCATCAGCATAAAAAGCACGATCGATATCAGCGAGAAAAAGTGGAACCAATATTTCTTGGTCAGCGTCCAAGCATTCTCCAACCCAGGAAGGGTCTGGCCCGACATGTTGTATTTGCGGGCATCAATCTGGACCATCACAAAGAGCCCCAGATAAAACAAAAACGTGGGGATGGTGGCCATCAGCAGTACATCGAGATACGAGATCTTTAAAAACTCTGCAATCAAAAACGCTGCAGCGCCCAAGACCGGGGGCGAAATGATGGCGCCCAGGCCGCCAGCGGCCAGCAGACCACCGGCGGCATTACGGTCGTAGCCGGCCTTGGTCAGCATGCTGTGGGCCACCGAGCCCACTGTCACTGTGGTGGCCACGCCGGAGCCCGAGGGCCCACCCAAAAGAAAAGATGAGAGCACCACAGTGCGGCCAACACTCGAGGTTTTTCCGCCCATCGCGGAAAATGAAAAATCAATGAAAAATTTTCCCGCACCGCTGAACTGAAGAAAGGCGCCGAAAATGGTGAAAAGAATAATCAGCGATGAGGAGACATCCACGGCGACCCCGAAGATACCCTCGAGTGTCATGTACATAAAGCCAACCAGCCGGGATAAGTCGTAGCCTTTGTGGGTCCACGGCGCGGGGAGCGAATCACCAAAAAGCGCATACAGTAAAAATGCGATCGTTACCGACAGCAGCACCAATCCATTGGTGCGGCGGACAGCCTCCAAGATCAGCAGGATCAGAATTCCGCCAAAGGCGACATCCAAGGGCAGTGGGAAGGTGTTTCGATCGGTAAAGTTATCGCCGCCGCGAATCGCATACACCAGGGCCGCAATCGCCAGGCCAGCAAACACGACATCCCACCACATCAGCCGATTCTTGTAGCGGGCGGCAATCGGAAAGGTAATAAAAATAAAAGCCAGCACCATGACCACGTGGGTCATCCGCATGATCTGGGCCGGAACAATTGCATAGGCGGAGTACAGGTGAAACAGCGACATCCCGACCGCCACCAGCGTCAGGACCACGGCCAATACACCGCGGTAGCTGCTGGTATCGCCTTCCTCCTCCTTGATCAGGCTCTCGACCCGTTGGCGGGTCTCGGCATCAAGATCGCCCTCGGGCACGCCCATCTTCTGCAGGGAGTCACTCATATCGATACTTTCGCGGTTGCGCTGGCCAGACTTGGGGGTCAAGTTTAAAAGCGAAAGCCCGCATTATGCGGGCTTTCAGCTTGGCTACGGCGATGGATTGCCGACGGGTTATTCGATCTTGCCACCCTTTTCCCGGATGAATTTCACTGCGCCCGGATGAAAGGGGATGGGAGAGGAGGCCTGTTTCTGATTCGGGACTGTTACGCTCGCGTACTCCTTGTGGACTGCAATCAGATCTTTTTGGTGGTCAAAGACGGCCTTCACGATCTTGTAGGCCTGGTCATCGGGCATCTTGGCGCTGACCACCAGAATGTTGGCGACCGAGGCGATCTTGTTATCGGCATCCATGCCCGAGTAGGTGGCGCGGGGAATGGTATCGGCATAGTAGAGGTCGCCGTGTTTTTTGTTCATGGCGGCGACGGCCTCCGCGTGATCGATCATGCGGATCTTAGTTCCCGGGGTACTGGCCAGATCGGTCACGGCCGCGGTGGGCAGGCCACCCACCCAGAAAAATGCGTCGACTTTCTTGTCTTTAATCGCATTAACCGACTCAGCAACGCCCAGACGCTCACGGGTCATGTCCTTGTTTGGATCCAGGCCCGCGGCCTCAATCAAGCGCAGGGCCATGACTTCGGTGGCACTGCCCGGGCTTCCGGTTGCAACCCGCCTGCCCTTGAGATCGCGCATGGTCTTGATGCCGGTGGACTCCACAGTCACGACATGCATACGGTTGGGATAGAGCACCAACAGGGTCCGCAGATCGACTTTCCGGCCGGTGAATTTATCAACACCGCGGGCGGCATCTAGCGCCGCATCCACCATGGAGAAGGCAACATAGGGCTTACCGCTGGCAATCAGGTTCAGGTTATCGACTGAGCCGCCGGTGACCTCAGCGGTGGCCTGCATTCCTGCGACATGCTTGGAGAGCACTGCTGCAAGGCCGCCGCCCATGGGGTAATAGACCCCGCCGGTACCCCCGGTAGCAATCGAGATGTTCTGAGCGAAAACGCTGCTGGAGGCCGCAAGAGCGAGTGCGGCAAGAAGCTTAGGAAGGCGCATGTATAGTCCTTTTAAGGTGGGTCACAGAAGTGTTAGAGGGTCTCAGGTGGGGTCGTTTTTTTCAAGTCGTCTGGCCCTGCACAGACCTAGGAAAACTACTAGGAACCCCTGGAAAAGTACGTTTTATGCGGGAGGCAGCGCGTGAATACAGAGCGGCATTTGTTGGTTGTGGGCGGAGGCACCATGGGTGTGGATATCGCCGCCTCGTTTGCGATTTATGGATGGGCCGTAACGATTGTGAACCCGGCCGATGGCCGGTTTGAGTCGATCCAAGACCGATTTGATCTGGCCATCGCCAGGCTCGGCAGGCCCGCCAGTAGCCGGCCCGCTTTGGTGCAGGCGCTTTCTCAGGCGCAATGGGCCCGGATTGATTTGGTCATCGAGGCGGCCCCGGAGTCACTGCCGATCAAGCAGAGCATCTTTCAAGAGCTTGAATTGCTGGCCCGGCCTGAGACGCCACTTTGCAGTAACTCTTCAGCCCTGCCGATTAGCAGTATTGGGCAGGGCCTTCGTTCCCAACATCGCATGCTGGGCACGCATTACTTTATGCCGGCGCATCTTGTGCCGGGCGTAGAGGTGGTCTGTTCCGCCAAGACCGACCCGGCGGTCGCCGACGCGGTCGCCGATGTGCTTCGGGCAGTGGGCAAGGTACCGATTCGTGTAAAGCGGGATCTTCCCGGCTTTTTGGTCAATCGTCTGCAGCATGCCGTCTCGCGTGAGGCCCTAAGCCTCATGGATCAGGGCATTGTCTCGGCCGAAGATATTGATACAGCAGTTCGGTTTGGATTTGGATTTCGCTATCTTGCTGCAGGCCCCTGCCTGCAGCGCGACCATGCCGGACTCGATATCCATCATGCGGCTGCAGGATCGATTTATCCTGACCTCTGCAATGACGCCCAGCCCAGCGCCTCGCTTACGCGCTTGGTGAGCGAGGGGGCGATGGGCATGAAGGCTGGCCGGGGCTTTTATGCCTGGACACCCGAACAAATTGCAAGCGAGCGGGAGCGCTACGAAACGCTGCTTGCTGCCGCTAGCGAGCTCTTGGCTGCCGAGATCTCAGAGGCCCGAGATCGAAAATCCGATTGAATCGAGATCCGCCAAGAGGCTGTCGCCCTCTGCAGGACTTAAGGCCACCAGCGGCGGCCGGACTGCAGTCCACTGCGGATCGCCGCTAAAGTGGGCGACAGCGGCTTTCATTGCAGCAATCATCGGGCGGCGCTGAAAGACCGAACGTACCCGGTCCAATTCGGACTGCTGTTGATCTGCGTTGGGCTGCTGCCAATTGGCGGCAAGGCCAGCAATCGTACCGGGGTTGACATTGGCGGTGGCTGAAATGCAGCCCACACCGCCGGCGCGCAGGGTCCGCATTAAAAAAGATTCGGCTCCGGCATACATGCGAAATCCAGTGCTGTGAAATGCCTGCATCACAGACTCGGTGTAGGCC
>Ga0208048_1001157_pt1 | contig 13842 bp, 9 predicted proteins | sample Malawi_45m_30L_FD_184163 | JGI IMG/M metagenome (GOLD analysis project Ga0208048, IMG submission 184163) | Freshwater microbial communities from Lake Malawi, Central Region, Malawi to study Microbial Dark Matter (Phase II) - Malawi_45m_30L... | ecosystem: Environmental > Aquatic > Freshwater >...
GGCAACTCTCCGCCGCACCACAAGCCGCCAAGCCTCCCCGGAAACACAGCGAGCCCCGGACGAAATCGTCCGAGGCCCAGCTGAGACTCACGCAATCACAGAATCTCTCAGTTCCCGGCACCAGGCGGCAACAGCGGATTGCCCTCCAGACCCGGCAACCCCAAACCCCCAGCGCCCGGAGCTGCCCCAGGTGCCGGTGCAGCCGACTTAGGCTCAACGGAAGACGCTCGAGTCACCTGGAACTTCTCAAAGCTATCCGCCGTAATCACATAATACCAGCCGGCAAATCGCTCCGACAATTCATTCACCCGCTTCTTGCCCTCCTTCGCACGATCGTCCCACGCCTTCACCGCTGCCGCATGTCCGGCCTTCGCAGCTTCATACTCTGCCAGAGCCTGATCGTACGCCTTCTGAGCCTCAGCCTTCGGATCCACGACTGGCTTCGGCTCGTCTGCAGCAGGCTGGGCCGGGGCAGGGGAGTCCGCTGCCGGTGACGCCGGAGCAGGGTCCTGCGTTGCGGCGTCAGTCGCCGGTACTGCAGCCGCCGGAGCGGCCTGCTCAGCAGCAGCAGCAGCCTGAGGCTCATCACAGGCACCCGGATCCGCCGCCGGCTTCTCGTCAGCAGGCTTCTCGTCAGCAGGCTTCTCGTCAGCAGGCTTGTCCCCCGCCGGAGCAGCATCTGCCGGCTTCTCGGCCGGTGCAGCCTCAGCTGGTGCAGCACCGTCAGTCAAAATCGCCGGCTTCTCAGGTGCCACAGGCTCCTCAGGCTTCGCCCCCAGCAACCCCTCATCATAATCAACCTTCACCAGCAGATAACGTCGCGGCCCCTTCTCAGGACCCTCAGCCGGAGCAGCCTCTTTAGTTTCAGCCTCAGCGCCCTCACCTTCCTTGCCCGCCTCGGCCTTTTCACCCGCCGCATCCTCTGACTTCAAACCAACTTCGATATCCTTCTCGGTGCCACGAGCAATCTCGCCGAAATACAAGGTGTACCGCACACCATTGCTGGTACCGGCAATCAGCTCACCCTCGTTCGATACCAGCTGCACGGAATTCTGAGGCCCACGAGCCACAAAGAAACCCTGACGCTGCATGTCCGCCTGCAGAACCTGACGCAGCAGCGGATTCTGAGCAACCTCTTCCGAAACCGTCAGATCCGCATTCAAACCCTGCGGCTTCGGACGAACACCCACAATCTTCAGCTGGTCCAGATTCCTGACCAGATCCGTAACCGCAGCTTCCTTGACCTGCTCAGTCTCTGAATTCAGCCCGTCCAGACCCCACTTGCCAGCTGTCTTATCCTTCACAAAATCCAGGACTTCACCCTGATTAATCGTCCCCTGCTGCTCATCCACAGAATACCGATTGACCAGAATGCGACTGATGTCGGGCTGATTCACCTTCAACAAATCAGGCTCGATCCAGTCAGCGAATTTGGTTGACAAGTCCACAGACATCTTCGCGATGAATACGGTGTTCTTGTCGGGCTGCCGCACGTAATAGTGCCCGGTCCGGTCCTCGACCGCACGGCCCACAATCAGGTCCACGAGGCCATTGCCGCTGCCATCCTTCAGCAGCAGTCTCGTGCCGCGAGGATCTTTCCCGTCAGCACCCGTCGCTGCCTCAGCTTCCGGATCCACAACGCCATAACGACCCCAGTCGTCCTTGCTGCGACTCTGAACAGCCACCTTCCGAATGCCAATCATCGAGGCTGCCGTGCGAGCCAGCCGTTCTGCCGCCTCTGCCGGATAGTCATGATGCGACGGGATCACCCAAAATCCCTGATCATTCTTCTTCACTGAAAAGGACTGCTTCTCCTTTTGCTCAGTGTCATACTTCGCCACGCTCAGCGCCATCGCTTTGAGCGGGTCAAGGAACTCCGGGAAGAAATCCTGACCAACTTCGGAAAACCCTTCGACGGACTTCGGCGCACTGGCAGCGTTCACCAGAAACGCCAGCAGCAGTGAGCCGCCTGCTGTCGCCAGAAACATCAATGTTCTATTCGTAGAATTCATATCTCAGCCTCAGCTCTTCCTTCGATTCGGATTGATGGACTGCTGCTCCGCCAGATTGCGCATCCCCAGGAACAACATGCCAAAGCAGATGGGCAAAATTGCCGGCACAATGCAGGCCACAATTCGCACCGTATTTTCCACTCGCCGCACTTCCCGCTTCATCTCCATGGCCGAACGGCGAACCCTCGAACTGACATCCCGCTCCAGCTGCTCCTTGCGTACCTCCAGCTGACGATTCAGCTGCTGTTCCTTCTGACTGACCTGAACTTCACGGCTGCGATCATCCAAAGTCTCGTCCTTCTCAATTCGGCCGATCTCTTCGCGCAGCTCAGTCTCCGCCGTCTTCAAGGCTTCATCCATCGCCGCCTGAGCTTCCTTTTCTTCCACATTCAGCTTCTTGCGCAAATCACTCGTTCGCCCCTCGACGAATTTCAAAGTTCGCAAAGTCTCACGACGCGAACGCAGATCAATGAAGGTGTCGTTCCCCGCCAGCGCATCAACCGCATTCAGCACAAATGTCACGTTGTCAAACTGCACATCCAGCATGCCCCGATTGCGTTCCATAAAGAACCAGTCGGTAATCATGTCCAGATCCGCACAGAAAATCACATTCAGCGGACTTTCCTTAGACTCGTTGCGAATATGCGCCGCAAGGACGTGCGAATCACCGTCATCTCGCCGTCGCGGATTCGGATTGATCTCACGCGACGGAGACATCGAAAAGGGACTGAACGACTGCGAAGTAAAGTCATCCCACCCCAGCAAACCTGACTCGCGACTGGTTCGCAGCAACGGCTCAAACTGCTGATCCTTGCGGCCCGCACGGTCTTCAATCGTCCCCGGAAACAGCAACACCAGATCCTGCAGCGACTTTGTGACTGCACTGGCCTGCGAAAACGGATCAGCGTCGTTGCCCGTCTTCGATACAAAGACGTACTCAGGCGGCAGAGTCCCAAACTGACTGTGAGGATTGTTGCGGTCATAAGTGATCTGACCGTTGTCCCACTTCAGATTCAACAAAGTCATCAGCCCCGTCAGTTCCCCATTGTCCGCCTTCTGCTCCGGCGGAGGACCACCACCAAACATTCCGCCACCACCAGCCTTTGGCATCCGCGGCGCCATGGTCAGCCCGGCCTGAGTCTGAAACACAAACGGACACGGGTCATCAAACACCAAAGTCGGTCGTCCAGACTTAACGTACTCCAAAAAATTATCCATCTGCGGCTGAGTCAGCGATGACGGCATGATCGCCAGCAGTACATCAAAAGCCTCCGCAGGTTTCTTGTCCTCCGCCGACTTCTCCCCGTCTGCGTCTCCCTCGCCAGACTCCTCAGCAGATTTTTCAGCATCCGCTGACGGCTTGTCCTCAGGAATCATCTTCTGTGAAGGATTGACCGCCACTACCTCGTACTGCTTCTGCAACTCACGCACAATTTCCCAGCGACCGCCACCGGCCCCCTCGGTCATCACCTGAGCATCCGTCAGCAACACACCCAGCTTCAGACGCTTCTCAGCCGATACCGTCCGCAGCGACCGAGTCAGCTCGTACTCGATCGGTAACCCCTTGCCAAAGAACGGGATCACCAGTTCATCGGTGGCACTCTGAAGGAAGGCCCCCAGAAACACTTCCGCCTCTTCACGCTTGCCATCCCGGTCGTACTGCAGCCGCACCGGTTCAATTCCCAGCGCCCGAGCCTGCTCGGCTTCCTCGCTAAACGGTTCCACTGAAATCTCACGCACCTCGACCGCACCACCACTCGATCGACCAAACTCACGCAGCAGCCCGACAAGCTGACGGCGAGTTTCCACGTAATCCGAAGGTACCTCCGGACTCAAAAAGGCCTGAATCGTCACTCGCTGCGTCTGCCGGATGCCGGCAATCGTCTGCCGAGTCGCATCGGCCAGCGTAAATAGATTCTCGGCCGACAGGTCCGCCCGCAATGGCATCCGCGACAGCATAAACAACAGGGAACCACAGGTCACCGCGACACACAGCGTTCGCAACGCGTACTGCAGACCCGCTGATTTCTTGCTGCCCTCGGCCCAGCGACGCTTCGATATTACCACCAGATTCGCATACAGCATCACAGCCGAGAAAAATGCAAACCAGCAAATTCCTGTCAGCGGCAAAACACCCACACTGAAATCCAGCAGTTGCTGCTGCAGACTGAGCGCAGACAAGGCGTTTCGCAAGGTGTAAAGGTCTCGTGCACCGCCAGTCAGGCTGGCCAGCCACTCCACCACATCAGTCGCATGGTACAGCAGCACGGGAACACAGCAGAACACCACGCCCACCACAAATGCCACCGTGGCGCTATTTGTAAACGCCGATGCCAGCATCCCCGCCGTCAGCAGCGCACAACCTGCAAACCAGTAACCGGCGTAAGCACAGAAAATCGCTCCGGGATCAGGACTGCCCAGCAGCAACAGCACGAGGACGTTCACCAGCGAAAACAGCAGAGCGACCGTGTAAACACCCACCACCGAAAGATACTTGCCCGCGAGCACCTCCACTTCCGAGGCCGGCATCGTAAATAGCAGCTCGTCCGTTCCCAGCTTCCGCTCGTCCGCCCACACCGTCATAGTGATCGCCGGTATGACGAACAGCAACAACCAGGGAAAAGCGACCGTCAGCTGGTCCAGATTCGCCTGGTTCGCCGCAAAAAAGGCATCGGAAAACGTCATCGATGCCGCAGCAACGCAAAATACCAGAATAAACAAATACCCCAGCACACCCGAAAAATAGCTGCGGAAATTCCGCAGCGCGACCGCTTTGATGACATGACTGCGAAGCATAGCCCTCACCCCAAATCTTCGTCGCAAACTCAAATCCACACGCCGAACCACCCGCAACGGCCGCCGTCACACAATGCCGACTGTCGTCTTCCGGCGGAAATTCTCTTCCATTTCCACCTCATTCTGACCCAGACCGCTTGTCGGGCCATCAAACACCACCCGACCGCTGTTGATCAGCACCACTCGATTACACACCGCACGCACCTCCTGCAAGATATGCGTCGACAGCAGAATCGTCTTCGTTGCCGCCAGATCCTGTATCAGTTCTCGCACCCCCTGCACCTGATTCGGGTCCAGACCACTGGTCGGTTCATCAAGGATCAGAACAGCCGGATCATGCAGCATCGCATGCGCCATACCCACACGCTGACGAAAACCACGCGACAGCTTCGCTATTGGTTTCCGCCACACTTCAGACAACGAACATTTGTCCGCCACCCACGATAAACGACCGGCCAGATAATCCCCCGACAGTCCACGCACCTCGCCCATGTACGTCAGCAGAGACTCTGGCGTCATCTCCACATACAAAGGACCGTTCTCCGGCAGATATCCCAGATGCTCGCTGGCCTGCATCCGCTGGTCCGCCACGCTGTGGCCGGCAATAAATGCCTCGCCACGACTGGGAGCCAAAAAGCCAGTGAGCATCTTCATCGTCGTGCTCTTCCCGGCACCGTTCGGCCCCAGAAAGGCACAGACCTGACCCCGCGGTACGCTGAAGCTGACATCGCGAGTCGCCGCGAAGTCGCCGTAGAACTTGCTCAGCCCCCGGGCCTCAATCATCACTTCCGTCGTGCCCACCGTCGCCGGTGCAACCTGCTGCTTCACAGAACCCATTTGTCCTGCCCCGAAAAATACCAGCAATACAGCCCCCGCTGCCGCGGCACAAACTTGCACTCGCAACCCGAGAGCACACCCTTGTCACATCTTCCCAGATCCGGACACGAATTCCAGCGAACCCCGAAAGTCGTCCCGCCGGACCACCAATCATACAAACCCAGTCAGGGGATTCACAGGAGTCTCAGCCACAGCCCCAACCCCAAATGCCTTGAAATTGCTGCAAAATCACATCTATAACGACCGAGTCTGCGACCGGGTGCCAGAACGGCAGTCATTCGCTCGCTGATTCCCATCCGCAAAAAACGTACCAATTCCGGGAGGTGCGATCGCCCCGGTCAACAGCCCGATTCAGACAATACAACGGTTTCCAGCTTCCCAGCGTTCCCCTCTTTCTGCTAAATCCCGTTCCGACAGTCTGTCAGCCTCGAGGGCTCAGCCCCCCTCCCCACCAACCAACACATTCCCAGATTAATCTCGGAGTCTTCAGGTCATGGCCCTGCTCGGAGTTAACATCGATCACATTGCCACCATCCGGCAGGCGCGCCGCGGTGCCGAACCTGATCCCGTTCAGGCAGCCGTGCTCGCCGAACTCGGCGGCGCCGACTCCATTACCATCCACCTCCGCGAAGATCGCCGTCATATTCAGGATCGTGATGTTCGAGTCCTCCGAGAAACAGTCCGGCTGCAACTCAATCTCGAAATGGCCGTCTGCGACGAAATCACCCGCATCGCCCTGCAGACTCTTCCCCAACAGGCCACACTCGTCCCCGAACGCCGCGAAGAAGTCACCACTGAGGGCGGACTCGACGTCATCACACATGCCCAGCGGATCAAACAGTGTGCCGATCAACTCACCGGTGTCGGGATTCTCGTCAGCTTATTTATTGACCCCGACGTCGAACAGGTTCGCAAAGCCCGCGAACTCAATGTCCCGGCCGTCGAACTACACACTGGCGCTTATGCTGAAGCCCGCACACCGCAGGCACGACTCGCCGAACTGCACCGCCTCCGCGAAGCGGGACTCTACGCTGTCTCCCAGGGGCTGATCCTCAACATGGGCCACGGACTCACCTACGACAACGTTCGCCCCGTCGCCAGACTCCATGGCGTCCATGAACTCAACATCGGACATTCCATCATTTCCCGAGCGGTGCTCGTCGGACTCGAACGTGCCGTCCGAGATATGAAGCAGCTCGTTGCCAGCCCCGCACACTGAACCCGCGTCGTAGGTACTCGTATGCCCGGTAATTCCTTCGGTCAACTGTTCCGCATTACGACTGCCGGCGAAAGTCACGGTCCCGGGAATGTCGTCATCATCGATGGCATGCCCCCAGGCCTTAGCCTGACTGCCGACGATCTGCGGCCAGACCTCGCACGTCGTCGCCCCGGACAAAGCCTGCTCACAACCCAGCGTCAGGAACAGGATGAACCGGAAATCCTTTCCGGAGTCTTCGAAGGACGCACAACCGGCACCTCACTCGCAATTCTCATCCGCAACACGGACCAGCGCAGCAGCGACTATTCCGACATCCGCGAAAAATACAGACCCGGACACGCAGACTTCACCTTCGATGCCCGCTATGGGTTCCGCGATTATCGCGGCGGCGGACGCAGTAGTGCCCGCGAAACTACCGCGCGGGTCGCCGCCGGAGCCGTCGCCAAAAAACTGATCCGAGAAGCATTCGGTGGACAGGTCCTCGCGTGGGTCTCGCAGATCGGCACTCTGCGGGCCAGCATCCCCAACCCCGAACTTGTCACGCTGCGGCACGTTGAATTTTTACCCGATGGCTCTCCTAACCTTGTGCGCTGCCCCGACCACTCTATCGTCCCACACATGGTGGCACTGGTTGACGAAGTCCGCCGGGACCTCGACTCCATCGGCGGTGCCGCGCAGATCGTCGCCACCGGAATTCCTCCCGGACTCGGCGACCCGGTCTTCGATAAACTCAAAGCCGACCTCGCCAAAGCCCTCTTCAGCCTGCCTGCCGTCCTCGCAGTTGAATATGGCATCGGATTCGGCTGCTGTGAAATGCGCGGCAGCCAGAACAACGATGATTTTATCCCCGGGCCCGCCAGCGTTGCCAATCCACTGGCACCTCCCGTCGCCGTCGCCAGCAATCGCCACGGCGGCATGCTGGGCGGAATGTCCACCGGAGCCCCGATTCTGCTGCGGGCCGCCGTCAAACCCACCAGCAGCCTTGCCCGAGAACAGCAAACCGTCACTCGCACCGGACAGTCCACCACCATTCGTACCACCGGTCGACACGATCCCTGCCTGCTGCCACGCTTCATTCCCATGGCTGAAGCAATGACCGCCATCGTGATCGCCGACCACTGGCTTCGCTGGCAGGCCATCCGTCCATGTGAATCCGTTGCCGCAAAGTGACCGCACCAACAGAAGCCTATCGCATGAACTCGGCAGTTCCAGCGTCCTCGCGACATGAACCACTATTTCAGTGCTCCAGCGAAGTCTTCAATGAAGTCTACGACGCAGACGGACAGCCTCGCCCCCACTGGCAACGATTTCTCCAGTTGTTTCGAACCATACCGACCGCAGATTTCACACGCCGTAATCTGCAGGCCGACCGCATGCTTCGCGAAAATGGGGTCAACTACCATTCGCCCAGCGATGGGGGCGAAGGTGCTCGACCATGGCGACTGGACCTGCTGCCGCTGGTCACCACGGCTGCCGAATGGTCCACAGTCGAAGCAGCACTCGCACAACGTGCCCGACTGCTGAACCTGATCATCGCCGACATTTACGGACAACGCCGACTGATCGAATCCGGACTGCTGCCCCCGGAAGTCCTGTTTGCCAACCCCGAATACCTGCGGTCTTTCTGTGACCTGCAGACCGGTGATCACTCCCCTATGTTTCTCTATGCTGCCGAACTCGCTCGCCGAGCTGACGGATCCTTCTGCGTCATGGCGGATCGCAGTGAAGCACCAGCCGGCCCCGGTTTCGCCCTCGAAAACCGCATCGTCAGCTCTCGCTCAATGGCCACCGGCCTTAAACAACTGCCCGTCGATCGACTGGCGCCCTTCTTCGTACGACTCCAAAACTCCCTGCGAAAACGCACCGCTCGCCCCACCGACAGCCCCCGCATCGTACTGCTCTCCAGCGGCCCCGGTCACCCCTACTACTTTGAAGATGTCTACCTCGCCAGATACCTCGGTTACACTCTCGTCGAAGGTGGCGACCTCGCTGTGCGCAGCGATGTCGTCTGCATGAAAACCCTCTCCGGACTGGTCCCGGTCGACATCGTCATGACACGCTGCGCCGAAGCCGGACTCGATCCACTCGAACTGGGCGGATACTCCGAACAAGGCGTTCCCGGAATTCTGAACGCCGTCCGCGCCCGCAATGTGGCCGTCGTCAACACTCCCGGCTGCGGTATCGTCGGCGCCCCGGTCTTCATGCCATTCCTGCCCGAACTGTGCCAGCACCTGCTGGCAGAACCACTGCTGCTGCCATCCATCCCCTCGTGGTGGTGCGGAGATCCCGCGGCACTCACAGAAGTACTGCACCGCCTCGACGAACTGGTCCTCAAACCTGCCTTCCAGAAAAGCGGCGGCGAAGAAATTATCATCAGCGAACTTTCCAGCCAGCAGAAATCCGACTGCCGAGCCAAACTGCAGGCTGAGCCCTGGAACTGGGTTGCTCAGGAAAAAGTCAGACGCTCCGGAGCACCCGTCTGGACACCCGAAGGGATCCGCACCGGACACGTCGCCCTCCGCGCCTTCCTCGTCGAAGACGAACGACAGTGGCACCTCATGCCCGGTGGCCTAATCCGCATCGCCCCCGACACCGAACCCATGCAGCTCTCCGTCTCTGGCGGCGACAGCAGCAAAGATCTGTGGGTGCTGAGCGATCGGCGAGTCGACCCCGTCACCCTCCTGACTCCCCAGGATCAGCCCGCCGAACTGCAGCGCACCTCCGCACTGTTCCCCAGCCGAGTTGCTGACAACCTGTTCTGGCTCGGACGCTCCATCGATCGCTGCGATCAGCTCGCTCGACTCATTCGCGGCCTCGCCGAAAGACTGGCCGGAGAAGGCAGCGTCGATATTCCCGAAGTTCGTTTCCTCGCCAGACTGCTCAGCGAACAGGGACAGCTGGAACCCGGCTTCGTCCTCGAAGGACTCGAATCTCAGCTGCCATCACTCGCCGAAGCTCTGCCCGCCGCCGTCTTCGATGCCCAGGAATACGGTGGACTCGCTCTCAGTGTCCGGGAACTCACCAGACTCGCCTCACTCGTTCGCGACTGGATCAGCCCCGACACCTGGCACCGCATCAATGTCACAGCCGAAGCGTTTCGATCGGCGATCGGCCGCGAAAGCTGCGACCTCACAGATGTGGTCACCTCCTCCAACGGCCTGATCGGCGACCTCGCCTCCGTCAGCGGACTGATCGCCGACGGTATGAACCGCGGACCTTCCTGGCGATTCCTCGAAATCGGGCGGTCCATCGAACGAGCCGTCTCGACGGCTCAGATGCTGCTCACCGCAGACCTGCGACGCGGCAACGCCAGCCCGGCTATCCTCCGGACCCTAATCGAAATCCTCGATGTCCGCATGACCTATCGCTTTCGCTATCGCGACAACCTGCAGCGCAATGCCGTGCTGGACCTTGCCATTGCCGATGATTCCAACCCGCGATCACTCGCATTCCAACTCGAACGACTGATACAGCACACAGATCGACTGCCGGGAGTCACCACGCAGCCACTCCGCTCTGCGGAAATGCGACTGGTCATGGAGGCCACACATGCCGTTCGCATGCTGACCGCCACAGATCTCGCCAGTCCCGCCCTGAAAGCCGTGACCAGCGCTCTGAAAACCGTCGAAGACACCATGCTCAGACTGTCCGAAGCACTCACCGGCAAGTACCTCGTACACTCCGCCGCACCACGCCCCTTCGGCGAAATGGAGGGGCGAACATGAAGTATCGCGTGGCACACAAAACTCGCTACACAGGAGCAGACACTGTTTCTGTCGGACACAACCAGGCCTGGCTGGAATTCCGCCCCTGCGACCGTCAGCAGGTCGAATCCTTCTCCCTGCAGATCACACCCGAACCATCCGTTCGCTCACGACGCGTCGACGCATTCGGTAACCCCGCTCACATGTTCTCGTTCAACGAGGGCTACCAGCAACTGGAAATCTCGGCCAGCACCACCGTGAACGTCCGCGAACCATCCCTGCCGGAATTTGTCCGCCGCACTCGAATCGCAGAACTTCGTGAGCGACTGCAGCGAAAAGCCGTACTGGCTGATCGTGAAGCACTGGAATTTCTGTTTCCTTCACCCAAAGTCATCTGGACCGAAACGATTCGCCAGTGGGCCACTGAAACACTCACAGCCGAACTTACACTGCCTGCGGCAGTGCTGGCACTTACAGCACGAATCCACCGCGAATTTACGTACGACAGCCGCGTCACAACCGTCAATACACCAGTCCCCGAAGTGTTCCGTATCCGCCGCGGTGTCTGCCAGGACTTCGCACACGTGCAGATCGCTGCTCTGAGATCCGTGGGACTGCCCGCCCGCTACGTCAGCGGCTACCTCAGAACACTGCCGCCCTCCGGACAGCCCCGCCTTGTGGGAGCCGACGCTTCACACGCCTGGTGCGCCGTCTACGCCGGAAATGGTGAGTGGATCGACTGTGACCCCACCAACAACACACTCTGCAGCACCGACCATCTGACACTCGCCTGGGGTCGCGACTACAGCGACGTTCCCCCCGTTACCGGCGTCTGCGTCGGCGGAAGCCAGCACCGCCTGTCCGTCAGCGTCGATGTGCTGCCAGTGGAACCCTGAGTCACGGATCACCGCCCTGCGGCACCCGATGAAACTCAGCCCACCGTCGCCACGCATAGCTCCATTCCATCCACATCCGCATGACTGACCAAAGCAGCCGCATTCGTTCCAGTTGTTCGGCTGGGAGGCGCGTCTGCATGGCCTGAGCTTCCCGTGCTGCCATATCCAGTCCCCAGCGTCTGGCGAGGAGGCGGCACAGGGTATCGGCAGTGAGTTGCAGTTCCGGATCATCTTCATCTGCATCATCGAATGCGGCGGCGGCATCTTCGTCAGGCAGCAGACCGCTGCGATCAGCCGCAACAAACTGCTCAAACAAACGGCCGCGAAACGGCTGCAGCTCAAGCGGGCGAGTCGTGGCCTGCGCCTCGAGGATCAGCGACTCAACTTCCGTCAGCAAGCTGCGAACGCTGACCGCCGGATTTACGGGCGGGCTGGAATCATGTGTTTCAGAATTCATGGATTTCTCCGCCAGCAGCAGCAGCGAGGATCGTCACCGCTGAACATATCGAATGGGGTCTGTTACGCCGGCTTCCGCGAAGCCCTTGAGCCGCAGCTGGCAGGAATCACACTCGCCACAGCTGGCACCATCTGCCGCCGGATCGTAGCAGCTGTGGGTCAGACTGTAGTCTACAGACAATTGCAGGCCCTGCTGAATGATCTGGCCTTTGGTCAGATGAATCAGCGGCGCGTGAATTCGGATCTGTCCGCCTTCGACACCGACCTTTGTGGCCAGATTGGCCATCTTTTGAAATGCCTGCACAAATTCCGGGCGACAGTCGGGGTAACCGCTGTAGTCAACAGCATTCACACCCAGAAACAAATCATTCGCCTGCAATGACTCGGCCAGCCCGAGGGCGACCGAAAGAAAAATGGTGTTCCGCGCCGGCACATAGGTCACCGGAATCCCGCTGGACATTTCGGCTTCGGCCCGGTTGTGCGGGACCGGAATATCGTTGGTCAGCGCTGAACCACGAAAAATACTGGTGTCTAAGCGGAATAAGACATGACTGGCCACGGCCGCGGCCTGAGCCACCTTTTGAGCAGCAGCAAGCTCAAAGCGATGCCGCTGACCGTAATCAAAAGAAATAGCGTGCAGTTCGTATCCCTGAGACCGGGCGACCGCCAATGCGGTCGCTGAATCCAGACCGCCACTGAGCAAAACGACAGCCCTGGGGGCGTTCATTGCGAAACCTTTCGAGAATCGAACACGGGACGTTGCAGAACCCCGGCAAACGTCTTGGCAATACAAATCTCGCCTGACCATGCGGGAAACTCAACTTATCCCGCTGAGTTTCCCGCAGATCAGCGGGGAATTCTCGCCGGTTTCACCCACAGCTCTCAAGGCACATCGGGGACTGCGATTCTTCGCCCCAGACAGATTCGAAACCCGTCTCGGGAATCCGAATAATGGGGGCCCGCCAGCCCCAGTCGTACGGCACAGCGAGCATTCCCGGGAACGTCGAAATAATTGCCTCCGCGACACACGGGCCGGTAGTTTTCCTTCGTGAAATACGGCTCTTCGTGGCCACCTTTCGGATCAAAGTGATCCAGCACCACTTCCCAGACTCCGCCGCACATATCGGCCAGACCGAACCCATTTCGTCCGCGTTCACCGAAATGATCGACCGGAGACACAAACGCATAGCCGTCGCTCCACGTGGCTCGTGCCAAAGGCCAGGTGCGGTTTCTGTCCGGCAGCAGATCGATGGCCGAAATATTCAGGCGACCGACTCCCTCTTCCAGCTCATCACCCCACCAAAAATTCGCCCGCGGGCGTCCGCCACGGCAAGCATATTCCCACTCGGCATCTGTGGGCAGCCGATACTCCAGACCCTCCGGCAGTCGCCCGGCTGCCTGCTCACGCTGATTCAGCCAGCGGCAAAAAGCGCGAGCATCAGCCCAGCTGACGCAGACTACCGGAAAATTTTCCTGCTGCGGAAACTGCCAGTTCGGATCACACCAGCTTTTGCCAGCCATAGGCTCCCAGGGATGCACCACGCTGGTCGACAGTTGATAGCCACTCCATGCCGGATTGAAGCACTGAGTCTTGCCGCCAGGACGCTCAGCGTCGGTTAAATACCCGGTGTCCTCAGCAAATCGCCGAAACTGGGCAACACTGACTTCAGTGCGAGCCATCCAGAGTCCCTGGCGGATCTTCACCGGTCGGGACTCACCTTCGTAGCTTTCCCGCTCGGTCCCCGGAGTCGCGCCGCCTTCAATACCCGTCGCCCACGCTCGCTCCTTCACCGTACTGCCCATCAGGAAATCTCCGGGGGGCAGGTACAGCACTTCGAGGCGACAGTCGGATCCCAGATCGAGCGTACGAACCTCGCCGGCGGACGGCTGCTGGGCCGCGACATGCTGCGTCTGCATAAGAG
>Ga0208048_1001162_pt1 | contig 13824 bp, 14 predicted proteins | sample Malawi_45m_30L_FD_184163 | JGI IMG/M metagenome (GOLD analysis project Ga0208048, IMG submission 184163) | Freshwater microbial communities from Lake Malawi, Central Region, Malawi to study Microbial Dark Matter (Phase II) - Malawi_45m_30L... | ecosystem: Environmental > Aquatic > Freshwater >...
TGTTTCACTGGCCTGTGATGCTCCCGGCAGGCAAATGCCTGCCGCCGAAGCCGTACCGAGGAGATGGAGAAATTCTCGTTTTTGCATTGCTTTAAGTTACTGATTAACAGGCGATTTAGGATCGAGTAAAAGCGCCATCACATCCTTCATCTGCGCTTCGGTGAGAATGCCCGCAGCCCCAAAACGTGGCATTGAATTGCAGGCGTTAAAGGCGTGTGCGTTATAAAGTCTTGCCCAGGTGTATTTTAGAATCGCTTCGGAATCGCCACGCAACTTACCGTAGTTGTAGAGCGAAGGACCGATATTGCCGTAGGCAAGCTCCTGCTTGCTGATCTGGTGGCAGGCATAGCAATTGCCTCCAGCGACAGTCCCCGGGGCATCAGAGAACTGCATACCTACGCCACTTTGGGCAATCCGCTCTCCTCGGCTAAAGTCGCCGAGATACTTGCCATCGGCAGGGTATCTTACAGAGGCGAGTGCAGCTTGTTCTAGCTTTTCCTTGACTGCCTTTGGCATTTCCTTGCCAGTGTATTCACTACAAACCCGTTGTAACTCTGATTGATCCAGACGATCGAGCTTCGCGACGCCCCGCTCAGCGAAGGACTGTTTCATCAGTTTGGTGATTGATTCATTGCTTGGCCCATCGGGCGATATGGCGCAAGCACTCAGCAGTACGGCAGAAGCAGCAGCAAGCAAAAATCGTTTCATGTTTCTCATCGCCCTCTCCTTAGCGCTTGATCGCTGGCGTTTCCATCACGCCGCCATTAGCCCTAACACCTAAAAAGGCAATCAGGTCGACGGAAGCGGGTGACAGGTACTTCAATTCGGGAAAACGCTGCTGACGAAAACAGTCATAAATCCGCCACTGCATAGTTCTGAGTGCGCCTTGCGAGACCCGATAAGCAGGCCAACTGGCAAAAGCCTTTTGCGCTGGCTCGGTTTTGGTGAGGTTGGGTAGCCCTTGCAGGCGAATACGCTGGTTATCCACCGCATGACAGGAAGCGCAGGAAAAGTCATAAGGACCGCCACGGAAATAGAAAATCTTCTCGCCTCGAGCAAAAGCCTCCTTCTCCTTTTGGTGCTGTTGAGGCACATTGATCTTCATACCACGCGATTCCTCAACGACATAAGCCACCAGTGCTTCCATATCGGTTGCCGACTGACCCGCGCCTGAGTACGGCCGCGCTGTAATTTTTGTCCGATCTAACCCCTGTATCGTTACCATACAATGAACAATGCGAGTCTCGAGATCCATCACCGCGTCGCTGTCGGCAAAGTATCGCGGCAGCTGAGCGTTTGCACCCTTCACCACACCAGGGCCAAGCCCAAGATCACAGCTTTCAAGGCTTGCCTGCTTGGGGCCTTGCTTCTTTTTCCACAGGCCCTCGCCTTTAAGCGAAACCAGCTCAGCGGGATTGCCATCTTGAAGCATCTGGCGATACTTCTCGATTTCTGCCTCGGTAGCGTCCTTAGGCTGAGCGCCCGCCAGTGCCGAGGCACTCAAGCCTATGGCAATAAGGAGGGCTTTAAGACCTGCCTTAGCACTCAATCTCAGCGCGCTCGCTTGACGCCGATCTCTTGTCGTCATTGTTCTCATTTCTGTCTCCTTTTGTTGTACGGGCGGCTTATGACCACTTAGCTCATCAGCTTACGGTTACTTCGTCGGTTCGCTTTTCGCCCTTATTGTCGATCCAGGTGATGCTGATCTTGTCGCCAGCCTTGCCACCCTTGACCTTAAACTGCAGGTAGGGATTCTTCGACACCGCGGGACCCCAGAAAGCTTTAACGACTGGCTTGCCATTAAGGCTTGCAGTTACATCGCTAATAAACCATGCCGGCACCAGCTTGCCTGCTGCGTCCTTGCGTTGACCGGTTTCCATCTCGTGGGCCATCAAAACGCGGACATCAACCACATCCCCACGCGCAGCAGCGCGTATTTTCATCGGATCAGCCATTTGAATCTCCTAAAGTATTTGCTTGACCAACTATTACCTAAGTTAGATCAATACAGTTTGCATCATGTTTTTCATCGGGTCCGGCTACGCTTGCGATGCCCTAGCCGCCGCAGCCGCCTAAGGTGACCTTAATTTCCTTTTTCGCCATATAGAACTTGCCGTCGGCGCGAACAATGGCGACCACATCAGAGCTTTGACCCATCTTCACTCGCATATTGACCTCGGCAACACCGCCGTCCATGAACTGATAAGCCCCTGCCAATGCGTTGGGGTTCTTATCAACGAGAAGCGCAACCATGTCAGTATTTGGAATCTTGCTGTTGACGCCAACCGGGACAACCGCTCCGTTTTCCGCGATATCAGGCGACACAATGGTGATGTCAGCCGATTCTGTCGCACCCGCCGCACCGAGTGCTTTTAGGGTGTCGGGAATACCCTTGGCCTGAAAAGCCGCCTGCATTGCTGCTTGTGCTTGGGCAGTGCCCGGACTAATCATGCCGAGGGCAAGCATTGCGCCATAGACGCCCATACCTGCACCGCCCTTTAGCGCTTCACGTCTTGAAAAAATCATACCGTTCTCCTATTAAAATATCGAATGACATTGGCCGCAATGCCAACACAAACCGATCCCGGCATTCAAGCTGCCGATGTCAAGCCTGGGTTGAGCCCTTCGGCCCAGCCAAAAAACTACTTTGCACCTTCGAGGATCCATCGTGCAAGGGTCTTTAAGTCCTCACTAGATACTTGTGGCTGAGCAGGCATGGGAATTTGCCCCCAATTTCCAGACCCACCCTGACTAATCTTGCTGACCAAGGTGGCCTCAGCTTTCATATTTCCCTTATAGCGCGCCGCAACCTCACGAAAGGCTGGCCCAACCATTTTTTGCTCAACACCATGGCATGCCAAGCAACTCTGCTCCTTCGCAAGCGTGAGTGCGGTTTTCGGAGCGGCGACAGCTAATTTTGGCGCTTGCACCGCACCGCTTGCGATGGCGACTTTAAGTGGCTCTTTGAGCGGCGGCTTTGTGGTGTCGGCTCCGCGCGATGGCCCGACAAGTCGATTTTGCTCTGCAATATTGCCGTGCGCATTACGGGCAAATTCAGGCAATATCGATGCGACCTCGGCTGATACTTTGCAATTGTTCATACAAAGTTCACCTTGCACATCAGGCCTTCCTTTGAGGTCCCATAAGCCCGTGAACTTCACCTTGCCATTGCGATTGGGAATACGCTTTTGAACGTCGGCGATATTTTGATCGCTGAGCGTGAAGTCCGCCGGTAGGACTTCGGCAAGGTGCAAAATATAGGCCGTCACCGCGTAGACTTCGTCAACCTTTAGGGATTTTGGCGCATTCCATGGCATGGCACGATTAATGTAGTCCCACAAGGTCGATAGGGTGGACAACTTCATCATCGTGGTGCGCTGTGGGAAATCGGGACGGGTCAGATTAGCAACCAGGCCGGCCTCGATGTCCTTTTTTGTCGTCCCACCCACGATCGGCGTAAAGACTTCATTGGACTCACCAAAGGTGCCATGGCATGACGCGCACTTTGCCTCCCATACCTCTTCGCCCTTGGAAACCGAACCTGCGCCCTTGGGCAAGCCTACAAAGTCAGCGCGCACATCAATGTCCCATGCTTTCACCTCGGCATCGGTTGCAGCACGGCCCAGATTGAGCCAGGGCTTCGCCCCTGCAGCTTGGGGAAGAGCAGCCTGAGCCAGCGACTCAACGGAGCAAAACATGCTCGCTAACAATAAAACTGCACTCAGTTGAGGCTTAAGAAACTTGAACATTAAAAACCTCCCCTGTTTCGGTAACTTTCCATGACTGTATTGCATTGTTATGATAAATAGATCTCGTACCACGAATGGCACGAAGTTGTCTCATCATGGGCTGGATATGACCTGATTCGTCGACCGCTCTGCTTTGCAGAATGGCAGGGCCGCCATCCCAAACCCAGTCGATATTGAATCGCGTGAGGGCTTTCGACAACACAGGCGTTTCAAGCCGCGCCATACGCCAGTTGCGCCCGCCATCAACAGAAACATCCACCCGCTTGACGCGCCCTCGACCCGACCAGGCCAAGCCCGTCACATTGTGATAGCCCTTATCCATAAGCACCTGGCCACCTGAGGGCGTTGTGATGACAGACTTCACCTCTTGGATCGAGGTGAACTGACGATGCCTGCCATCGGGCATCAAATCGACGTAATGCGTCACTTCATCTTTGGTGTAGTAGGGTTGATCACCTACCTCGATACGGCGCAAGTACTTCACCCAGGAGACCCCTTGCACGCCTGGCACAACCAGGCGCAACGGGTAGCCGTTTTCCGGGCGCAACATCTCGCCGTTCATGGCCCAGGCAACCACGACATCATCAAGTGCACGGTCCATCGCAATCGTCCGGGTCATCGATGAACCATCGGCACCCTCAGCAAGCACATAGCGGCCTTTTTTCGTATCGGCACCGGCAATATCGAGCAGGGTTGACAACAAAACCCCGGTGAACTCCGAACAAGAGAGCATCCCATGCGAGTACTGTACCGTGGGGACCGCCACGTTACCCCATTCCATCCCAGTATTGGCACCGCACTCGATAAAATGAATGCGCGACACTGAAGGCAAGCGCATGAGATCGTCCATCGTGAAGACCTTTGCCTGCCTCACCAAACCATTAATCATGAGCCGGTGTTGCTCGGGATTAATATCCCACCAGCCCTGATGGTGGCGCTCAAAGTGCAGGCCATTGGGCGTGATGATGCCAAAGAGTGATTGCAACGGGGCGAAACTTACCGACGCCGCTCCCACACGGGTAAGGCCCGGACTCTCGCGGCGCTGCAAGTTGCGTTCGTACTGCGAGGGCACGCCATAGCCCCGCGCAGCAACCGGCTGACCAAGACCGACGGTGTGCGCTGGAAGCTGAAGAATCGCGTTTTCTCCAAGCGGATTGGCAGACGCGGTCGCCGTTGATGCTGCGCCTGCACCCATAGCAAGCGCTTTGCCCATAAAGCTGCGCCTAGCCGTCCGCGCCTTGGCGTGAAAGGCGTCGTCCATGTGATGCTCGGGCGCCCTTTGGATACGCCCAGGTATCGCCGCAGGCCTAGGGCTTGAAGTTCCATAAGTCACTTCATCGTCAAACGAATGCATTGTCAAACCTCCTCATACAGCCAAATTTTCCGTTTATCCATCATGACCATCGTTTTGTGCACGCTTGAGGACTCTTGGGGCTGGTTTTGTACCCCTCGGAGTAATCTCGGGCGCAGGCAACTTGGATGTCACACGCTTTTCTCGAGCTTTCAACGCAGCCTTGGGTCTGGACTTTGGCATGGCGGGGTCAAAGCCGCGCGCAAGGTTAAGTAGTCCATCGCTTCGCTCACCATCATCGTCAAGACGTGAGGCAATGTGAATGCAAACACCACGACAAAGGGCAATCAAAGCTGAGTCTTGGATGCCATAAAACACATGATTGCCTGACTTTCTTCGATACACGGCATGCGCCTGATAAAGGGCTGCCAAATGCCTTGACACATTGGTCTGGGTGCCGCCGACCGCAAGCACGATGTCTCCAACTGTGCGCTCCCCGTCACAAATCGTATGCATGATCCGAACACGCATAGGCTCGGACATCAGACTGAAATAGCGTGAAACCGACTCGAAGACGCGCTCAAGCTCTTCGCGCTCTTCCTGGTCAGCCACCATTGGCCTAGTTGCCGGTGCCAAGCTTCCTCCTCCAACGAACTCAGGCTATGATCCTGAGTGGTTTTGATCTTTGTTGTTATTGATCTTGATTTATTGCGGACGCACTATATGATCATATACGCATATAGTCAAGTACTCTACGGCACTTTTTGATGAGCAAGCAAAACCAATTACAAAGCCAATCCAGCTCGCGGCAGGCGCCGGCCCATATGCCACAACTCGATCATCTCGATAAGCAACTTGATCGCGCAGGCAAGCAAAAGCGGCCCTTGGTCTTGCTTGTGACGATGCCCGGCTGCGGATGGTGTGATCTCGTCAAACAAGACTATTTGCAACATCTTGCCAGAGATCAGGACAAGGAAGGTGTTTTGGTTTTTGAAACGATTCAGGGAGGACCCGAGCTGCAGCGCTACCGTATTACGATGGTGCCTACCGTCTTATTTCTTGGCCCTCAGGGCGAAATCGCAGAGCGCCTTATCGGCTATGGGTCGCGCGACTTTTATGGCGCATACTTGAATGAGCGCATAGCGAGTGCCCGAAAAAAACTCGTTTAATGAAAATGCCCTGGATTAGGCTCTGAGTCTTCGGGCATCTCAGCGTGCACGACCTCGCCCTCACCGTTTGGATAAAGCGGTGATCCACAATCGTCACAAAACTCAGGTTCGCTGCAGCCTGGATGCACACGAATGTTCGTCACACCAAGCTCATGCAAATGCTGTTTGATCTGTTCGAGTGGACTTGGATCATCGGCCTCTGATTCGGCACCCAACATCGGCCATACGACGCCCTGGGAAACCTCCTCCTCAGAGTTAAAACTTAGACCGATCCGATACTCATCGAGTCGATCCTGACCAAAGGCTGCGATGTTGGCACGTAATTGCTTGGCTTCGATCGAAAGTGCGTGGCTGAGGTAGTGGACTGCCGCCCGTAAGGCATAAGGCCGGACCCGACGATCAGATTCGCGCAGATTGATATGAAAAGCATCGGGTAGCAAGCACTCAAATCCGCAGCCCACCATCACCGGCTCAAGGTTGGGTCGACCCTGAGCAACCCACTGCTCCAAACACTGAACTCGCGTTGCATGGTCGCTTGCCTCGATATCCTGCCAGCGCAAAAGTGCCTGGCCTAGAGGCGCTGCAACAGCGGCGAGGATAAAACGCGAATCGGCAAGCATTTCGGCTGTCTCAGGAAATGCTGAAAAATCGAGCCGGGGATCTTGGGCCTTCAAAGCTGCAACGCCAAGTTTGCGCGTCAGCTTGCGAAGCTCGGGAAAATCACGCGGTAGTTGATCAATCGAGTATAGCCAGGGCACCATGCAAAACCGAACCTGATGAGCCAAGCAGTGAGCCTGCCAATGGGCCGACAAAGCACTTGCGTTGGACGCTGGCAGACGACCCGACGCGATGCCAAATCGCGTCCACGCGACTAAGGGCGCTGAAACGAGCAGACATTGCCACCACTGACCCTCGTACTCAACCACGACAGCTTCGGCGCAATGCTCAACCATTTCAATGAGCGCGCCATAAGCCTCGAGATCTGTGAGGTGGGTACGGTCTAGTGCGTCGTAGATTGCCTGGGGATGATTGGTATCGAGCAAATGCTCGATTCGCTTTGCGAGCAACTGTTGCCAGTAAGAATCTTCAAGCCTGCTTCCTGAATTGGCCAAACCTAGCGCTGAAGCCACAAGCCGTTCTGAATCGGGCGATAACTGGGCCTTTCGCTCGCGACCACTTCGCGACATACGTGCTTCCTTCATCATACTTTATTCAAACTCCTGACTGACTTGAGTCTGCTGCAAACGACGCCACAAACTGGGGCCGTGCGCATCCTTCTCCATCGCTGCATGATAAGCCTCATGGGCCGATTGATGAAATGAGCTCAGACTGATCTGCTTAAGGCCTTGCGGCGGCCAATCGCCTCGCTCATTGCCCAGGCCTTGCGTCGTTGCATCGGCGATTAAGCCGATTTCCAAGGACTCCTGCCCTCGGGTCATCGCAAGATAAACATCGGCAAGCAGTCTTGCGTCGAGCAGGGCTCCATGAAGACTACGATGCGCATTTGAGATGCCGTAGCGCTCACAGAGCGCGTCCAAAGAATTGCGTTTACCGGGGTGGAGTTCACGGGCAAGCATGAGCGTATCGGTCACTTGGCACTGATAGCTCAGTTCGGGGAGACCAACACGGCCTAACTCCGCCCGCAGGAAACCGAGGTCAAAGGGCGCGTTGTGAATCAAGACCTCAGCATCGCCGACGAAATCCAAAAAGTCCTTCGCAAGATCGGCAAACTTTGGCTCGCCTTCGAGTCGCTCACGGCTAAGTCCATGGACGGCCTGCGCACCTTCGTCGATGTCGCGTTCGGGATCAAAATAATGATGCCAGTGGCGGCCGCTCGCCTGGCGATTGATTAACTCGACGCATGCGAGCTCGATCACTCGGTGTCCGTCTGCAACGCTCAGACCGGTTGTTTCGGTATCAAGCACCACCTGCCGCATGTGCTCCTCCCAGTGCTTGCGCGGATCGCTTGCGCCTTGCTATGAGCGAATAAACCACCGGCACCACGAACAAGGTAAGCACCGTCCCAAAGCTCATACCGCCCACAATGACCAGGCCGATTTGCGTGCGACTTTCAGCCCCAGCACCAGTCGAGAGGGCAAGCGGCACGGCACCGAGAACCATCGCGCCGGTGGTCATTAGGATCGGTCGCAAGCGCAGCTTTGCCGATTCAAAGACTGCATCGATGGGTGATTTTCCTTCGCGTTGCAATTGGTTGGCGAACTCGACAATTAAGATACCGTGTTTGGTAATGAGGCCAACCAGCGTGATCAAGCCGATCTGACTGTACACATTGATCGATCCACCACCATACTTCAACAGCGCGAGCGCACCCGTCATCGACAAGGGCACTGAAAACATGATGATCAAAGGGTCGATAAAACTTTCAAATTGCGCTGCAAGTACAAGATAAATAAAGGCTAAAGCTAATAAGAAAGTGAGATAAAGCGCGGTTGACGAGAGTTTGAACTCCCGGGTTTCACCGTTGTAATCGATGGCGTAACCCGGTTTGAGATGCTTTTGCGCGGTGGTCTCCATCATCGTGATCGCTTCACCGAGCGAATAACCTGGCGCCAAATTAGCGGTTATCGTGACCGCGCGTCGTTGTGCGAAGTGATTGAGTTCGCGCGGAGCGACTGACTCCTTGACCGACACCAGACTAGCCAGTGGGACCATAGTGTCCCCACGACCACGGACGTAGATGTCAGCGATATCGCGAGGCGACGATCGTGCCGACGCGTCAAGTTGCACCATCACATCATATTGCTCGCCCTCACGTTTGAAACGTGTGACTTGCCGACCGCCAAGCATGGTTTCCAAGGCGCGCCCGATTGCTTCAACTTGAACGCCAGCATCCGCTGCCCTTTGACGGTCAATCTCAAGCTTGATTTCAGGCTTATTGAGCTTCAAATCAATATCCACGCCTTGAAGACCCGGGTGACGCTGCAATTCAGCGACAAAGGGAGCCACGGTGGCCTGGAGATTTTGGTAGGGCTCTGAGGTGAGCACCACAAAATTGATGGGCCTCACCCTTGGCGACTGGCCAAGCGATGGCGGCGCAACGGCAAAGGCCAGCACGCCAGGGATTGACAAAAGTTTAGGCTGAAGCTCTTTAAGGATGTCTGCGGTACCACGCTGGCGATCCTGCCAGTCAACCATGCGCAAAAAACCGATCCCTTGTGTGACCGTTGGCGAACCAGAAACCACAAACCTGCGGTCGAATTCGGGAATCTTTGCCGCGATCTCACCGATCAGTCGGCCGTATCGGGTGGTGTAATCGATGGATGATCCTTCGGGCGCACTGAAGATAATCACCACGGTGCCCCGGTCTTCAAGCGGCGTCAGTTCCTTCTTCGACTCTTTAAATAGCCAGACACTCGCCCCACCAACCGCTAATCCCAACACGAGTACCAGCCAGCGAGAGCGAAGCGCCCCTCGCAAAAGTGCGGCATATGCGTTTGTTATGAGCGCCACAACCCGATCGATCCAGCTCACAAAGTAGCTTGAGAAGCGCTTCTCTCGCGCGTCTTCAGCATGGGAGCGCAAAAGGCGCGAGCACATCATCGGCGTAAGGGTGAGCGCCACAAACCCTGAGATCAAAACCGCACCCGCCAGTGATAAAGCAAACTCGATAAATAAGCGCCCAGTCCTGCCGGTTGTGAAGGCGATCGGTGTAAACACTGCTGCTAGCGTGAGGGTCATGGCGATCACAGCGAACTGAACCTCGCGGGTACCTCGAATAGCTGCATCAAAGGGCTTCATGCCGTCTTCAATGTGCCGGTAAATGTTCTCAAGCACCACAATAGCGTCGTCAACGACAAGACCGATGGCCAAAACCAAGGCAAGCAGCGTGAGCGTGTTGATCGAAAACCCGGCGGCGTACATCAGTGTGCAAGCACCGACCAAACAAACCGGGATGGTCACGAGAGGAATCACCGAAGCCCGCAAGGTGCCCAGAAAAACCAGAATTACCAAGGCAACAAGCGCAATCGCCTCAACAATCGTCCGAAAGACTGCCTCAAGGGACCTATCAATAAAAACGGTTGTATCGTTCGCAATCCGAACGTTCATACCTTGTGGAAGACTTTGCTGAAGCTTTGGCAACTCCTCTTTGAGAGCTGCAGCAAGCACCAATGGATTGGCCGTGGCCTGTTTGATAAGACCCACGGACACGGCTGGCTGCGCATTAAGTGTGACGTTGGTTCGCTCATTGAGTGCGCCAATCTTCACTCTTGCGACCTCGCCCAGCGTTACTGGATAACCATTCACAACCTTGACAATGATGTCGCGAAATTGCTGTTCTCTTTGCAAATCGGTTTGGGATGTAACCGTAAACTCGCGCTGAAGACTCTCAATCCTTCCCGCAGGCACTTCAACATTTTGCCGGCGCAAGGCTTCTTCAACATCGGCGGGTGTGAGCTTGTAAGCTGCAAGGCGGTCGGCGTCTAGCCAAATCCGCATGGCAAAGCGACGCTCACCAAATATCCGCACGTCCGCTGCGCCTGGCAAAGTTTGAAGCCTCGGCTTAACGATCCGGCTGACGACATCAGAGACTTCAATAGGCGGCAAGGTGTCGCTATAAAAACTAAGCCATATCACTGGATTTGCATCCGCGTCAACCTTGGCAACCACTGGCTCGTCAATACCTTGAGGCAAACGCGAGCGAACTCTCGACACCCGGTCACGTACGTCAGCGGCTGCGCCATCTGGTTCTCGATCGAGGCGAAACCTTGCGGTTATCTGGCTCGTTTCTGCTCTCGATATCGAGGTGAGTACGTCGACGCCTTCGATACCGGCAATCGAGTCCTCGATGATTTTAGTGACGGCCGATTCAACAATTTCGGCTGAGGCCCCTAAATACTTGGTCTCGACCGTGACAACCGGCTCTTCAATCTTGGGGTATTCGCGTACCGGAAGCCGATCGTAGGAAACAATCCCGAGCAACAACACGAGCAGCGACAAAACCGTTGCAAAAACCGGGCGTCGTATGCATAACTCGGGCAGGTTCACTTGTTTGCCTGCGAGCCAGCACCAAGGCTTCTTACTTCCTGACCGTCGCGCATCAGACGTTGCTGCCCCGCAATCACCACTTGATCACCGCCACGGACGTCGCCGATTAACTCAACAAGTCCATCTTGCCTCAAACCTGTCTGCACCTTCACGCGCTTGGCCTTACCCTCAATCGCAAGCCACACGAATAGCTCGTTGCCGATGGGAGTTATCGCTTCCTCAGGAACCATGACCGCGCCTTTGCGCTCGGCGAGCGTCAATGAAGCTCTAGCAAACATGCCGCTTCTCAAACTGCCGCCGGGATTGGCCATAACCCCCCTGACAAGCACGAAGCGTCCATTGGCATCGACTTGAATATCAGTCGCTTCAACTTGTGCTTTGAATGTTTTATCGGAAAAAGCGTCGATAAGCACCTGAATAGGCTGACCTTTCTTAAGCCGCCCAAGATAACGTTCAGGCAAACGCAAATCGATCTTCAAGCTCACAACATCTTCAAGTAAGACTAAATCGGTCCCTTCTTTGACATAGTCGCCAAGACTTATGTTTCGCAAACCCAACTGACCCGAGAAAGGCGCACGGATGACAGTCCGATCAAGACGAGCTTTGGCGAGTTGAAACTTAGCCTCAAGAACGCGTAGATTAGCCGCTGCCTGATCGAGCGCGCTGTCGCTGACAAACTTCCGCTGCGCCAAGTCTTTACTTCGATCAAAATTGGTCTGACCTAGCGCAAGCTCAGCCTTAGCTTGTGCAAGCTCCGCTTCTTGTACCGCCGCATCGAGCTTCAAAACAGTGTGGCCCTTGCTGACAGTCTCACCATCTTTAAAGGCAAGATACGCAATACGACCCGCAACCTCTGAGCGTAGGACCACGGTTTCGTTAGCCCTTAGCGTGCCCACAGCACTCGCTATATCGGCGAGATCCTTATTCATGGCAGCTTGGATTTCGATCGAGGCAGGACCACGCGGCCCACCTTTTGCAGGAGGCCCATCCCCCTTTGTTGGAGAACCCTCCGACTTACCAACCTTTTTCGCGACCTCATCAGCCGGGGCAGACCCAGCTTTTTGAACCACAGCGACCTCGGTGGAAAGATGGCGTTGAGCTTGCCAGCCGTACCACGCCAGTCCCGCGAGCGCTGCGCCAGACACGAATAACACGAGCGGTTTTCTAAACATAGCCTCCGAGGCTAGCACAGCTCGTTAGCTTTCCTGGTAAGTGCCCGTATCCATAAGTCGGTGACCCGTAGCTTCACAGCGAACCGATCAAGCCGAAGATTGATTCATCCTGCCAAATTGAACAACGCCTTGGTTAGCAAGCGCATCGGCACGTGTATTGCCAGGGTTGCCCGCGTGGCCCTTTACCCAGTGCCAGTTGAGCTGATGTTGGCCCGCAAGCTCATCAAGACAAACCCAGAGGTCTTTATTCTTGACCGGTTTTTTGTCTGCCGTTTGCCAACCTCGCGCCTTCCATGCTGGCAGCCAGTGCTCGAGACCTTTAATCACGTACTGTGAATCGGTATAAACATCAGCAACTACGGGACGCTTTAAGGCCTTGAGCGCTTCAATGGCTGCTGTCAGCTCCATTCGATTATTCGTGGTGCTCGGCTCCCCGCCAAGCAACTCTTTTTGCTGCTCGCCAAAGTAAAGAACTACACCCCAACCCCCCGGGCCCGGGTTACCCTTGCAGGCACCATCGGTATAAATCACGACGCGTTGTGTTGTTAAGTTTTTATCCACGCCACCCTCAAATCCGCGCTGCCTGGGGGCGGCCGAACATCGCACGCCGCTCGCCGGGTATGAGACCAACCCAACGCATCGACTTTGATCGCTTGACCGCGCCAATCAAATAACTAGCCCCACAAATCGGCCACCAGCGATCGCCTGCCGCCTCGGCCCAAGCCCATCGATCGAGCCACATGTCCGTGTCACACATGGGGCGATAGCAGCCAAACCGGCCGCGGTCCATCTCAAATTCTAGTAAGACCATCCAATCCCTTAACCTACCCAGTGCGATCATATGGCACTCTGGCGGCAGCCTATTGCCAAACCAAGACCCAAGTGCCATTTCGCGCAAACCCCATAGGCTCCAGGGGTTTAGTCCCGAGACGACGAGCCTTCCTTCAGCACGCAAAACCCTATGGGCCTCGCGCAAAACCGCATGTGGATCAGGTGAGAACTCAAGCACATGAGGCAAAAGCAGTAGGTCAACCGACCCGGAAGCGAGCGGCAGGTCGGCAAAAGAATCCACCCAAATCCCGGAGTGACGACGGGGCTGTTCATTGACGGTCGCCTGCTCAGGGACTGTGGCATCCTTTTTCTCTGCTGGCCGCTCCAAAGCCAAACCCTGGTTAACGATGGTATATTGGAACAAAACGCGGTGACTCATCCGGTTGTTACGTAAACCATCAAGGCTTGGCATACCGCACTGGACTGCGAAATAACCGAATTCATCGGCGAGCATGAAATCCAGCCGCTTTTGTAGCCAGTCACTAAGATAATGACCGGAAGGCGTCTGCAGCCAACCAAGCCAAGCGGCGTGGATTTGAAGCTCTGCGTTATGCAACATCAACGAACTCCGGGTTTAGAGTACCTCGCGATCAACGCCATCATCG
>Ga0208048_1001167_pt1 | contig 13781 bp, 14 predicted proteins | sample Malawi_45m_30L_FD_184163 | JGI IMG/M metagenome (GOLD analysis project Ga0208048, IMG submission 184163) | Freshwater microbial communities from Lake Malawi, Central Region, Malawi to study Microbial Dark Matter (Phase II) - Malawi_45m_30L... | ecosystem: Environmental > Aquatic > Freshwater >...
GGACATGCTCCAGCACATGGCAGGAATACACGGCGTCGAAGAACTCCGCTGCCGTCGGTGGCTGGGTGGCGATTTCAACTCCCAGACGCCGACCGAACTCCGCCCGCGGACGGGACAACTCAAACCCCCGGGCATCGAACCCAGCCTTGCGGAATTGATAAGTCGCATATCCCCAATTCGCACCGTAATCCAAGATGCGCGCCCCTCGGCGCAACCCCAGCGCCCGCAGAATTTCCACATGATAACTGAAGTCCTTGGCCGACCCAACGAAGCCGGTTGCCAACAGATGAGCCAAGGCCCGCTCGTCAGGAAGCTCGGTGGTAAGACCAGGTTCGTCGTAACCGGATTGGTAGAAGGCCGCCATCGCCTGGGGATCCTCGCGCGGGTGGCGGAACAACAGCCGGCACTGGTGGCATTCGTGCAACGAGTGGAAAAACTTCCGGTCCACGATAGTCTGGCCGGAGCCGCCACACCCCGGACACCTCACACTCCGGCCCCACCGGCCCGTCAACCCGGCAAGCCAATACCGCCAAGCCTCCCGATCGCCCAACCGCTGGAGGAATCTGCTCATGACTTCATCCGCCGGGCCACTACTTCGCCGTAATTGGAAATCCGCTCCACCGGCTCACCATCCATGCCTTCCACCGTCTTCATGTTGGCCACTCAGATCGCTGAAGCGGCCTTGAACCATTGCTCCGGCGTGGCCGTTGCCGGGATGCGCGGACTGCGGTGGAAGCGCGGCGTTCACGCCGCCGAAAGCCTGGCCGGACAAGTGTGGCTTCAACGGTGCTGAACCGCGCACACTTCTGCGGCCTGAAGGCCGCGCTCCTCGCCCCGTCGCCGCCTCGCCCGCATTCTCTACTTCGGAATTCGGGTCCAATGCTGGAGAGCGCATCGGTTGCCGGGCATGGAACGCCGCAAACCTCCGGCCAAACGCTCAGAGGAACGCAAGGCGAGGTCCAAAAATCAACGAACTCTTTAATCATTCTTGGACAATCTCGACCGGAGTGAAGCACCAGGGACTTCAATCAGCCGCCAACTAAGCCATCCTGCGCCCAGACTGCATACCAGGTTCCAGGGGGCAGCAGCGAACCACGCCGCACTTATGGACCACGCACCCGGCGGACATAGAAACAACTGCTGCCAAAGGTAGACGCTGTAAGACATCCGGCCCAAATAACCAAGACAGGTCGAGTTGAGTAATTGGTGCAACCCGGACATGTTGCGGTCCAGTTGGTCCCGTATTATGGAAGCCGTCAGGAGTGCGATCATTACTGGCTGCACGGGCGCGACCCAGATGGAATAGCGAGTGGAGGTCAAGTAGTTGGCGGCGGCAATCAACGGAAGGAAGAGGATCCACCAACGAGCCAAACAGCCCATCAGCCGCTCGGGCCATGTGGCCAGGCCAGCAAGTTGCATTGCGGCCCATGCGCCTACAACCAGACCATCGAGATTTCCGACCATGGAATATGTGGCCCACCCTTCTCTCCCGGTCTGGAGGAAAACGAAGCGCGCCAAAACAACCGAGGTGATTATCCAGCCAAGCCCAGAAACGGTTCGGCGGCCCAAAAGCCATACCATGACTAGTGGCCAGCAAACGTAGAACTGCTCTTCAACCGAAAGTGACCACAAGTGCCCGTTAAACCAGCCGCCTGACACGTGGTTCCGAAAAAAGAAAACGCTCGCCCACTGCGACAGCGAACTTACGTGAAGCCATCCACCCTGCGCCACGAGGGTCAGCGTCGCCAGCAACACAAACAATGGAGGAAGAATTCGGATGGCACGGCGCAGCCAAAACTGGTTGAGCCTTACTCGACCGGTTGCCGCATGCTCTCGGATTAGCAAATGGGTGATAATGAAACCACTGATCGTAAAGAAGATTTGCACGCCCACAGAAGCGGGGAAGAAGCGCAGTAGCTGCGCTGCCCAATGAGGCCCACCGTCCGACCCAGAGGCATGCCCGAGCATGACAATGGCTATTGCCACTCCACGCATCCCATCCAAGGAAGCTAACCTTTGGGTAGTGCCACGCTCAGATGTCATTACCAGTCTTTGTTTTGAGTAATTGCTGGTAAAGCGCGGCCATTTCAACCGCAGCGGTGGTCATGGTGCGCGGCGGACGAATGCCGGTCCGCAGGCGCGCAAGCCGGTCCGGCTCGGTTGCCAGCGTTCGCAACGCCGCCGTCCATGCGGCGACGGACGCCGGCTCCACGAGGATGCCGTCCACGTCCTCCTTCACCAATTCCGCGATGCCGCCCAACCGCGAGCCGAGGACGGGCACGCCCGCCGCAAAGGCTTCCAGCACCACCAGCGGGCCGGTCTCCAGCCATTGCGAAGGCACCGCCAGCACATCGTATTCGCGCAGGCGGGCGACCACTTCGCTGGCCGGCAACGGGGCTTGGAAGGTGATGCGCGCGTCGCCAGCGGCCAGCTCGCGCAGACTGCGGGCGTAGTGCTCGCCCGCAGCGCCTTGGGCAACACCGAAGAGGTCCACAGCGATCCGCAAATCCGCCGCCGCCCGCACGGCCCGCACCAGCACATCCACTCCCTTCGTCGGGTCCAGCCGGCCAAGGAACGCAACGCGGAAAACTTTCGCTCCGCTCAAAGTTGGAGGTTGAAAGTTGAAAGCGGAAACACCCAATTTCTGCTCGCTGCTTTCAGCTTTCAGCTTTCCCCTTTCAGCTTTTGTATCTTCCTGGCAAAGCCCCTGCCGCGACAGAGTGATTTTGTCCGGTGGCACACCGTTGCGGAGCAGCACGGCGCGCACCCACTCGCAGACGGCCACCACATGATCCGCCTCGGCCAGAAAGGCCCGCGCGCACCGCTGGCGCAGGGCCACCAGTTCGCGCATTCGGACGGCCGTCCACAACCCGCCGCGCAGCCCCACGCGGCCGGGCAGCGCACTGACGGCTTCCGGCAACGCAGCCAGCAGCACCGCCCCCGGACGCGGCAGGCCCTTGCCGTGCAGCGCGCAGGCGGTGCAATCCCGGGCTTGCATCTCGCCTTCGCAAATTTCCGTGCCCCATCGCAGCAAGGTGCCCCGTTGGCACGTCGCCGTGGGCGTGTGATAGGTGTAAACCACGGGGATGCGCCGCCGCCGCGCGGCCCGCAGACAACGGAGGGACACTCCGCGAGTCTGGGCGTGCAGATGCACCAAATCCGGCCGTTCCTCGTCCAGCACGCGCTCGAAGTTCGCCACCGCCGTCACGTCCCCTTCTCCAAAAAGTTCGCTTGGGTCTGTCACCTGGGCCCCGAGCGCGTAGCGTCGCACGCGCAGCCCACGGCATTCACTGGCGGCATTTTCCCCACCCGGGGCTACCACGACTGATTGTATGTGGTGCGCCTTCAACCGTTCCGCCAGCGCCTCGGCATAAACCTCTGTGCCACCCATGGGATCGGGGTGATAGGTGAAGGGGATTTGGAGGGTCTTCAACTGCGAGCAATCGTTGTGCGCCCATAAACCTCAGCGTAGCCGAACGTGCGGGAGCGCAACAATCCAATCATTGCCTCCAGATTTAGCCATCGTTCTGCCGCGAACTGACGTGGTGGCTCTTCCGTGGTGTAGTTGAATTCTGCCGGTGCCAACGATGCAAAGCGCGTGACACACTTCACGGCCTCTTCCTCGAAGGCTGGCAAGTTGCTCTCAAAGCAAATCATTCGCACGGGCCGAGTCAGTCCGGCTAAGACCTCCGCCTCGTAGCCCTCGACGTCGATCTTGACGAACACTGGTGTCCCATGTTTCGCGATGAGCGCGTCGAGGGTTGTGACTGGCACAGTGACTGTGGTGGGCTGGGAAGACAATTTGCCGCCCATGAAGCCACCCTCTTGTTGCAGCAACGTCGCTTCTTTCACCGAGAGCGTGCTGTAAGCTCCTGCCACGATCAGTTTGGCCATACCCACTTGCACGCCAACCGCCGAAGCCTCAATTGCTGTTCGAGACGCAAACCTTAGTCGCCGGTTGAGAATGGCAACATTCTCCGGATCGGGTTCGATCGCAACAAGCGGACCACAGAATTCGAGAAAGATCGCCGACTTGCCGCCGACGTTGGCTCCGACATCAAACCAAAGGCCGCCACCCAATTGGTTTTCCTCCGTGAAACGACGGTAAAAGTCCAGCGTAGCGCGATGCCGCTCCCGCGCTGGATCGTCCCACATAATGCGGTGATAAAGCGCCATGTCCCAGCAAGCCTCTCGCAACCCGAACGCATCCATTATCCGCTTAAAAGTCTGCTTCATACTCAATCCTTTCCCAAGGACACATACCTACCGACGACGAACCCAAGATACATCTCCATGCCGCCCATGGGATCAGGGTGGTAGGTGAAGGGGATTTGCAGCACGGTCAAGGGCACGGGTTCATGAGCGCGCTGACTGAGTCGCGGTGGTGCGGGCTGGACTCAAAAAGCAATCTCTGCTTGCTCCGGCTTGAATGCGTGCGCACTGCACCAAGCCCGCAGGTGTGATTTGAAAATAGTCGTAGTGTGCAGCCACCCGTCCGGCCACCGCGTTGATGGCATCATCAAACTCCGGCAAGACTTCAAGCAAGATGTCCGGTGACTTGGCCTGGATCAAAGGAGCCAGCGCCTCCAACAGGGGCGCTTCATAACCTTCCACGTCAATTTTGATCAAGATACGGCGGTGGGTGCCAAGTAGTTCAGTCAACTGCCCGGCTGACACCATCAAACAGGGGGCCTTGCGAATATCGGAGCTAAACTTGCCGGCAAAGGATGCGAGCAGTGAACCGTTGGTAAGATGTCCATTCGGCTCGAAGAACCATTCAAAGCCCGAACGGTCGCCTACCGCAGCCTGAAAGGCCGACACATTCTCTGCGTGGTTGAGTCCCAAATTCGATCGTAATCTTCGGCTCGCCACGTCCGAGGGCTCAAACGCATACACTCGGCCGCCCGCACGGGCTCGACTCAATTGACTGGAAAAGTAGACGGTGAACACCCCTACGTTGGCTCCGATTTCCACGATGGCATCGTAGTCCCGCACCCGAGCATCCAGAAAGGCGAACACCTCGGGCTCGTATCCCAGCACGCCTCCCAGCACGGCCTCGAAATCGAACTCCCCATTGTGAGGCTGTAGCCGCACCCAGGTGTCCGCACCCAGGCACACGGCCGCAGGCTGCAAGGCACCGGCCGGCCAGCGAACCTGGCCCAGCGAGTTCAGCAACTGCCGACGGCGGAAGGGTGAAATCCGGCCAGCCAGCCAGCGGCACAGGGAAAGGTGCACCCGGGCAGTCCATGATGAAAGTCCAGCCAGCCGGTGGCAGGTGCCTACCCATGTCTTGAGCCACCCCGGCGCGGAGGAATCAGCCGCCTTCATGTGACTGGCCTGGCAGGAGCCCATAGTCTCGAGGCGCGAGGTGCCATGCAGCCCGCGCTCCAGGCACCCGGAGTGCATAGAAAACACTGCTGCCCGAACGACAGCCTAAATTTCCACAGGGCCGTTTTCATTTCGGGTGGGTTGACGGAGCGATCCATATTCAGCGTGCCGGGGAATTTGTGCCCAGCGCCGACGCCAGCCGTGCGGAAAAATGAGTCGCCCCAAGGACATTTAGGTGAACCGGGTCTTCAAACTGATCTGCTGAGTTGCACCAATCAACCCCTGCGTAAAACCGTGCATCCAAGCCCTCCGCCAGCGTCCGGCACCTTTGCCGGTGGGCTTGCCAGCGCGGATCTGGCGCGCAAAGTGCGACACGTTCTGGTGACAGCGGCATCTCAACCACCACCAGTTGCATCTGGGCGCGCTGGCATGCCACGCCAATCCGACGCAGAGCGGCTGAGGCGGGTGCCTTCGACTTTGCTAGTTGTCCCCACTCGGCGTGGGCTGTCTCGCGAGCGGCCGAGTCGAAGGGATAGAACTTGAAATCTTCCACCCGCCCGAACCGACCCTCGATCTTGGCCGGGGTTCCAAGGCCCGATAGAACACGCCTCAGTCGTTCCACATGCGCCCAAAGATTGTTGCGGTAAACGAGCATGGGAATTCTGCGGGTGACTCGGACTTTCAGCCACTCAAGTCCGTGAAGCTGATAAAGGTCACGCCCACGTGCCTCGTCGGCGAAGTATATCAGGTTGCAGGCGCCCGCAAAGTGGCTCCAGGTGCCCCCATTGACCCCGTCCAAATGATGATCGTGATAGCCCAACACCACTCGCGCCGCACGCACACCACGAGCCAGTGCCTCTTCCAAAAGGAGGGCCATCTCCTGGAGTGAAACGCCACCCAGCGCAAGCAGCAGCACTTCAGACTCATCGACTCCGCGCACGCGCGCGAATTCTCGGTGTTGAAAGCCTGCGGCCATCGTCGAGTTTCCAATCGCAATGGTGTCGAAGGTTTTGCCTGCCGGAATTCGCGCCAACGCCTCCTTGCCTGCGGAACGCGCACGCCAACAGACGCCCACGTTGAAAATCATCAGGCAGAGCAGCGCCACACACCCCACCATGGCAAGCTGCCGCATGCTCACGAATGCGGCGACATCACCTTCAGCCTTGGAACTAGAAGTCAATGTATATGAACTTCGAGGTTTGCCCCGAGAACGTCATGATAGTCACCGCCAAAAAGCCCCACCAAATCCCCCAACCGATCAGCACCCAAGACCGGTTTGCCCATGCCTGCGGAAGCTCCCGGCTGCCTCCGAAAATCTCGAGCCATGCGCGTAGCGTTTCCATCCCTAGTTAACCAAGCAATACACGGCGGAAAAATAGCATGGCCGTGGGCAAGTCCATGCAGAACAGACCCCAGCCGAGATTCACCATGATGTAAGTCCCCAGTGTGTTCAGCCAGACTCGCCAGCGTGGTTCACTTTGTTCTGCTGGTCCGCGCCACATGTTCCACAGCCGATGCCCAACCAGCAGGCCACCATTGTAAAGACCCCAGGCAACAAAATTCAGCGACGCGCCATGCCAAAGACCACTGATCAGCATCGTCAGCAAGATGTTCCGCACAACCAACGGCACCGTCAGCCGCGACCCGCCTAGGGGAATGAACAGATAATCAACCAGCCAGCGGTAAAGCGAGATATGCCAGTGCTTCCAGAACTCAGCGATGTTGGGCTGGAAATAAGGCCAGTCGAAGTTCTCCTTCACCACCAGCCCAAACAGCCGGGCTGACCCGATGGCGATATCTGAATAGGCTGAGAAATCAGCGTATATCTTGACGCCGTAGGCAAAAAGCCACACCAGGAGCACCCAGCGGGGTGCCTGCGCGACATCCTTTGCATTGAGGTGGTCCGTCAGCGCTGTCAGCACGTCGGCCACCGCCAGCTTCTTGGCCAAACCTGCCAAGATCCGCGTGATGCCCTGAAAGAAATCACCGGCCACTGCGGTGCTCGGAGCCCGGAGGGTCACCATGAAGTCCTGAAACCGTTTGATTGGTCCGGCTACCATCGTGGGGAAAAACAGAATGAAGCTTAGATATTCGCTGAACGTTCCCCGCTCGGAACGCCCTTGATGGCGATCGACCGCGTAATGAATGAACTCGAAGGTGAAGAAAGAAATCCCCAACGGCAAAAAGGCCCCCTGCCACGTCCATTCGGGAGTCCGGCTGTGCGGCATCACCAGTTGCACGGCAAAATTCCAATACTTGAAGACAAACAGGATCACCAACGCCTGCACCACGCCCCAAATGCACCAGGACGACCCCTTCGCATACAACCGGCTGAAAACGGCCTCCCACAAGAAAATCCCCAAACAGCATGCCCCAGCTATGCCGCCCACCGAGGTGATCGAAAAATGAACAAAAAACGCGGCGCCCGAGAGGATGATTGTCCATTCCCGGGCGACGCCCGACGCCCGTCGAAATGTCACCGCCGCCAGCAGGAGCAGGATGTAATACTCGGGCGTGTTGAAGATCATCCCGCTTTGACAGTGCGAGGGGTGATGGACTTAAGTCGATCGTAAAGTCGGCGGCTCAGGCGTGTCGCCAGAAATCGCTGGACCACACCGGGACGGAGCAACAAGCGCAGCTGCCGACGGAACGCCTCCCCATAACATCGGCGCGCATCAGAATTCATCCGCGCGCCAAAATACATCTCTCCGTAAGCCAGGTAGCTGGCCGCATAAATCCCCGACCGCGCCGCACGCTTGGCAGCAGCTTGCTCTGGCCGTGCCATGCTTCTGTCCAGAATCTCAAGCGTGCTCCGTTCGCCCGTGCCATCCAGCACCATCCGGCTGTGCTGGTTGCCGGGATGGATGCGATAATCCGCCAACACCGCATCCACAAAGGCAAAATCCCACCCATGCGCGGCTTGCGTGGTCAGGTAGTAGTCGAGGTAGTGGAGGGAATTGGGAATGGGCAACAGTTCCTGCCAAACGGCTCGACGTCCGATAGTCCCAGGTGCCGGCAGGTAATTGTGATGCAGCAGCGGAATCAACTCGTTGCCAACCGCAGGCCGGCCCTGACGCTGCCCGCGCACGCACCCCTCCGGGGCGGAGAGCCGCCCCTGCGGATCCACCATCGCGATGTCCCCATACACGACGCCGACCGCCGGATGCCTCTCCAACACCGGGATGACTCGGGCGAGGAAATCCGGCCGATAACGGTCGTCGCCATCTATTCGCGCCACATATTGTCCACTGGCGGCCGCATAGCCTTCGTTGGCAGTGGCGATGACCCCAGCGTTACGTTCGTGGGCGATGAGCCGCACGCGCGGGTCGCGCACCGCGCGCACCACGTCCGCAGTGTGATCCTTGGAGGCGTCATCCACCACGATGACTTCCAGCGAGTGCCCGCCTTGCTGGCCGAGGATGGAAGCCAAGCATTCGCCAATGAAAGCCTCGTGCTGATATGTCTGCACAAAGACGCTGACCAAAGGGGCATCCATTTCAGATTAGCTCGCGATGCACTTGGAATGGTGAGCCAACCACTCTGCGCCGCACTTCAGACGCCTCCAGCACCGCGGTGCGGATGAGACTGCATATCTTGGTGATGGCCGCCGCATCCACACATTGCCCGGTCGGGAGGATGAGCACACGCCGGGCAACGCGCTCAGTTTGCGGCACATTCCGCCACGCCTCGGGGAAAAGCGTGCGATACGGCTCCATGCGATGCACGCCAGGATAGAAGTAGCGCCGCGCCACCACGTTCTCCGCCCAGAGCACGTCCAGCAGCAGATCGCGCGACAACGGACAGGCTGCTTCGTCCACCTCGGCGACCACATACTGGTGGTTGTAATCAACCCCCGGAGTGGCGTAAGGCAGCAATGAAATACCCGGCACGCCGGCCAACTCGCGCTGATACCCGGAGTGGTTGGCCCGGTTGATGGCCATGAAGTCGGCCATGCTCTCCATGGAGGTCAGCCCCATCGCAGCGGAGAACTCATCCATCTTGCCGTTCGTGCCCACGTAGCCCACTTGGTCGAAGCCCAGAAAACCAAAGTTGGTCATGAGCCGGCAGCGCCGCGCCAATTCGTCATCGTTGGTGACAATCGCGCCGCCTTCGAGCGAATTGACAAACTTGGTCGCATGAAAGCTGAACACTTCCGCCGCGCCGAACGAACCCACTTTACGTCCCCCGCGTGCGCAGCCGAAAGCATGCGCTGCATCGTAAATCAATTTCAACCGGTGTTGGTCCGCGACGCGTTGGAGTTCCACGAGGTCGCAAGGCTGCCCCCACAAATGCACGCCGATGATGCCCGTTGTGCGCGGCGTGATCATCCGCTCCACCGCGCGAGGATCCAGATTGTGGGTCTGCGGATTCACGTCGGCAAAGACAGGCGTGACCTGCTGCCAATGGAGCGCATGAGCCGTGGCCACAAACGTGAAGGCCGGCACGATGACTTCCCCCTTCAGGTCGAGCGCCCGAATCACCACTTCCAACCCGACCATCCCGTTGCAGACGGCGATGCAGTGACGCACGCCGCACTGCTCCGCCACCCGCCGCTCCAACTCCTGCACGCACGCGCCATTGTTCGACAGCCAGCGCCGGTCGAGCACTCCATTGATGCGCTCCAGCAGACGCGTGCGATCTCCCAGATTGGGCCGTCCCACATGGAGCTTCTCCCGAAAAGCCGGGGCTCCTCCCAAAACCACGAGCGCAGCGTTGTTCATTGCAATTTCCCGGATCGAACGATCCGCGCTGGACATCCGTAGGCCACGACCCCATCCGGCAAATCCCGGACTACGACCGAACCTGCACCCACCATGGTGTCTGCTCCCACAGAAACACGCTCAACAATGGAGGCACCAATGCCAATCCACGATCGCGCACCGATGCGAACATTTCCCGCCAAGTGAGCGCCTGGGCAGACATGCACAGCATCGGCCAGTTCACCATCATGGTCCACCGTCGCACCGTGATTGACAATGACATTGGACCCCAGCCGTGCGCCCGGCGCGACCACGGCCCCGGCCGCCACGAAGGTGCCCGGCCCCAGCACCGCCGTTCGCGCCACGGTTGCCGCAGGGTGCACGACTGTGGCCAGCCGCATGCCCGCGCGCACCGCCACTTCCGCCAGCCGCTCCCGGGCCGGGCACGCTCCCACGGCGACGATCAACCAATTCACGCCCCCGGCCACGAGATGCGGCAACTGATCCTTTCCACCTAAAACCGGCACGCCCTCGAACAACTCCCCCACCCGACGGGGGCTTACGTCATCAATCCATCCGGCCAAGGTGAACTTTCCTGCACGGGCCACCGCATCGGCCACCACGCGCCCGTGGCCACCCGCACCCCAAACCACCAGTTTGGAACCCTCACTCATACCTGCGCAACGCGGGCATCATCATCACAGAAGACGGGCTTGAGGTTGTGCGTGAGACCAACGCGTTGATCGTGCCGGAGAAGGTGAACGATGGCACCAGCACCTCGAAGGAGTCGTGCGGCCCGCAGCCGAGCTTGTGCTTCCACGCCTGAATGAGGTGGTAGAGCGCCAGTTCGCCATTGCAGTTGATCGACGGCTTGATGCGACTGCCGAGGAACGCCTGCAACCGCTCCTTGAACTGGCGGACGTGAGGTGAGTTGTTGGTCACCATGCCGGTCTGGAGGCACTGCGCGAATTCGGCCGACAACTCCGCGAGGCCGGGCATGAACGGTCGGACGATGTTAATGTGCATCTGAGGCAAAGCAGAAAGTGGAAAGCGGGAAATAGAGACGGGCGATCCGTGTCCAACCATCGGGTTTCAGCTTTCTACTCTCAGCTTTCAGCTTTTCCCTGATCCTCCACCACCCGCGCCGCGAACTCCAGGCGGGCGGCGGTGTAGCCATTGAGCGCGAATAGCTTTTTCACGACCGGATGCAAGGTCACGTTCGGCTCAAACAGCCAGCAGGTGCGCCCGTAGGAAAGCGCATAGATGGAACTGACCCCAATATTTGCCCCAATGTCGAGATAAACAGAACGGTCAGACATGCGCTCAACCAAGTGTTCCTGCACGCGCTTGAGTCCAACGTCATGCACCTTGTAGTCGAAGGCAAAGGCCACATCAAATCTTGTGGCTGGATCGACCTCCAAGCGAAGGAACCTGCCGTTTGCCAGCTTGATTCGCCAAGGGAAGTGGCGGCTAGGACGGCCAAAGAAACCGTGGCCGACCAGATAGGCGAGCCACGAGTGCGGCAGCGCATTATAGACGCGGTTCACCAGGGACGGGCAGCAGCGCAAGAACACGCGGCTGATCACGCCGGCACACAGGTCACGAAGCAGTTCTTTCGCGCGGCGCATCATTCAGCAGGTGTGGCGAAGAGAATCGTCTCCTCCGCATAGATGGTGTAGTGCCCGAGGTGGAAGCGATAGCCGGGCGCCAGCTCGTCGATCAGTCGTGGCAGTTTGATGAAGTCTTCGAGCGCATGGTAGAGCGCGACCGCCACTTCCGCCAGACGCTCTCGGGCCGGGCACGCTCCCACGGCGACGATCAACCAATCCACGCCCTCGGCCAAGAGCTTCGGCAACTGCTCCGGGCCCCCAAAAACCGGCACGCCCTCGAACAACTCCCCCACCAGACGGGGGCTTACGTCGTCAATCCATCCGGCCAAGATGAACTTTCCCGCGCTGGCCACCGCATCCGCCACCACACGGCCGGCCCGCTCGCTTCCCAAGCCACCAGCTTGGAACTCTCCCTCATACCTGCGCAACGCGGGCACCATCATCACAGAAGACGGGTTTGAGGTTGTGCGTGAGACCAGCTCGTTGATCGGACCGGAGGTCGCCCCAGACCTGGCGGACGTGCAGCGAGGTGTTGGTAACCATACCGGGCTTGGTGCATTGAGAGAAATTACCCGACAATTCAACTCCGTGCGGTATGAAGGGACAGTCATACCGGAGTTGTATCAGGAGGGGAAACGAGGAGATCAAATGCAGAGCTGTTGAGGAATGTTCCTTGTTATGATTTGTGAACCACGTAAAGGACTGAAGTGGCGGCAATACCATGACGCTTCAGTAAGGCAGCTCCAAACTTGTCGCACCCCCATTCTTCAATGTGAAACGCTGATTCCATGACGCGTGAGAGAAAATCACCGCGAGCGTGAAGACGAATGTGGTCGTCCTGCCCGAAATGCCTCCACCGTTCAGACTCTGACATCGCAGGTGTCCCTTCTCGACTAGTTGTCAAATCAAGCGCGATCGGCACCATCAGGATGCCGCAGCCTCCAGGCTTCAAGATACGGAAAAGCTCACGCATGGCTTGGCGATCATCCAATACATGCTCCAACACATGGGAACAGAGGAAAAAGTCGACGCTTTTACAGGCGTAGGTAGCGCGCATGTCACATATGTCCACACGGTCATCAACCCCGGCCATGAAGAGATCTGCGGTCCGATGTTCCCATGTGGGCAAAGTGCGGCGAATCTTGGCACTCAATGCCCCGATGGGGGCGAACTCCACGAATTTTCCTCGTGAGGGAAGTCGCGATGCTTCCTGTTGCAGATAAAGCGCATACAGACGGTCACGATCCGATGCTGAACAGATCGGACAGCTGTAGGCATGGAAGTTTAATGTCTCGAAGCGCTCCGGCAGCAGATCAAACCCGTGGTTCACCCAATTAGCTGCAAATCTTTCATCAAGCGGGCAGAATCGGCGGACGGAGTGTTCGCAAACAGGGCACCAGTATGCGCCGCCTCTATGCCACGCCGGGCGAAACGCATGTTGCAACCTAAGTGTGAGTTTCTGGAGGAGGTTCATCCGTTTGATACCTTTGCAAAGTTGAAATCCAGGCGGGGCCGCAACGCCCCCAACCACTTTCCATACCAGTTGCCCATGCGCATGCCCTCCACCGTTTCGAAAGTCAGCAACTCCGGATGCAAATAGAGGATCGTTGAGGTGTCTTGAACCACGTAGAGATCCACGGAGTAGGTTTCAGCATTAAGGAGGTGAGCTGGAATTCGGCAAATTCCATGGTAGACCCCAGTAGCACAGGGTATGACCGTCGAGATGGTATTAAAAGCGCATTCGCGTGCAGAAGTCCACAGCACAACACTTAGGTTGATGTCTCCGCGGCCGCTCAACATCCAGCATTCAAATTCCAGCACGATCGGTTCCGAGATAATTAAGGCACCGGTAGTGGAGTTCGGTGCCCTTACGGTTGCCGATTTAAGCCGCACCCACTCATTTCCGGGGGCATTCTTTGGTTCGGCCCATCGGCGTTGCGTTTCGGCACCGCCAGAGTTGAGATAGTCGTGGACGACGGCTTTCACTGGACCGTCAGCAACGCTGCTCCCGTCGCGGAGGAGCAGCGCGCGTGTGCAAAGAGTTTGCACAGCGGTCATGTTGTGGCTCACAAAGAGCACGGCGCGACCTGACTCGCGGGCAACGGATTCCATTTTCCCCAGACACTTGCGCTGAAACTGCGCG
>Ga0208048_1001170_pt1 | contig 13756 bp, 12 predicted proteins | sample Malawi_45m_30L_FD_184163 | JGI IMG/M metagenome (GOLD analysis project Ga0208048, IMG submission 184163) | Freshwater microbial communities from Lake Malawi, Central Region, Malawi to study Microbial Dark Matter (Phase II) - Malawi_45m_30L... | ecosystem: Environmental > Aquatic > Freshwater >...
GCTCCGGCTGCTCCCGCTCCGGCTGCTGAGGCGCCAAAACCCAAGGATCCCAGCCTGGAGGAGCGCGTCGCTGAGATTGAGGCCTACATGAATAACGTGGCGCGTCCCACCACTGGGAACACCAACGGCATTGTCTCTAAGGTTGCCGGTCCTGGGCCCGGCCACAATGCCTGGCAGATGACCTCCACGGCCCTAGTGCTCTTCATGACGCTGCCTGGCTTGGCGCTTTTCTACGGCGGCTTGGTGCGCAAGAAGAATGTCCTTTCCGTGATGGCTCAATGTTTGGGCATCGCAGGACTAGTGACCATCCTTTGGTGGATATGTGGTTACAGCTTGTCCTTCTCCTCAGGGACACCGTTCCTAGGCAACCTCGATATGGCGTTGTTCAAGGGTGTTGACGGTAATGGCGTCGGCCAAGGTAGCAACTGGATCTCGAACAACATCTGGGCGATTTTCCAGCTCACCTTCGCCATCATCACTCCGGCGCTGATCGTTGGCGCGATTGCCGAGCGCATGAAGTTTTCGGCCATCCTGCTGTTCGTCACGCTGTGGATGTTCGCGGTTTACTTCCCCTTCGCGCACATGGTTTGGGGCGCTGATGGCCTAATGTGCGGCCCGCTTAACCCGAAGGCCGCCATCAAGGCGCTCGACTTCGCCGGCGGCACCGTGGTGCACATGACCTCGGGCTGGAGCGCGTTGGTGCTTTGCCTCATCCTTGGTCCGCGCCTTGGCTTCGGTAAGCAACCCATGCCTCCCCACAGTATGGCAATGTGCATGATCGGAACCGGCATGCTCTGGGTGGGCTGGTATGGCTTTAACGCTGGTTCCGCGCTGGCTGCCGATGGTATTGCCGCGCAGGCATTTACCACCACCACGCTCGCGGCAGCTACCGCCGGCTTTGTTTGGGCTACGGCAGAGTGGCTCTTCAAGGGCAAGCCCTCGGTCTTGGGCTTTTGCTCCGGCATCGTAGCGGGCCTTGTGGTAGTGACACCCGCCTGCGGCTTCATCAGCACTAGCGGTGCGATGATTATAGGTGTACTGGGGGGCTTCGTACCCTTCTTAGCCTGTGCTTACCTAAAGAAGATGTTCGGCTATGACGACGCACTCGACACGTTCGGCGTCCACGGTGTAGGCGGCACGCTTGGTGCGCTGATGACCGGTATCCTTGCAACGAAGGAAGCCAACCCAATCGTCGAGGGTCTCTCCGCTGGTTTGTTAGGTAACCAGCTTAAGGCCATTGCCATCACGCTAGTATGGTCAGTCGTCGCCACCGCGATCATTGCATACATTGTGAAAGCCGTCGTCGGCCTGCGCCCGACGGAAGAGACCGAGACCATCGGCCTCGATCTGGCAGAGCATGGAGAGGAAGGCTATCACGGTTAATCCCAACCACTGACACGGCCCGCCGCGTCAATAACTGCGACCCGCGAGTCGCAGTTGGCGCGGCGGGTCCGTTTTTAGGGGTGATAAACTCCAGCTTTGGCCCTGTGCGTCTGCGTTTAAGCCCGCCCGCCGCAAAATTAATCTTCCGCCGCTGCCTCCGCGGCTTATCCTGACGCCATGGGAATGCGACGCGAGGCGCGGGAACGCGCCGTCCAGTTTCTCTTTCAATGCGATTTAAACGCCCCCGAAATGGTGGATGAGGCGCTCGATCATTTTTGGGATTCGCAGCGGCGCGCCGCGCTGTCGCAGGCCAACGACGGCAAGGCCACTTGGGGTGAGCAAGTCCAGCTCCCACCGCCCACCGCCGCCGAGGCCGCCCTGCGGCTGTTCGCTGACCCGCTCATCAAGGGCGCGCTTGAACATCGTGCGGCGATTGACATCGTCATTCAGAAGCACGCAAAAAACTGGGACCTACACCGCATGGCTGCCGTGGATCGCAACATCCTTCGCCTAGCGATCCACGAGATGCTGCACCGCGAAGACATCCCGCCCGTGGTCAGCATCAACGAGGCGGTGGACATTGCTAAGAAGTTCTCCACCGATGACAGCGGCAAGTTCGTCAACGGCATCCTCGACAAGGTGCGTGGTGAGCTCATGCGCCCCGCGCGCGGCCCCATGCCCCCGTCCGAGCCGTAATTTGCTATGTTCGCTGATTTGCACATGCACACGACCTTCTCGGACGGGACATTTTCCCCGGAAGAGATGGCGCAGGCGGCGCAGCGGCACCGGCTCGCGTGTGTGGCGCTGACCGACCACGACACGATCGCCGGATGCGCGCGCATGGCTGCAGAGTGTGCGCGGCTGGGCATCGAGTTCGTCAACGCCACGGAGTTGACGGCCGAGATGGACGGTGTGGAAGTTCACATCCTCGGCTACTTCATTGATTTGGCGGACGCGCACTTCCTGGCGAACCTCGTCAAGTTTCAACACGCGCGGCAGCAGCGCATCCGCGACATGGCGGCGCGTTTGCAGGCACAGGGAATTCCTCTCCAGGCCGAGGCCGTGTTTGCCATCGCCCGGTGTGAGTCGCCGGGCCGCCCGCACGTCGCGCGGGCTCTGGTGCAGGCCGGGCTCTGCAGCTCGATGGACGAGGCCTTCGAACGCTTCCTCAAAAAGCATCGGCCCGCGTGGGTGCCAAAGTTCAAGATCTCCGCCTACGACGCCATCGAGTTGATCCACCGAGCCGGCGGCGTCGCGGTCATCGCGCACCCGGCCTTGAATAAGAGCGACGAAATCATCCCCGCGCTGGTCGAGGCGGGTATTGACGGCATCGAGTGTTTTCACACGCGGCACTCCACAGCAGCGAGCGAGCATTACATGCTGCTGGCGGAGCACTACGGCCTGGCCATCAGTGGCGGTTCGGACTGCCACGGCATGAACAAAGGCCGCCCGCTCATGGGCGGCATCAAGCTGCCCATCATCCAAGTTCGCCAACTCGAAGCCCGTGCCCGCGCCATCCGGAAAAAATCGCTTCTGGCTGCGTAGGTTCCTCCGGCCAATTCCCGCCTGCTGCTTCTTCACGCACCTCGCTTTACGTTTCGCATGGGATTGTTTTCCAAAATCAAGGCCGGTCTCCAAAAAACCGCGGCCCACCTCGGCCATGAGCTTAAGCGCATCGTCACCGGCTCGCCAAAACTCACCGGCCAGACGCTCGAACAATTGGAGCACACCCTCCTCGGTGCCGACCTCGGGATGGCGATGACCCAGCAAATCCTCATCGCCGTTAAGAAAGCCTACGAATCCCAAGGCAGCAGCGGGCTCGATGTTTTCGCCATCGCCACGGCCGAGGTAGAACGCAGCCTCTCTTCGACCAACGCTGCGCTGCGACAGCAGCCGGATGGTTTGACTGTCGTCTCAATTGTCGGCGTCAACGGCACCGGCAAGACCACCACCTCCGCGAAGCTCGCCCACCTGCTTCAATCGCAGGGCCAATCCGTCGTTCTTGCGGCCTGCGACACCTTCCGCGCCGCTGCCATTGAGCAGCTCAAGCTCTGGGGCCAGCGCCTCAAGGTTGAGGTCATTGCCGGCGCCTACAACGCCGATCCCGCGGCCGTCGCGCACGATGCAGTCACCGCTGCGAAGTCACGCGGATCGAGTTACTTGCTCGTGGACACCGCCGGTCGCCTGCACACTAAAACCAACCTGATGAAGGAATTGCAGAAGGTTCATCGCGTGATGGGCAAGCAGCTCCCTGAGGCGCCGCACGAAGTCCTGCTCGTGCTCGACGCCACCACCGGCATGAACGCTCTCCAGCAGGCGCGCGAGTTTCACAAGGCCGTCACGCTCACCGGCTTGGTCATCACCAAGCTGGACGGCACCAGCAAGGGCGGCATGGTCGTGGCCATACAGCGGGAGCTTGGTTTACCCATCAAGTTCATCGGTCTGGGTGAGCAGCCGGACGACCTCCAGCCCTTCAATGCGCGACAGTTTGCTGAGGCACTGTTTGGTGAGAGGTGAAGCGCCAAGGTTCGCCGCGCGCTCGCAATCACAAGCAAATCTGCCCACACAAAACCGCACGCCGTGCGCCCGTTGTTCTCGGAAGATTTCCTGCCAAGCCATACCATCGACGCCAAGCCAGCAGGGCAAAGGCAGCGGCTTCGATGCCTTCTGGAGGCCAGCCCAGGTCGGCGGAGGTTTGGACTTGGATGCTTGAGTGCGGTGTTCGCAAGGCGCTGGCAATTGCTTTGCGGAGTACGGGGTTGTTGGCACCGCCGCCGCTAAGAACCACGAGACTGGGCGAAGTCGGCAGGTGGCGTTTGTAGTTCAACGCGATGGAGTGCGCTGTGAATGCGGAGAGCGTGGCCAGACAGTCCGGCTGCGCGAGTCGGACCCGCTTCATCTCAGCCAGCGCAGGCAGGAGGAAAGACTCGCCAAACAGCTCACGGCCGGTGCTCTTGGGCGGTGTTTTGCGGAAGAACGGGTGGCGTAGCCAGCGTTGAATTAATGGCTCACAGACTTTTCCCTTCGCGGCGAGGCGGCCGTCTCGGTCGCAAGTTTGCCGACCTTGAGTGAAGTGCCGCATCGCAAGATCGAGCAACATATTGGCGGGGCCGGTATCGAAGGCCAGCACGCGCGGTTGCGCGCCGCGTCGCCAGTCGAGTGAAGTTACGTTACTGATGCCGCCAAGGTTGTTCACGCAAACGTGCTGGCCGCGCTTGGCAAAGACGACTTGGTGAAAGAGCGTGGCAAGCGGTGCGCCTTGGCCACCCGCCGCAAGGTCGGCCACGCGAAAGTTGCTCACGACGGGAACGCGGAGAGCCTCGGCGAGATACGTCGGCTCCCCCAGTTGAAGCGTCGCGGGTCGCGCGCGATGCGGGTGATGGAAAACGGTTTGGCCGTGCAGGCCGATGAGTTGGGCGCGTCGCGCGCTGGCATGGCACTTAGTGGCCGCTGAGTAGAACCGCCCGAGGTCGTGATGAAGTTGGGCAAGTTCCCAGCTGTTAACCTCGCCGCACGAGGCAGATTTTAGGCGGCTTTGTAGCACCCTCGGAAATTCTGCGCGCCACAGTTTTAGCAGCTTAATTGCGTCTGCTGATACGTCGCACATCGCGCAGTCCACTCCGTCTAGGCTCGTGCCGGACATAATTCCTAAGACGCGAAGTGGGGCTGGCCTCTGGCCGGTCTTAGCAGGCGTCCAGTCCGTATTGTCGCGGCCCTGGGTGGATTGCCCCTCTAGAGCGGTGGAAGCCCAAATCACTTTGCGACTTTGCGGCTGTCGGTCGTCCTTCACTTTGTGGGGTAGTTGATCAATGCTGCACACACTTTCCCGGGCCGCCGCCCGGCTGGCAATTATGAAGGTTCTGTATCTGCACGCGCATTTTGATGATTACGAGTTCACCGCCGCTGGGACTTTTGAGCTATGGCGGCGCCGGCTGGGCGCAGACTTTACGGCGAAGGTCATTGTCTGCACGGACGGCAAGGCGGGGCATCACTTCCGCACACGCGCGGAAACGGGCGCGCTGCGGCTGCGCGAGCAGTCGGCGGCGGCGGCCATTGGCGGGTTTCAGACGGAGCCGCTGCGTTTGCCGAACGGGCAAATTCCGCGCGAAGCCTGCCTGCGCGTGACGACGGATTTACTCGCGGCGTTGTGGAAGGCAATTCGCGACTTCGAGCCGGATTACCTTTTCTGTCCGCCCGTCGCCAGCGACCCGCGCGCGGGCATTCATGTGGACCATGTTGCCGTGGCCACGGCGGTGCGCGAGGTGGCCTACATGATCAACGTGCCGCACGCCTTCACGCCCGAGTATCCAGCGGATGAGACGAAGTCTACGCCGGTGAAAGTGCCGGTGATTCTCAACACCTACGACACCTACCAGTTCGGCGAAAATGCGCATGACCTCGCGGTGGATGTGGAGGCGGCGTTTGAGGCCATTTGTGATATGACGTGGTGCCACCAATCCCAGATCGTGGAGTGGATTCCATGGGTGGGTCGGCACAAGATGGCCGCGCCCGCGAGCCGTGATGAGTGGCGGGCGGTGCTGCGCGAGCGGTTCTTGAGGCAGAACCGCGAGCTGGGTTTCAAGTCAAAGCATGCCTTCGAGATGTTCACCGTGACCGCGTGGGGCGCGGTGCCGACGGCAGAGCAGTTGCTCAAGGATTTTCCGCCCATCATGCCCAAGTATTCGCACGTAAAGAAACTAGGGCAGCGGTTGGCGCGGTGGGGCGCGGAGGTATGAAACACGCTCGATTTAGCCTGTTGGTCGGGTGGCTCTGCGGGTTGCTCAATGGCGCTGCGTTCGCCGATGTTGGGGAAGTTGCAGTCGTTTCCCTGCGGGGCCTGACCATGGGTTCGACATGGTCGGCCAAGTTCCGTTCCGCCGTCGCGATGCCGCCGGAGCGTGACGTTGAGCGCAATTTGCAGGCCCGGCTCGATGCGCTCGAACGGCAGATGTCCACCTGGCGCGCTGATTCGGATGTCTCGCGCTTCAACGCGAGCATTGGGACGAATTGGTTTGCCGTCCCGCGCGAAACAGCCGGGGTGGTGCAAGAGGCGCTGGCGGTCAGTGCACTGACCGATGGAGCTTTCGACGTGACGGTCTTTCCGCTCGTGCGGCTCTGGGGCTTTGGCCCCGGCGGAGGCAAGGGCCGCATGCCCACGGAGGCGGAGATCACCACCGCATTGCGGCAGGTCGGCTGGCGGAAATTGCAGGCTCGGCTCGATCCACCCGCGCTGCGAAAGGATGTAGCTGGCCTCGCCGTGGATCTTTCCGCGCTGTGCCCCGGGTTTGCAAGCGACTGCCTCGGGGAGCGGCTCGAAGCGTGGGGCGTCCGTGATTACCTTGTCGAGGTCGGTGGGGAGTTCCGTGCGCGCGGCAATGGTGCTTTGGGACCAAGCTGGCGCGTGGGCGTGGAGCGTCCCGCCGTTGGTGCCGGCAGATCGCAATCACAGTCTCTGAACGACATCAGCGCGCAGAGCGGCGACTACAAGTCGCCGGCACGGGCTTTTGCTGCGACCGTAACGCTCAGGAACCAATCGCTTGCCACGTCCGGCGACTACCGGAACTTCTTCACCGTCGGCAGCCGCCGATTCTCGCATCACCTCGATCCGCGCACGGGAAGGCCGGTCGATTCCGGCATTGCCTCGGTCAGCGTCATTCACGCCAGCACGATGCGCGCGGACGCGCTGGGCACGGCGCTGACGGTCATGGGCTTTGAGCGTGCACGGGAGCTAGCGGAGCAGGAGCAGCTCCCCGTGCTGTTCACCTTGCGCGTCGGGAACACACTGGAAGTGCGGGCCACGGCGCACTGGCCCAAGGCGGCCAAGGTGGAATAGCCAGCAGGAGACGCCGCGGGCGCAAAGAGGCCTTCCTTGGCGCCTTTTCGGACCCCTTGGTGGCTGAACTCGGCGGTTGCCAGCCCGCGTGCCGTCTTGCACGCTGCGCTACGTGAAACGCCGTTTGCTGCTCCTCCTGCTGACCGTCCTCGCCGCCGTCTTTTCGCTGCGCGCATGGGATTATGAGAGCCACCGCACCGTGAACCTGCTGGCACTTGATTCCCTGCCCACCAATTTCCCCGTTGCGCTGCGTGATGCTGCTGCCCGCGAGCGAGTCGCCTTCCTTGCTGGTGAGCCAGATCGTTGGCGCAACACCAGCGATCGTCCGCTGCGCCACTTCAATGGCCTCGATCACTACTTCGACATGGAATACCTGTCGGACTACTACGCCATGTCCGCAACGAACTTAAGCTCTTTACGTTACGAGTTCGCCTCGCAGATAGCTGCCGTACGCGCAAAATCACCGGAGAAATTCCCAGCCGATGAGAAAGATAATGATCGCACTAAATATCTGCCTGGTTTCTTGCCCTGGGCGATTGTGGAGAACTACGCGAAGCTTAAATCTGGCTTCAGTTACCTAAAAGTCTTCGAGGAAATGGGCACGCCCGAGGAGGTCGCCGAGGCGCGGCGGAACTTGCTCTACGTGATGGGCACGATGGGCCATTACGTCGGCGATGCCACGCAGCCGTTGCACACCACCAAGCACTTCAACGGCTGGGTGGGCGAAAATCCCAAGGGTTACGGCACGAATAAAACTTTCCATTCGTGGATTGATGGGGGCTACCTCCGCAAGGTCGGTGGGCTGAAAGATGCCGAATTGCGCGCAAAGCTCCGTGTCGCCGCCCCGCTTGCTTTGGACGGCGTGATAGCCCGCGACGCCGACGACGTTTTTAAGGTTGTTATGCAGTTCCTCGCCGAGCAGCACAAGTTGGTCGAGCCGCTCTATCAGATGAGCAAGGACGGTCGGCTCTCGGGCAACGGCGAAAAAGGCATGGAAGCTTTCCCAGTCCTCAGCAACCAAATCCAGCAGGCGGCCCAGTTTCTCGGTGACCTGTGGCTAACTGCCTATCAGAGCGCGCCCGTGGACAACTTCCTCAAGAACCAACTCGCCATGCGCAAACTACAGGCTGAGGCGAAGGACGCAAAGTCCGAGGCCAAGCCGAAGACAACAAAGAAGTCCGAGAAGTGAAACGCTCCGTCGCTTTCCACCTCGTCCTCGTCACCGCGCCCGATCTGAAGACCGCGCGCACGCTGGCCAAGGCGGCCCTGGCCGCAAAGCTGGTCGCCTGCGCGAACCTCGTGCCCAAGCTCGAGTCGCACTACTGGTGGCAGGGCAAACTGGAAGCCAGCGCCGAGGTGCTCATCCTGTTCAAGACCACCCGGGCAAGGCTGGCTGCGCTGGAACGACTCATCGTCGCCCAGCACCCCTACGAAACCCCGGAGTTCGTCACGCTCCCGCTGGCAGAGGGCAACGCGCGATATCTCAAATGGCTTGCGGCCAGCGTCGCGGCCTGAGCCGCTTCACTTCTTCACCTCCGGCGGCAAACCCCAACGCAGCGGGGTGTTTTGCTGGTGCTACTTGCTCCACGCAGAGGCGGGTCGCTCAACTTCGGCGGACTTCTCAGCGGCCACGTTGTTCTGCTCGGCGGGGTCAGTGGCGAGGTTGAAGAGCTGCTAGGGCTGGTCGCCGACACTGAGTAACTTCCATTCGCCATTATGGGCGGCGGAAGAGTTGTAGACAAAAGTAGTAATCAGGAATGAAAGGAGGAACCCAAAAATTCGGGACGGACAAAGATGCGGAAGCGGAAATTTCCGTCGGTCCTGAATGTGCGGCCAATTCATGGGCGGAGCGCAAACGTCTGACTGGCTGGAGGCAACTCACGCCGCTGATGAACCTTGCTTCAACCCGACGTTAAACGCGGTCAGGGACCCTTCACCCGACGGGCAGCAACTCGGGAATCGGCGCGCCAAAAGGCAGGATGGGCATCGGGCGGCCGGTGTGGTCGGGGAAAGACATCTCCCAGTCAATGCCGAGGTGCTGATAGACCGTGGCCCAGAGATCATTGGGCGACAGGGGACGCTCGACGGGATGCTCGCCACGGCTGTTGGTCGCGCCCACGATCTGACCTGTGCGCATCTTTGCGCCGGCGACGATGAAGGACATCGCCTGCGGCCAGTGGTCGCGGCCGGGCTGCATCACACCGGTCTGCGAGCCGACGACGTTGGTGATGCGCGGCGTGCGCCCGAACTCACCGGTTACGATGAGCAGCGTCTTCTCGTCCAAGCCGCGCGCGTAGAGGTCTTCAATGAGCGCGGACACAGCCAGGTCATACGGCGGGAAGCGCCAGTGGGCGTCGTCGAACATGTGACAGTTCACGGCGTGGGAATCCCAATTGTAGGTCGCGTATTTCGGCATCGTGGTGCCAGGGTGTTCCCAGACCATGGTGACAAAGCGGCAGCCGGCCTCCACCAACCGGCGGGCCATGAGCCCCCGCTGGCCGTAGGCATTCATGCCGTAACGCTCGCGCACGGATTTGGGCTCACGCGACAGGTCGAAAGCCTCCCGCACGGGCTCGCTGGTCAGCATGTCAAAGGCGCGCTGGCTGTATTGATCCATTGCGGCCATTAGCCCGCTGCGGTCAGCGTCGCGGCGAAGGCGATCCATGCCTTGTAGCAGATGCAGGCGGTCGTCGAGCCGCGTTTCCATGTCCGGCGTGAGGCCGAGGTTCTGCACCTTGAACGTGGGCGAAGCGGGATCGCCGCCCACGACGAACGGAGTGTTGACCGAGCCTAGCCACGCGGCCCCGAGGCTGAAAGTATCGATCTGCGAACGACCACCGTCGGTGCCAAGCACGCAGGGCGGCATGCCCTTGGGGCCGGTGTGCTGCTCGTTGAAGATCTTGCTGATGTAGGAAGTGACGGCGGGCGCGTCGTTCACGAAGCCGGTGGGCTCGGCGGGCAGCCGGCCCGTCATGAAGCGTTTGTGACCGCCGCCGTGATCCGCGAAGGTGTGATGGCAGGAGCGGACGATGGTGAACTTGTCTGCGATCTTTGCTTGCCGAGGGAACAGCTCGCAGATCTCGATGCCCGGCACGTTCGTCTTGATGGGCTGGAAGATGCCCCGGTAGTCGGCGGGGGCGTCCGGCTTCATGTCGTAGGTCTCCATGTGCGGCGGACCGCCGGGGAGCCAGACGAAAATGACCGAAGTGTCGCGCAGGTTCTTGCCGGCCTGCTTGGCGATGGTTTCTAGACGGAAGAGGTCGCTCAGGCCCAGGCCAGTGGCCGCGAGCGCGCCAGCTTGAAGAAAGCTGCGGCGCGAGACGGGGCCGGGGCAACGCTTAAGCCTCATGTAGAAAATAAGTTCTGAATCGACGCTTGTTCGTTGGGAAAATTCGTCTGCCTTCAGGTGCCGATCTGTTTTCTGATCGTTTCGGAGATTTTGCGCGTCCATTTATCCAGTACGGCCGGATCCTTACCCTCAATGAGCAGGCGAGCCTTTAGCTCGGTGCCGGAGTAGCGGAGCAACACACGGCCGCCGGTTGGCCGAACCTCGGTTTCGGCTTCTTTTACCATCGCGAGCACACCGTCGAGTTGCTCGAAGGGCTGCTTTTCACGGACTGGGATGTTGGAGACCTGCTTGGGGAAGCGCGTCCAGCAATGCCTGAGCTTAGAGAGATTCTCACCGCGCGCTTTCATGATGCGCAATACTTGTAGTGCTGCGACAAGTCCGTCACCAGAGGTCGAGTAGTCGCGGAAAATCAGATGACCACTCTCTTCACCGCCAAAATTATAGCCGCACCTGAGCATCTCATCGATCACGTTCTTGTCACCGACGGCGGTGTAAACAATTTTGCCACCGGCGGCCTGCACAGCTGCGCCGAGGCCAGCGTTGCTCATGACGGTAGAGACGAGTGTCTTTTCCGCCAGCGTGCCTTGTGCGAGCATGTCTAGTGCGGCTATGGCCATGATGTCGTCGCCGTCGAGTAGGACGCCAGTCTCATCGCAGAGGATGACGCGGTCGGCGTCACCGTCATGCGCGATGCCAAGGTCGGCGCGGTATTCCCGGATCCTGGCGCACAGGTTCTGCGGGTGCATGGAGCCGCAATCCTTGTTGATGTTGGTGCCGTCGGGTGTGTTGCCAAAGACGAAGATTTCCGCGCCGAGTTCGCGTAGCACGGCGGGCGTGGCTTTGTAGGAAGCACCATTCGCGCAATCTACGACGATTTTCATGCCGTCGAGGGTGAGACCTTTTGGGAAACTGGCCTTGGCATGTTCGATATAGCGGCCAAGAGCGTCGTCAATGCGGACCGCTTTGCCAATTTCGGTGGCGGAGGGGCGAACAGTCTCGATGTTGCCGCTGAAGACGAGGCTCTCAATCTGCTCTTCGATGGGGTCGGGCAGCTTGAAGCCGTCCGCGCCGAAGAACTTGATGCCGTTGTCATCGTACGGGTTATGGGAGGCGGTAATGACGATGCCGGCGTCTGCGCGTAGTGAGCGAGTGGCATAGGCAACGCCCGGTGTGGGCAGTGGCCCGATGAAGAACACGTCCACGCCCATGCTGAGAATGCCGGAGCTCAGTGCGTTCTCCAGCATGTAGCCGGAGAGTCGGGTGTCCTTACCAATCACAATGCGATGCTTGCCGCGCGAGCGGGACTGGCTCTCGAGGTTCTTGAAAACATGCGCGGCGGCACGGCCCAATTTGAGGGCGGTCTCAGCAGTTACTGGCTCGACGTTGGCGGTGCCGCGGACGCCGTCGGTGCCGAAGATTTTCTTTGGGACGTTGCTCATGGGATGGGGCAGCGGTCGATCAATTTAGGTTCGTCGGCGTGACGCGAGCTTCAGAGTGTGAAACCTGCACCACTTCGATGCCGCCCGGGGTGCGAACCTGAATTTTCTTACTTAAGCCGGGGGTGTCGTGCACGTCGGTAAGATTGATAAAAACCTCGACTTGTTGCGGGGTCAAGGCCTGCACCTGCGAGGTCGGGCCGCTGAGCGTAAGGTCTACCGTGGAGGGTTCCATCTGAAAGGCCCGGAGATCGGCGGCGGATTTCATGACCGTGATGGGCACGCCTTTGAGCTTGCGTTCGGAATGGCCCAGCAGTGTGCGGTCCGCTCGGGTATTCATTTGCACGCCGGAGATGGCGAACCAAATCATCGTGGCGAGCAGCAGCGAAATGAGCTTGAGCCAGAAATTCTGAGTAATGGTGTCGCGGGTGGACATTACTTGGCTTCGGCTTTCTTCGCAGCCACGTCGGGAGCAACGGTAGGCGCGGTGGGTTCAGGGAGTGGCGGCTTGGGCGCGCCGGCGAGGCTAATATTTTGCGCCAACCACAGGCGGGCATTGTCTACCCAATTCCGTGTGGTGACCCGCCGGACAAAGCTGGCAGTGAGGAAAGCCCGCAACTCCTCGACCGTCACGCCGCGCTTCAACTCGCCGCGCAACGCGTAGGAAATTGCCCCCGTTTCCTCGGACACCACCACTACCACTGCATCGGTCTCCTCCGTAAGCCCGATGGCAGCGCGATGGCGCGTACCGAGTGACTTGTGCAAATCTTGTCGTTGTGTCAGTGGGAAGATGCACGCAGCGCGCAGAATGCGGCCGTTCTTGAGGATGACGCCACCGTCGTGGATAGCATTGTTCGGGAAGAAGATTGTCTCCAGCATTTCGGGCGTCGCTTCGCAGTCCACTACCACGCCCGACTCGACGGCCTCAGAGAGATTAATGCGCTGTTCAACAGCCATGACTGCCCCGATGCGCACGTCGGCGAGGCGTTCAACTGTCTCGACAATGACCTCGACGTCCTCGCGCTGCTCGCGGGTGGACATAAGTAACGACTGGTTGCCCAACTCGGCCAGCAGGCGTCGCAACTCCGGCTGGAAAATTATGAGCACCGCTACCGCACTGAACGCGGAGAAGGTAGTAAGCAGCCAGCGCAGCACTGTCAGTTCCAGCACGGTGGTAAGAAAGCTCAAGGCTACGAACAACACTACCAGCCCCGTCACGACGGGTGCACCCCGCGTGCCGCGGATGAAGTTCGCAGCATAATAAATACCCACCGCGAGGATGAAAATCTCCAACGCGGGCCGCCAAACTTGACTCATGATTCCGAAGGCCATTGTGTCGGGATCAATTTGCCGCAAAGCAGCGGCAGAGAGAAGCAGTATTCAGTGTCCTGTGTCCGGCATTTATTTATGCTAAGGACTACAAACCGAAAAATAATTATCTTCTCGCCAAACACCTTGACCCGCTCTCGCCGGAAATTCCCTTTCCATTTACCCGTCCCGCCCGGAAGCTCGCGTCATGATCGAGAAGTGGCCCGTCCTCAGCACTCGGCAGCTCGGCGATTTCCGCATTTTTACGGTGCGCTCGGACGTCAAGCGTTCGCCGCGCACAGGACAGGAGCACGATTTTTTCGTCCTCGACACCCGCAGTTGGGTCAACGTTATCGCCGTCACGCCTGATGATCGGCTCGTCATGGTCGAGCAATACCGCCACGGCTCCGATACCATTGAGCTGGAAATTGCCGGCGGTGTGATGGA
>Ga0208048_1001173_pt1 | contig 13744 bp, 10 predicted proteins | sample Malawi_45m_30L_FD_184163 | JGI IMG/M metagenome (GOLD analysis project Ga0208048, IMG submission 184163) | Freshwater microbial communities from Lake Malawi, Central Region, Malawi to study Microbial Dark Matter (Phase II) - Malawi_45m_30L... | ecosystem: Environmental > Aquatic > Freshwater >...
CGCATCTGACGGCGGTCTTTGGCGTAGGCCACTGCGTTCTGGTAGGCCACTTCGGTCAGGCCTAAGGACTGCATGCCAACGCCCAGGCGAGCCGCGTTCATCATCACGAACATGGCGGCCAAGCCCTTGTGGGCTTGGCCCACCAGGGACCCCAGTGCACCATCCAAGGTCATCTGGCAGGTGGCATTGCCATGAATGCCCATCTTGTGTTCCAGGCCAGAGCAGAAGATGCCGTTGCGTGCACCCAGGCTGCCATCAGCGTTTACCAGGAACTTGGGCACCACGAACAGGCTGATGCCCTTGCTGCCAGGGGGCGCGTCGGGCAGGCGGGCCAAAACCAAGTGGATGATGTTGGAAGCCAGGTCGTGTTCGCCGCTTGAAATGAAGATCTTGCCACCCGTGATGCAGTAGGAACCATCGGGCTGCGGCTCGGCCTTGGTGCGCAGCAAGCCTAAATCGGTCCCACAGTGCGGCTCGGTCAGGCACATCGTGCCGGTCCACTCGCCGCTGGTGAGCTTGGGCAGGTACGTCGCCTTCTGCTCGGCCGTGCCGTGCGCATGCAAGCATTCGTAGGCCCCATGGGTGAGGCCGGGGTACATGGTCCAGGCTTGGTTGGCGCTGTTGAGCATCTCGTAGAAGCACTGGTTGACGGTGTGCGGCAGGCCTTGTCCGCCGTAGGTCGGGTCGCAGCTCAGGGCAGGCCAGCCGCCCTGCACAAATTGCGCATAGGCCTGCTTGAAGCCGGCTGGGGGTGTAACCTCATGCGTGTTGCGGTCAAGCTGGCAGCCTTGGCGGTCTCCCACGGCATTGAGCGGCTGCAGCACTTCAGCGGCAAACTTGCCGCCCTCTTCCAGCACAGCGTTGATGGTGTCGATGTCCATGTCGGCGTGAGGCGGCAATTGCTTCAAGGAAGACACAACATCCAACACCTCATGCATCACGAACTGCATGTCGCGCAGCGGCGGGTTATAAAAGGCCATTTCTAGTTACTCCTGTTTACCTGTCATTCAATCGTGTGTGCTGCGCGGGTGTTGACCGCGGCAGAGGGGGTCGTGTCAGCGCTCCATCGCCCTGGGGCGTTTGTGCAAGCGCCGCTGCCCTTCATCGGTTAGGCATGGCGTGATGATGCGCACAAAGCCTGCTTGTGCCCGCTCCAGCGCACCGGGGTGGCGCAAGAAGCGTGCGTCGTGGTGCAAGGCCAAGATCAAGCCGTGCAGTTCAAAGAGAATCTGCCCGGCATCGGTATCGGGCGCGAGGTGGCCGAACTCGATAGCCAAGCGTATAGCCCGCTGCAGCGCTTGGTGCCATGCCAGCACCATATTGGCCAAGGCATCACGCACCGGGCCCGGTCGGTCGTCGAACTCGACTGCACCGCTGATGTAGATACAGCCCGAGTCCAATTCAACCGAGACCCGCTTGACCCAACGCTCGAACAGCGCCCGCAGCCGAGGCAGGCCTCGCGGACCGCGGATGGAGGGGTAAAACACCTCTTCTTCAAACTTTCTGTGGTACTCGCGGATAACTGAGATCTGTAGTTCCTCGCGCGAACCGAAGTGCGCAAAGACACCGGATTTGCTCATCCCGGTCATCTCGGCCAGGGCCCCAATGGACAGGCCCTCCAAGCCTATGTGCGAGGCTAGGCCCAGAGCTGCCTCCAGGATGGCCGAGCGAGTTTGCTGTCCCTTGTGCTGCACCGGCCCTTCGGCTTTTTCGCCACGCACAGGCCTAGAGCTGATAAGCGGTTCGCGTGTATTCATACGCACAAAAAATAAACGAACGATCGTACTATTTTTTGCCTGACCCTTTTGTGAAGGGTCGATGCTCAGAGCTTGAAAACCTCAGGCGTCCAGCGGGGCGGGTCTGAACGCTTGAGGCCCACACCCTGTGCTACCCTCGAGCTCCAAAGGGTGGACTCATGGATGTTCTCCAATTGGATTGCTCAGGCCGACCGCAGGCCTGGATGAGCGTGCGCGAAGCGGCCGTGCTTTACGCCACCGACGCCGTGGCGTGGAGCCTGGGCGACCCCTTTCGGGTGCTGCGCGGGGGAACGCAACGGCTTTCGGGGCTGCAAAGCCTCATCGAGCTGCACCCGATTATCGCGGTGCGCGGCGCCATTCCGTCACGGGCTTGGCGCCAAGTCCCAGCCCTGAGCAACCCCAAACTGTTTGCCCGGGACCGCCAGCTGTGCGCCTACTGCGGCGCACACTTCCACACGGACGAACTGACGCGCGAACATATCGTGCCCACGTCGCGTGGGGGACTAGACAGCTGGATGAACTGCATCACCGCCTGCCGCTCCTGCAACGGACGAAAAGGCAACCGCTTGCCCGAAGAGGCCGGCATGTACCCCCGGTACGTGCCCTATGTGCCCAGCCTGCATGAGGACATGATTCTGCGCGGGCGGCGCATCTTGGCTGACCAGATGGAGTTCTTACTGGCCGGCGTGCCCCGTAACAGCCGATTGCGCGGGCAATAAAAAACCCGGCCGAAGCCGGGTTCTCAAGCTGTCTGCCACCAGTCCCAAGCCGGGCTTGGGGCTGCGTGCTGGCACTTCCTTTAGGGCCTGTTGCCGGTGGGGAAGGGCCAAGCAGCCGCAGGGCTCAGGGCCGTTTTGGCAGCAGGGGCAGCAGGGGCAGCAGGGGCAGCCTTCTTGGCAGCGGGCTTCTTGGCGGCCTTCTTCGCAGCAGGCTTCTTGGCGGCCTTTTTCGCAGCTGGCTTCTTGGCGGCCTTTTTCGCAGCCGGCTTCTTGGCGGCCTTCTTGGCTGCCTTCTTCTTCGCAGCCGGCTTCTTGGCTGCCTTCTTCTTCGCAGCCGGCTTCTTGGCTGCCTTCTTCTTCGCAGCCGGCTTCTTGGCGGCCTTCTTCGCAGCCGGCTTCTTGGCGGCCTTCTTCGCAGCCGGCTTCTTGGCCGCAGCCTTCTTAGCCGGGGCCTTCTTCGCCGCTACCTTCTTGGCCGGGGCCTTCTTGGCGGCGGACTTCTTCACAGCGGCCTTCTTGGCCGGGGCTTTTTTCGCAGTTGCCATTGTGATCTCCTTGATCAAGTTGCAAAGAGCGCCGTGCACGAGCTCATGCACGGCGATTCATGGCCCACCTCGTTGCGATTGTCTTCAGCCCGAAAGGCTGAACCACCGACTCAGCGATACCACGAATTCGTGAAGCTTGATCAGCTGTCTTCTCTGCGGAAGACTCGCCAATCAGGCCGGACCAGATGAGACCAAGCACAGACCTGCGCCCTAGGGGCGTGGATCAGCCTGCGTTCAGTCCCAACTCAGTGCGCCACCGGTTTGGTACTCGATGACGCGGGTTTCGAAAAAGTTGCGCTCCTTCTTCAGGTCGATCATTTCGCTCATCCAGGGGAAGGGGTTCTCTTCATTGGGGAAGAGTTCCTCCAGGCCGATCTGGGTGGCGCGCCGGTTGGCGATGTAACGCAAATAGCCTTTGAACATAGAAGCATTGAGGCCCAAGACGCCGCGCGGCATGGTGTCTTCGGCATAGCGGTACTCGAGTTCCACCGCCTTCATGAACAGGGTGCAGATCTCAGCCTTGAATTCAGCCGTCCACAAATGCGGGTTCTCCATCTTGATGGCGTTGATGAGGTCGATGCCGAAATTGCAATGCATCGACTCATCGCGCAGGATGTACTGGTACTGCTCGGCAGCACCGGTCATCTTGTTCTGGCGGCCCAGCGCCAAAATTTGGGTGAAACCTACATAGAAGAACAGGCCTTCCATCAAGCAGGCGAAGACGATCAGGCTCTTGAGCAGGGTCTGGTCGGCCTGGAGGGTACCCGTTTTGAAGTTGGGGTCCATGATGGCATCGATGAAGGGGATCAGGAATTCGTCCTTGTCCCGAATCGAAGACACCTCGTGGTAGGCATTGAAGATTTCGCTTTCATCCAGCCCCAGCGACTCCACGATGTACTGGTAGGCGTGTGTGTGGATGGCCTCTTCGAAAGCCTGGCGCAAGAGAAACTGCCGGCACTCAGGCGCAGTAATGTGGCGGTACGTGCCCAGCGTGATGTTATTGGCGGCCAGGGAATCGGCGGTGACGAAAAAGCCCAGATTACGCTTGATGATCCGCCGCTCGTCTTCGGTCAAGCCGTAAGGGTCTTTCCACAGGGCGATGTCGCGAGACATATTGATCTCTTGCGGCATCCAGTGGTTGGCGCAGGTGGCCAGATACTTTTCCCAAGCCCACTTGTACTTGAAGGGCACCAATTGGTTGACATCGGTCTGGCCGTTGATGATGCGCTTGTCGGCCGCATTGACTCGGCGCTCGGCGGTAGCCTCAGTTGCGGCTGCAGAGGGCACGGCAGCCGCCAATTCCTTCAACGGCATCACAGCCGGTGCAGCGAAAGCGGCCGACTGAGCGCGGTGCAAAGGGGCGCTAGAGACTGCGGCTTGGTCCGCATCAGCGGACACAAGGGAAGGCGCTGGTGCGGCTTGCACCACATGGTGGATGCCGACGGCGGAGTCGGGGGTAGACACCACACGGGCGGTGGTGTTGTGGGTACGAGAGTCGTCTTCCCAAACCAGCATTGCTGCATTCCTTAACACTTCTAATTATCAGAGCGTTCTGTCACAACACCAAGCACTTCCGTCTCTTTGGCGTGCTTCGTGTTGTGATCAAACATCGAATTGCCCTTTGATATGCGGGGATTCGGGCTGAATCACTGACAGGCTTCGCAGGTCGGGTCGTCGATCGAGCAGAGCTTGATGTCGGTGGCCGGCGTGGCGTCTTGTTGTGCGCAAGCCTGCGCCGCTGCAGCGTCCAGGGCCGAGGGCGCTGCGCCGGCCACGCTGCCGCTGCTGGGCACTGCATTGAGCTGACCACCGCGCGTAACGGTGCTCATCTCCACATGCGTGGCGCTTTGGGTACGCAGATAGTAGGTGGTCTTGAGGCCGCGCGCCCAGGCCAGCTTGTAGGTCTCATCAAGCTTCTTGCCAGACGCGCCAGCCATGTAGATGTTGAGCGACTGCGCCTGGTCAATCCATTTCTGGCGGCGCGCGGCGGCCTCCACCAGCCACACGGGTTCTACCTCGAAGGCCGTGGCATAAAGGCGCTTGAGCTCCACCGGCACGCGGTCGATGGGCCACAGCGATCCCTTGAAGTGCTTCAGGTCCATGATCATCACGTCGTCCCACAGTCCCAGGCGCTTGAGATCGCGGATGAGGTACTCGTTGATGACGGTGAATTCGCCGGAGAGGTTGGATTTGACCGACAGATTGCCAAAGCAGGGTTCGACCGACGCATCCACGCCGATAATGTTGGAGATGGTGGCCGTGGGGGCGATAGCCACGCAGTTGCTGTTGCGCATGCCGTGCTCAGCGATGCGAGAGCGCAGGGCACTCCAGTTCATGGTGGACGAAAGATCCACCTCCACAAAGCCACCACGCTGTTCGGACAAAAGCGTTAGCGAGTCCAGGGGCAATACACCGCGGTCCCACAGCGATCCGCGGTAACTGGCGTAGCGGCCCCGCTCGGCGGCCAAATCGGTAGAAGCCCAGTAGGCGTAGTAGCACAGCGCTTCCATGGATCGGTCGGCAAACTCCACCGCTTCTTTGGACGCATAGGGCAGCCGCATCTGGTACAGCGCATCTTGAAATCCCATTACGCCCAGGCCCACCGGACGGTGGCGCAGGTTGGAGTCACGCGCCTTCTTGACTGCGTAGTAGTTGACGTCGATCACGTTGTCGAGCATCCGCATGGCCGTCGACACCGTCTTCTTGAGCTTGTCATGGTCAATGGCCTTACCGCCCTGCCCATCGCCTTTAAGGTGCTGCGACAGATTGACCGAGCCCAGGTTGCACACCGCGATTTCGCGTTCGTTGGTGTTGAGCGTGATCTCGGTACATAGGTTGGAGGAGTGCACCATGCCCACATGCTGTTGGGGCGAGCGCACGTTGCAGGCGTCCTTGAAGGTGATCCAGGGGTGGCCGGTCTCGAACAGCATCGACAGCATCTTGCGCCACAGGTCCTTGGCGGGCATGCGCTTGTATAGCTTGATCTCACCGTTGTCGGCCTTGCGCTCGTAAGCGGTATACGCCTCTTCAAAAGCCTCACCGAATTTGTCGTGAAGGTCCGGGCAGTCAGAGGGGCTGAAGAGCGTCCAGTCGCCCCCCTTGATCACCCGCTTCATGAACAGGTCGGGGATCCAGTTGGCGGTGTTCATGTCGTGGGTGCGGCGACGATCGTCGCCCGTGTTCTTGCGCAACTCCAGGAATTCTTCTATGTCCAGGTGCCAGGTTTCCAGGTACGCACACACCGCGCCCTTGCGCTTGCCGCCCTGGTTGACCGCCACAGCGGTGTCGTTGACCACCTTGAGGAAGGGCACCACACCCTGGCTCTTGCCGTTGGTGCCCTTGATGTAGGACCCCAGAGCCCGCACATTGGTCCAGTCGTTGCCCAGGCCACCCGCGAACTTGGACAACAGGGCGTTTTCTTTGAGGGCTTCGTAGATGCCGTCAAGGTCATCGGCCACTGTGGTGAGGTAGCAGGACGACAGTTGCGAGCGCCGAGTCCCGCTGTTGAACAGCGTGGGCGTGCTGCTCATGAAATCAAAGGTGGACAGTACGTTGTAGAACTCGATGGCGCGAGCTTCGCGGTCGATTTCATTCAAGGACAAGCCCATAGCCACGCGCATAAAGAAAGCCTGAGGCATCTCGATGCGGGCTTCCTCGATGTGCAGAAAGTATCGGTCGTACAGGGTTTGCAGGCCGAGGTAATCAAACTGCAGGTCGCGATCTGCCTTGAGTGCCGCGCCCAACTTGGCCAAGTCGAACTGCAGCAGCTTTTCGTCAAGCAGCTCAGCATCAACACCCTTGCGGATGAACTGTGGGAAGTAGTCGGCGTAGGCCGAGACCATCTCAGCATGGACGAGCTCGCGCCCCACAATTTCCTTGCGGATGGTGTGCAGCAACAGGCGAGCCGTAGCTCGTGTGTAACCGGGTTCTTTTTCTATCAAGGTGCGCGAGGCCAAGATGGCGGCCTTGTAGACCTCATCAATGGGCACCCCGTCGTACAGGTTGCGCCGGGTCTCGGCAAGGATAGGTTCGGCCTTAACATCAGCACCGAGTTCCGCGCAGGCCGACTCCACCAAAGCCTGCAGGCGGGCTTCATTCAACGGCACTCTTTGGCCCGCGTCGGTGACCATCAGCCCTGAGGCCACCGCAGCGGGCTTGTGCCCGGCCTTGGCACGCTCCTGCGCGCGGCGCTCGCGGTACAAAACGTAGGCGCGCGCCACCTCGTGGTGGCCGCCACGCATGAGGCCCAATTCCACTTGGTCTTGCACGTCTTCAATGTGAAATGTCCCACCTCCAGGGCGCGAGCGCAGCAGCGCCCGCACCACCGCCTCGGTGAGGCCTTCGACGGTTTCGCGCACGCTGGCCGACGCCGCCCCTTGCGTGCCGTGCACCGCCAGGAAGGCCTTCATCAGTGCCACGGCAATCTTGCTGGGCTCAAAGGACACCACCGCTCCGTTGCGGCGAATGACTTGGTACCCCTGGTAGACCGAAGCGGCAGCACTGGACACGGCAGACGGCACAGCAGACCCCCCCGAAGCAGCAGACGGCTTAAAGGGTGTTGAGGCAGCGCCGAGGGTCGTGGATTCCATATACGGGGTTCTTTTCTTGTGGTTTACGGTGGGCCTGGTGGGGCACGAACCGCAGCGCTCAGGCTGTGGCGGTACTTCAGGGTGGACGGGGCCCCTCACTATATCTAGTGGGCCACGTCTGCTCAAGACACTATCCCTAGTGTCTGTTTTATGGTTATCCCCAGTTTACGGCACCGCGGAATAGCCCCTTACGACCCAATGCGACCGGGCTGCAAAGTGACACCTCACCCAGCGCCTTCGCCAAGGCCTGCCAGTCGAGGCACGGGCCCGGGTCTCGCTGGCGACCGGGGGCGATGTGTTCATGGCCGGCTTGCCCAGGCGGCCGCGGGCCGAAAGTTGAGTAGGGGCACAGCACGGGCGTGGTGCCACCAACCCTGATGCTTGTCGGCGGGCTGGCCCCAAGAGTGGCCTGACTCAGGGTAGGCGGGGACCGGCACGTCGGTGCTCTTCGCAGCAATAGTGCAGCAGCGGGCCCGAAAGTGCGGCCTTGGATGGCGCTGCCAACGCATCCGACCGCGGCACCAACAAGCCGCAATGGGCGCAAGCCACCATGGGCTCGGGCTCAGCCGCCGTAGAAGCCTCGCCGGGCTCAGGACCCGCCCCGCTGCGGTTTGAAGGCGGCTGACCTTGGCCAGGGCCAGGCACGCGACGCCCGCGCCCCAAAAACCACAACACAGCAGCCACCACCGCCGCCAGGAGCAGCCACTTCATCACGTCGGCGTTATCCGGTTGAGCACCACCTCGGCCACAAATCGCGAGCCGATGTAGGCCAACACCAGCAGGCCAGCCCCCGCATACAGCCACCGTGTGGCCCGCCGCCCGCGCCAACCCTTGATGTGCCGCCCTGTGATCAGCGCCGCTAAAGTGGTCCAGCCCAGGAGCGAAAACACGGTTTTGTGGTCCCAACGCCAAGTGGCATGCCCTAAGACGCTGGCCAGCCATCCCATCAACAGGGCCAGGCTGAGGACCACAAAGCCGGCCTCGACGAATCGAAAGGTTAAGCGCTCCAAGCGCATCAGCGGCAGCCCAAAGAGCGTTGAGCTGTGGCCCAAGACGCCGCCAGCCGATGGGGTAGCGGCGCCGGCAGCAGTCGGCGCAGCGCCCGCACCGACGCCAGCGCTGCCGGGTTTGCGGCGCAGCGCGCGTTCGGCTGAATCCAGCATGACGCCATGAATCACAGCCGCCCCAAACAAGCCGTAGGAGGCGATGCCCAGCAACAGATGCAGTGGCATTAAGGGCGAGTTGAACTTCAGCGCCACCTCACCCGGAAAGAAAATCAGCAGCCCCGCCACCACCATACCCAAAGCGGCCAAGGCCCGGCGAACACCGGGCAGCGGAACGAAGCGGCTCTCGACCGCGTGAACCGCCAACACCAACCAAACCGCACCCGACAAGGCCGGCGCAAAGCCGAAGCGTGCGCCGGCCTCGGTTCCCCAGCCCGACACATCAGCCGCCAGGGCAGCGCCGTGCAAGAGCCAACCGGCCACCAAGGCGACCGATGGCACGCGGGCCACTTCCCGGCCACGCAGCGTGGCCAAGCCGTAGGCTGCGCAGGCCAGCAAGGCCAACAGGGCTTCAGGGCCAACCGATACACTCATTTGCAAAGTGTACGGGCCGCGCACCCACAGCGGTCCCCTGCCAAGGCCCAAGATGGCTTCTTCCCTCACCGACCGCCTGTCGCAGCTCGTCAAAACCATACGCGGACAGGCGCGCATCACTGAGTCCAATGTGCAGGACATGCTGCGCGAAGTTCGCATGGCCTTGTTGGAGGCCGATGTGGCGCTGCAAGTGGTGCGCGACTTCATCAGCCGTGTGAAGGAAAAGGCGCTCGGCCAAGAAGTGGTCGGCTCGCTCAACCCGGGCCAGGCCCTGATAGGCATCGTCCACCAAGAGTTGGCCGCCACGATGGGCGAAGGCGTGGCCGACCTGAACCTGGCGGCCCAACCGCCGGCGGTGATCTTGATGGCTGGCCTTCAAGGCGCGGGCAAGACCACCACCACGGCCAAACTGGCCAAGCACCTTATTGAAAAGCGCAAGAAGAAGGTGCTCACCGTATCGGCCGATGTGTACCGACCCGCGGCCATCGAGCAGTTACGCACCGTGACGCGGCAAGCGGGCGCCGAATGGTTCGCCTCGGACCCCCAGCAAAAGCCAAGAGACATTGCACTGGCCGCTCTAGACCACGCACGGCGCCATTACTTCGACGTGCTGCTGGTGGACACAGCCGGACGTTTGGCCATTGATGAAGCCCTGATGGCCGAAATCCGCGAACTGCATGCCGCGCTCACGCCCATTGAGACCCTCTTCATCGTCGATGCCATGCAAGGCCAAGATGCAGTCAACACCGCGCGCGCCTTCACCGAGGCCCTGCCACTGAGCGGCATCGTGCTGACCAAACTCGACGGCGATGCCCGAGGCGGGGCCGCGCTGAGCGTGCGTCAGATCACCGGTGCACCGATCAAGTTCGCTGGTGTATCGGAAAAGATCGACGGCCTTGAAGTCTTTGACGCCCGGCGACATGCCAGCCGAGTGCTGGGCATGGGCGACATCGTGGCCCTGGTGGAAGAAGTCACCAAGGGTGTGGACATGGCCAGCGCTCAGAAGCTGGCCGAAAAGGTCAAAGGTGGTGGCGGCTTCAACCTGGACGACTTCTTGCTGCAGATCTCGCAGATGAAGAACGTGGGCGGGCTGTCAGGCCTCATTGACAAGCTGCCCGCACAGATGGCAGCCCGAGCCGGACAGGCCGATCTGGACAAGGCCGAGCGCGACATTCGCCGCATGGAAGGCATCATCCGCTCGATGACCGCTCGCGAGCGTTCATACCCGGCCCTATTGCTGGATGGCAAGACCAAGGCCAGCCGCAAGCGGCGCATCGCAGCCGGTGCAGGCGTGCAGATTCAGGACGTCAACCGCATGCTCGGGCAATTCGAGCAGATGCAGCAAATGATGAAGAAGATGCAGGGCGGCGGGATGATGAAAATGATGAAGAAGCTGGGCGGCATGAAGGGCATGAAGGGTCTTATGCCCCCTGGCATGGGCTGAAGACCCGCTACCCCCGCGCTCAGCCCTCAGCCAAGCATGGCCTGGGCGAACTCGCTGGCGTCAAAGGTCTCCAGGTCCTGCAGCTGTTCGCCCACACCGATGAAATAGACCGGCACCGCTCGCGTTTGGCCATCGGCGCCCTTGCGCTCGCGGCCCCAAAGGGCGATGGCCGCCAGCACTCCGCCCTTGGCGGTGCCATCGAGCTTGGTCACCACCAAGCCGCTCAGGCCCAAAGCCTCGTCAAAGGCCCTGACCTGGGCCAAGGCGTTTTGGCCGGTGTTGCCATCGACCACCAGCAACACCTCATGGGGCGCGCCATACAAGGCCTTGGCGGTCACGCGCTTGATTTTCTTGAGCTCTTCCATCAGGTGAAGCTGAGTGGGCAGCCGCCCAGCGGTGTCAACGACCACAACGTCCTTGCCTCGTGCCCGACCGGCGGTTACCGCGTCAAAGCAAACGGCGCCTGGATCGGCGCCCTCCTGGCTCACGATGTCAATACGGGTGTCGGCTGGGCTGGCAGCCGCGTCATTGCGCTGCGCCCAAGCCGCCAGCTGTTCACGCGCGGCTGCTCGAAAGGTATCGGCCGCAGCGAGCAGCACCGTCTGCCCGCTATCGGCCAAATGGCGGGTGAGCTTGCCGATGGACGTGGTCTTGCCCACGCCGTTGACACCCACCACCATGATGACCGTGGGCTGTTGCTCGCCGATGGTCAGCGGCTTTTGCAGCGGCAGCAGCAGCTCGGTCAAGGCTTGGGCCAACAGGGCCTTGACCTGGGCAGGGTCACCGGTCTTGTGTTCCCTCACCCGACGCCTGAGCTCGGTAAGCAGGTGCTGCGTGGCCTTCACGCCGGCATCGGCCTGCAACAGGGCCGCCTCGAGCTCTTCGTACAAGTCTTCGTCGATGCGGGTGCCAGAAAACACCGTGGCCATGGATGCGCCGGTCTTGCGCAGGCCCTGGGTCAGCCGCTGCAGCCAGCCGGCGCGGCTGGCCTGGCCAGCTTGGACCGGCGCCGGGGCGGCGGCAGGCGCTGCCGGGGCTTGAGCCTGCTGGGCCAGACCGCTTGTAGGGGCCATAGCCGGTGGGGCTTTCTTGCGAAAGAACTTGAACATGAGCGATCGGTCGACGGTGAGCCGTTATACTGTCAGGTTCTGGCGCATTAGCTCAGCCGGTTAGAGCGACGGAATCATAATCCGCAGGTCCGGGGTTCGAATCCCTGATGCGCCACCAAAAACGGGAAACACCGCCCACCTGTTGCAGATGGTGCGGCGTTTTGCTGGGTGGCCCCGCCTGCTGCCTGCTGGGTCGGCCCGCATGAAGCGTCAATTCCACTAGGAAGAGCTTAGAACACCCCAGCAAGCGATGCGAGGCAAGACCGGGGGCGTTCAAAGCAGTCGGGTATCCGACTCGCCCCTACATTGAGCCCCACACCCAATATGCCCAGCGCCAAACCCACGATGGACGACCTCATCCTCGAAACCCGTCGCCTGACCAAGAAATTCAAGGGATTCGTGACCGTTGACCATGTGCACCTGCCGGTGCGCCGCAGCATCTTGGGAGAGATTGAGTGCCGGCTGGGGCGCACGTTGGGTTCCTGAGGACTGCGCAAGGCTCAGGCCAGGGGGCAGCAGCACTTTGACGGGGCCGCCTACAATTTGTTCTCGCGGCCACTGGATCTACCCCAAGCCCGCCGCCAGGAGAGTCCTATGAGCGATAGCTCCAAGCCCGCCACCGCCGCGGGCCGTAAGGTCTTCATCCGCACCTTCGGTTGCCAGATGAACGAATACGATTCCGACAAGATGGCCGATGTGCTGCGTGCGGCGCAGGGCTACGAGCCCACGGATGACCCTGAAGAGGCTGACCTGATCCTCTTCAACACCTGCTCGGTGCGCGAGAAGGCGCAGGAAAAGGTGTTCAGCGACCTAGGGCGGGTGAAGCACCTTAAGAAAAAAGGGGTGCTGATTGGCGTGGGCGGCTGCGTGGCCTCGCAGGAAGGCGCTGCCATCATCGAACGCGCTCCCTATGTGGACCTGGTCTTCGGCCCGCAAACCCTGCACCGTCTGCCGCAGATGATCGAGCAGCGCCATGCGGCGCGGCGGCCGCAGGTCGACATCTCATTTCCGGAAATCGAGAAGTTCGACCACTTGCCCCCGGCGCGCAAGCAGGGTGCATCGGCCTTCGTGTCGATCATGGAAGGCTGCAGCAAGTACTGTTCTTACTGCGTGGTGCCCTATACCCGCGGAGAGGAGGTACACCGCCCGTTCGAAGATGTATTGACCGAAGTGGCCGGTCTGGCCGACCAGGGTGTGAAGGAAATCACCCTGTTGGGCCAAAACGTGAACGCCTACCGCGGCCGCATGGGCGGTACCGCCGAGATCGCCGACTTCGCGCTGCTGTTGGACTATGTGGCTGAGATCCCCGGTGTGCAGCGCATCCGCTACACCACCAGCCACCCCAATGAATTCACCGGCCGCCTGATTGAGGTTTACGGCAAGACCGACAAGCTGGCGAACCACCTGCACCTGCCGGTGCAGCATGGATCTGACCGCATCCTCATGGCCATGAAGCGCGGCTACACCGCGATGGAATACAAGAGCACCATCCGAAAGCTGCGGGTGGTGCGGCCGAACATTTCCCTGAGCTCAGACTTCATCGTAGGCTTCCCTGGTGAAACCGAGGACGACTTCGGCAAGATGATGAAGCTCATCGAGGAGATCGGTTTCGATGCCTCGTACAGTTTTGTCTTCAGCCCTCGGCCAGGCACGCCGGCGGCCAACCTGCCCGATGACACGCCCCAGGCGCTCAAGCTCAAGCGCCTGCAACACCTGCAGGCCACGATAGAGGCCAATGTGCGCCGCATCAGCGAAAGCCGCGTGGGTACAGTTCAGCACATTTTGGTGGAAGGCCCTTCGCGCAACAGCGCCACGGGCAAGGCCGGCAGCTCGGCCACCGAGCTGATGGGCCGCACCGAGTGCAACCGCATCGTGAACTTCGAGGGTGGGTCACAGGGTGTGCGGCTGCACGGTCAAATGCTGTCGGTGCGAATCACCGAAGCCCTGCCTCACTCGCTGCGGGGCGAGGTGGTGTTGGGCTAA